>ERZ795032.515-NODE-515-length-41333-cov-200.704395_pt1 | contig 41333 bp, 30 predicted proteins | sample MGYA00375124_ERZ795032 | MGnify/ENA primary metagenome ERZ795032 (study PRJEB30167, sample SAMN05720154) | activated sludge metagenome | isolation source: Anaerobic digester | place: China | collected 2015-12-16 ...
CTTCTCACCATTACATAAAAGATTTCGGAGGAAAAAGCATCAATACATATGATGTCGAACGATATAGGGGTTGAACTGTGAAGTATAGAGTGCTGGTCAGCGACCCGCTGGCAGAGGAAGGGATTGACATCCTGAAAGAATTCGGTGATGTGGATGTCAATACCGGGCTGACCGAGGATCAGCTCGTTGCTGTTATCGGAGATTACGATGCCCTGCTGGTGCGCTCGGGCACCGAGGTTACGGCGCGTGTCATTGACGCGGGAGCGAAACTCAAGTTCATCGGCCGTGCAGGCGCCGGGGTCGACAATATCGATACCGAGGCGGCGACGCGCAGGGGCATTGTCGTCGCAAACGCCCCGGAAGGAAATACGCTCGCGGCTACAGAGCACACGATGGCGATGATGCTCTCGCTCGCGCGCAATATCCCCCAGGCGACTGCATCGCTCAAGAAGGGCGAGTGGAAGCGCTCCAAATTCATGGGCGTCGAACTGAACGACAAGGTCCTCGGGGTCATGGGATTCGGGCGGATCGGGCGCGAGGTCGCGAAGCGTGCACAGGCGATGGAGATGAAGTGCATCGCCTACGATCCGTTCATAACGAAGGAGAAGGCTGCAACCCTCGGCGTTGAGATGGTCCCGCTCGATGAACTCTTCCGGAGAGCAGACGTCATCACGGTCCACACGCCGCTGATCAAGGAGACGCGCCATGTCATCAACGCAGAGACCATCGCCACGATGAAGGACGGCGTTCGGCTGATCAACTGCGCCCGCGGTGGGATCATCGACGAGCAGGCGCTCGCGGACGGGATTGCGAGCGGCAAGGTCGCCGGTGCGGCGCTGGATGTCTTTGAGGCGGAACCGCCGACGGACTCCCCGGTCATCGGCCTCGAAAAGGTGATCATCACGCCGCACCTCGGGGCAAGCACGGTCGAGGCGCAGAAGAACGTTGCGATATCAGTCGCAAACCAGTGCATCAGCGTCCTTTCGGGCGGCGCGGCGAAGTACGTGGTGAACGCGCCGATGATCCCCGCAGAGCAGCAGGCGGTCGTCGAGCCCTACGCAGCCCTCGCGCAGAAGATGGGCAGCCTCCTCATCCAGCTCATCGAAGGAAGGCTTGAGTCGATCAAGATCACCTACGGGGGCGAGGCAGCAACACTGCCGAACACGAAGTTCATCACCCGCGTCATCCTGAAGGGGATGCTCGACCCGATCCTGCAGGCGCCGGTCAACTTCGTGAACGCAGAATTCGTGGCAAAAGAGCGTGGCATCCGGCTGAGCGAGACCACCACCGAAGAAGCGCACGGGTTCCGGAACATGATCAGCATCACCGCAAAGACGGACAGGATGTCCGAGTCGGTGAGCGGGAGCGTCTCGGCCCCGGATCATGCGCGGATCGTGAGCATCGGCGGCTACATGACCGACCTGACCCCGACCGGCCACGTCGTCATCTCCCGCCACACTGATAAACCGGGCGTCATCGGCAAGGCCGCGACGATCCTCGGAAGGGTGAACGTGAACATCGCCGGGATGCAGGTCGGACGGCACAAGCCCGGTGAAGAGGCGCTGATGGTCCTCACGGTCGACTCCGCGGTGCCGGCCGAGGCGATGGACGAGATTAAGAAGATCGACGGCATCCACACGGCAAAGCACGCCGAGATCTGATCGGTCCGGCCATCACCTCCTTTTGCCGCGTGTGCCGGCCCCCGATGGGGCTGAGCCGGCACGAACCGGCCTTATGGGGGCAGGAAATATATTTATACCCGCGACACCAACCTTATTGATCGTCGGGCAGACACGGGCTCGTGGTCTAGCTGGTTATGACGTCGCCTTGACATGGCGGAGGTCCTGAGTTCGAATCTCAGCGAGCCCATCACCGTTTTTGAAACGATTGATTTCTTGAAGTTCTTTCCCAGAAGATACATCACTCGAACACGTCAGTAACATCAATAATTTGTATCGATATCATACAGACGATCGTGCCACCTCCGGAGAACGATCTTCGGTTCCTCGCTTTCTCACCAGGGTCTACACCAACCATCCGGGCCTGCTTTTTCCATAGTTTCCCACCATGTCGCACCGTGCCCCACTTCGGAGCCCGGAGAGCGAGGCATGCGGTCTGCCGGTGAAGGGTTGGTGTGCGTTCACGCGGATGGGAGCGGGGAAGTGCGGTGGAATCGGGGGGTCCGGGTACGCCGGCTCGCGCACCGGTGGCAGGTGCAGCCGGATCGACCGCCCCTGCCCGTCGCAAGAATTGATGCACGACTACGGGAGGGGTTTCAGTTATTCCGCGCTCACGCGGATGGTGAAATCTAGTCAGGCGTTTCCTGATCCAAAGATTGTTGCCACGCTGTCACAAACATCGAGCGGGTCGCATTTTCGAGAACTTCTCTCCCCTCAAAAAGTTACTTTACCGTGATTTCTACGCAGAGATGTGCCGGAGGATGAGCCGGAGATGAGGGCGCGTGGAGAGGAGCGCAGACCGGCACGGCCCCACTCCCCGGCGAGCCCGGTTTGCACGGGTGGGATCCCCATCTTGGCGTCCAGGGAAGGCAGGGGCATCCGTTCGCTGATGAGAAGAAGGGAAATCCGGCGATCGAGCCTTCGCGGGACCCTCCGCCCAGCGTGAGCGGGTGTACGGGATCATAGCCCGGACACCCTGCGTCAGGTAGAGCGGCCGGGCGGGAGGGTGTGATGCCGTACACGCCGATCCCCGGCTACGGGGCGCTTGCGGTTTGCATGGATGCCGAGAACAACACCTTCGGCCTCCGGGAGGAGTGCACGGCTTCTGATTGAGGGGGCATCTCCGGCGCCACTCTCCACCTCCCCGGTCTCTTCGACGACCACCCGACAACCGCCCTGATGCGGTTAAACTGCCGGCAGCCCGGACGACCGAAGACGGTCCACCTGCCCGATCGCCGGATCAAGAGTCGTTATATCTGCTTTTTCATCAGTTCCCGAAACGTTGCATAACCAAGCGAATTCCAGCTCTTCTTTGCCAGCCGGTTTTTGCTCATGACGCCGAGCTCCGCGTATGCCGCACCATGCTCCCGGAAGAAACGCACCAGCATCTCCTCCAGCCTTCTTGCAACCCCCTTCTTCCGATACATAGGCCGGACGTATGCTCCTGCAATGTACCCCACCGGTCCCGCCTTCGAGAGGGGAAAGAAGCAAGATCGCACCTCTCCTGCAATGAAGCCGGCAATGCAGTCTCCGTCCCGTGCGATATAGATAATTTTTCGCGGGTTATCAAAGATCGATGCGATCTCCTCTGCGATCTCACTTGCCCGTTCCGTATCGTAGAGGAAGTAGTCGTCCCCGGTCTCGTCTCTGATCTCCTCGATAAGGTCGATCTGCAGCCGGACGAGTTCCGGGAGATCATCCCGGGTGATCGTGCCGAACTCCATCGTCATCGCATATTCTCCTTTGGGAATCCGATAGATAAATACGCTGTTTCCCTGCATCATCCCACATGCTGACGGCTGCAGAGGGCCAGGGAGGTCGTCACCATCTGTGTCGACCTACCCGAGACCGGTGCCGATCTCTTATTCGAGTGCATTAGAAAGCCCGCCGCCGTCGGTGTCGATCAGGGCCGAGTCGGGCGCATGCCAGTTGCCGAACCCGTCGCGATACCCGTTTTCGAAGCCGTCCGGCAGCCCGTCCCCGTCACTGTCCTCGTTGCTCAAGGTCGCGGTCACCGGTACGGTCTGGCCGTCGACGACCGTCACCGTCGTGGTGAACGGCGCGTAGCCGTCCTTCAGGACATCGAGACGGTGCGCGCCGACGGGGATGCCCGGGAGGGTCAGCTGCCCGGAGGCCGCGGTGACACCCTGGTACGTTTTGTCGAGGGGAGACTTCTGCGCCGCCCCTCAAAACTGCACATTACCCGGAAGCAAGGGAGCCCTGCAGCCAGAGAATCCCCATGACATCGTCGCCTACGCGAGGAGCGTAGCCCCCGGTCACGTGCCCGGCGGCATACAGCGTGATGTCGATGTCATGATACTCGCCACCTTCATCCGGCAGACGGAAGAGCGGAACCGTGAGACGGTAGACGGTCTTTCCGCAGAACGAAACGGCTTCGACACTCTTTACCGGCGACTGATACACGAAGTCATCGACATCCCCCTGCGGGAACGGGCGATATGCAGCCAGATTTCGGGTCGAGTGCTCCTTCCCTTCAGCGTCCGTGATCGTGCGGGGTTCGGCCTTATGCAATACGTAGGCAAAGGCGGCGAGGGCGAAGGGGTGTCTGCCTCCCGTCCGGTAACGACCGATGTTCCGGTAATATCGGGTGTCGAAGAAAGCCAGGGCAGCGTCGCCGATAGAACCGACCACCTGTCCTTCGAGTCCGTTCGCCCATTCTTCGATGCGATCTACCGTTACTTCATTGACGACGCCGTCCACGGCCATCGGGTAGCCGGTAGAGACCGATCGGTCGAGGGTTATGGCGCACGTCGTGAGGGAACGGGACTCCGGGACGTACGCGGCGACCTCACGACCATTCCATGCACGGATGTCGGGGTTTTTCGCCTCTTTCAGCGCCCATTCCACCGACCGGATGATCTCGTCCGTGGACTGCGTGACACAGCCCCAGTGATTCCCGTGGCTTCCCGGTTTTTTGTCGGCGCCATCTTCTATTCGGCGCCTTGGTGCATTCGGTTTCATGCGATAACGCTTCCTCGAATTGTGTTCCTTGGTGAGATTCTACTCAATGCTGTGAAGAATGTTCCGCCGCAGGGTTCGGGTAGGGGGGTTCCGCGGCGGCAGTTCTTCGTGATATCTTTCGCGATACCACTCCCGGAGGGTGACGATGTCATCGACCAGCCACTGATAGTAGGTCGTGAGGACAACCTCCGGCCAGATTTCCCGTGCTTCCTGCAGAAACTCCTCGTTTGCCTGAACTACGGCTCTTGCAAATCTCTTCAGGGGGACGGTAGTCCGGGTATAATAGTTCATCTGCGCACTCATGTAGTCGATCAAAACCGTCTCGCGATCGTCCGACAGGGTTACGGTGAACTCAAACACTGTTCCGGAGACTTTCGCTTCCGGTTCATCGGAAGTAAAGTGCGTCTTCTCCTGGGGAATATGTTCGGGGTCGAGTCTGTGAAACACCCAGTTGATATTGACAAGGAGGGAGTCGAAGTACGTTAATGCTCCGCCGATAATATCGACATCATCGATGAAGAAGTGGAAGACCATCTCAAACCCCTTCCAGATGTCTGACCGGTAAGGAGTGGCGGATACCTCCCGGATGCGATCCTCCAGTTCTTTTCTGTTCCAGACCATCTGGACCGCACCGGGATGGTCGATGGCGATGATACCGGGCATCTGCCTTTCCGGGGCAGGTGTGGGAGATGGATGATCCTGATCGGCGTCTACCCCATACACCTCGCGATACCAATCTTTGATGATATCCAGGTCTGCTTTGAAGATCCAGTAACCGGCATCCTCACCTAATGTCGAAACGCTCAGGATTTCCACGATCATCTCCTCCGCAGAGAGAATAACCCCGTTTGCAAATGCTCTGAGCGGGATTTGCAGGGTCTGGAAGACTTTCTTTCCGGTATAGATGTACTCAAAGGTCACGAGGTCACTCGTCCTGTCGTAGAGTATATAATACCGGAACCCTTCTCCCAGAACGCAGTTATCGACATTATAGTAGCGGTGAAAGGGTTTGTCCCGGAGTCGTTTCGGGTCGATTGACCGGAAAACGGAGAAGTTGTCGAGGAAAAAATGCTTCAACCGGGTGCAGTTCCCTGCCGGGTTCTCCGCTAGCCCGGCTATGTCTACACTGCTCACCGATACGCAAATCGAAGTGCAGAGATCAATGCAATCGATATACCGAGGGCTTAGGGAGCTGATCCTCACGACATCCTTTCGAACTTCCTCTGTGTCCCATTCGATTGTAAACATCGCCGCCACCTACACCGTCGGGTTCCACTTCTTGTTGTACCACCTGAAGACCTGCGGCCCCTTCGATGGGTAGAACGTCCCAACACCAGTTTTTTGATTGATCCCGATTACGATCTCATCAATCCCGTACTGATGAGCATCTGGAGGGCTATACGCAAGATTCTTGGGTTGTTTTGGCCACTCGCTCTGGGTTGCTCTTAATGCCTCATCAATCCAATCGACGATCTTTTCCCGCATTTCCTCACGCGTCAGGGTTGATGTGCCCGGATACTGTAAAGATATCCCAGTTACTGTACTCCAAACTACCGGTTCAGACGTCGGGAAGAGGGTGGTTGGATCCCCGATCCCTTCCGTTCCGGTGATGTGCCGGTTGACAATATGATCCAGCTGCGTTTTCGTGAGCGGTATCGCATCCTGACCGACCTTCGTGATACGCACAACGTCGGCGAGATCAACACCACGCTTGGTCATCTCCAACAGATGGTCCGGAGTGATCTCGCCCCGGACCAGCCGGCTCCCGGCCCCGTCGAAGAGCAGGTCCCAGACCTGGATCTTAATCGTGTCCGGCAACGGCCCCAGGAGTTCCTTCGAGAGCAACACCCCGAGTTCCCTTGCCTTCCACGGGAACTTCCCCGTATAGCAGACGATCGCCCCCGTGATCTTGATCCCGTCCCCGGGCCCGGGGATCGCGCCAGCGGCGTTCATCGCCGCGCCGAGCGGATCCCCGTTGAGGATCGCCTGCACCGCGTCGCGGATATCTGCCATCCCGCCGACGACCGGCAGGCAGGAGAACCCGATCCACCCGACCATGTAGTAGGGCGACGAAGCGGTCTCCTCCCCGACCAGCCCGTAGAAGAGCCCGTCCGGAAGCCCGGTCTCCCCGAAGGTCGCCCCGAGGATGATGGCGCGCCCGATCTGGGCGAGATCGATCTCCCCGCTGGCTTGCGGCGTCAGCGGGTCGGGGTCGGCGCCGTCGAGGAGGCCGTCGCCGTCGGTATCCGGGTTGAAGGGATCGGTGCCATACTCGAATTCTGCCAGATCGCCCAGCCCGTCGTCGGTGTCGGGAAAGTTCAGATCGACAGTGTGTAGGTTACTGAAACAGATTGAAAAAAGAAGTTAAGGGTTATTCTGCACCGCCTGCTTTTCTTGCAAGAGTTTCAGAGGATGATTCCACCAGAGACTGTCAGGAGAGTACGGATCTTCAGCGTCAAAATACGTTTCAAGGATTTCTTCGACGTTTTGCATATATTTTGATTTTAAAGCCTCATCAAGAGTAGAGACTTTTTGTTTAATATCTGTGAGATCATATTCCCTTTCCAATTCTATCATGTATATTTCGATGGCAGTGCGAGTAGATAGATCATTTGGGATTTCAAGCTCGTAAGGTTCCAGTTCGCCAAAATCGTAAATTATCACGGGATAAAAATCGACGTCGTCATTCAGTCTATCGAGTAATTTTTCGCGGTAGTCCCGTCCTCTTTTTCGTTCCAGCGTATCCAATTTTCTGGTGATTCTTGCATACTCCTTTCGAAAACCTTCGCAGTCAACCCCACCTTCTTCGAGCAGATGCATCCAAAAAGGGAGAAGGTGTTTGTAGAAATAGGGTGCACCAGCAGAGTATCTCGCATATCTTCCTCCCAGTTCATCATAGTGCTCATCGATCTCCCCTATTCGTTTTTCATAGTAGATCAGGCCTCTTTCAATCTTGTCGATAAGTTTTTCGTCCATTCTTTGTCCCTTCGACATACTAGTTCAATCGAATCAGTCTATCAGCGATTGTCTCATCAACATAGTGAGGATCGATCTTGGGCTTGAAGAACGTCGTGATTAGCCCATCCTTCGTAATACTCACAAACTCACCTAAACCGCGATCGTAGACGACCAGCGTATCGTAGCCCATCTGATAATACAACTCAACGGTATGGTCTCTCCGATTACTCAAGGTAGTAGCTTTTTGCAGGTATACTGATTTCGTAAAGGTCTCGCCCCATTCGAATTGACCGAGCACGTGATCGGTGTAGTGTTTGTCCAGACTCCCAGAAGCCGTGAGCTTCTTAGTCGGTGCCCACCCACCCTCACAAACGTTCTCGAGCATGTGCCTGACGCGGAAGAGGTTGACATTCCCACCGTAGAGTCTGACCAGCGTCGCATCCGTCGTCCCGTGTGCCTTGAGCACATCGACGACATCGTCGCCATAACTGTACCACAAGATGCTCAGCGCTTTCTCGGTCTCGTCCGAGTACCGAGTCACCCCGCCCAGCAGGAGAACAGCCGGTTTGATCAGCTCCGGGTGCTTCAGGACAAACTTCCCGACGATGGCCGCAACCTTTGCCGCATCCCCGTACCCCGGGATCAGTGCGGCGAGATTCAGCCCCGTCCCGACCAGGTCGCCGTTCGCAATAGATGCAACTCTTAGAGACTCTCCTGCTTTAAGTCGTCAAGCAGGTTGTCCTCGCTTAAGTCATTGATGTTCGGAATAATCTATTCAACCGCAATTAGATCCACGCGACCACTAATGTGAACAAAATCTCCTTTTTGTAGGTTGAGACGAAAATAGTTCTTATCAATATCAGTAAGTGTTTTTCCAACCCCGAAGTTAACAATAGCGTGATGCCATCGCTCAGCATCTTTCTGCTCTTCTGGGATTGCAATCTCCTCAATGCAGCCGTATATGTCAAGACTAGGTTCTGAAGGATCTGGAATAACTCTTTTATCTTCGGCCTCAATGGTTTCCAAAGATTGTACCAGCATCCACAAAGCCACCTTTTGCTGTTTTCCAATCATATCAGCGGTACAAAGCATCTTATGATCAAATAGACGCGCATTTTGTCCATTTGCAAACTCAACGAGAGTATACTGAGTGTAAATCTTTCCCATATATTCCGTCTCCGGCTCGACTCCGCGTATGAATACTAAAAATTTGAGTTTTTCTATAACCTCTTTCCTCATGTTATTTCGCTCCAAATGGGAATGCACTTACAATATATCCATTGTCCCCGATAACAAGATGTAGTATTTTTCCACTATTTGGCTCTACGTACTCGAAAAGCCCGTCTTCATTAACCTTTTGCCCGTACTTCGCTCCTTCCATAATCAATTCCTTCACTGCACTATCTGTGCCAAATTCCTGACCAAAGAATTTTACAAACTGATTCCCCCGGGGATCGAGGATATGCTTCTCCTTGATATGCTTCCACCCACTTGGTTTCACACCAAGCGTTATAGCCTCCGCTTTTGTAAGTCCTTCCTCCAGCCAGACGACCTTTCCATCCGCACGTTTAACAACCTCCAGCGCCTCCAACAGGTTGCCTCTGTTTTTTGCGATCACATTCAGGTCGCTTTCGGTGATCCCGTTTATCAGGAACTTGTTGACCGCTTCATCGCCGTGGATCTTCCGGAAATTACTCGCCCATTCAGCGGCCTCATCCACGTGCGGCGCGACCCCGACCAGCAACACCATCGCGGGTTTCAGCAGCTCCGGGTGCTTCAGGACGAACTTCCCGACGACGGCCGCGACCTTCGCCGCATCCCCGTACCCCGGGATCAGCGCGGCGAGGTTGAGCCCCGTGCCGACCAGGTCGCCCCGCGAGATCGTCGCGGCGATGTCCCGGAGGTCGCCGATGACGATGACCCCGCTCGCGATCCACCCGCCCAGGTAGAAGAGGTTGTCGTGGTCGTCGACACCCCACTCCCCGAGGACGGCGCCGAGCAGGAACTCCCGGCCCATTACGAGCGAGCTGAACCGCTCCTCGTAGACCAGCGGGTCGTAGTCGGGATCATACCACTCCTCATAGTCGGAGTGACCGTCCTCGTCGGTGTCGGCCGACCAGAGGTCGGTGCCGATCTCCCACTCGAGGGCGTCGGAAAGCCCGTCGCCGTCGCTGTCCGGGTTGAGCGGATCGCTCTCGATCGCATCCTCCAGGTAGTCGTCGAGGCCGTCGCCGTCCGTGTCCGCCTTCGTCGGGTCGCTCCGCTGCTTGTAGTAGGTCTTCCCGCCTTCGGTGACCAGTTCTCCAGCCTCGTAGCCGTCTGAAAGCCCGTCGCCGTCGGTATCGACCGCATACGGGTCAGGCGCATGCCAGTTACCGAAGCCGTCGCGGTAGCCGTTCTCGTAGATGTCCGGCAGCCCGTCCCCGTCCAGGTCCTCCGGCACCAGGACCGCGTTCACGGTGCTGGTCTGGCCCGCGACGACAGTGACATACTCTGAGTAGGGGACGAACCCCTCTTTCGTGACGGCAATCTCGCGGGTTCCGGAAGCAACGTCGGTTTTCGTGAATTCTCCGGATACCGGAATGGTGCCGACAGAGAAGCCATCAATGGAGACCGCAGCCCCGGGTTCCGGACAGATCACACGGAGATCGCCGCAACTGAAAGTGGGAGGCAGATTGACGTGGATCTGCGTGTTCTGGTTCCGGGTAATCTCGACCGTCTCGATTGCCGTCCCATAGTATGCACTCGGTGTCGTCAAGACGAGGGTATGCTCACCCTCAAGGAGTTCCACATTCGAAACCCCGGAACCATAGTAGATGTTGTCGATGTAGACAATCGCCCCCGTTGGGGTTGACGTCACCGTCAGGAAGCCCGTGGGTGCGTCCACCCGGTGGATCCGGGAAGTGGCGGTATAACTAAAAACATCGGGCTCAATACGGAACATGCCATTATGGTCTTTGTAACCATCTTTCTCGATCGAGTAAGCCTTTGTTCCGCTCGTGGGGTATTCAGCGAAATTTCTCGTCAACCCCTTCCGATCGCCCGTTTCATGTGTCTTAGTTACCAGATCTTGCGACCCCATCACACCCCAAAAGGTGACGCTCGCGTTGCCGACGCCCTCGCCGGTCTGAGAATCTTTGACCCACAATAACACGTGATAGATGTCCGTTTCCCCTAACGACTCGATACTTTCATCATCCGCAAACAGCGCGTCCCACCTCGCCGAGTCCAGCACAGCATACTTCGCCGACCCCGCCGCGGCGCAGGAGACCACCCCGTTCACGGCATCGACGGTCGAAGTGACGTTGACGAACGTCCCGAGGTCCTCGTCGAAGCGGTAGATCGAGAGTCGGGAGGGGTCCACGACGTGGGTCGGGTCGTACGCGATCGCGACCGTCCCGGTCTCGACGTCGTCGCCGAATCCGATGTTGCAGACCTTGCTGACCAGGATCTCATCGCTGATCAGGTGGGTGTAGTTCACCGCGGCGACACTGACGTTGGCGACGGCATATCCCCGGCCGAAGACCGTCAGGTCCAGGGTATCGTCGAGGAACCGATCGCCGCTCCAGTAGTCCTCGGCGCCGTCCGGGACCTCATTGTCGTTCGAGTCAGGGATGGTGGGATCGGTCCCGAGGGCCACCTCGGCGCCGTCGGCAAGGCCGTCGCCGTCGGTATCGGCGGCGCGGGGGTCGGTGCCGCGCAGGATCTCGTCCGCGTCCGAAAGACCGTCCTTATCGGTGTCGGCAACGAGCGGATCGGTCCCGTAGGTCTGCTCCTCGAGGTTCGAGAGGCCGTCCCCGTCCGGGTCGTCATCCGTTCCGGCAGCGACGATAGGGCCGCCCATCGCCGACAGCATCCCCGGCTCCTCCGGGAACGTGCCCAGCTTCAGCAGCTCGAACGAATCGGTCAGGCCGTCGGCGTCGGTATCCACCACGAACGGGTCGGCGCCGATCCGCGCCTTCGCAAAGACCGGGAGGTCGCCAGCGAAGACTTCGTAGCCGTCGATGACCCCGTTCCCGGACTGGTTCCCGGTCCACTGTGAGCAGTCGGAATCGGCATTGAGGGGGTCAAACCCGATCGCCTGCTCAAAGGCGGCGGGGAGCATGTCCCCGTCGAGGAGGAGGGTCGCGGAGAGCGGGGCTCCCTGAGAATCGACCCCGCTGACAACGATGGTGTTCGCATCCGCAAGGGTCACCTCCGCCGAGAAGTTCCCGTCCTTGATCGGAATGGTCGACGAGACGCCGTTGTGGGTGAGCGTGAGACTGGTTATGGCCGGATCGGAGACGTTCCCGGCGACGGTGACGGTGCCGCCGGCTCCCACCGCGTCGTCGATCGGAGAAGTGAGGGTGATGGAGGGGGCGGCGGAGGAAGGCGGATGCAGTTCGAGCGAGTAGTACTCCATGGAGAAGTGGGTGCCCCAGGCCGGGTTCTGCCCGTGCGAGACCTTCACCCGCACGGTCCCGGATTGCGGGAAATCAGCGTGGAACTCCTTTGGAAGGAAATTTTCAGGATCAGAGCCGGAGAACCCGGATTCCGCATAGACGACCTCGTCATTGACCTCGATCGTCATCCAGCGGCCCTGGGGGATATCGGTCCCCGGCACACGCGCAACAAGCGTCAGGCTGTCCCAGCCGACACCGGAAGGGTCGGTGAACTCGTGCTCGACGGTCCCGATCACCGCACCGGCGGAAAGATGAACGTCCGCGCCGTGCTCCCCGTGGCTCCCGACCATGACGGGACCGTACTCGGAACAGGAGCCGGTGGGTTGCGTCCAGGACGCGGTATGCGCCCAGCCAGTCCAGCCGTCGGTGGACCAATTCCAGGCCGATCCGGGTGTCACGGTATGGATAACCGTCACTTTTGCGATCCCCCAGACCGAGCCCCCGGTCGACGTGACTGCGGAGATCGTAGTCGTCCCCGCAGCCCGGGCCGAAAAGATGCCGTCGGAAGTCACGGTCCCGACCATTTCGTTCGTGCTTACCCAGTTGAAGGCGATATCCTCCATCGCCGCGCCGTACTGGTCGTAGGCGGTGGCGGTAAACTGGATGGTCTCGCCCTCCACCACCTCGACGATCGAAGGGGTGACGGCAACCGTCTTCACAACGGGAACTGTCTGCGGTGCGCCGTAGGTGAACGCCGGTTCGGTCTCGACGTATTTGCGCACCCGGATCCAGTCCATCCGCACGACCCGGCCCTCGGGGGCGTTGTTGCCGCCGAGGATCTGCATCTGGTGGCTGGAGATCCCGGTGGCGCCGGTAAAGACGTCGGTGTATGAGGCACTCCCACTGACGGTATGCGTCTGGCTGGTTGGGGTGATGATCCAGGTGCTGGAGTAGTCACCGCCGGCCGAAAGACCACGCGCAGTTCCCGGTCGCCAGGCTGCCGCCCCGTTCATGTAGACATACCGGTCCCAGGACGGCGATTCCGGATACCAGAGCAGACCGTTGGTGGGGGTGTCGACGAACCAGGGGAACGCCCCGCAGGAGTAACCGGCGTTGGACGGTAGACTATCAGCATGGATGTGCATCTCCACGATCACCGGCTCGCCGTCGGTGATCACAGGCTCGTTCGAGACCAGAGCGCCAGCACCCTGAGCCCGGGTGTCATAGATCCAGCCGTCCACAAAATAATGGGCGCCCGGGATCGTGTCTGTCCAGAGAGTCGTATCCAGGTCCGGCCCGTCGAAGTCGTCGTAGAGGATGTAGGCGTTGTCCCGGTTGCCGGTATCGATCACTGCCTCGTTCCCGTAGTACATCCAGATCGAGGTCGCCCCGGCGGGGAGGTTGACCCAGATGACGGCCGAATCGGACGCCGTGTAGGTCTCCTTCCAGTAGCCGAGGACGGTGCCGTCGTCGGCGACAAACCGAACGTCGTCGAAGTCGCTCTGCATACCGGAACGGAACAAAACGACCTCACGGTGGGGATATCCGTCGACTGAAGGAGGGGTGGTAATTGTAACCGGCACCCGGGTTGCCCAGGCGGTGCTCCACCAGGTCAACTCCGGGCACGCGACACCCCGGAAGATCGGGGCGGTGTTGATATCGACCCGCCCGGTCTCGGCGGGCTTGGTGTAGATGACCTTGAACAGCCGGGTTTTCCCGGCGTTGAGCGTCTGCCCGTCGGGGGTAAACGGGACCCACTCCGGCCAGGACCGCTCCACCGTCTCGGTGCCGGCGATGTAGGGTTCCTGGGCCACGAAAGTTTCAAGAGCAGTGTCCGCGGGAAGAGCTTCCTCAGGAGGGAGGGGCTCGGGGGTAGCGTTTATGGGAACTTCGTCCTCAAAGGGAACGTTTTCCAGGGCAACAGTTTCAGGTATAACGTCTTCATAGGCAACATTCTCAGAAACAACGTTCCCAGGGATAATATCCCGGTATTCAATGATGGGGATCTCGATGCTATGCGATCGCTCCTCCCAGACGAACCACTCGGCCCGGGTGATGTTCTCGTTCCCGTTCTGGAGCGACCATGTGGCCAGGAAGTCCTCCGACCCGTCGAGGATCATCGTACGGTGGGCGGTGATCTCGAAGATCTCGGTGAAGGTGCCGAGATCCGGGGTGGCGTTCACCAACCGGATCTCGAGATCGGCATCGGCGGCAGATCTGCTCTCATCCGTGATGCAGATGGTCCGGGTCTCCGGCTCATAGGTTTTGAGCCGGATCTTGCCGGAATCGGTGACCACGTAAGTGGCATTTGATGCTAAAGAGGCATCAGTACCTGATCCTCCAGTATCCCGAATTTCTGCAGAAGTGGAGATAGAAGTGTTGGTCCATGACGTGGGTTGGGACCAGTTCTTTTCCGACCACAATGATGGATTTTCCTGAGATTGAACAGTATTGAATGCTGCTTTGTGCGTATCCAAGCCAGAAGATGTCTTGTCGGGGAACGAGTCTCCGGCAGTATCCATGTTCAATGTAGTTGCATTCGATTCCGCGGCGCTCACGGCAGGAATGAACGCCGTGGTTATCATCAACACCGCCATGAGAAGAGAAATAACTCTCTCCATACCTTTCGTGCTCATCGGTAATCACCCTTTGAACCGGAGGCACAACGAGCAGACTCTTAAGTATGAAGAAAATCCACGCGTTCTGTCTACGGGCTGTTGTGGTGTTCATCCATCTGTCGAGGACAGGATGAATACCACTCACATCTCCCTGAATTGATCAAGCATTGGACGGCTCACAAACTCTCATGTGACAATTCGTCCTAAGAGTAACTTTCACTCTATCAAATACATAAATGCATGTGGTTTGATAAAAAACAAAACATGGTGAATTAATACATTTTTATTAATAATTTGACGACAAAATCATGAATTTTTACCGTACCGTAAGCATTTGTGGATAATTGCTTTATGTGGTCGTTGCCTTATTTACACGGGATGCAGAATCCGTATCGACGGGGTCGCGCTGCCGTCCCCCGGCATCGGCGACCTCTGCATCAGTTACAGGACACCGGGCCTGAGGGTAGATGTCGGAGAGTACGGCAGTTACTCCATCATATTCTCAAAGGGCGACGTTTACGAGATGTTCATCACTGTCGGCCCCTCTTCGGACTACGAACTCCTGAAGGACCTTGCCGAACGCGCCGCGGCAAAGCTCCCGCAGTAACGGCTGCAGGCTCCCCACCATTTTTGTTCATCCACGCCGCACCCTTGATTCCCCGAGCACGTACCCGGCATACGGCACCCTCGACACCGCCCGCACCACCGCGTAACTCACCACGGCCGCCACCACAAAGATCACCGGGTAGGTGAGCCCGTCCGCCCACGAGAGCCCGGTGAGGGAGATCCAGAGAGTCGCGGCAGCGGCGATGACGAGCGGGTGGATGAGGTAGACCCCGTAGGAGTGGTCCCCGAAGGACCGGGCGGCGCCCGCCATCTCCCCACCGCCCCCATCCAGCAGCCAGGCCGCGAGGACGAGGACGGCGATGACCGGGACGTAGTAGAGCGGCTCGAGGATCCGATAGATGCAGAAGACCGCAAGGGACGTGCCGGCGAGGCTCCCGGAGAGGGCGACGGCCGCCACCCAGACCCCGCCGATGAGGAGCGCCCCCCCGCCGGCCGCGGCGAGGACCCACGCCGGCGAGAGCGATCGGAGCGTCGACCGGAACCGGTCCGTGTGCCGTCCGACGTGGATCCCGAGGACGAAGTAGAAAAGGTGCGAGGGGAAGAGCCGGATCAGGACCGTATACCACTCAGGGCCCACATATGCCCCCATGAGGTGGGCGCCTGTGTTCCAGAGGGCCAGGAGGAAGAGGAGCGAGAGAAGGAGGTAGAGCGCCGCCCCGAACCGGTCGAAGAGGCCGTAGCCCCGGACGATCAGCGGGAAGAGGAGGTAGAGCTGGATGATCAGCGCAAAGAACCAGAGATGGTAGGCACCGGTCCCGAGGAGGAGGGCTTCCGCCACCCGCTCCGGAGAGGGGATGCCGGCAAACCCGATCGTCCCCTCGACCGCGATGAGGAGATACAGGGCCGTGAAGAAGAGGTAGGGGATGAGGATCGTCTTTGCCCGGCGTTGGTAGAACTCGCGGATCGAGAACTCGCCCGTATACCGCGCCGCGAGCACCCACCCGGATATGAAGATGAAGACCGGGACCGCAAAGTGGGCGGCGATGTAGATGAAGACGTTCGTGAGCGCAAGCAGGTTCACGTCGGGGATCCGGGTGTAGTTCATCGAGACGTGGACGGCGATCACGGCGAGGGCGGCAACCCCCCGCATGTAATCGACCTCCCGGAACCAGACCACCAGAACCACCCATCACGGGCCCGCCCGGACAGGCGAGCAGTACAAATTGCAGGCCGGTGTATATAGAGCTCCTGCCCGGCGGCCGGTCAGGCACTATCATTATCCGGGAACACCATCTATCTTGAGAGTTGAGTCCATGCAGTACTCGGAAGGGCAGGTCGGCAGGGTCTTCTCCGTCCGGATCGACGACGGAGAGGACTTCATCAGGGAGATCGAGCGATTTGTAGCGGCGATGAACATCCAGAGCGGGATGGTCCACTTCCTCGGCGCCGTCCGGAACGCGACGCTGGTGACGGGGCCGAAAGATGCAGTCATCCCCCCGACGCCGCGGGCCGAGGAGATCTTCGGGGGCTGGGAACTCTTCGGGGTTGCCACCATCTATCCCGGCGTCGAGGGGCCGTCGCTCCACATCCACAGTGCGGCAGGGAAGGGAATCCGGTCGCTCACCGGGTGCCTCCGGGAGAAGGCGGAGGTCTACCTGGTCATAGAAGCGGTCGTCATGGAGTTCGTCGGCATATCCGCCCGGAGGCTCCCGGACGAGGCGACCGGCGTCAACCTGCCGGTCTTTGACCGGGTACTCCCATGAGCGGTCAGCCCGGGTTCCTCCCCATGACGATGGCGGAGGCGGAACGGCTCGGTATCGACCGGTTCGACATCATCCTCGTCTCCGGTGACGCCTACGTCGACCACCCCTCCTTCGGGACCGCGATCCTCGGCCGGGTCCTCCAGGACGCCGGTTACTCGGTCGGCGTCATCGCCCAGCCGGACTGGAGAAGCGACGCCGACTTCCGCCGCCTCGGCGAGCCCCGGCTCTTCTTCTCGGTCTCGGCCGGAAACGTCGACTCCCTGGTGAACGCCTTCACCCCGAACCTGAAGCGCCGGAGCTCGGACGCCTACTCGCCGGGGGGAAGACTCCTCCGGCCCGACCGGGCGACCCTGGTCTACACCGACCGGGTCCATGCCCTCTTCCCGAAGACTCCGGTCGTCATCGGCGGGATCGAGGCGAGCCTCCGGCGATTCGCCCACTACGACTACTGGTCCGATACGGTCCGGCAGGCCATCCTCGCCGACGCTCCCGCCGACCTCCTGGTCTTCGGGATGGGCGAGCACCAGGTGATCGCGATCGCGGACCGCCTCGCCGCCGGTGAGCCGGTCGGGTCACTCACCGATATCCCCGGCACCGCCTACCGGGTGGACCTGAAGACCTGGCGGGGCATGGACCCGGCCGGCTACGTCGTCCTCCCGGACTACGCCGAGGTGAAGAGCGACCGCTACGCCTATGCAAGAGCGTTCGCGCTCCATTATAACGAGCAGGACCCATTCCGGGGCCGGCCCGTGGCGCAGCCGCACCCGAAGACCGTCGTCATCCAGAACCCGCCGGCGATGCCGCTCTCAGGAGTTGAGCTCGACCGGGTCTACGAACTCCCCTACACGCGGAGGGCGCACCCCTCCTACACCGAGCCCGTCCCGGCTCTCGAGCCGGTCAGGTTCTCGGTCGTCAGCCACCGGGGGTGCTTCGGGGCCTGCTCGTTCTGCGCCCTCACCCACCACCAGGGGCGGATCATCCAGAGCCGGAGCGTGGACTCGATCGTCCGGGAGGTGGAGCGGATGGCGAAGATGCCGGAGTTTTCGGGCGTCGTCCAGGACGTCGGCGGACCGACGGCGAACATGTACGGGATGCACTGCGGCCGGTGGGAGACCGCCGGCACCTGCCCCGACCGCCGCTGCATCGACTGCCCCACGCTCGACCGCAGCCACACTGAGCAGCTCCGGCTGCTCGAACGCCTCTGCGAGATCCCGGGGGTGAAGCACGTCTTCATCGCTTCGGGCATCCGCTATGACTTAATCGGTCCCGAGGACCCCGACTACCTTGCCGCGGTCTCTGCCCACCACGTCTCCGGCCACCTCAAGGTCGCTCCCGAGCACGTCGCAGAGCGTGTCTGTGCCCGCATGGGAAAACCCCCCCGCGAGACCTTTGATAGGTTCAGGGAGCAGTTCGAGGCCCTCGAGAAGGGCAAGAAGAAGCGGCAGTACCTCGTCCCCTACTTCATGTCCGGCCATCCCGGGTGCCGGATGGAGGATATGGTCGAACTTGCCGAGTACGTCCGGGATACCGGGCTCTACACCGAGCAGGTCCAGGACTTCACCCCGACGCCGATGAGCATATCGACGACGATCTACCACACGGGGCTCGACCCCTTCACCCTTGAGGAGGTCTACGTCCCGAAGGGGCGGGAGAAACGGGTCCAGCGGGCCCTCATGCACTACCGGGACCCGGAGAACTACGCGCTCGTCTGCGAGGGGCTCCGGGCGGCCGGGAGAGAGGACCTCATCGGGAACGCGTGGCGGTGCCTCGTCCCGGCCCGCCCCGGGGGCGGCAGGCTTACCCGTTCAGGATCGAGCCGGCGACAAACCCGGTAGCCACCGCGAGGGGCCTGAACGGTATCCGGGGGATCACGAGCGTCGCCACCGCGAGGGTGGCCGCGAAGTTGGCCGTCGTTCCCGGGGTGACGACGGCATCGAGCGTCCGCATCGTCGAGGAGCGCCATCCGTCGGGAAGGGGCGGCGGAGAGAGTGCGAACCTCTCCTTCACGTCGCTCACCGTCTTCATAGTCGTCGACCGCCACTCACCGACTTCCGATACACGCCGTCTGCAGATCATAATCACTGGTGTGGCACGGAGATCACTTATGGTTATGGCTGGCGGGCCGGAACCCGGCGCATGCGGTTACGGTGGCAGAAGGGGCAGAGGGCCTCGAGCCTTCCCGGCACGTGAGAGCCGCCGGAGACCGCATCCTCACGAGGTCGAAGCGCGTCGACCCGGCGGTGAGGGGGATGTTCCGGCGCACCGGCGAGAAGAATACGGAGCGTCTACCCAACTAAAGCCCCCGGGATGGCGCACCCTCCTCAAGCATCCTGTTCACGAGATCCTTTCCCGAGTCCATTGCCCCCATCAGGCGTTCAACGTACTCGCCTCCCACCTCAAGATACCCGAGCACGTCACGGACGAGCGAGAGCAGGTCGTCGGCGACCTGCAGCAGCCATTCGACAAAACCCCACATCGACTCGGCCGTCCCGAGCACGGCCTCCGGCGCGTCGCGGTCGGGCAGCGAGACGTTGATCACCTCCGTGCCCGCGAACCCTGCGACGGCAATGAGAAGCAGAACCAAAATGATCGGTCTCATACCGCCACCCTGCCGGCCGGGACGGTACCGGGGCGTATGCCCGGGGCAAGGGGGATGATAAACGATCCATTCTCCATACAAATCGTTACGGCATCAACCCCAATTAAGGCCACCGCTCCGGAGGGGGTTTTGGAAACACAACCGCCGGCCCGGAGAAAACAGAGAGAAAAGACCTATTGCCCAAAAATGAAAGAAGTTCCGGTATGCAGTACGAGATCACCGGAGACAACCTGCAGATCGTGACCCTGCGCCTCGCCCCCGGCGAGAGCATCTGCGCCGAGGCCGGCGCCATGGTCAACATGAGCGGGAACATGCAGATGACCACCAACATGAAGGGCGGGCTCTTCAAGGGGTTGAAGAGGATGGTGACCGGCGAGGGGCTCTTCATGACCGAGTTCACCCCGCAGGGAGGAGAGGGCTTCGTCTCGTTTGCCGGGAACGTCCCGGGCAAGATCTTCACCCTCAACCTTGCCGGGAACGAGTTCATCGCCCAGAAAGATGCCTTCCTCTGCTCCGAGCAGGGGATCGACCTCGATATCGCGTTCACGAAGCGCCTCCGGTCGGGCGCCTTCGGCGGCGAGGGGTTCATTCTCCAGCGCCTCTCAGGCAGCGGGACCGCGTTCCTCCACTGCTGCGGCGACATCATGGAGATGACGCTTGCGCCCGGCGAGGTCGTCAAGGTGGAGACCGGGCTCGTCGTCGGGTTCGAGAGCACCGTCGACTACAGCATCGCGCTCGCCGGCGGTGTGAAGACCGTCTTCTTCGGCGGCGAAGGGCTCTTCCTGACCACGTTGACCGGCCCGGGCCGGGTCATCGTGCAGTCGATGGATGTCGCAAAACTCGCCTCCTCCCTGATACCCTACCTCCCCACCCAGAGCAGTTCATCGGGACGGTAACCTGATAGTCCAGGGAGCTCAAATTTACGGCATGAACCTCACGACGGCCACCATGGTGGTGCACGGCCCCGAGGCCTTCGATGCCGGCGATACCGGGCACCTGATCGCCCTCCTCGCGCCCCGGCGGGTGCTCGTCGCCGGGGTGATGGCCCGGACTGCCGCCGAGGAGTCGGGGCTTCCGGTGACCTGCACGGACGAGCGGCCGAGCGTGGTCCTCACCGCCCTCTCTGGGCGGGCCTTTTTGGTCAACCGGGGAAAGACCCCGGAATCGGGGAGGATATTCGGTGAACTCGTTGCCGGGAGGCTCGAAGGGCTCGTCCACGTGGAGTGCTCAAGCCGCACCATCTACCGCTGGGACGGCGGCGACGAGGGCCTTGCACGCGAGATCGCGACCCTGACCGGGTATGCCCTCGTCCGCCGTGAGAGCGCTCGCGCCCGGGCGCCGGGCACCCGGGAGGTCCGCGGCTGCCTCCCCGGCGAGGCGGTCTTCGTGAACGGGATCGTCATCGGGACCGCGACGGCGGAGACGGTCGTCCTCGCGACCGAGGGCGGAATCCTCCGTCCCGTCTCCGGCCTCGACCCCAAACCCCACGGGCTCGAGAAGCTCCACCGTGCGGGCCTCCCTGACCTCGATGCGGCATGGTGCAAGAGCGGGCCGGTGCGGCGGGTCCCGCCCCGGCAGGGCGGGCGCGCCTCCCGCGGGGGCAGGGTCGCGGTCATCGACCACTGCGGCCACACCCTCTACCGTGAGATCGGGAAGGGGGTCTGCGGCGTCCTCGCCGTCGGCGACGACACCACCGCCGTCTGCGGCCACATATGCTCCCACGCGGGCATCCCCGTCTTCGGGGTGATCGACGGGGACGCCGACGCCATCGTGGAGCCCGGGTATGCCCCCGGGTCGGTGGTGGTCGAGGTGATCGACGGGCGGGACGACGACCTCGGCCGGGAGGTTGCAGCGACGCGGGACCTCCAGGCGGAGACCTGGGATGAGTGGGTGGAAGAGACGCTCCGCACCCTTGCGGGGAGGGTGCGGGTTGTCGTCGACCGCCGGGGAGAAGAGGATGCAGTGCGCTGAGTGTAAGGGGAGGGGGCTCTGCGGGCTCGAACGCTGCCCGATCATGAGCCGGTTCTATGCGAGGCTCCCGGTCAAACCGAGCGACCACTACCAGGGGTCCGCCCCGTCGGTCTTCGTCGGGAGTTACGGCTACCCGAGGGTCGCGGGAGGTCCGTTGATGATCGACGATGCCGACCACCCGCCGGACTGGGTCGCCCGGGGCCTCGGGATCGATGATATCGTGGGGCTCCGGGCCCGGACGATCCGCGGCGCCGGCGAGGCAAAGGACCTCTCCGGGAGCATCCAGGAGATCGCGCTCTCGAGCAGCCCGCTCGATGTCGAGGTCCGGTTTGTGAAGCCGGTCTCCTTCGACCTCCGGTTCGACGGGACGATCGCCCCCGTCGGGCTCACTGGCGCCATCCGGAAGATGAACGTCCTCGAGAACGCCCGGGTGGACAGGGCGGTCGACCGGGCGACCTCCGATACTGACCTCTCCGCCACCGATGCCTGCGAGGTCCTCAACGCCTCAGGCACCGATGTCTACCGGATCACCCAGCTCCTGACCGCCGGGCTCCTCGGGAGCGAGAAGAAGCGGCATGTCGTCCCCACCCGGTGGGCGATCACGGCGGTCGATGACACGGTCTCAAAACAGTTCAAGAAGAAGATCGCCCGCTACCCCCCGCTCTCCGGGATAGAGGTCTTCTCTGCCTCGCTGTATGGGAACCATATCGTCTGCCTCCTGGTCCCCGGGGACTGGAAGTACGAGATGATCGAGGTCTGGGGGAAGCAGTCGCTCTGGGGCGGCGGAAACGAGTCGATCATCGCGGACGGCGAAGGCGCGACGAAGTCCGGCTACTCGCCGATAGCAGGGGCCTACTACTCGGCACGTCTCGCGGTCACGGAGTACCTGGAGAGCGTGCGGCGGTCGGCGCGGGTGCTCGTGCTCCGAAACGTCACGAGCGAGTACTGGGCGCCGCTCGGCACCTGGGTGGTCCGGGAGGCGACGCGAAACGCCATGAAGGGTCCAAAGACCGTCTGCGCGGACCTCAACGAGGGGGTTGACCTGGCCTCCCGTCTCATCGGGTTTACGCACTGGCGCCCCCACAGCCGGCTCATCCCGGAACTCACGACGCAGAGGACGCTTTTTGACTTTTAAAGCGAATTTTGCCCATTCTTCTGCAGACGGTAGCGCTCGATGAGGGAGTCGAGCGTCTCGGCCTCGTCGACGCTCTTGTCCTCGCGCACCCGGACGAACCGCGGGAACCGGAGCGCGTAGCCGCTCTCGTAGTTCGGGCTCGTCTGGATCTCGGAGTAGCCCACCTCGAAGACCACCGCCGGTTCGAGCGTCACCTCTTTCCCTGAACGGGCGATCACGCTCTCCTTCAAGAGGGCATAGACCTCGGCCAGCGTCTCGTCGTTGATCCCGGTCGCCACCTTTCCTACGGTGAGGAGCCGGCCCTGGTCCTGGACCGCGAGGAGGAACGACCCGAACATACCGGCCCTCCTCCCTTCGCCCCATTCGGCCCCGACGACCGCGAGGTCGAGGGTCTCGACCCCGGGCTTCACCTTCACCCAGAGGCGGCCCCGGACGCCCGGGGTGTAGGGTGAGTCGAGGACCTTCACCATCATGCCCTCGTGGCCGAGGTCGAGCGCCTCGGTGTAGATCGCCTCCGCCCGGGCGACGTCGCCAGCCAGGAACTGCGGCGCCACATGGTCACTGAGAACCTCCTCAAGGATCTTCCGCCGCTCGGCGAGGGTCCGGTCCATCAGGGTCTCGCCGTCCAGGTAGAGGATGTCGAAGACCCGCGGGACGAGCTCGATCTGCTCCATCATCGAGTCCACCTCGTGCTTCCGCCGGAACCGCCGGATGACGTACTGGAACGGCATGGGTCTCCCGTCCCGGACGGCGACCGCCTCCCCGTCCAGGATGACGTCGTGGTCGGTCGCTTCTGCAAGGTGCTTCACGATGTCGGGGAGGCTCCCGGTGACCTCCTCCAGTCTTCGCGAGTAGATCCGGCAGTCGCCCCCTACCTTATGGAACTGGAACCTGCTCCCGTCGTACTTGTACTCGACCGCCACCTCGCCGTGATCTTCAAGCTGCGTGGCGATCGTCCCCGCCTGGGCGAGCATCATCTTCACGGGCCGGAAGGGCCTGATGGTCACGCGGGAGAGCGCGTCCGGGTCCTTCCGGGCGAGGAGGGCTACCTCGCCGAGATCGTTCATCGCCTGGTGGGCATGCTCGATCAGGCGGACGTCGACCTCGAACGCCTTCGCAACAGCGTCGCGGACACTCCCCTCGCCCATGCCGATCCGGAGTTCTTCGAGCATCAGCCGCGCGAGATACCGCCCTTCCAGCGGGCGGGCGTTGCCGAAGAGCCGTTGCGCAATCCGGAGTTTCTCCCGCTGCGACCGCTGCCCCCCGGCGGCCGCTATCCGCTCGAACTCCCGGTAGACATCGACGAGGTCGAGTTCCTGGAGGAAGAACGACGTCTGCTCCTTCCTTGCGAGGAGTCCCTCGACGGCCAGGCCCGCGTCGCCGGTGGCGTTGATGGCCTCGCGGATCGTCTCTCGCTTCGTGCCGACGACGTAGGCCACGGCATCGTAGAGGAGGTTCGGGCCCACACCGAGTTTGTTCGTGCTCCAGTCGGGGAAGACCCTCCCCATGATGAACCGGACGAAGACCGGGAGTTCCTCGTCGTCGAGCCCGGGCAGGACGGCGGCGACCTGCTCGATCATCTCGAGCCTTCCTGAGATCCCCTCCAGTTGCTCGCAGATGCGGGCGAACTCCAGAAATTGCATACCCATTCTCCCAGAGTATTTCCCGGCCAGAAGAATCAACCTTCTTGTTCGTCACGGCCGGACGGCCGGGGTTGATGTGGGAGGAGCGCCAACCTCTCTCGCATGAACCAGGACGAAGAGATGAGAGAGATGCTCCGTGACCTCCTCTGGCTCAACGCCGTGATAGCCACCGAGCTCATCCAGATCACCGAGAACACCTCGCAGATCCTCAGGAAGGCGCCCCCGCCGGAGGCCTGCATCGCCGAACACGCGGCCCTGCGGGCGACGGCGCTTGAGATCGCCGACCGCTACAAGCCCGGCACGATGCTCCGGCAGCACGTCGCGAAGCACCAGTAAAAGTGGGCGGGAGAGCCGCCGTCAGGGCCCGGCGACAACAAGCCCCGCGTCCCTGACGACGAGATCCGTCTCCCTGATCACCTCTCCGGTCAGGTTGATGGGGGTGGTTGTCCCGTTCGCCGGGTCGATGGTGCTCGCCGTCGCGCCGGAAGAACCGTTGCCGGGGGTGGTGAAGGCGTAGCCGTCCGGGAGGACGACCTCGACGGTGTAGTTCCCCGGGAGGACGCCGCTGAAGAGGTAAAGCCCTTCACAGGCGTGAGAGAAGGTCTCCGCCGTTGCGATCCTCTCTCCCGCGGCGCCCTTGAGGTGGACGACGACGCCGCTCATACCCCACTCGCCGGCCCCCTGCACGCTGTCTCCATCGGTATCAAGAAAGACCGTTCCCCCGATCGTGCCGGCGGTCTTCTCTTCTCCTGCACTCAATACCGGCTCCGTTGGGATTGCCGCGGTTGCGAACGAAGAAAGGACGAACGCTGCTATGATGATTCCTAGAACGCTGATATATCTCATATGATTCACCTCGCTTCCCGGGCGCCTGGTCGGGCTCTCCCGGGCAGATAACCCCGATGGAGAGGGCAACGCCCCGACTGCATCATGTTCCGGCAGGCCGGGGGCCGGGATTTTTCTGGCCCGTTGCCTTCCCGGGGTTCAGACTCGGGATCATGCTTATATTATATTAATATTTTTATATTTCACAGGGCAGGTTTTGCGAGGATTGGGTCTGTGCCCGGGCGATTCGACATAAAATAGTGGATAATATCGTGCCTTTCACCCTATAAAGGCCGGGGCAAGAACCCCGGCGGGAGGGGGCCATAGAGGAGCCGCGCACCCCCGTTGCCGATCAGCGGCCTGCCCTGGACCCGTCACTCATCCCGGTCGTCGTCGTCCTTGTCCTTCTTGTCCTCTTTATCCTTGTCCTTCTTGTCCTCTTTATCCTTGTCCTTCTTGTCATCCTTATCGTCCTTGGTCTTATCTTCGTCGTCGTCATCGTCCTCGTTCACGTCACCGGCAGTCATCGTACGAGCATCATCCTGCTCCCCGCCGGCTCCGTCATCGGTATCGTCCGTTGACATCGAAGTCGCATCCCCGGGGTTCTGCGGCGCAGCGGTCACGGCAGGTCTTTCCCGATCATCATCCCCCGCCTCGTCGTCATCATTCTCCCGCTCATCATCCGCTCCGTCTCCGGTGCCGCCTGTCCCATCATCGTCGGCACCCTCCTCTTCCCCGGCCGCGGGGGACGGAGGTGTGGCCCCGATCGGGATCTGGGTAGGGGATGCGGGAATCAGCCCTGCATCCCTGACAACCGTCTCGCCGCCGCCAACTTGGAACCGGGTTGTCGCGCCGGTCACCGGGTCGGCATGGCTGTCCCCGCCGGTGCTCGTGAAGACGTAGTCGTCCGGCAGGATGAACGCCAGTGAGTACTCCCCGGGCGGGAGGGGGCCGAAGAGGTACGTGGAGAAGTAGTCGTCATGATGGCCGGTGCGGGCCGATGCAACCTGGTCCCCGCTCGCATTCAGGAGGCGGACCTCGACGCCCGTCAGGCCGTGTCCCTCGTTCTTGAGCCCATCCCCGTCACCGTCGTTCCAGGTTGTCCCGAGTATCCACCCGTAGGCCTCTGCCGGCGCCACCGGGCGGTAATTGCCGATGAAGCCCGCGTTCAGGGTCTGCTGCCCGGCCCCGCCTTCGGCGAACGCCACGCTCTCATCCTGCGGGTTCGCATCGCTGCCGTTCCCTGAGACGGTGCAGGAGTAGCCGTCCGGCATCAGGAACTCAACACCGCTGTAGCCCCCGGAGGGGATGGTCTCGAACCGGTAGGACCCGTCTGGACCGGTGACGGCATGGTCGGCCATGCTCTTCATCCCGATCAGCCGCACACCGATGCCGGGGATGCCGGGTTCGCCGGTGTCAGGGACACCGTCCGCGTTCAGGTCATACCAGACCCTTCCCGAGAGTGCGCTCGTGTTCTGGTTGTCGTCGCCGTTGTCATCGTCGACATCGTCTCCGAAGTCGTCCCCATGATCGTCCCCGTTATCATCTCCGTTATCATCGCCGACATCGTCTCCATCGTCATCGCCGAAGTCGTCCCCATTATCGTCGTCCCCGTTGTGCGTAGGCCTCGGAGTCATGATTCCGGTCGGCATCGGGGTCCCGGCCCTCGTCGGCGTCGGAATCACGTGCCCGTCGTCATCGTCATCCCGGTCGTCTCTATCATCTCCCGGCTTCGTCACTGGCGCCTTCTGAGGCACGACCGGTGCCTTCGGGGGCTTGATGGGGGTTACCGTGGGCCCGGGCGTCGGAGTTGCGGTCGGCGTCAGCGTCGGTGTCGGCGTGGGCTCCGGTCCCAGTCTCACCGTCCAGGCGTCCAGATTCACCGGTCCTTCCCTCTGAGTAGCATTGAAGGTCCCTGCGAAGAGGTAATTCCCGGGTGCGATCTCGATGACCGATGCGGCCGCATCGCCGGGATTCTCACCCCCAAAGGTCTTGCTCCAGGCCACCGCACCTTCGGCGTCGGTCGCGACCAGCCAGGCGTCGGTGTCATTCACGCCGGAAAATCCCGTCTCCCCGGCGACGAGATAGCCGCCGTCTGCGGTCTCGATGACCGCGTTGGCCGACTCGTTCACGCCGAAGTCGCCGTAGATCCAGTTCCAGACGACCTCCCCGTCGGGGGTGAGTTTGAGGAGGAGCACATCGGTATCGACCGTTGTGTTGTCAGGCCGCTCCGTGAACGTCCCGGCGACGAGCAGGTTGCCGTCCGAGGTGGTGATCACCGCCCGGCCGGCATCGTCGTCGGGGCTGCCGAACGTCCTGTTCCAGACTTCTTCACCCGACTCGTCCAGCCTTACTACCCAGACGTCGGCCATGCCCGCTCCCGAGGACTCGGTGCTGCCGGCAACGACGAAGTCCCCGCCGGGAAGCCGGGTGACGGCGTCCGCCCGGTTATTCCCGGCTTCGCCGAACGTCCTGTTCCAGACTTCTTCACCCGTCCCGTTCAGCCTGACCACCCAGGCGGCGGACTCGTTCTCACCCCAGGGCGCGATGGAGCCGGCGAAGAGGTAGCCGCCGTCATCGGTCCCGGTCACCGCGTTCGCCGAGGCATTGACGTCCGGGCCGCCGTAGGTTCTGTTCCAGATCTCGCCGCCCGCAGGATCGGTCTTCACAATCCAGGCATCGGTATCCGCCCGCGTCCCGTTCGTGACGAGGGTGAGGTTCCCGGCGAAGAGGAGGTTGCCGTCGTCGGTCAGGATGAGAGAACGTGCGACGTCGGTCTCCTTCCCGCCATACGTCCTGTTCCACTCCTCGATGCCGTCCGGCGCGAGCCTGACCACCCAGGCGTCCGCCTTCCCCTCACCGAAGGATGCCGTCTCCCCGGCGAGGAAGAACCCGGTGCCCCCGGGGATTGGGACCATCGCGTATGCCGCATCATCGGCGTCCGGTCCCCCATACGTCCTGTTCCAGAGAACTGTGCTATCCCCTGCCCCTGTTGCCACGACGGCTATGAGCGTGAGCGCCGAGAGCAGAATAATCCCGATATATGTGCCACGTTGCATGGTCTCCCTCTCCTCCTCTTCACCCGGGAGTGTGTTGCGGTCGGTGACGGAGACAGCCGCTTCCCTCCCACCTTCTGGGCCTTACGGCGTATCGCCATAAGACCCGGGTTTATCCGATGATGGATGAGTCTCCTGCAGAACCTTCGGGTCGCGCAACACCGCGGGGTCTGCCTTATTATAGAGCCATTATTATAATAATGTTGTTTCAATCTGCGCGCATGGCGGCGGTTTGAGAGCATCCGGTGCACCAGAAGCGGGACGTCCCCTCCTCTCCTCCGCACATGACCGGGCGGATATGCTGCCGCGGCTGCCGGTTCTCTCGTTCGTCCTGGCGGGGGAGTCCCCCATACCCGTGAAGGCCCGGCCCTGCCGGCATATCCCCCGACTCCACAAAACCATCAATACGCTTATGAACCAACATCTGGTAGGAAACCCGCATGAGACTCTTGCTTGCCATTGCACCGGAACAGTTCAGGGATGAAGAACTGGGGACCCCGAAGAGGGCCTTTGAGGAGGCCGGCATCGACGTCGATATCGCCTCGACGATCGTCGGCACGTGCACCGGGATGCTCGGGGCCACCGCAGAGGCGGTGATGACGTTTGACGACGTGGACCCCGATGCCTACGCCGGGATCGTGATTGTGGGCGGCGCCGGATCCCAGGACTACCTCTGGGGGAACGGGCGGCTCCAGGCCCTCGTCAGGTCGTTCTTCGAGCAGGGCAAGGTCGTCGCCGCCATCTGCCTCGCGCCGGTCGTGCTGGCCCGGGCGGGCATCCTTGCGGGCCGGCAGACCACGGTCTACCAGAGCCCGGCGGCCATCGCTGAGATGAAGAAGGCCGGCGCAAACCTCCTTCCAATCCCGGTCGTCGCGGATATGCAGATTGTGACCGCGAACGGCCCGGCGGCTGCGGCCGGGTTCGCCGACACCATTATCACGAAACTGGAATGCTGAACGATATGGATGGCGACGGAGTGAGCCGGACGGACTGCACCCTGGTGATCCCCGCGTACAACGAAGAACAGAGGATCCAGGACCTCCTTGGAGATCTCGCGGCTTTTCCCGGAGAACTCATCTTCGTCTGCGACGGGACTGACGCCACTCCCGCCGCCATCGGGGCGTTCGCGGGCGCCCACCCGGCGCTCCGTATCCGGTGTCTGACGTATCCGGACCGCCTTGGGAAAGGAGGCGGGGTCATTGCCGGCATGAAGGCGGCGAGAACCCGCTACGTCGGCTACATGGACGCGGACAACTCGACGTCCCTTGCCGAGATGGAGCGCCTCTTTGACCGCCTTACAGCCGTGGACGGCGCCATCGGCTCGCGCTGGGTACCCGGCTCGGTCCTCCCCGTGCGGCAGGGGTTCCGGCGGAGGGTCGAGAGCCGTCTCTTCAATCTCCTGGTCCGGCTGCTCTTCGGGCTCGATTACCAGGACACCCAGTGCGGCGCAAAGGCCTTCCGGCGGGAGGCGCTCGACGCGGTCCTCCCGTCCATCCGGTCGACCGGGTTCGAGTTCGACGTCGAACTCCTCTGGCGGCTGCAGCGGTGCGGCTGCCGGGTGGAGGAGGTCCCGATCACCTGGGAGAACCGGGAAGAGTCGAAGGTGGCGACGACGGACGCAAAGGCGATGCTCTCCGGGATGATCCGGCTCCGGTTCGGGTAGTTCGCCTCCCCCTGCTTCTCCCGAAACAAACCGCCGGGTTTTAAGCCTCTCAACGTGGATGGAATTCTTACGGTGATCCGGTGTTCGAGAAGACGGTCTTTATGGAGGGGATCAGCGGGGGAGTGCAGGTCGACGCACCGTTTGTGGTGGATGCTGCGGAGTTGCGGGAGAAGCGGGACGGCAAGTACATCCTGCTTTCCATCTCCGATAAGACCGGCCGGGGGCCCTGCAAGGTCTGGGGGACGTCCAACCACGACATGCGGCAGATCGAGGAGTTCTGCCACAACATCCGGGTCGGCGAGGTCTACCGGATCCAGGGATACGCGAAGGAGTTCAACGGCACCTGCGAGGTGAACGTGAACGACGGGATAGCCCATCTGACGGATCCGATCCGGAGCGATCTCATTGAACCCTCCTGGTTTGTCTACGCACCTGCCGACAGCGACGGCGTCCGGCGGGGGCTCGGGCGTATGGCCGCCGGAATCGAGGATCCCGGCATAGCCTCCCTCGTCTCACGGGTCATGAACGACGTCCCGGGATTTTTTGAAGCGCCCGCGGCCAAACGCCGGCACCACGCGTATACCGGCGGCCTCGCGGAGCACACCCTCGAGACCGCGGAGATTGCGGCGAACCTCGCCGGGACCGTCTGCCGGGCGGAGATGGACACCGACGTGCTCCTTGCCGGGGCACTCCTCCACGACATCGGGAAGGCGTCCTGTTTCTGCCGCCAGGGCTTCTCGTTCGTCGCGCTCCCGGATTACACGCTCGTCGGGCATACGGCGATCGGGGCCGCGACCCTCCTCCGGCACTCTGCCGGCGTCGACGTTTCCCGGTTCAGCCATATCCTCCACATCGTGATGTCGCACCACGGCCCCCACGGCGAGGTCCAGCCCCGGACCCCGGAGGCCTGGACAGTCCATTTTGCCGACAATGCGGGCGCGTTCCTCCGGGGGACGTGCGACGATGTCGACGGTCTTGCCCCGGGGGAGGGAAGGCAGGGGGCACGGACCGGGAAGGCGGTCTACCGGTTCTGACAGGATCCCAACAGGTGTCCTCTCTTTTAGTTGCCAAGCACCACTAGATCCTGCGCAGGTAATCCCCTCCGTAACCAACACTTTGTCAATCCCTGCATACTTTTGCTCAAGCCAAACACTTCAGAGTAGAGAATACACTGTGTGGAGTGACCACGCTAGCGGCCATAATGAAACCTAAACTAAAGAGGAATCCTGTAATCAGGCGTAACAAATTATTACTCTCATGATAACCCATCGCTTGCGATAAACCGTCCAGGGCCATTGGGATCATGAGTCCAACAGATAACAGAAAATTAAACTGGATATTCAGTAATACAGTTACAATTCCAACAGGTATACCTGCAACAATTCCAACACATCTTGCACAAAGATACCTATCTAAACCAAAGAACGTGATACATCTGTCTTTGCGTTTATGACAAAAACAAAATCCTATTGTTCGTTGAGTGGTGTGGAATCTGACGACCGGACCGATTGCCTCATCCCATTCGTACGAGACTCTCACAATACTCCCAGATATTGTCTAATGTTATAAACAATTTTTGATGCAAGATTGAAAAATCAGTATGCTTATAAATACAAGTATGCAAGTAGTCCACTATGGCAGGTGAGGTAGATTATTGTTGCGCCATGGTTATGATACTGATTGGTGGATATATCCTATTTTTTTTAGGGTCCTCTGCAATACATCTCCTTCCAGTTCCTTCAGCATGGAAACCATATTTGTTTTATGGAATATTGATTGTTGTAGGTCTAGTAATTGTTCTAGCATTAATTGGAAGGGCGATTGAGTTTGTGAGGAGATCTTGATTAGGAGGTCGTCCTAAACTGCATATTCCATACAAAAGAGTGATCGACCAGTTATGATGGCTATAAAAAGGTGAACGGGAACAAGCTGAATGCTCTGGTCGATCGGAATGTGACAGTATCTCCCGTGGGCCGATATTGTAGAGACGAGGGAGACGACGATGATTGGAGGATGCCAGATATGAATATAACCGTCATCACCACATTCAGGGTAAGCGATATTGACGCCCACAGGATCTCACCAGCAGTCCTGGAGATTGCAGTAGATCCCGAGAGAGGTCGCGTTGCAGAAGACAGACTCGCATTCCACGCGGCTGCAGGAAACTTCCGGTACGTTGCAGAACCGACCCTCGATAAGTTTCGGGTTTCAGTAGACCAGTATACCGATCTTAGCCATGTCAAAGAAGCACTGCTGGAGATTGCAGCGCTGGATCCTCATCGCATCGTTGACGCATTTACCATATGGGATCTTATCGAAGAGCTGCAGCGGCAGCGAGAGGAGACGATCGCGAGAAAGGATACCGATGCGATCGAGGATGATATCTCGACAGGGGTTTACGGCAATGAATATTTTTGAGTAACCAGAGGAGGGTTACTCAAAACAGGTTACGGATCTTATGATGCTTCTTCTGAATCAAGCACAGCCATTAAATCAAGGATATGCTCTTTCGTGAAGTAGATTGTTACGGGCCTCTTTGTGAGAATGATCTCCAATTCAGTTCCTTGCATACGTTTAAACAGATTTCTCATAAAAGTACGTGATCCGTTCGCATGTTGGAACATTGCGCCATGGTTAGGGCATAGCGCCAGATAGTTCTGATAATGAAGTTTCTTTAGGTCGGTCAGAAACTCAACCTTCTCCACATAGTAGGCTCCATCATCGAGCTGAAAGGGAAGCGGTTTCTGGCAGATCTGACAGAACATTATCCCATCCGGATTCGTATACTGGTGCCGGAGATACTGCTCAGCCTCTTGCTTGACCACATCCCGGCTAACAGTAATTGAGCGCTCACGCACTTCCGTGATTCTATCGGGAGCCATAGACCCCTGTTGTGCTACACGCGCGGCTCTGCGCTCCGGGTTCCGAGACTCATGTTCAGGCAACGGAGTTGCCATAGGACAATAAGGCTCCAACGGAGGCGGGTCAATATCCAACCCTATATAAGGATCTAATTTTGAAGGCTCACTCAGACCCGCTCCACCGTCATGCGCCTTGGATCCATCAGTATTTAGTCTATCGACGGCGGCAGGGTGTACCTGAGCGTTTACTTCATCTGGAGGGGTCGCCATGGATATCCCAACCGAAGGTAGCCATGAGGCAGGCGTGGGTTCGTCCAGGCATAAATCAAGATTATCTAACTCATTGTACTCAAGAGCAACGACATTTACTCTCAGAGAATCCAGCCACTCCAGAACTTCACCCGGCACTGTTAAGTTTTCTCTCTGGACTCTCCATTCCCAATCATTTTCGCCAAGGACAACTTCAATTCGGTTAGATAATTCTGTAGATGCATGGTTAGGCATTAAACCACGAGCGATGGCCCAGGCAACGGAGTTTTTAACATGACCTTGCGAACTTTTTGAAATAAGCAGCCTGCCTGAATCTATATCCCAGTACGCATCACATGGCTTTTCGACTTTAGTCTTACTAAGCTGATAAGCCACATTAAGCTCATCCGTCAGAAATTCCGCCGTTTTGAGGAGTGATTGTAGTATCTCTTTCTCCCGGAGTGTCTCGTAATCCTCCGGGTGCTTTTCAAAAATCCAAGTTATGATAAGAATCTTTGCTGAATCTGTCAACCACTCTGGATCTTCTTTACGTTTACATTCACTATTCCCTACCACGGAACTAATTACAGTATCTGTGAGATATCGAAGCCCCAATGCCAGATACAATTTTTCCCAATCCGCATTGGAGCCACTTTGGGGACGCCATACAAGGGAGACTCCATTACTGTCCTGAAAGATCTGTTTCAACTCACCGTCATCAGGAATATACACGGACTCTGGAGGCTCAAACGTAGATTTTGACGTCCAGATTTTCACTTCAGGCCTGAATTCATCCCACCATTGAGGGCGTTTTTCCCTATCCATTTTGCCAACAGGAAGTAATTCCCGGTAAATACTGGTTAGAATTTTTTCGACCCTCCGCTCTTCGAAATCTGACTCAACCTGTAAAGAGCGCCACCGCCAGGCGAAACATTCGGGGTCAACATCTTTTTTAACCGAGAGGGTATTTACAAAAAAATCCTTGAGTTTTGGATAATATCTTTCAAGGTAGAAGAGCTCATTACCCAGCACCTCGCTACGATCGCTCCAGATGACTTCAGTGCTCGAAGCCCACCGGGGCGCTGTTGTTTCTGCAGGTATGAAAACGAGCTTGCCTGATTTGAATCGTCTTCTAATGTCATAATCTAGGCTTATAGAGGCAAGATATCGGTACACTCTTCCTGCGAAATCCTGAGATCCAGATCCTTTTTGTGACTGTTGTTCTAGGATAGTGACCAGTTCTTCAGCGGTAACCTGTTCTCTAATTCCTAATAATTTAATTACATTTTTAGGAAGATTGCCTTCAAAGTATGGAACAGAGTCACTAAAAATATCCCGAATGCTTCCGGAAGGACGAAATGCTTCATCAGGACGAGTATAGCCTTTTGTCGTAGGCAACCAGGGAATGTTTCTGAGTGAGTGCAGGAGTTCTGAGTCGTATTGAGGTTGCTTCTTGCTATAATGAAAGTACTTAACCGTGGCCTTTAGCCAAGGCATCTTCTCACCTAGGTTGTTCAACCAATCAACTAAACTCCATGAAAACCTAGTTCTTGTCGCTTCATCGAGTGTGACAAAATGGTTCAACAACTCAAAAGGTCGCCAATTGGCTACTTCTCTTGGATACCTAGAATAGTGTTTATTTATATGGTCTTTTTCATACGCAGTTAGTGAGCCATATTCATCAGATTCATGTTTTCGAGGTGAAGGATAACGTGTTATCCCCATTTTTGACCACAAATTTTCGAGTCCATCTGTTGGGCCAGTTTTGCCGTCACTGTAAATATAACGGTTTGAAAGTGAAATGATATGTTGTCTATCTTCACCTGTCGCAAAGATATTCTGCCATCCAGTCTCGGGGTCGAGTGCTTCGGGCGTTACCAGAGCCTGGACTCCTAGCAGGGTCTTCGCCTCAGATAGTAGCACCCTCCTATTATTCGAGAGCAACACGGGAATATTCTTAAAATCAATCCCATCCATCTCGGCAAACTGCGAGAGATAGTAGGTTACAGCTACGAGGTCATCATCGGATAGGTCTTTGTACCTTCTTTTGAACGATTCAAGGATATCTATTGCGTAATTTTTTTTGGAGAAAGGTCTAACTCCTAGTTTCTCAGTCATCCAGACGCAGATTTTTTTGTCATCATTTATTTCACTGTAAAAATCCTTATACAAAAAGGCTAATGGTATCCGGGCGCACTCAGGAACATCTCTTAGTGTCTGCTCACAATCCTCATCGCGCTCGAAATAAATTGGTAGTTCTTTGACACAGGACCAGCGAATTCCACCATCAGTCTCTATCGGGACAATCGGACAATCCACCAAATGGGTTTCTGAGATATTTGTGGATAACAGGTATTGATAGCTCTCTAATATCCAGTCCAAGTTGTGTTGTTCAATCCATCCTCGATCCATAAAGCATTGCCTGACGATCTCATATGCATGGTCTCTTCTGACGCCAATAAACTCCAGTTGCTTCTTATACGCCTCAATACTCCCCAGAACAAGCCTGTTGGTTAGCAGCGCATCTGGATACGCCTCCCGAGATAGCAGGGATCGGAAATTCTTTCCAGCAGTCCACGCCTCGGAGGGCTTACACTTCTTCCCGTCAGGCTCGGTCAGGACAACCTCTCGGTCTTTTAGCCGGTTCCGAATTTCTTCCACAACAGGCCTAAAAAACGCAACATGTGATTCAAGGGGAATGAAACGATATATTATCTCACGGAATTCGATGAAATTTAGACATTTCTCGAACGCCTCGATAAAGACCTCTGAAATGCAGTCTCGAAGCCACTGGTTCCACGGCTCATCCACATGGATCGCTTCACGAGAACTTGACAGTAAAAAATCGGCGTTGAGCAGAAAAGGCAGGCCCGTATCTTCATGCACAGGAAGATAGGCAAAGACCTTGCCAGCACTGTTTGCCTCGCTATTTAGCGGAAGTGCGATCGAAACATCCCTTTTGTCTATTCCCTTCCGCTTCTCCGGGTTAATATCCAGAGGTTTGTCAAATGACCGGGTGTGCACAATGAACCCTTGAATTTCGGTCGATTGGCTATCTCGATCTCTTATTTCAACCTGAACTTGAACCAATGGGATTTGGGCGTCATCCTTCTTTATCGACTGCCTGTAACCAGATTCAATCTCAACGACAATTTCCTTCAACTTCGAGAGAAAAAGAATTGTTACGGGATCGATATCCAAAAGCATTTTCTCAACAGACTCATAGGGAAATTGCGGTTTATCGAGCGGCAAGATAATCGTGGTCCCAGAAGGGTCAAGACCTTTGGGAATATCATCGATCCATTGTGGTACGATGTATCCCAGTTCCGTCATCTCATCGTGTTCAGGTAAACAGAATCTGTAACCTTTGGAAAAAATATACGGCTTTGATGTCACACGAAAGACAGATTTAAAGCCGATCCCTTTCTCGCCGATATATCCCTGAATTTTAGTCTTAGTTGACTGGCCTACCTTGCAAATAGCATCAACATTTTCGCGAGAAAAACCGTCCTCATTGTTATGAACGATCAAAGCCCCATTGGAGCCGGGAGTGCCCGTCGGATCGGATTTCACCAGATGGAAGGAAAGGGATGGCTCCGATAAGGTATATGCATTATCTTCGGCATTCTGGATTAGTTCAAAAATGAAATGAGTATCCCTGTTATATAGATCCTCTGAAAGAGTCTTAATTGACGAATAGAGACTATCACGAGCCCTCTTACTCATTTCGAACTCATTACGGATTTGTGTAATATGGCTACGTTGATCTAGTATCATCTTCTTCATTCCTAGCTGTTTATCAAGTCATAAATTCAATAAAGCAGTCTTCAACATCTTCTTTCCAGATTGAAGCATAGCACAATAGTGCATGAGTTCCCACTCCCCTAGCACATCACCTTACCAGAAGAGTCCCGAAGATCAATGGGGTGGCATGAATATCGCCCGAACTTGCAGTTTGTTGTAGGTCCTTTATACGCCGGTTGAAATCGGCGTTGGCTCTTGCCAGTTCACTCTGTTTCATCAACAGAATCTTGTCGTTTGAGATCCCTCTGAGCTGATCCTCAATCGTCTTACATCGTGTCCGATGACTCGTTGTCAGACTCTGGATACGGTATTCAACCTGTTGACGATTTTCAGCAATGTGGTTCGACCGTGCAGCGGTCCACTTGGTGTAGTGCCGGGCATCCAGAGCATCAAATTCAGCAATATCCGGAATTACAGCGTTTTCAAGATCAGTAACTGATTGCAGGATTGACAGTAGAGCATCCTCAATTGCTGGATCAGAGGCTACCGGAACAAGTAACTCATCCGGCTTCACACCCTGCTTCTTCCAGAGATAGATCCCAAAAAGATACTCTCCCTGTGGCACATCCGTACTCTGCGCGGTGATCGCGGTGTATACGGCCTGATCTCGTTGTAGGAAACGAGCTGCCTGCCTTACCAGAGGGTGCACCACAGAGAGGTGTACCACATTTGCCTGTTCTGCTGCTGCCTTCTGGTCAAACGTGACAGGCAGGGTGGGCTGAGCACCCTTGAGCCATTTCTCCCACTCACGAGCAACAGGCTCAGAAGAGCGGGGTAGACGCTTATAATCTTCAAGCAACCGGGCTCTCGCATCCACATTGAGCCTTAAGGTCTTGATGGCCTTCTCTCCAAGCAGGTGTTCCGTTTCCGTCCCGAGGGTTCCTGCGAGGTAACATAACACACATTGCTGGATTGCTTCGGGAGATAGCCAGTAACTATCAGCCTCCTCAATCTCCTGAAGCCAGGTCTGGTTCGGTATAGTCAGCCCAACCAGCTCAGCCTGCTTTGTTTCAAGTTCCTGCTCTTCCTGGATCTGACGGATACTGTTGTCCGCAAGCTGACGGAACCTATTTTCGCGCTCTTCGGGGGTCAGGGTAAATCTTTCGGCAATTTCATGAATTTCGCGGGTTATTTCCCCAAGGATCTCCTCATTTCCACCAATGGAGTGCTGGAAAACACCAATACGCCATAGGCAGCGCTCATAAATATCGGCGTCGATTGTTCCGGGTGTGACAAAGTTAACAATGGCAACAGTTTCACTCTTCTGTCCATGACGATCAATGCGGCCGATGCGCTGTTCTATTCGCATGGGGTTCCAGGGCAGGTCATAATTGATGAGGAAATCACAAAACTGGAAATCAAGTCCTTCGCAGCCCACCTCAGAAGAGAGGAGAATATCGACGGCCAGAGGATCTTCCTTGGGTAAAGCAAACCGACGGCGTAGATCAGCACGGTCCTCGTCGCGCACACCTCCATGAATAACCCCATAACGTAGTCCCGTGCGCTCCACATGTTCAGCCAGATAACTCAGCGTGTGACGAAATGTACTGAATACAAGAACTTTGTTGTTGGATAAGTGATCCTTCTCTGTTATGATTCTGACAAAATCTTCGACCTTTGGATCTAAAGGATCCAGATTGCGAGATCTTTCCAGCAGGGACTTGATGTCGGTGCGCAACTGATCGACGAGGTTCAAATCGGGCTCATCATCATAATCACTCACCGCCATGAACTCAAGCGTGCTAAGGTGGCCATTCAATATGTCCTCAAGAAGCGGAGCCAGCCCGTAGAGACAACTCGCTGCTTGCCGGCGAATTGTTGTCATCAAGAAGTTCACATTCTGCTGGTCATGACTGAAGACGAGAACCCGTTGAGTTATATCGAGAAGATCATCATGGAGTTTCTGTTGTGCGGCAGTAAATTCAACAGTTACAGTTTTGGGCTTACGTGTGGTAAATTCGCCAATGTCACGCCGGCGGGTTCGGTTAATCAGGGAACTGAACGTGTATAGTTCTTCAATTGAACGGATCAACTGAACCCTATCGGCATCCGTGAGCGACTTTTCCTGTATACGGTCATAAATCCTCTGAAAGGTGGCTGACTCCCGTAGAAACAGTCGGCCCCATGTGGTATCGGCAACCGCTTTGAGAGACCGAAGGGCTTTTTCCTGCCAGTCATCTCCCCCTTTGCGACAATGCTGAGCTGTTTCTGTAATGTAACAGTTTGGCTCCGCCATTTGCTCATAACTGACAGGATCGATTATCAGGTCTGGTCTGAGCACATTGAGCAGGGTATAGAGATCGCGACTGTGCAACTGGACCGGTGTCGCGGTGAGGAAAAGAACAGCCTCGGCGCAATCACAGAAATAACGCACCCCCTGGTGCAGGTAAGTATCAGGGTTCCGTAGATGATGGGCTTCGTCAACGATGACCAGATCGAATTTCGGCGGCGGATCGAGAGAAAGCAGGCTCTGGTTTTTTCGCCGGGCAGACTCCTGGAATCCGTGCAAAAGCCTGTGGTCAAAAAGTGAGAAAGGAAGAATTGCCTTAGCATACTCTTCAGGCCATTCTCCTTCCAGATAAGTTTCTTGAAGGCAGTGCCTGAGCCGCTCACCGTCTAAGGCGGTAAAGCGTTCGTCAAAACGCTTCATTTCCAGATCCCATTTTCGCTCAGCGACCAAGGCCCGGGGGCAGATGATCAGGACTGATGATAGGTCCATTCTGGCCTGTAATTCCTTAATAATGAGTCCCGCTTCGATGGTCTTGCCGACACCCACTTCATCGGCGATCAGTAAGCGAGGACGATCGGACCGGATCATCTTCAAAACCGGCCGATACTGGTAAGGGATAAACTGAATTCGACCTGAGCGCAAGGAAAGGAGATTTGAAGTCGAGGGTGATAAGAGTTGAACACTTGTTAGATAGGCGTGCACTTCACTGGATGTCAACGTCTTCCGAGCATCAGTAACGCCGCCTACTGCTTGTAACTGACTCTCATAATAGATAGTTACGTTAGAATCTTGGAAAACACGATAGCGGCACTCTCCAAAACCAGGGATCACTTCGAGCACCGGCATAACTTTTTCTGGGTCAGAACGTAAGGCAACAAGATTACCCTTCAGGAACATTGAAGGAGGGAAGGAAGAAGTGTCCGGAGAGGTGGCGTGATTTTCGGGATATTCATCCTGGCGTGACGTACAGGAGGGTAGACAATGCACCTGGATGACACCGTTATTGGCTCTTGCCATGGAAGATATCTTTGATGCTTTGACCGCATCTACAGCATTTAAGGAGGCATCCGAAGCTCCAATCATCGCCAGAAGACGACCCAGAGTATCTGCATCTCGATATGTTTCGCTATCGGGTATCGCTTCGGAAGACAGATGCGCCCACTTATTCCGTACGGTTTGAAGTTCCTTTAACCAGTTTCTGCCTTCACGGGGCAAGGAAAACATATTGGAGAGTTCATACCAGTTCTGATCTAGTACCCTCAATAGTGCAGCAAGATCGAGCTGTCGAAGCGCAGTATACCCTTGCTCTTGTACCACTCTCTGCTGTTGAAAACTCAGACGCTCCACAACATTCTGCTGCCACCAGTCCGAAGACAGAGTTTCCAGTCTCGAGTCGAGAAACCTGGCCAATTCCACAGTTGCCATCTGGATGAGATTATTCAACGTTTCCGTCCCCTTAATCAATCATCGAGTAATTCCGCCTTTCATGTGACTACCAGATCTGCAAAATTACAACTCTACCGTTGGTTGTCAACAGAAACCCTCTCCACGAAAGCTCTTTTTCAAATGAGACTCTAACCAGAATCTCAAATCGCCCTATCCTCTAGACTCAGGACTCTCTCTACTCAAAGAAATTCTGGCCGATTAGGCGACTAGGTAATCAAGTCAGTATATAAATCAAATATTGATCGAAACTATCTAAAGATTCCGGATTACTAGAGAACCCCATTTACCATAATGTCCCCCAGCAATCACCACATTAGGGAAAACGTAATTTATAGCAGTTATTCGAGAGAAGGCCATACAAAATCGCCATTTTGAGGATCACTAAAGACAACGCTCACTCTAGCAGTTGAAGTGTTATGATCTTTCCGAAGATTTTAGCAGACAAACACCGCTGGGATCTCACAGACATCTGCCAGGAGGAATTTTCTCGCCCATCTTCGGGCATAAACCACGGGCTGCTATATCAAAATATCCTCAGACGTAGCCCTGATTCGCAAATACCCTATTATCCTTTGAGTATATGGGCCTTCCGGTCTCCGCCCGGCATGACTGCGCCGGGTGAAGAACCCCGGGTCCCGCAAGGCGCCCCGCCGCAAAAAAAGGGTCAGGATCCCTTCAGGTACGCCTCGGGGTCCCGCTCGAAGAGCTTCTTGCACCCCGGGGCACAGAAGTAGTAAGTCTTGCCCTTGTACTCGGATTTTAACTTCGCGGTCGCCTCATCGACGTCCATCTTGCATACCGGATCAACTGCCACGTGCATCAACCTCCGATAGCATCCCTCTCTTCGCCGGAGGTATATATGTCTTGAGCAGCAGCGAGAGCGAGACGACCGTCACCGACGA
>ERZ795032.517-NODE-517-length-41285-cov-5.236406_pt1 | contig 41285 bp, 29 predicted proteins | sample MGYA00375124_ERZ795032 | MGnify/ENA primary metagenome ERZ795032 (study PRJEB30167, sample SAMN05720154) | activated sludge metagenome | isolation source: Anaerobic digester | place: China | collected 2015-12-16 ...
TTGCATTGCGCCCGTATTGTCTTCATTGTCCTAAATTGTCTTAATTTTTTCAACCGTTCAATGCCGCAATAACTTCTTCTGCCGCCCGTAGAGCCGGATTGTGTGAATATTTTTTGTCTTCAGTGATTCTAATAGGTAATATACGGAATCTGTAGTTTATTGATTTTGCAGAGGTAGTGATAGCACGATATGTAGATTATTTGGTGGGTGGTGTGTGGGGGGCTTAAACTGTCGCGTTTTTGTTGGTAAAAGCTCCGGGGACATTTTGGTCAGAACGGGGGCGCTATCGATCCCGACTGATTGGGGCAAAATTCCTGACCCGGTGCTTTTGTCTTGATTGGCACGAACAGTCTGCAGCAGGTGGCAGGCTGTCATGTCGATGTTTTTACATGCAATATGTTCTGAAACCCCGTAATTCACGTTATCTTCTCGTATTTTTCTCATATGATATGACCAAAAGTCATATAATTATAAAGCGATTATAACAGGTGGCGGCCGGTTTCCCCAAGGGGTTTTTGGTAAATTTTGCCTGAATTTTTGCTGACTGAAAACAATCCCTGAAATTACTTATTTCACATTCAGGTGAATAGACGCGGGAATGCTATCTGTAAAGGCCTGAATAGAAATTTACCGCTGCGTTTTGATCAGCGCAGATTGGCAGCAAGATCTTCCACGGCGGTCATTACCGTCAGGCCGGCTGCCAGCTGGGTGGCGGCGAGATTTCTGTGCGGGATGCCGGGGGCGGCGAAAAGTTCGCAGATGAAGACGAAACCGTGCTGCTGAGCGAACGACCAGGTGCAGCCGGAAAATTCTTCGCCGGCTTCCTCTTCGATGATGAAAAAGCCTTCGCCCATCTGCGGATGGTTGAACGAAGAGTCGATTGCAAAGCCTGCCTGAACGACGAGACGGCGCAGGTTTTCTGCGAGCCAGGCGGGCACCGGGTGCGAAACCGGGAAATATACCGGCTTTATCTCGTTGCAGTGAAATTCGTCGTGCATCGGAAAAACAAACCGCGGGCGATACCGCTTCAGAACGTCGAGCAGGGCCGTGGTTTCCGGGCGGGGATTGTGCACCAGCCAGTCGACTTCCTGGGCTGAGGTTTTCATGACCCGGCTCAGCGATCTGCCATTGTCGGGCTGATCGTCAAAATTCAGACAGGGAACGAACAGCCAGGTGACATCGAGCCGGCGCAGAGCACATTCTGGGTCAGAAAGAGCCTGCATTAATGCCAGAATGCCTGTGGCGCCAATCGCCTCGCCAGGGTCGGGGAAACCGTAAAACAGAACCGGGTGCGCGCCATTGCCGATTTTATACAGGTCAATCGCAACGTTATTCTCGCTGTGCCCGATGATTTCGTGCGCAAAACCCGGAACCAGCCGGCAACGCCTGATGATTTCACCGGCCGGAAGAATCTCTGCAACACCTTCTGTCAACTTCCCGGCCATTTTTACCAGCTCGATGCCTGCAAATGGCCGGGCCTCAAAGAAAATTGCAGCTTTTCGGCCCGCTCCGGGTTCAATCTGTGTTGAATCGACTGGCGAACTGCTCATGCGGCGGGGTCCTGTTTCCGGGCCGGGGCGGCCTGACGCAGGTTCTCGGCGCTGTGCTCGGGGATCGAGCTGTTGATATACATGCCGGTGCCCAGCTCGAAACCGGCCGCTTTCGACAGGCGCGGCACGATGGCGAGATACCAGTGAAAATGCGGGGCATCGGCTTCATCCGGTGCGAGCGATCTGATGACGAAATTGAACGAGGGGTTCTGCAGCGCCGTGTAAAGCCGGCCCAGAACATTCGGAAGCAGAGCCGCCAGATCATCGAGCTCGCCCTGGCTCGCGGTCGAAAAACATGCCGAATGCCGCTTCGGGAATATCCAGACATGATAGGGCGACAGCGACGCAAAGGGTATGAACGCCACAAAATGCTTCGTTTCAGCAACCAGCCGCTTCGCCTCACTGACTTCTTCGTTCAGAGTTTTGCAGTAGAGACAGATTCCGGTTTCGTGTAGCGATTTTTCGGCGAGCTCGATGCGCTGCAGCACCTGCCCCGGAATAACCGGCGTGCCGACGATCTGCGAATGCGGGTGCTCGAGCGAAGTGCCGGCGTCGGGACCGTGGTTCTTGTAAAGAATGACGTGTCTGACGCGCGGGTCTTCATAAAATGCGAGAAAACGCCGGCGGTAGACCTCTAACAGATTGCGCGTCTCTGCAAACGTGTGGAAAGCGATGATCTGATCGTGGCGCGGCGATTCGACAATAACTTCGTGGCGGCCGACGCCGTTGACGGTCTTCTTTTCCGGGTCGAGGGCCATTGCCTCACCGACCGCCGAAAGCGCCGAAAACTTGTTGCGCACCGAACGGATCAGCCAGTTGCCGGCCGCATCATCGAGCCGATACTCTTCATCAGCCGCTGCCGCCTCGTTGCCCTGACAGAACGGGCAACCGGCAACATAAGCCGGCACCACCGCCTGCTGCGCCCGTTCGGCAAAATTCATCGGGCGCTTAGCCCGCTCGGTCGCTATAATCACCCAGTCTCCGGTAATCGCATTGTATCTGATCTCTGACATATCTCTGATCCTTTCTCACTTTTTGTCAGGTTGATGGGCAGAGGGCTTTGAGGGCGGTTTCCTTGAGGCCGCGCAGGTCGACTTTGCCGGTGCCGAGAACCGGAATTTTATCGACTTTGACGAAACTGTCTTTTTTCGGAATAAACAGATTCGGCAGACCCATGCCGGCCATCTTTTCGAGCACGGCGGCGATTTTTCCCTCGTCGATCGTGTGAATGACGGCGAGCGATTCGCCCTTGCGTTCATCAGGCACGGCAGTGACCGCAAATACCCTGATATCCGAGCCGAATGCCTCGTGCAGAGCGTCTTCGACCTTGCCGTGCGGCACCATTTCGCCGCCGATCTTCGAGAAACGCGACAGACGGTCGGTGATCTTGATGAAGCCGCTTTCGTCCATGATCGCGATATCGCCGGTCGTGTACCAGCCGTCTTTGAGAACCTTCGCGGTCAGGTCGGGGCGGCCGATGTAACCCTGCATGACGTTCGGGCCCTTGACCAGCAGCATTCCGGGTTTGCCGGGCGGCAGCAGGGCACCGGTCTCGGAATCGACGATACGCACCGAAACGCCGGGCACCGGGTGCCCGACAAAACCGCGCCGCGAACCAAACTGGTAGATGCCCTGGCCACGGTAGTCGAGGGTGCTGACCGTGATCGCCGGGGCACATTCGGTGGCGCCGTAACCTTCGATCGGCTTGATGCCGAACTTCTCTTCGAAAGCGGCCGCGAGCTTCTCGGTCAACTTTTCGGCGCCGGTGAAAACGATGCGCAGACTGCCAAGCTGGCCGGGCGAGCAGCGCCGCATGTAAATCTGCAGAAAAGTCGGGGTCGCAATCAGGAAAGTGACCGCCTCGTTCTCGATCACTTCGCCGATTTTCCCGGCGTCGAGCGGGTTCGGGTGAAAGACGATGCCCATGCCGAAGCGGATCGCATACCACAGCGACATGTAGCCGAACGAGTGAAACAGCGGCAGAATGCCGAGCAGCTTGTCGGAATCGTTGACGGTGATCGCCTGGCCGACCGCTTCCGCATTCGCGGCGACGTTGTAGTGCGAGAGCATGACGCCCTTCGGCTCGCCGGTGCTGCCGCTCGAAAAGATGATGGTGGCAGTCTCTGCGACAGATGGCCGGGAAACGGCGCCGCAGAGTTTTTCGATCAGCCGTATCGGCAGACAGAACGCGGCGAAAATTGCCAGAAGCCGGGTAGTGAAGCCAATATTCGGCAGCACATCTTCGAGATAAATAATTTTCGCATCTTCAGGCAGTTCGAGCGTCGCCTTTTCAATAAAGGTGCGGCTGGTGATGATGCTTTTGATGCCGGCCTGGTTCAGCGCCGAGGTCATGCCCGATTTGCCGGCGGTGAAGTTGAGGTTGACCGAGACTTTTCCGGCCATAGCGGTCGCGATGTTGGCAAGGGCGCCGCCCATCGTCGGCGGCATCAGAATGCCGACGTTCTTCTCATCACCCCAGAGCGGCCCGAGGGCACGGGTGAGGGCGATCGAGCTGATCAGGGCAGTCAGGCGATTCATTGATTTTCCCGAGGAATCGGCGAAAGCTGTGCGCCATGGGCGGGTGCGCATGCGTCTGATAAAGTAGTGATGCAGCGGGCGTGATTCGGCGCGGCGGTATTCCCAGGCGCGGGTCGCGAGTTCCTGCACCGCGATGCGAACGCCGTGGGCCGGTGTGTCAGCCGGCATCGGCTCGCCGAAAGTGACGGTGATCGGGTAGGGGAAGGTTTCGGGAAGCTTCGTCAGGAAACGGCCGCCGGAACGGCTGTAGATGCTGCCCCAGACGCGGTCGAGGTGCACCGGAATGATCGGCGCCTGGCGGCCGCGCACGATCTTTTCGAGCCCGCGCCGGAACGGCAGCATCTGGCCGGTGCGCGTGATCTGGCCTTCGGCGAAAATGCAGACCAGGTCGCCCTGATCGAGGAAGTTGCCGGCGTCGCGCAGGGCCCTGAGAATCATTTTGAGGCCGCCGGTGGCCGAGACCGGAATCGCGTGCATTGCTTTCATCAGCCAGTGCAGCAGCGGATGGTGATAGTAGATTTCGTCGACGAGGAAGCGCACCTGGCGGTCGGTGCTCGCCATGACGAGAAAGCTGTCGATGAACGAGACGTGGTTGGGAACCAGCAGGGCCCCGCCTTCGAGCGGTATTTTTTCGCCGTTGACGATCGTGAGGCGGTAGAAGAAGTGGGTGATGATGACGAAAATCAGCCTGATCAGGAAGTCGGGCAGCAGGTAGATGGCCCAGAGCATGCCGGCGGTGGTGATGATCGAGGTGAAAATGAGAATGCCCAGCGGCGTGAGGCCGGCCACCGCTAGACCGGCGGCGCCAAGCGAGCCGACGACGATCGAGGCGAATATGAAAACGTTGGCGAGGGCGATGACGCCGCCGCGCCGCTCGGCCGGTGAGCGCCACTGCAGAATGGCGTTCAGGGGCACGACGATCAGACCGCTGGCAACGCCGAGGGCGGCCATGAAAGCCAGAGTCAGATAATAGCCGGGCGCGATGAGGCCGAAAAGCATGGTGAAAAAGCCGATACCGATCGCACCGAGCGGAATCAGACCATATTCGACGAGGCGGCCCGAAAGCCGGCCGGCCCAGATGCTGCCGAGGCCGACACCGATGCCGTAAAACGCCAGCGGCAGGCCGCTGAGGGTGTCTGAATCGGGCTGGCCAAGTGTCAGGGCTTTGGCATAGACGAGGATGTCCTGGCCGAGCAGGCTGGCTATGGCCCAGAACAGGCCCGAGCCGAGAACCGCGAGCCAGATGACCCGGTCGGCAAGTATGGCCTGCAGTGAGCCTTTTATGGTGTCGATAAAGCCGCCTTCACTGCGGGCTGGGGCCACGTCCGGGATTCCGAGAGAGGCGATGCAGCCGATGGCGGCAAAGATTGCGAGACACAGGCCGCTGAGCCAGATGTTCGCGCCGGCGAGATCGAGCAGAAAGCCGCCGGCGGCGGTGCCGGCGATGATCGCGATGAAGGTCCACATTTCGAGGGCGGCGTTGCCTTTCGAAAGCCGGTCGTGTGGCAGCAGTTCGGGCATGATGCCGTATTTTGCCGGGCTGAAAATTGCGGTCTGCACGCCCATCAGGCCAAGAATCACCAGCGGCGGCACGAACTCGGGGTAGATCAGGCTCAGAGTCGCCAGGGCCATGAGCACGACTTCGAGGCCTTTCATCCAGACGATGACGCTGCGTTTGCTGAGGCGGTCGGCGATCAGCCCGGCCGGCAACGAGAAAATCACGATCGGCAGGGTAAAGACGACAAAGGTCATGGTCGTCTGCAGCTGTGAAAGGTTTTCGAACTGCTGAGTGCCTGGCTGCAGGCCGGCGGTGGCCGATCGAATCGCTAAAAAAGCGACGATCATTTTCCAGGCGTTGTCGTTGAAGGCACCGAAGAAATTGGCGGTTATCAGCCGGGCGATCGAATTCGGCTTGTTGGTATCACTCATAAGGTTGCTCCCGGGTTGTATTCAGTTTGTTTTGCCGGTCATGGCTGCCGTTACACTTGGCACCAGATGCGCTCTCTACCGGTTAATTTTAACACGAATCAACCGCCCGGCAAACGCTTACTTAATTATCTTTAAATGCTAGTTTTTGCAGGTCAGGCGATTGCATAAGCGACGCTTGTCGAGCGCTCCATAGTTCCCTGCAAACGATGCCGCTAAGACCGGACGTTTTGCCTGGAGGGCAAAACGCGGGCGATTGCCGCAGGATGCGGCTTTTTCGACAGGACGTCGTTATGTCGCGTGAGCCAGGATGGCGGAAGCGACAGAGCCCGTGTTCCGGTCGTGCGAGCAGAGTGAGCAGATGGAACTATGAGGGTGCGAAGATCGCAGAGCGTTGTTGCCAGGACGGCATTATGCCGCGTGAGCCAGGATGGCGGAAGCGGCGGCAACGACTGACCGGCCGTAACAGTTAAATCGCAGAAATAAGATTTCTGTTTGCCGGATTTGAGCTCATTCAGAGGCGAACTTGTGGAGTTATGTAAACCTTAAATTGGTAAGATCTGGAAGCGCCAAGTATATGGCAGTCAGATCAGTATTGATTGACTTCGTATGAACTGCGCATTAGCCTGAATATAGCGAAAATACAGGGGAAAAGATGCTGACGGTTAAAAATTCAATTCTGCGCAGTCTGAAGGTCATTGCCGCCTCATTGCTGTTTGTCTGGCTTGCCTGGACATTTCTGATTCCGGGTGATGAGGGCAACAAGGTTATCGCCTGGGGCTGCTTTTTGCTCTTTTCCTTCACGTTGATCAAAGGGGTCTGTAATCTTTTCGACCGCCGGGCCAAAATTCTCATCGACGCGAACGGCATCTACTTCCCAGGCCGGAAGAGAAGCATCATCGACTGGTCTGAAATCAAAGAGTTCCAAATCGAGCGCAATCAATATCAGGACATCATCTGGATCGAGCTGCAAGAGGGCGAACCGCTGCAACTGAAGATGTTTTATCTCAATATTCACCCTGAAGAGCTTAACAAACACGTTGAAAACTGCATGATGCGTGCCGCCGGCCTGCCCGACCGCGATGAATTGCGCAAAAATGCCGGGAAAAAGGGCCTCGCAGAGTTTGTCGGGTCTGCCTTGGATGATGATTCGATAGATGCAGAAGAGCCAGAAACAGCTGCTGAAGACTTTGAATATGAACTTAATATGCTCAGGAAGGCCACAAGTAACGAAGTTGCTGCGAAGACAACCAGAAACAGGGCGCTGACAGATAAATCGCCCGATTCCGAAGATGCAGACAATTCCAAAGAACTGGAAGATTCAGAGGACTCAGAGGATGCAGATGAACTTGAAGAAGCTGAAGATCCTGACGCCAGTATCCTGGCTCAGGCATGGCATCTTCCAGCGTGGTTCAGCGATGAACCGGTCACCAACGAAATAATCTGGACAGGCGTTCTCGCCGGCGGCCTCGTCGCGATGCTTTTTGGCTTTGCCTATCTTACCGGTGACCCGCCAAAGATCAGTGTTGCCGAGCAGATTATGGTGATAGTCGCCTTCAGCGTGCTTGCCCCGTTTTTTCTGTTCATGTCTTCTTTTTTCAGGGGCACCAGCATCCATCGAGAATGGGCGGGTCTCGATACCAAAAAAAGCGTCAGCTACAGCGTCAAAGCCAAAAAGCGTGCCGCTGCCGCCAAACCGCAAAAAACCGGCGAATCCCCCCGCAAAGTGCGCAACAAAAAGCACCGCCGCTAAGCAACTGGTTGCAGCAGGGTTCTGGCCAGTGCGAGGGCCTCGTCGCGGGTTTTGATTTCGCCGGTGAACTGGGCTTCTTCGAGCGTTTCGAGAATGCGTCTGAATTCGGGGCCGGGTTTGAGGCCGAGCTGTTTGATCAGGTCGTTGCCGTTGAGAAAGGGCGCCATTTTCGGGCGTTTCATCTGCTCGTAAAACTGGTGCATGATCTGGAAAATGCCGGCGGTGAAATCTGCCAGATCGTCTTCGCTCAATGAACCGAGCGCCGAGTAGCGGTCGGCCAGCGACATCAGCGCGATACCGAGGCCATCGCGGCCGGTTTCCGAATAAAATCTGAACAGGCGCTTGTCGTTGAGGCCCTGCTGCAGCATGACGCCGGGACGCATGTGGTTTTTCACCAGTTTCTGCAGATAATGTGTTTCGTTGACCGAGAGGCGCAGGTTTTCGCCGATATCGCGGGCCATCGACGCGCCTTCCATTTCGTGGCCATGAAAGATGGTGCGCTTCGCCTCGTGGTCGTAGCGCCGGCAGGGCGGCTTGCCGAGATCGTGCAGCAGGCAGCCGAGCTTGAGGTTTTGCGCGTAGGTGCGGGTGCCTGAGACGGTTTCGTTCAGGTAAGTGATGAAGCTGTGCCACCAGGGGTAGGGCTGGTCGCTGTTCAAGAACTTTTCGAGGTTTTCGAGAGTGAGCAGCGTGTGCTCGTAAACGTCGAGGTGATGCCACTCGTTCTGGTCGACGCCGTGGCAGGCATGCAGCTGCGGCAGAACGACGGCAAGAATGCCGGTGCTGTCCATCAGGCGCACCCACTTTGTGCTGTCGCGAACGCCGAGAACCTTGTAAAACTCATCTCTGATGCGCTCTCCCGAAACATCTTTCAAGAGATGCGCCTGCGCCACGACCATGGCGTGCAGCTTCGGCGAAAATTCGGCGTCGAAAAGGGCACTGAATCTAAAAGCCCGCATCAGCCGCAGCGGGTCGTCGGTGAACAGCTGGTCGGAACTCGGCTCGATTCGGCCGATGGCCAGATGTTCGACGCCGTTCAGCGGGTCGTAAAGCTCGATGCGGCCTGCGGCCAGAGCTGTGATGCCTGCGCCAAAAAGCGGCGCGGCAATCGAATTGATGGTAAAATCGCGGGCCCGCAGGTCTTCGTCAATCGTCGGGGCCCTGAACTCAGAGAGATCGAAGGTGTAGTGGCCGCTGCCGGTTTCGCTGACCAGCCGAACCACGTGGCGTTCCTCGTCGAGCACGACGAAGCCGGCACCGGTGGCGCGGGCGAAATCGCGGGCGGCGGCGATCGGATTGAAACTGGTGGCGAGGTCGAGATCGGGCACCGTCGTGGCACCGCGCAGCAGGTCGCGGATACTGCCGCCGACCAGCCAGACCTGCCGGCTGTCAGACGGGCGCAGAAACTGCAGAATTTCACGCAGCATTCTGACTTCAAGCTGCGGCAGGTCGATTGTTTTTCTGATTTCCATTTTTTTCGTTAAGAGGATTATTGATTATTGCATAAACAAAGCTGAACCGGTTCGTCGGCCCGGTCTATCAGTCGGGTTGGGTTTTACTTTCGCTTTGCATTTATCAATAATTGTGGCTGAAATTGAAATAACCGGGAAAATTGCAGGGGTTCAACGTATTGAACCCCTGCAGATTATTCAACCGGTTTTTCCGGATTGGCCCGGGTATTACTCAGGGCGCTGGAAATAATTGATATCGGGTTTGCGGGCGGCAGTTGCCTCGTCAAGGCGGCGCACCGGTGTTTTGAGCGGCGCGTTCTTGAGGTTGTCGGGGTTTTCTGCGGCTTCGCGGGCGATCATTTCCATGGCTTCCATGAAGCAGTCGAGGGTGCCCTTGCTTTCGGTTTCGGTGGGCTCGAACATCATCGATTCTTCGACGATCATCGGGAAGTAGATGGTCGGCGCATGGAACCCGAAGTCGAGCAGGCGCTTGGCGACATCGAGGGTCTTGACGCCATACTGGGCCAGCGATTTCCCTGAGAGCACGAATTCGTGCTTGCAGAAACGATCGTAGGGCAGATGGTAGGTCTTTTTCAGGCGTGCCATCATGTAGTTGGCGTTGAGAACCGCGTAGGCAGAAGAGTTCTTCAGCCCTTCGCTGCCGTTGACCATGATGTAGGCAAAAGCGCGCACCAGCACCAGGAAGTTGCCGACCGAGCCAAGAACCGGGCCGACCGATTCGCGGCATTTGGTCTGCAGCTTGTATTTTTTGCCGTCGAAAACGACGCGCGGGTTGGGCAGGAAAGCTTCAAGATGCTTCTTGACGCCTACGGGGCCGGCACCGGGGCCGCCGCCGCCGTGCGGGGTCGAGAAGGTCTTGTGCAGGTTCAGATGCACGATGTCGAAGCCCATGTCGCCGGGGCGGGTCCAGCCCATGATGGCGTTGAGGTTGGCGCCGTCATAGTAGAGAAGCCCGTCGACCGAGTGAATCAGGCTGGCGAGTTCGCCGATGTTTTCGTCGAACAGCCCGAGGGTGCTCGGGTTGGTGATCATCAGACCGGCGACGTCAGGGCTCAGCTTGGCTTTGAGGTCTTCGATATCGATGCTGCCGCGATCATTGGATTTGACGTTGATGACTTCGTAGCCGACCATCGAGCACGACGCCGGGTTGGTGCCGTGACCGCTGTCAGGAATCATGACCTTGGTCTTGTGGTTGCCCTGCTTTTTGTGGTAGGCCTTCATGATCAGCAGACCGGTCATTTCGCCGTGGGCACCGGCTGCGGGCTGCAGCGTCATGGCGTCCATGCCGGTGACTTCGGCAAGCTGATCTTCAAGGGTCTTGAGCATTTCGAGCGCGCCCTGAACAGTTTCTTCGGACTGCTGCGGGTGAATGTGCGCAAAACCGGGCAGGCGCGCCATGTTTTCGTTAACCTTGGGGTTATACTTCATGGTGCAGGAGCCAAGCGGGTAAAAGCCGATATCGACGCTGTGATTCAGCCGTGACAGGCGGGTGAAGTGCCTGACGACTTCGAGTTCTGACAGTGAGGGCAGCGGCAGTTCCTGGCGCAGAAAGCGTGAGGGAATATGGTCGGCGGGGTCGAGTGCCGGAACATCGAGTGCTGGCAGAGCATAGCCGCGGCGGCCGTCTTTGTTGAGATCAAAAATCAAGGGTTCAGCCATTGATAAACCCTCCTAACATATTGCAGTAGTTGTCGATTTCGTCTTTGGTGCGTTTTTCGGTAACGGCGACGAGTACACAGTCTTTGAGGCTGGTGAACCAGTTGTCGAGCGGAATGCCGGCGAAAACGCCTTTTTTGGCCATTTTGCCGAGCACCTTGCGGGCATTCGGAATCTTGACGACCAGCTCATGGAAGAAGCTGCCGGTGAACGGAAAGCTGACGCCTTCGACTTTTGCCAGTTCGCGCTTCATGTAGTGCGCTTTCTGGAAAGACTGATAAGCTACTTCTTTAATACCGTCGCGACCGAGCAGGCTCATGTAGATCGTGGCGTTGAGCGCCATCAGTGCCTGGTTCGAACAGATGTTGCTGCTCGCCTTTTCACGTCTGATGTGCTGTTCGCGGGCCTGCAGGGTGAGAACGAAACCGATTTTGCCGTCGATGTCTTTGGTTCTGCCGACGATGCGGCCGGGCATGCGGCGCAGCAGGGCTTTTTTCGCGGCGATGAAACCGAGATACGGGCCGCCGAAGCTCAGCGGAATGCCGAGCGGCTGGCCTTCACCGGTAACGATGTCGGCGCCGAGCTTGCCCGGTGCTTCGATGAGGCCGAGAGCGATCGGGTTGGCGCTGACAATGCTGAGTGCGCCGGCTGCGTGCGCGATTTCCGAAATGCGTTCGATGTCTTCGATGCTGCCGAAGAAGTTCGGATACTGCATGACGACGGCGGCGATCTTGTCGTTCATCAGTTCCTGGACGCGCGACGGGTCAACGGCACCGTCTTCGAACGGCACGGTGACGATTTCGACACCGAGAGCGCCGTTGAGCGTGTTGATGACGCGGCGGTATTCAGGGTTGAGCGTCTGCAGCACGAGCACTTTGCTGCGGCCGGTCTGGGCGGTGGCCATGTTGATCGCTTCGACGTTGGCGGTGGCGCCTTCATACAGAGAAGCGTTCGACTGGTCCATGCCGGTGAGACCACAGATCAGGCTCTGGTATTCGTAGATGCACTGCAGCGTGCCCTGCGAAACTTCTGGCTGATAGGGAGTGTAGGCAGTGAAGAAGTCACCGCGCAGCAGAATGTGGTCGATTACGGCCGGAATGATGTGGTCATAAGCGCCGCCACCGAGAAAACAGACGTTTTTGTCGACGGTTTCGTTGGTTTCGGCGAGCCGGGCGACTTTGCGGGCCATTTCTGACTCGCTCATGCCGGCGGGCAGATTCAATTCGCCCTGCAGCCTGAGCTCGGGCGGAATTTCTGCAAAGAGGTCGTCGATGCTTTTAACACCGATGGCCCCCAGCATTTCCTGAAGTTCATCAGGAGTGGTGGGGATATAGGTAGCCATAAAGGAACTCCTGTGCGATTAGTCGCAGATTTTCTTGTAGTCGGCTTCTGACAGAAGCTGGTCGAATTCTGAAGGATTTGCCATTTTAACTTTGCAGATCCAGCCGGCGCCCATCGGTTCTTCGTTGACGAGAGCGGGGTTGTTTTCGAGGTTTTCGTTAACGGCAACGACTTCGCCGGTTACCGGAGAATATAGATCAGAAACGGTTTTGACCGATTCGATGGTGCCGAAGACTTTGTCTTTGTGGAGCTTGCTGCCCTTGGCCGGCAGTTCGACGAATACGACGTCGCCAAGCTGGTGTGCAGCATAATCAGTGATGCCGATGGTGACGGTATCGCCTTCGAGTTTTGCCCATTCGTGTTCTTTGGTGAATTTGGTGGTCATAATATCTCCTGTTCAGCCTTAAAATTTATAAAATGGAAATTTTTCGCAGATGGCGTTGACCTTGGCTTTGACAGCGGCAAGGTTGGCTTCATCTTCGGGTTTTGCGATCGCTTCGTCCATCAGGGTGGCAATCTGCTTCATGACCTCGGGGGTCATGCCGCGGGTGGTGACGGCCGGGGTGCCGACGCGCAGGCCCGAGGTAACGAACGGTGAAGCCGGGTCATTCGGAATCGTGTTCTTGTTGACGGTGATACCGGCGTGGTCGAGTGCCTTTTCGGCGGCTTTGCCGGTGATGTTCTTGTTGCGCACGTCGATGAGCATCAGATGGTTGTCGGTGCCACCTGAAACGAGCCTGAAACCGCGTGCGGTAAGAGCGGCGGCCAGAGCCTGGGCGTTTTCGACGACGCGCTTCTGATAGTCTTTGAAACTCGGTTCAAGAGCTTCTTTGAAGGCAACGGCTTTGGCGGCGATGACGTGCATCAGCGGGCCACCCTGCAGACCGGGGAAAATCGCCTTGTCGAGAGCCTTGGCCCATTTTTCTTTGCAGAGAACCAGACCGCCACGGGGACCGCGCAGGGTCTTGTGGGTGGTCGAGGTCACGAAATCGGCATAGGGAATCGGCGACGGGTGCAGGCCGGCAGCGACCAGGCCGGCGATGTGAGCCATGTCGACGCACATTACCGCTTCGACTTCGTCGCAGACCTTGCGGATGCGTTCGAAATCGATGACGCGCGGGTAGGCAGAGGCACCAACCATGATCATTTTCGGCTTGTTATCTTTGGCGAGGCGGGTGAGCGCATCGTAGTCGAGGGTTTCGGTATCGTCGGTAACGCCGTAGGGAACGACGTTATAGAGCAGGCCGCTGAAGTTGACCGGGCTGCCGTGGGTCAGATGGCCGCCGTTCTGCAGATTCATGCCGAGAAAGGTTTCGCCCGGCTTCATGACGACCTGATAAACGGCCATATTGGCCTGGCTGCCGGAATGGGGCTGCACGTTGGCGTGTTCGGCCCCAAAAAGTTTTTTAACGCGGTCGCGGGCCAGATCTTCGGCCTGGTCGACGACTTCGCAGCCGCCGTAATAGCGCTTTGCCGGGTAACCTTCGGCGTATTTGTTGGTGAGAACCGAGCCGAGGGCTTCAAGCACTGCTTCAGAAACGAAGTTTTCTGAGGCGATGAGCTCGATCTGGCTCATCTGGCGCCTTTTTTCACGGTCGATAATGGCACTGATTTCGGGGTCGAACTGTGTGAGGGTCTGCATGATTAACTCCTTGCCCTGGTATAAAATGGTGTTTCTATAACGGTTGCGGGGTAATTTTTGCCGCGGATTTCAATGTCGAAGGTCGAGCCGATGGCGCTGAGTGCGGGCGGAACATAGCCGAGGCCGATGTTCTTCTGCAGAGTCGGGGCCATGGTGCCTGAGGTGACTTCGCCGACCTTTTTGCCGTCTTTCATGATCGGGTAACCGTGGCGGGCGGCCGGGCCCTTGCCGAGTTCGAAGCCGACGAGGGTTTTCGTGACGCCCTGATCTTTCTGTTTCTTCATGACTTCACTGCCGGTGAACGGGCCTTTGGCGAATTTGACGGTCCAGTTCAGGTTGGCTTCGATCGGAGTGGTTTCATCGTTGATGTCGTTGCCGTAGAGCATCAGGCGGGCTTCAAGGCGCAGAGTGTCGCGGGCGCCGAGGCCGATCGGCTTGATGCCGACGTCTTTGCCGGCTTCGAGCAGCGCGTTCCAGAGTTTTTCTGAATGTTCGGCGGGGTAATAGAGTTCGAAGCCATCTTCACCGGTATAACCGGTGCGGCTGATGATGCAGTCGATGCCGGCAACTTTGCCGGTGGTGAACCAGTAAAATTTGATCGCTTTGAGGCGCTGGCGGGTCAGTTTCTGCAGAATAGCTTCGGCGTTCGGGCCCTGAATGGCGATCAGGCCGGTTTCTGAAGATTTGTCGACAAATTTTACGTCGCCTTCCAGCTGGCTGGCAATCCAGTCGTAGTCTTTTTTCATGTTGCTGGCATTCACTACCAGCAGAAATTTTTCGGCAGTCCAGCGATAGATCAGCAGGTCATCGACGATGGTGCCGTCGGGGCGGCACATCGGGGTATAAGCGATCTGCCGGTCAGAAAGGGCTTCTGAGTCCTGGCAGCAGATTTTCTGAATGTTCTTCATGGCATCAGGGCCGCTCAGCCAGAATTCGCCCATGTGAAACAGGTCGAAAAGGCCGCTGTTGGTGCGAACGGCGTTATGTTCTTCGATAATCGAAGTGTATTGCACCGGCATATACCAGCCGGCGAAATCGACCATTCTCGCACCTGATTTTTCATGTACTGCGCACAGTGGGGTCTTGTTCATCATTCTCTCCTTGCTGTAATTACGAAAGCCCGGTAATGTTACCGTTTTCGTCGACGTCGATATGTTGCGCCGAGGGTTCCTTGGGCAGGCCTGGCATGGTCATGATCTCGCCGGCGATGGCGACGACAAACCCGGCCCCGGCGCTCAGGCGCGCCTCGCGTATGATAACTTCAAAGTCGCGCGGCCGGCCGAGCAGGTTGACCTGGTCAGACAGCGACGACTGGGTTTTGGCGATACACACGGGCACTTTTCTGAACCCGAGTTTTTCGAACAGGTCGATGGCGTCTTTCGCCTTTTTGAGAATCGTGACGCCCTTGGCGCCGTAGCAGCAGCGGGCGATGACGTTGATCTTCTCGACGAGCGGCATTTCAATCGGGTAAAGGAAATCGAATTCGTTGGCCTGTGAGGCGATCGTCTTCTCGACCGCTTCTGCCAGTGCAACGCCGCCAGCCGGGCCCTGACCGTAGATGTCGGAAACGACGGCGGTCACGCCTTTGTCGCGCACCGCAGCGACGACCCATTGCAGTTCTTTTTCGGTGTCTGAGCCGAACTGGTTGACCGCCACGACACACGGAACCCCGAAATGCCTGACGTTTTCGATATGCTTGACCAGGTTTTCAAAGCCCTTCGCGAGCGCTTCGAGATTTTCGTGGTCGAGCTGTGGTTTGGGCACGCCGCCATGCATCTTTAGCGCTCTTACCGTCGCCACAATCACTGCAGCTGCCGGTTTGAGACCGCCAAAGCGGCACTTGATATCAAAGAATTTTTCGGCGCCGAGTTCGGTGGCAAAACCGGCTTCGGTGATCACGACATCGGCCAGCTTGAGCGCCAGTTTGGTGGCAACCATGCTGTTACAGCCGTGCGCGATATTGGCAAACGGGCCGCCATGCACGAAGACCGGGGTAGAATAGCGGGTCTGCACCAGATTTGGTTTCATCGCCTCTTTAAGCACGGCGCACATGGCACCCTGGGCTTTCAGGTCACGGGCAAAAACCGGTTTGCCTTCAACACTGAAGCCAACGATGATATTGCTGAGACGCTGCTTGAGGTCGCTGAGATCTTCGGCGAGGCAGAGTGCCGCCATGACTTCTGAAGCGGCGGTGATATCGAAGCCGGTTTCGCGCGGAACCCCATGAGCAGGGCCACCGAGGCCGGTTACGATATTGCGCAGTGCCCGGTCATTCATGTCGATGACGCGTTTGAACGGGGTCGACTTCGGGTCGATGCGCAGCTCGTTGCCGTGCTGGATATGGTTGGCGACCAGCGCCGTCAGCAGGTTGTGCGCTGAAGTGACGGCGTGAATATCGCCGGTGAAGTGCAGGTTGATTTCATCCATCGGCACCAGCTGGCTTTTGCCACCGCCGGTGGCACCGCCTTTGACGCCGAAGACCGGGCCCATAGAGGGCTCGCGCAGGCAGAGCATGGTTTTGCGGCCCATCGCCCTGAACGTGTCGGCCAGCCCGATGCAAGTGGTGGTTTTGCCCTCACCGGCAGGAGTGGGGGTCATGGCGGTGACCAGAATCAGCTTGCCGTCGGGGTTGCCGGCGACACGCTTTCGAATCGAGAAAGAGACTTTGGCCTTATAGTGGCCATAATGCTCGATTTCTTCGGGCAGCAGGCCGAGTTCGACGCCAACGGCTTCGACCGGCCTGATTTCTTCTTTGATGTTGAGTTTTGTTTCTGACACAGCAGCACCTTTCTCGTTGCGACAGAAATACGCCGGCAGCTTACTCGTTTTTCAGGAAAAATTCCATCATCGCATTGACGCCGGCACCGGTCTGTTTGAGATAACCTTTTTTCTTGAGAATCATTTCGAGCAGGGCGATGGTGCCGAGCAGATCGCGTTCGCCGATGGCGCCGATCGTGGTGATGCGCAGCAGGGTCGCGGCGAACTGTTCCTGGCCGCCGGCAATGAGAATGCCGTATTTATTGCGCATTTCGGCAACGATGTCTTTCGGTGCAATGCCTTCGGGGGCATAAAAAACCGTCAGAACGTTCGAAGTCGCCTTTTCTTCGGTGAACAGCTTGAGACCGAGAGCTTTGAGAGCGGCCCGCAGCCCGCCGGCAAGTTTGGCGTAATGCTTGATGCAGTTGTCGAGGCCGATGCGGTCAATTTTGCGCAGTGCTTCGAGCAGTGAGAACATGACGTTGATGGCCGGGGTCCAGGGGTAGGCCGGAATCGCCTGTTCCTGATCGCGTTTGTAGAGCTTGAGATCAAAATAGTAGCCGTGGCATTTGACGGTTTCGACCTTTTTCCAGGCTTTGTCGGACAGGGCAACCATGCCGACGCCCGGAGGCGCGAGAAAACCCTTCTGCGAGGCTGAGACGGTGACGTCTACGTGCCAGTCGTCCATTTTGAAGGGCAGGGCGCCGAGGCCGGAAACGCCGTCGACGATGAGGATTTTTCCCTTGTCTTTGAGAAATTCGCCGATCGCCTTGATGTCGTTGCAGATGCCGGTCGAAGTTTCGTTGAAGGTTACGGTAATGCCGCTGATTTCGGGGTGCTTTTTGAGGGCTTCGGCAATCTGTTCGACGGTGACGGCCTTGCCGTCGTCACATTTTAGAACGACGGGTTTGAGCCTGAAAGCTTCGCAGATCTGGGTGAAGCGCACGCCAAAAACCCCGGTCTGAACGGTGAGAACCGTTTCGCCTTCGTTAAAAAGGTTGGCGATTGCGGTTTCCATGCCACCGGTGCCTGAAGAGGTTGTCAGGTAGAGGTGCTGGGTGGTTCCGAAAAATTTCTTGAGCAGATCGACACATTCTCTGTAGGTTGGGGCAAAATCATTGGTGCGGTGGTGGCGCAGGGGTCTGGCACCGGCCAGCAGGACTTCGGAATCAAGATGTACGGGACCCGGGGTCATCAGCATGGTATCGAGCAGTTCCACGGTCAGTTCTCCATTCATTTCCTTGTTGTAGTTATCTTCAGCTTCTGCAGTCACATTCAGGGCCACAGAGCATTTTTACGGGAAGTTCTGCCTTGATTTGAGAGTATTCGCCAGCAGCATCGCAATCGTCATCGGCCCGACACCGCCCGGTACCGGGGTAATGAACGAGGCACGTTTCGCGGCACCGGCGTATTCGACATCGCCGACCAGGCGATAGCCGCGCGGTGACGAGGGGTCATCGATCGAATTGGTGCCGACGTCGATGACGACCGCGCCTTCTTTAACCCAGTCGCCTTTGACGAATTCGGCCTTGCCGATGCCGGCCACGAGAATGTCGGCCTGACGGCAGAGCCCTGGCAGGTCACGGGTGCGCGAGTGGGCAATCGTGACGGTGGCGTTCGCTTTGGTCAGCAGCGCCGCCATCGGCTTGCCGACAATGTTCGAGCGCCCGATTACGAGGGCATTTTTCCCTTCGACGGGGATATTGTAGCGTTTCAGCATTTCCATGACGCCGAGCGGCGTGCACGGAACGAAGGTATCGACACCGAGGCTCAGATAGCCGACATTGGTCGGGTGAAAGCCGTCGACGTCTTTGCGCGGGTCGATTGCCTGCAGGGCCGCGAATTCGTCGAGATGCGCGGGCAGGGGGAGCTGCAGCAGAATTCCGTGAATCGAGGCATCACGGTTCAGCTGTTCGATGGTAAAAATGAGGTCGGTCTGGGTGGTATTGGCGGCGAGAGCGATCTCGCGCGAGAAAAAACCGGCCGCTTCGCAGGCCTTCTTTTTGGAAGAGACATAGACGTGCGAGGCTTTGTCGTCGCCGACAATCACGACCGCGAGGCCGGGCGGGATCTTGCCGGCGTCGGTCAGCTTCTTTACCGCGGCGGCAATCTCGGCACGAATGGTTTCAGAAAGCTGTTTTCCATCTATAACAGTAGTCAAGTCTGGCTCCTGATTAATTGATTTCAGGGCGAGTATAACGCCGCCGGCAAATATAGGCAACCCCTTTTATCAAGGTAAAAAATGCGGCTGGGCAAGCTGATTTTAACGGGTATAGTCAGCTCTTCTGTCAGTTGTTTTCGTTATTTTACTGTGAAAAATATCACAATGCCCGGGATGACGAAAAAACATCCGGGCTGAACATCAGGCATGCATTGCCTCTGTGTTGTGAAAAAAGTCGCAAACGCTGTGGTAGCCTGCTGGCCACGAGAGGCGGGCGTTAACTTTCTTCAGGTTCTGTCTCGCCGTCCTTTTGTGTGTACGGAACGATGAAATACTTGCGTGCTGCCATCAGAATCACGAAGGCGATGACGCTGAAAAGAATCTCGGTGGCCGTCAGGTCGGGCTTCAGGGTTTTTCTGGCAACGACGAAGGCAAGAAGTTCAAGTACGGCCTCGAGTTCGTGGGTCAGAAGTGTGCGTACAAGTTCGAGGCAGATAACCAGAAGCAGAACCCGGTTGATCAGCTCATAGAGTGTGTCTGAATGACTCCAGTCGATATGAGACATGCTCAATACCGAGTAAATAAAAAAGGCGCCCATGCCGGCAAAAATCGTCACGGCAAGAATGCGCTCACTCCACATCGCGGTTCGTCTCAATCCATTGGCTAATCTGATAGCTCTCGGCATCAATACCCCCTGTATTATGATAGGACTTCAATCAATATATTTTCTGCAGTGCGGCATAGTCAAGAACAATAGTTAAGAATTTTTCAGGAAATTTTTTGCGTAAGCAAAATCACGTCTTGTCTTCACAGCGCGATTCGCCGGCAAAATCTTCGCGGGGGCAGGATACGCTGGATCGATGCTTACGGGCTGCGTCAGATCCTCGTGCAGAAGCGTGGGCGGTATTTAACGCATTTGCCCTGAAAAAAAACGGTATTGGTGAAATATGCGGTTTGGAGTATATTAGAATTCAACCATAGATGTGACTGTCAGGAGACAAAATGAAGAATCTCGGTGAAATGCTGCTGCAACGCGAAGCTTTCAGTGAAATCGTCATGGGCAACACCGCCATCGTGCGTGCCATGATCGAAGCCGGAACCCGGGTCATAACCTCTTACCCCGGTTCGCCGACGCCCGAAATCGCCTCGGCGATAGCGGCGATCAAAAAAGAAGACCGCCCGTTCTATTTTGAATTTTCGACCAACGAAAAAGTGGCGACCGAAGTGGCCTATGGTGCCGCGATAAACGGCCACCTTTCGACGGTTTTTTTCAAGAGCGTCGGCCTCAACGTCGCTTCTGATACCTTTGTGCAGCTGAATCTGATGAACCTGACCGGCGGCATGGTCGTGGTGCTGGGCGACGACCCGGGCGCCAACTCGTCGCAGAACGAGCAGGACAACCGCCATTTCGCGCGCATGAGCTATACTCCGATCTTCGAACCGGCCAACCCGACCGAAGTTTATCACTTTTACAAAGCGGCCGCCGCGCTGGCACAGCAGCTGCATATTCCGGTCATTCTACGCCTGACCACCCACGTCTGCCATGCCAAGGAAAAAGTGGCATTCGCCGCCTGGCAGCCTGCCGTATTCGACAAGACGCCCCGCTTCGACGTCAACAACGGCCCGTATATGCCGCTCACCAGCCTGGTTTTCCCGATGAAGCGCCGGGCTCTGCAGAATTTGAGCCAGATCGCCGGCATGAGCGAAAAAGTCGGCCAGCATCACCGCGTCAATAATCAGAACCGGCAGAAAGCCATTATCACTTTTGGCCTGCCATACCTTTCGCTGCTCGACGTTCTCGAAGAATCAGGCGGCAAGCCCGATATTCTCAAGCTTGGCATGATCTACCCGCTGCCGGTCGCGCTGCTCGAAGAATTTCTGCGCAGCCACGAAGAAGTTCTCGTTCTCGAAGAGCTCGACGACCTGATCGAAGGCGAAGTCAAGAGAATCGCTTTCGAAAAGCAGATTAAAGTTAAGATTCACGGCAAGACCGACGTCGAATCATGGGTCGGCGAATATACCGCCGACAAGGTGGCTGGCGTTCTCCGCAATCTCTGGCCCGAAATGGCCGCAGCAGCCCCGGCAGCACTCGCAGCGCCGCTGCCGGTACCGGCCAGGCCGGCGCAGATGTGCCCGGGCTGCGGGCATCGCAGTGCTTTTCATGCCATAAAACAGGCGCTCGCGCCTGCTGACATCAAGGTTGCCGATATCGGCTGCCACACGCTCGGTTTCATGCCGCCATACAACATGGGCGAAATGCTGATGTGCATGGGTGCGTCGACCGGTATTGCCGCCGGGTTGTCGCTTTTCAACGACAGCCGCCGGGTCGTCTGCTTTCTTGGCGATTCGACATTTTTCCATGCCGGTATTCCGGGCATTATCAATGCCCTGTTCAACCGCCACAACATCACCCTGATCGTCATGGAAAACGGCACCACCGCCATGACCGGCCACCAGGACCACGCCGCCACCGGCCGCAATTTCAATGATCTTACCGAAAAGATTCCGGTGCGCAGCGTGCTTGAAGGTCTTGGCATCAAACACATTTTCGAAGTCGACACCTATCAGCAGCAGAAACTCACCGACGCGGTCAAAGAAGCCGTGGCGGTCGAAGGCTTTGCCGTTGTCATCGCGAAACACCCATGCATGTTGAAGCTGATGCGCGAGCAGCGCCGAAAAGACGGCTTTCAGGCCAGAATGGTCAGCATCGATAAAAAGACCTGCGACCATCAGCATGTCTGTGTCAGCAACTTTGCCTGCCCGACTTTCATTTTGAATCCTGATGGCAGTGTCGATGTGAACCCCGATCTCTGTATCGGCGACGGCTCATGTCTGCAGACCTGCCCGTCTAAAGCGATTAATCGCCCGCAGAACCGCGAAGGAAACAAGGAGTAATATCATGACCGTATTCAATGTTTATCTCAGCGGTGTCGGCGGCCAGGGCATCGGCCTGATCAGTGAAGTCATGCAGCGCAGTGTTGACCACGCCGGCATCAAGGCCCTCGGCGTTGACACCCATGGCCTGGCCCAGCGCGGCGGTATCGTCGCTTCACAGTTGCGCATCGGTGACAACATTCATTCACCCATGGTTTCGCGGGGCAAGGCAGACCTTGTTGTTGCCCTCGAACGCCACGAGGCGGTGCGCGCCGCCGGTGAATATCTCAAAAAGAACGGCACTCTGGTTTATTACAATACCTCATGGCAGCCTCTGCCGGTGCGCATGAAAAAAGCCGAAGAAATTAAAACTGCCCAGGTCGCCGAATTTTGTCAGGGAAATGGCTTCAGGCTTATCGAGGTTTTTCAGTCTGACCTGCCCGACCCGCGCATGCAGAATATGGCCCTGCTTGCTGCCATCTGTAAAAACAATCTGCTTGCCGGCGTCAGAAAAGAGCATTATATTGCCGCGATGCGTGACCTTATGAGTGGCAAAATGCTCGAAGCCAACCTCGGTCTCTTTGAACGCCTGCTGCTTGTTTGAATCCACAAACGGAGAAAATGATGCTTACGCGAAAAACTGCTTTGACTGCCGCTTTTGTAATGGCCCTGACTGCAGGTGCAGTCGCTGAACCGGCGTCAGCTCCTGCCAGCGTTGTCGCGCCAGTCGCGGTCGACGAAACTGTCGAGCCTTCAGATAATTTCAAGCTGGTTATTGACGGCCAGGAAGTCCGTCTGGTTCCTGAAAAACCATTTGAAGTGACTGTCAAAGGCGAAAAATTACAGGGACTGCTGCAGGTTGAGCCTCTCAAAACCTTTAATTACGGCGGTATTTCGCTGCAGTACCCGCGGCATTTTACTTTCGAAGCCGATCTTTCTGACAAGGATGTCAGCCTGTGGAACCTGTCGGGCAGTAACTGTGTGCTCATGATTCAGCTTTACCCGGCCGAAATGGACCACAAAATCATGGCACAGATGCTGCAGCCGCGTTTTGGCGAAAAGAATTCGACCGTTTCAGATTGCACCCTGCCTCTCAAGGGCAATGAAACAAAGGGTTCAAAACTGACCACCACCATCGGCGACAGTTCGATTACCCAGGAAATCTATTCTTTCAAGGTGTCGGGCGGTTCTCTGCTGCTGATTCTGCAGGATACCCTGAGCCTTGACGGCAAATCCTCGGAAGAGGGGCGCAAATTCAGACAGCTGCTGATTGATACCTTCAGTTTTTCGGCTTCAGGTTGAGCTCGGGGCGCTGTTCAAAACACCAGACACACTTTTTTACAGACCAGAGTTTGAATCAGCCCGGCGCAGCGATATCTTCAGCCCGAACCGGGCGGCACCCACGGAGCACCTGAATGGAAACCTTGAACGAAATACACGCACTGACAAAAGATCTCAGTATTCTCTATGTCGAAGACAGTGAATTTGTACGCATTCCGACGATGCATCTTCTTACGCAGCTTTTCAAAGAGATACACGTCGCCAGTGACGGGCACGAAGGCCTGGAAATTTACCGAAACAGCAAAAGCCCGATAGATCTTGTTCTGACCGATATTCAGACGCCGCGCATGACGGGGCTGCAGATGGCAAGAGAGATCAAGCAGCTCAACGATCAGCAGCACATCCTTATCTTTTCTGGCTACAACAGCCCTGAAAACTATGCCGAAGCTATCGAAATAGGCGTGGAAGGCTTTATTCTCAAGCCCATGGAACGGGAAAAGTTTCTCAAGGTGATCACCAAAGCGGCGCGGGCGATAAAGAACCAGAAATTTCAGGAAAATTATCAGCTCGAGATCGAGAAACTGCTTTCAGAAAGAACCATCGAGCTCGACAAGCTTCTCGGAACCGATGAAATTACCGGGCTGCCCAACAAAACCCGCCTGTATTTCGAACTCGGAAAATGCGACAGCTGCTCTCTGGTGCTGGTCAACATCGATAATTTCGACCACATCAATTCGACTTACGGTTTTGAAATTGGTGATAAGGTGCTGTTCGGGGTTGCCAGGTATCTCGAAAAACTGATCCCCGAAGGAAGCACTCTTTATCGGCTGCCGTCAGACGAAATGGCTTTTCTCATCCCTGGCGGTGACCGGCAGAAAGTCGAAGAATTTGCCGCCCTGATCCTCAAAGGCATCAGCCATCACCGGGTTGCGGTCGACGACATCGAAATGCACATCACCTGCACGATCGGTATTTCCTTCGGTGATGGTCGCCAGATGCTTACCGACGCGCACATCGCCATGAAAGAAATTCGCGAAATCGGCAAAAACCGCTACTGTGTTTTTGATTCGAGCCGCTCGACGCTGCAGAGCCTGCAGAAAAACAACATCGAATGGTTTCGCAAGATCAGAAAAGCACTCGAAAATGAGCTGGTTGTTCCCTTTTTTCAGCCGATCGTCAACAATCAGACCGGCCGCATCGAGAAATACGAATGCCTGGCGCGCATAATCGAAAATGACCGGATTATCACGCCGAACTACTTTATCGACCCGGCGCGGCTCGTCGGCATGCTTCCCGATATCACCCGCATGATGATCTCGCGCAGCTTTGCCAGCTTCGCCGGTCGCAGCGAAGAATTTTCGGTCAACATCACCGAATACGACCTTAAAGACGGCTACCTGATCGACTTCATCAGGGTGCAGCTCGAAAAGCACCGCATTGCGCCAGACCGGGTCGTGCTCGAAATTCTTGAAAACATCAGCGCCCAGGGCAGCGAAGATGCGTTAAAGCAGCTCACCACCCTCAAAGAAATGGGCCTGAAGCTTGCGCTCGATGATTTCGGCAGTGAAAAGTCAAACTTTCACCGTCTGCAGGAACTCAACGTCGACTTTATCAAGATCGACGGCGCCTTTATCAAAAATCTCGGCCGCAACGACAACTGTTACAAGATCACCAAGACGATCAAAAGTATGGCCGAAAGCCTCGAAGCCAAGGTAATTGCAGAGTTCGTCTGTGATGAAGAGGTCTTTAACAAGGTCAAAGAACTTGGTATCGAATTTTCGCAGGGCTATTACTTTGGTGCCCCCAGAGAAAAAATTGAATGACCGGCAAAGGTGAAAGCATCATTGGCTGCCTGCTCGGCACCGCTGTCGGCGATGCAATCGGGCTGCCATACGAGGGGCTTTCACCGCAGCGGGCCAGAAAAATGCTCGGCCCGGCCGACCGCCACCGCTTCTTTTTCGGCCGTGGCATGGTCTCTGACGACACCCAGCACACCTGTATGGTCGCTCAGGCCTTGCTCACTGCCGGTGCCGACCCGGCCAGATTCAGCCGCGCCTTTGCCTGGCGCCTGCGTTTCTGGCTGCTCGGGGTTCCCGCTGGCGCCGGATTCGCGACGCTTCGGGCGATTATAAAGCTCTGGCTGGGCTTTTCGCCACAGAAAAGCGGCGTTTTTTCGGCCGGTAACGGCCCGGCTATGCGCGCCGCCATTTTTGGCGCCGCTTTTGACGACCTGGAGACCATAAGAAGCCTTGTCACCGCCTCGACGCTTATTACCCACACCGACCCGAAAGCTTTGCACGGCGCGCTGGCAATAGCTCTGGCCGCCTTTATGGCCCGCCAGTCAGTAACCGTCGCCCCGCAGGAGTATCTCAGCCGGCTGCAGACCTTTCTTGGCGATGATGCCAAAGAACTGCCTGCCCTGGTTGCGGGCGTCTGCGCTTCTATTGCCGCCAATGAGACAACTGAGGCTTTTTCCAGCCGATCAGGTCATGGGAAAGGCGTCTCAGGCTATGTGCTGCATACCGTGCCGGTGGTGCTGCACGCCTGGCTGCGGCATCAAAGAGAATTCGCCCCCGCCATCAGCGAAATCATCGCCTGCGGTGGTGATGCTGATACTACCGCTGCCATTCTGGGCGGCATAATCGGCAGCGCCGCCGGGTCGGCCGGTATTCCTGAAGCGTGGCTGAACGGCATTGTTGAATGGCCGGCCGGCATTGCCTGGATGCGGGAAACCGGCGCGTGTCTTGCCGATTCACTTGCCGGCAAAAAAGATTTGCGGGTTCCTGAAATCTGGTTTCTGACAACCCTGCCACGAAATCTGCTGATGCTGGTTATCGTTCTGCTGCACGGCTTCAGGCGCCTTCTGCCGCCATATTGACAGTTTTTTTTGCAAAGGCGTACAATCGCATCGACCCCATTGAATTTTAAGGAGATTGAAAATGCGCAAGGCTCTGTTTGGTCTTATCGTAGTCGGTCTTTTAACTCTGCCCGCCTCTGAGGCAATCGCCCAGAAGGGAAAATTTGGAAAAGGCCAGGGGGCTGCCGGAGAAGGTCGCAGGCTCGAAAAAATGCAGCAGATGAAGCAGCGCCAGCAGGAACGCCAGCAGAAAATGCAGGAAATGAAAGAAAAACGCCAGGGCAAGCAGGGCGAACAAGGGCAGAGCGATGAAAAAAAGCAGGCCCGAGAAGCAAAAAGAGCTGAATTTAAGGCAAAACGCGAGGCCATGAAAGAAAAATGGGCCGCCATGAGCAAAGACAATGGTCGTTTCCAGGCCCTGAAAGAAAGAATTGAAGCCATGCAGCAGGCAAAGCATTCTGGTGATGCCACTCTTTACAAAGAACGCAAAACCGAACTGCAGAAACAATGGCAGGCCATGACGCCCGAAGAACGGCAGCAACTCGGCCAGCAGATTCCCGAACTCAATGAACGCATGAAAAGACTTGCCGAAGGCGAAGGAACCGCGGACTTTTCAGGCACCCGCAAAGGGCCAAAGGGCGGTCAGCAGAACTTTGAGGGCAAAGTGAACCGCCAGGGCAACACCTTTAACTATGAAGGAACATCAACCGGAGCCGCTGGCAATTCTGTCGGTACAACCGGTCAGACGGTCGTCGAAGGCAATCAGGCAAAATTTGAACGTAAGCACCATGGCCCGAAAGGCAAAGAAACTACTGTTACCGGCACCCACACCCGTGATGGCAATGTCGTTAACACCGAAAAGACCATTACCGGCCCGCAGGGCAACGAGACCAGCCTGAATTCAACAACCACCAGAGAGGGCAATACCATTACCACCGTCGTTACCGGCGAAGGCGGCAAAACCTCGACACACCAGGTAACCGGCTCGGCTGATGCCGATGGTCTGCACACCACCAGCACAACTACAGGCCCTGGCGGCGAGACATTCGAGAGCTCCGGCGACTGGATGTTCGACTTTATCGAAGAATCAGACTACTGATACATATTTGAGGCACATTGTGCAACTGGCGGCCTGAGCCATGGCTCACGGCCGCTTTTTTCTTGCCATCTCGCGCATCCCAAAGCTCGGATTCGAGTTGAGACAGGGCAGATTTTGTGTAGTTTTATGCGGCGTTTGTCGCGGGTTTGAAAAACTGTTGAGGTTGTGTGATAATAGGCGGTGTTCAAAAGTCAGACCGACCGGGAGCGATGATGCCGCAAGCTGCGGGTACCAGAGGCAAGCTGATTTTTCAGGTAATTGTGCCTGTGATTGTCATTACCCTCCTTTCTGCCGGGTTGCAGATGGCGGTGACTTTTTTTCTGCTGCGTTTTTTGAACAGCGAAATAAAATCTGGTATTCGCAGCGAGTTTGAACAGACCAGCGGTGACTTCACCAGTGGCTTGCGTGAACAGGGAATTCTAGTATTAAAACATAATTCTGAGGCCGTTCTCAGCCAGCAGTTGCAGTATCTCGAAACGCAGAAGCACAAATTTAACAATGCGTCTGAGCTGGCCGCTTTCTGCATCGCTGACCAGGAATTTCAGAAGCTGGCGTTGCGCAGCTTCGGCCGTTATGGTTATACCAATGCCTCGGTCAAGGTCGATGGCAGGCTGATCTGTGTTGCGCATGCCAAAAAAGAAATCGTCGGCTGTGATCTTTTTGCAGTTGTCGCATCGCTCTCTGCCGATGCCCGCCAGAAGCAGAATGTCGATGAATTTGTCAAAAACTGGAGCATGCATGTCTCTGGCGTGATCGATTTTGAGCAGACAGATACCTTCCTGCCAGTGCATATTCCGGCGTCGGTTGGCCGACGAAAAATCGCTTACCAGGTCTGGAGTGAAATCGCCGGTATCCCGGTCGTTGCCGAGACCACGACCTACCTTGCCGAGTTTCTTGAGCCCGCCGACCGGGTTATGAGCCAGCACAACCGGGCTGTCAGCAATATCGAGAGCAAAATCGTGCGCGGTCTGACTTCGTGGCTGACCGGCTCTCTCATTCTGGTGCTGTTTTCCCTGGTAGCGGTCGTGCTCACTTCGGTCTGGAACAATCGTCGCAAGGTTCAGAAACCTCTCGAAGTGATCTCAGAAGGCCTGACCCGCTTCGGCGCCGGTGATTTTTCCGCCCGTATCAACTGCCAGGCCAATAACGAACTCGGCCTCGTCGCCGAAATCTCGAATAAAATGGCCGACCATCTTGCCGACTCGCTTTCTTCGCTCGAAGAGGCCCGCAAAGACCTCGAAGCGAAAGTTACTGCCAGAACCGCCGATCTGGAAAAGGCTAACCAGGCTCTCGAAGCTGAGCGGCAGACGGCCGAGCGCCTGCTGCTGAACACTTTGCCCGCGCCCGTTGCCAGAAGACTCAGAGCCGGCGAAGAAACTCTCGTCGATGATTTTGCTCTGGCGACCGTTCTTTTTACCGATTTTAAGGGTTTCACCCAGCTGACAGAAACCGTGACCCCTTCTAGACTGGTCAGTTCGCTGAATGAGGTTTTCGCGAAATTCGATGAATTCGCTGCCGAGCTCGGTATCGAAAAAATCAAGACCATCGGCGATGCTTATATGGCTGTCGGCGGTGTACCCGTTCGCGATGACCGGCACCCGGAAAAAGTCGTCGAACTTGGTCTGCGTATGCGTGATTATATTGCGCAAAGACTCGAAAACAAAGACCTGCTGCCGTTTCAGATTCGTATCGGTATTCATTCCGGCCCGGTTCTCGCCGGTGTGATCGGTCGCAGCAAAATGACCTACGACCTCTGGGGCGACACGGTTAACATTGCCAGCCGCTGTGAATCGGCATCAGAACCGATGCGCGTCAATATTTCCGAGGCGACCTACAAGCTGGTAAAAGACCGGTTTAAATGCGAATACCGCGGTCTGGTGGCTGCAAAAGGCAAGGGCGAAATGCCGATGTATTTTGTCGAGCGATTGAACTGATAAAATGAACAGCGGGAGGAAAAATGGAAAATTCTTCATACAGCTGGTACATGCAACTCAAAAAGCCTGACTGGGCTCCACCGGGGTGGGTGTTTGGCCCCGTCTGGTCGTTTCTGTATCTGATTATCGCCATTTCTTTCGGCTATGTCTTTTATCTGGCGATAAAAAAGAAAATACCTGGCCGGGCGGCGCTGCCGTTTATTCTCAATCTGATATTCAATTTTGCCTTTACGCCTCTTCAGTTTGGCCTGCGCAGTAATATTCTGGCTGCCATCGATGTGATATTGGTGCTGTTAACCCTTATCTGGAGCCTGGTTCGTATCAGACCGCTTCTGCCGTGGGTGGCTCTGGTGAATCTGCCATATCTTCTCTGGGTCAGCTTTGCCACAATACTGCAGCTAACCATCACCTGGCTGAACCTGAAATAAAGTTTCTGCAGAAATTCTGCAATTTTGTGCAAATTTGTGCACAAAATTTTGCCTGCGGGTCTTGCGTAATTGCACTTTAATCATTACAATTTTCAGAAAACCATCATAAGGAAAGTGCGTGCACTGATGATAAAGCATTTATTCAAGTCTCTTCTGCTTGTGGTTCTTATTCCAGCCTGCCTTTCGGCATTCTCTACACAGAATTTCGACATAATAAATTTCTCTATTCTGCATACTTCCGACCTGCATGCACACCTGATGCAATGGGAAACCCCCGAAGGCAAAACTGTAGGCGGCTATGCACGCATAAAAAATTACAAAGACAGTATCGAAAAGCAGGGGCGCGAAGTTCTCATGCTTTCTTCCGGTGATATTTTTCAGGGCACGTTTTTCTATCGCTTTTTCCAGGGTATTCCTGATATCGAATTCATGAATGACACCGGCTATGCCGCCATGACCCTCGGTAACCACGAATTCGACAACGGCCAGGAAGCTCTCGCCGAAGCTCTTGCCTACGCAAAGTTTCCGGTTCTGGCTGCCAATATTCAGTTCAAAAAGATTCCCGCTCTGCAGGTGAAGATCAAACCCTACACCTTCGCCGAAGTCGGTCCTGAAGGCAAAAAGGTTAAGGTCGCGATCATCGGTCTTGTGCCTGAAGAACTTAAAACCATTGTGCAGCCCGTTTTTGTTAACGACTTTACGGTTCTCGATGCTTCTGAAGCGCTGCGCAAATACCTGCCCGAAATTAAAAAGGCAAAACCCGACATGATTCTGCTGCTGTCCCACCTCGGCTGGGACCGCGAACTGCAGCTTTTTGAAGAATTTCCCGAACTCGACGGCATTCTTGGTGGTCATACTCACCTGGCCATCGATCCTCCGGCGATTGTCGGCGGGGCACGCGGACACCGCTTCATGTCACAGCCCGGTGAATGGGGTCAGCACGTTACCCGCTACGACGTAACTTTCTACCGCAACTCGAATCGCCCGGTTGAAGTGACCGCTGCCGGCCTGGTTCCCCTTGATAAGTCTACCCATGAAGATAATAAGATTGCCGAACGGGTTGCCCGCCTCTGGACCCAGATCCAGGAAAAGGTCGTCACTCCGGTTTCCGAAACCAAGGTGTTTCTTAACGGCGAACGTGGCGATGTGCGCAATCGCGAAACCAATCTTGGCAACCTTCTTGCCGACTGTTTCAAAGACCTGATTCCGGCCGATATGGCCCTGGTTAACGGCGGTGGCATCAGAAGTTCGATTGCCACGGGCGTTATCACCGTCGGCGATGTGCTCAACGTTCTACCATTCGATAACTATCTGATGCGTCTCAAAATGAGCGGCGCTTCGATCAACAAAGTCTTTGCCGAAGTCGCCAGCTTTTCAGGCACTGCCGGCGGTTTTGGCGGTTTCCTTCAGGTTTCTGAAGGTCTGCATGTCGATTATACCACCGGCCAGCAGCCAAAAGTTCTGTTCAATGGCAAGCCGCTCAGCGTCAAAAAGCTTTATACCGTCACCACGATAGATTTCCTGGCCGCCGGCGGCAATGGCCTGAGCGGTTTCACAGAAGCCGTCGATAACGAATCGACCGGCAAGATGACCGCCGACATTTTCATGAAGTATCTCGGTCAGATGCAGACCGTCTGCCCGTTCACCGAAGGCCGCATCAAAACTCACTCTGGTGCCAAGAAATACAAAATGCCGAAGGGTATCGTAAAGAGCATACCGAAACCCCGCTTCGATTAATCTGATTGCAGAAAAAGTCAGGCCGAAGCCCAGCGCTTCAGGCCTGACTTTTTTCTTTCACCAGGTTTTTCGGAGTGGCCTTTTCGAGAAAATCTGACCAGCAGCCGAACCAGAAGCGGGTCACCGATAACGGCATATCGGCAAACAGGGTGCTGAGCTCGACTGTCGAAACATGCGTGCCCCATTTGCGGGTGAACGGGTTCGAGAAGGCGCGCGACGGCCATTCGCTTGCGAGCCGGGCGAGGCCGGCACCAACCACTACGGCATCAGAACTGGCATTTGGTGCAATATCTTCAACAAGAGCGAGCAGAGCGAAAAGTGCTTTGCGGAAAAGCGCCAGCTCAGCTCTCAATCTCAGCCCGCCAAATTCGACCGCATGATCGAGAACGGCAAGACACCAGTCGAAGCCCGGAAAATTACCCTGCCGGATCTGGGCAACCGCCCAGTGTGAGGCTGTAGAAAGCTTATTGTCATCAGTCGACAGCCCGAGCTGTGCCAGCGCCTGAGCAATCGCCTTTTCATCGACGCGCAAACCGCCCATCAGCAGCTGCAGAATCGCAACCCGGTCGTTTTTCGGCAGTTCGACCGCCAGACTCCAGTCGAGCGGCACAATGCGCCCCTTATCATCAAGAAAAATGTTGCCACCATGAGGGTCGCCATGAAAAATCGCCCAGGTTTCCGACATCCAGAACGGGCGGGCGATGAGCCCGTCGACGAGCTTCTCGACAATGCGCCGGCGCTCGTTTTTGTCTGACTTCTCTTTCAGCGCGTCTGCCAGAGGCTTGCCTTTGATCCTTGTCATTGCCGTAACGCGTGAGGTGCACCAGGGAAGCAGCTCAGGCAGCGCAATCTCCGGGAAATCGCGGTAGAGTTCTATGGCCCGGCGGATATGAATCTGTTCACGGTCGAGCCTGACCTCATCGGCTACCAGCAATGCGGCTTCTGAAAGCGGTCCGGCGAACTCAAGCACTGGCAGATTCAGTTCGTGGCAGATTTCTTCAAGAGCTTTGCCAAGTTCAGGCCAGAGTTCAAGCTCTTTCTCAAGAGCCTTTTCTGCTTCCGGTCTGACAATCTTGAAAACGCCATCAATTTGCCGCCCTGCAGCATCGGTGAAGGTGAATGGCATTACCACGGCAACACTCGCTTCAGCCAGAGGTTTATCGCCCAAAGTTATGCCGTCGAGTCTTATGTTTTCGCGTTGCAGAATCGCCCTGATCTGTTCGACGGTCATGCGCGGCGGCAGAGTTTCAAGGCGCTGCAGGCTGTTGCGCAGTTCCGTCGACAGGCGCTTGTCACGCGCGAGAATCTGCCCAAGTTTGTGCAGGGTGGGGCAGCGTCTTAAAACGGTTTCAAGTCTGTCTGCTGCATTTGCAAAGGGTCCAAGTCCCAGCTGGTCTGCGAGAATTTCCTTCTGCCGGTCTTCGCTCAGACGCCCGAGAAACCAGGCAAGGCCACCTTTGACAAAAGGTTTCCACTTTTCGTAGCAATCCGGAATCAGATTGTTAAGATCGAGGCTCGCAAACAATGAAGTCCAATCCATAAAGGGGTACTGCTCCTCTGACAAATTATAAAATCCATTTTGCTGCAATGCCGCAAAAAAGTCAATAGCCCACCCGAAAATATTTTGCAATGCGAAATATAGCTTCGCGTAAGCCACGTCTTCGCGGGCTGACGAGGGTTTGTAGAAGCAATTGCTCTCTGATAAAAATTTGATGCGTTCTGTAGAAATCAGTTTGAACCTGTATTGGGGTTGTGTAGTAAAATAGCGACAAATTACAGGAAAGGTAAAAAAATGAAAATTTTTCATCTCAAAGATTGCCGCGAGTGTCTCGAAAAAATCTGTACCTGGCACCATAATGAGTGGGGCTACCTCAACCCCGGCCGCACCCTCGAGGCCAGAATCGAAAAAATGCGTGAGCACTTCGAAGGCAAAACGATTCCGGCAACCTACGTCGCCGAAATCGACGGAAAAATCGTTGGCTCTGCCTCGATTATCGAATCAGATATGCCCGAACGTCCCGAACTCAAGCCCTGGCTCGCCAGTGTTTTCGTTGACCCCGATTATCGCAAAAATCAGGTGGGCAGAACGGTTGTTCTGAAAATCATGCAGCATGCCCGCGAGGCCGGCATCAAAACCCTTTATCTCTACACTCCCGACCGCGAACACTTCTACAAACACATGGGCTGGAAAACAATCGAAAAACTCGAATACCACGGCGCCAACGTCACCCTGATGAAAATTGATTTCTGAAACATCGTGAAAAAAAGCGCATTTTTGTTTATCTGTACCTCCAGATGTTGTAAAATGTACCGGATTTAAAATAGATCAAAAACCGGAAAGGTGGTAGCGAATGAGTCTTTCTGCCGAAATCAAAAAGCAGATTACCCAGAACATTGAACGCTTGACCGCGAAGGGTGCCGAATATACCGATGCACGCTTCTACACCCATGATGATACCGAGACACTGCTTCTCTACGATGGAAACCTCGAAGCCAACGACACGACCTTCGAAAGTGGCCTCGGCGTGAGGGTTCTCTATGGTGGTGCCTGGGGCTTTGCTGCTACCAGCAACGTCAAAGAAATCGATGCCTGTTTCGATCAGGCCTGCAAAAACGCCATGACTGCCGCGAAACTCGTGCGCGTGCCGCTTAAAATGGGCAAAAAACCCGCCCATCGTGGCGCCTTTTCTTCGCCCATAAAACAGGACCCGTTCACCGTCAGCCTTAAAGAAAAGCTCGATTTTCTCGGCGCCATCGATGCACGTCTCAAAGAAGACTGGATCATCAAACGCTACGTTTACGCCGAATTCCAGAAAAAGAATATCTATTTTTTCAACAGTGAAGGCACCGAAGTTGAACGTAAACTGCGCAACGTCTTCGGCAAAATGATGATCATGGCTCTCGACAGCGACGGTCAGATGCAGCGCCGCAGCCAGGAACTCTTTACCACCGGCAAAGGCACCCGTGGCTATGAAATGCTCACCGACCCGACACTTTTCAGCGGTCATGCCGATCGCATCAAAGACGAACTCGGTCAGCTGATCAAGGCCGATGCCCTTGAATATGGCCGCCGCTCAGTCATTCTGCTGCCCGGTCAGGGCTTTCTGCAGGTGCATGAAACCATCGGTCACCCGCTCGAACTCGATCGTATTCTCGGCTATGAACTTTCTTACGCCGGCGGCTCGTTCGTTAATCTCGATTCTTTCGGCAAGCTTAAATACGGCAGTGACAAGCTTTCGGTCAGCGCCTTCGGTGGTATCGAAAATTCGCCCGGCTCGTTCGGTTTCGACGATGAAGGGTCACCCGAACGCGATTATCTGCTGATCGACAAGGGTGTTCTCGTAAACGCCCTCAGTTCGCGCGCCATGGTCGACGAAGCAAACCAGAAAGCCGGCCGCACCATCTTCACTGAAAGCGGCGGCGCTGCACGCGCAACCGCATTCTACCGGGCTCCGATCGACCGCATGACTAACGTTAACATTCTTCCCGGTAAAGACGGGACGCTCGAAGATATCATCGCCTCGACCAAAGACGGCATCGTGCTCGATAACCCGGTTTCGTGGTCGATCGGTTCGAACCGCGAACATTTCCATTTCGGCTGCGAAATCGCCTGGGAAGTGAAAGACGGCAAAAAGACCCGCATTCTGCGCAACCCGACCTATCAGGGCCACACGGTTGAATTCTATAATTCGCTGTCGGCCGTCGGCGACGCCTCGACCTGGAAAGTCTGGCAGGTCGACAACTGCGGCAAGGGCGAACCGAATCAGGTCATGCAGCTCGGTCACGGCATACCAGTCGTGCGCTTCGACAACGTAATCACCGGCGAAAGGAAGTAACAGCATGAAAAAGTCACCCGCACATGAAATGATCTGCGCCGTCAGAAGCCGTGCCGCCGCCCGTGGTATTACCGCCACTTTCATTCTGCACAGCGAAAAAAGCCACCTGATGCGCATTGGCAATAATTCTGTTTCGCTCAACACCTCAGAAGCGCTGACCCGCCTCGATATCGAAGTGATCAACGGGCGCCGCACCGGCATTCACACCCAGATGGGTGATGTCGTTTCTGAAGAATATGTAGAAAAAGCTCTGCAGATAGCCGTCAGCAAGGCCGAAGTCGCCAGCGAAAAAGCTTATCAGCCGATTCCTGACAAGGTCGAAAAAGCCATCAGCGAAGACAGTCAGTATGACAAGGCGCTTGAAACCGTAGACCCGGCGTTCAAGGCTGATGCCTACCAGCGCATTTTCAACGAAGTCGGGCAGCAGTATAACTTTTCAGGCTCGTGGTCGAGCGGTTCGGTCGAATTCTTCATGACCTCGACAGCCAATGACCTCTGTGTGCACCATCTTGGCACCGACCAGGCGTTCAACATCGTGCTCAAGCACCCCGAAAAGAAGTGGGAACTGCGCCAGGGCGCTACCGGCTGGCGTCTCAACGACTTCAAGGTCGAAAAGATCATTAAAAGCTTTAAAGAATTGCTGCCGGTCTATGAAAAACACGCCGGAACCCAGATCGAACCAGGCGAATATACCGTTGCCCTCGGCAGCGATGCGGTCGCCGAAGTTCTCGAAATGGCATGCTGGACCGGCTTTTTCGGTCGCTCATACGAAGAAAAACAGGGCTGGACAGCCAAATACGTCAAGGGCGACAAGGTGCTCGGCGACAACGTCACCATCGTCGACGAACCGGCCAACGATCTGACCTATCGCTTCGGCTTCGACTTTTCGGGCAAAACCCGCCAGACCTGGCCGATCGTCGAGAAGGGCAAGCTGCAGAACCTGATGTATGACAGTTCGACCTGCGCCAAATACGGGCGCCCGCTCACCGGTCATACCGGCGGTTCGCTCAGCATCACCATGCAGACCGGTAAAGATTCACACGATCTGCTCGAAACAGTTAAGGGCATGGGCAAAGTCCTGTATATCCCGGCGCTGCATTATCTCAATATTCCGAATGCCAGCAAAGGTATTTTTACCGGCAGCTCACGCTTCAATGCCGTGTTGATCGAAAATGGCAAGGTCGTCGGGCCGATTTTCTCGTCGCGCATTACCGATACTTTCCAGAGTGTATTTGGCAAAATCGTGAAAATTTCTCAAGAAGCCGAATCGGTTAACCTGTCTAATACCTACGGCCGCCGCTCGCCGGTCGCCTTCGCGGTGCCCTCATACATCGTCTCTGAAAAGGTCAAAATCACCGACTGCGCCGAGTCGTTCTGACGACAGTCGCTTAAAATTCAGACTCCGAAAGCGAATCCGGCCCCTGTGGCCGGATTTTTTTCGTGCCTTTTTTAGCCGGAAAGGCTATAATTCAACCCCGGCTTGCGGCAATTCAGCACGTTAACCGGTAATCTCTGTGGCAAGGATACGGCTTAACAACGATGCAGGCAATTGATGCGGCTGTTTACAAAAGAGTTTTCAATATTTCTCTGCCTGCAATCGGTGGCTTTCTCGGCCTGATTGCTTTCGACCTTATCGACATCTACTGGATCGAAAAGCTTGGCACCCGCGCTGTTGCCGGTGTCGCCTCAGCCGGCTTCATCGTCTGGTCACTTTATTCGATCATGCAGATCACCGGTGCCGGCTGCTCCTCACTGGTTGCGCAATTTCATGGTGCCGGTCGCCGCCGCCGCGCCTGGGAAGCCATCGTGCAGTCTTCGTGGCTCAGCCTTCTGCTTGCGGCCCTGATAACTTTTTTGTTTCTGCCTTATCTTGACCGCCCCTTCGCCTGGATGGGCCTCGAACCAGACACGGCCGCGCTCGCGGTCGAGTATTTTTATATCATTCTTCTAGGGTTCCCGCTGATCTTTCTCGATATGCTCTCCGGCAATGTCTTCAATGCCTACGGCGACAATCGCATCAGTAACGGCATCATGATCATCTGCCTGATTGCCAACATGATTCTCGACCCGGTGATGATGTTCGGCTGGTGGGGGTTCCCCGCCATGGGTGCCGCCGGGGCCGCCTGGGCAACCGTTATCAGTCACGTGCTGTCGCTGATTATGCGAGGCTACGTTCTGCGTCGCCGCAATTATATTCCGCCACTGCTCAGCTTCTTCAAGTTTCGCACCTTTTATTATCGCAAAATCATCAGAATCGGGCTGCCCAATGCCGCTACTTCTTGGGTCTGGTCGATTGTTTACCCGTTTCTTACCCGCCTGATCACGCCGTTTGGCATGACACCGCTTTCTGCTGTCGGCATCTGCCACCGCATCGAAAGCTTTCCGTATTTCACTTCGATCGCCTTCGGTATTGCGATGACCTCGCTGACCGGTTACTCGGTCGGGCGCCGCGAACATGACCGCATTGACGGCATTCTGATTGCGGGTCTGCGCTCGGCCACGCTGATTCTGCTGCCTTTTCTCGTTCTATTTCTGATTTTTCCGCATCAGCTGGTTGGTCTTCTCAGCGATGATCCACTGCTGATCGCCTATGGCGCCGATTACCTTTTTATCATCGGTCTGCTCGAAATCTTCATGGCCTGGGAAATGGTCATCGGCGGTATCTTCACCGGTCTCGGCATCACTTACCCGACACTTTTCATCACAATCCCGTGCACAGTCGGGCGCGTGCCGCTGGCCTGGCTGCTTGCCTATTATTTCGGCATGGGCGTTTCAGGTATCTGGTGGGCTATCAGCCTGACCACCTGCATGAAAGGGCTCGGGCTGCTCGCGCTTTACCGCTATACCCGCCGCAAAACCGCAGGTTTTACGCAGCTGAATAATTAGTCTCTCTTTTTGATGACGACTTTTTCGGCGCGGTGCCCGTCGACTTCCTTGACTCTGAAGATGAATTTTTCCCAGTGAATCTTTTCCTTCTTTCTCGGAAAATCACCCTTCAGCCAGGTCAGAAAGCCATTGAGAGTGGTGACCGTGCGCCTGACTTCTTCCGGGAAATCTGTCTGCAGCATGGCGCTGAGATCCTGCAGTGAGATGGTTCCGGCCACTTCAACTTCGCCGGTTTCGTTGTTTTTGAGCGCCACCGGTTCTTCAACGTCGTATTCGTCGCCAATCAGGCCAAACAAGCGTTCGACGATGTCTTCCATGGTTATGATACCGGTAGTTGAGCCGAATTCATCGACGACGACCGCCATGTGGGTTCGCTTGAGCTTCATGCGCTCGAACAGTTCGCCGATCGCCACATTTTCCGGAACATAAAGCGGCTTGAGCATCATTCTGCCGATCGAAAAGTCGTCTGGATTCGCCTGGTTGATTTTGAAAAGTTCCTTGAAGTTGAAAACCCCGATGATCTGGTCGATATCGTCTTTATAAACCGGCACCCGCGAATACATGTCTTCTCTGAAGACTTCGATAAGGTCATTGAGCTTGATATCGATCGGAACACCCTTGACGAGGTTGCGTGGAATCATGACCTCGCATGCCAGCAGGTCGTTGAAGCGGCTCGACCTTGACATGAGTTTGCGTTCGAGCGAGTCGATATGCCCGGCTTTTTCGCTGATTTTGGCCATCAGCAGAATTTCCTGGATGGTCGGGGCGTTTTCATCACCTTTGAATGGCAGCATTTTCAGAAGCATACGGCTTAGAACGTCCATGGTCCAGGTGACTGGCTGAAGAACTTTAACGATTGCCCAGAGCGGGTAGGCAATGACGTAGGTCCAGGCTTTGGCGAAAGTTACCCCGAGATGCTTGGGCACGATTTCGCCGAATGTCAGCAGAAAAATGATGGTGATCACCGAAGCGACCATCGGCGCTATTTTTTCGCTGAGCATGCCTGTTTCAACGAACACCTGATCGAAGAAAACCCCGGCATAAACCGCCAGAACCGTGTTGACGATGTTATTGCCGACGAGAATCGCTGCAATTACCGATCTTTTGTCTTTGACCAGTTCGGTGACGATTCGCTGGCGCCGGCCGCTGCCGCCCTGAACTGACGAAAGACTTATCTCATTCACCGAAGTGATCGCGGTTTCCGTTCCTGAAAATAAAGCCGAAATCAGCAGCAGCACTATAAAAAACAAAGCCGTATACAGCATTATTAACCCCGTAAAATTGCCCGTTAAGATCTTTTAAGGGCGGAATTATGAATTGAAAAAGAACAGCAGCAGCTTACCATAAAACCCGTCTGATTTGAACTTCGCTGTCAAGGCATCGGTTGTCAGCAAAAAAAATCCCGCCGCATGTGGCGACGGGATTTTGTAAGATCAAAGGCTTCAGGCGCCGGTGGTGGCGCACTTTTCAGTTGGCTTTGCGGCCAGGAAATCTTCAAGAATCTTATTGAAGGTCTGGCTGGGGCGCATCGCCTGCGTTACTTTTCTGGTTTCGGGGCGGTAGTAGCCGCCGATATCGAGAGCCTTGTCGCGGGCCGAATTGATTTCGGCAAGAACGGTGTCGTGTTTTTCAACGAGTTTGGCGGCAAGGGCGGTAAAGCGTTCTTTCAGCTGTTTGTCGTTGTTCTGAGCGGCCATCGCTTCGGCCCAGTAGCGCGCCAGGTAAACGTGAGTGCCACGGTTGTCGATGCCGGCTTTGGCGTCGCGCGACGGGGCGATGTTATTTTCGAGAATTTTGCCAACGGCGTCGTTAAGGCCTTTGGCGAGCACTTCGGCCTTTTTGTTGTTGTTGCGGCGGCCGAAATCTTCGAGCGACACGCCAAGGGCCAGGAATTCGCCGAGAGAATCCCAGCGCAGATGCCCTTCTTCGACGAACTGCTGCACATGTTTCGGAGCTGAGCCGCCGGCACCGGTTTCATAGAGGCCGCCGCCGTTGAGCAGAGGAACGATTGACAGCATTTTGGCGCTGGTGCCCAGTTCGAGAATCGGAAACAGGTCGGTCAGATAGTCGCGCAGCACGTTTCCGGTTACCGAAATCGTGTCTTTGCCTTCTTTTGAGCGCTTCAGGCTGGCAACGATGGCTTTGCTCGGCGCCATGATCTGAATGTCGAGGCCGTTGGTATCATGATCTTTCAGATAATCGCGAACCTTTTTGATCAGACTGCGGTCATGGGCGCGTTCTTCGGTGAGCCAGAAATAGGCCGGGGTGCCGGTGATGCGGGCGCGGCTGACAGCCAGTTTGACCCAGTCGCGGATCGGCAGGTCTTTGGTCTGGCACATGCGCCAGATGTCGCCATGTTCGACATGGTGTTCGAAAACTGATTTGCCGTCCTGATCGATGACGCGCACAATGCCGTCGCTGTAAATTTCGAAGGTTTTGTCGTGTGAGCCGTATTCTTCGGCTTTCTGTGCCATCAGGCCGATATTGGCAACACTGCCCATGGTGCGCGGGTCGAAAGCACCGTTTTCTTTGCAGAAATCGATGGTGGCCTGGTAGATACTGGCATATGAACGGTCAGGAATCACGGCTTTCATGTCGTAGAGCTTGCCGTCAACGCCGTACATTTTGCCGCCGGCACGAATGGCTGCGGGCATCGACGCGTCAATGATGACATCGCTCGGAACATGCAGGTTGGTTATACCCTTGTCTGAATTGACCATGGCCAGTTCAGGCTGTTTTTTCAGGGTTTCTTCGATGTCGTGCTGAATGGCGGCCTGCTGTTCAGCCGGCAGGGCTTTGATTTTTTCGTAGAGTTCGCCAAGACCGTTGTTCGGGTTGAAACCGAGTGACTTGAAGGTGGCAGCGTGTTTTTCGAAAACGTCTTTGAAGAAGACGCTGAGAACATGACCGAACATGATCGGGTCAGAAATCTTCATCATCGTCGCTTTGAGGTGAACCGAGAAGAGAACGCCCTTTTCTTTGGCATCGGCGATTTCGAGGGCGATGAATTTGCGCAGGGCTTTTACATTCATGGTTGCGGCGTCGATGACTTCACCGGCTTCGAGGGCGACCTTTTCCTTGAGAACGGTCTCATGGCCATCTTTGCCGATAAATAAGATTTTTACATGACCGGGTTTTTCGACGATAACCGACTTCTCACTGCCAAAAAAGTCTTTGGCATCCATGTGCGCAACGTGGCATTTGGAATCTTTGGCCCAGGCGCCCATCGAGTGCGGGTGCTTGCGGGCATAGTCTTTGACCGGGTCGGCAACGCGGCGGTCAGAGTTGCCTTCGCGCAGAACCGGGTTAACGGCGCTGCCGAGTATTTTGGCGTAGCGGGCTTTGATTTCTTTTTCCTGTTCGTTTTTCGGTTCAACCGGGTAATCGGGAACCTTGAAACCCTGATCCTGAAGTTCTTTGATCGCGGCGGTCAGCTGCGGAATCGAGGCAGAAATATTCGGAAGCTTGACGATATTGGCTTCGGGCCGGTTGGCCAGTTCACCGAGAAAAGCGAGATCGTCCCTGTGGCGCTGTTCGGGTGTCAGATTTTCGGGGAA
>ERZ795032.525-NODE-525-length-40540-cov-5.526714_pt1 | contig 40540 bp, 27 predicted proteins | sample MGYA00375124_ERZ795032 | MGnify/ENA primary metagenome ERZ795032 (study PRJEB30167, sample SAMN05720154) | activated sludge metagenome | isolation source: Anaerobic digester | place: China | collected 2015-12-16 ...
ACGCGGACGGCGCCGTTGCTGGCCATGGCGGTGAGAACGCCGATGATGGCGCGATCAACAACCTTTTTCGGGGGACGCTGGTCGAAAACTCTCGGTTTCGGACCGAATACGCGACCACCACCCGGGTGCAGCGGAGATTTGATGTCGCCCTGTCTGGCACGGCCGGTGCCTTTCTGTTTGAACATCTTCTTGGTTGTGCCGTTGACTTCGCCGCGGGTCATGGTGCTGACAGTACCGTGGCGTTCGTTGTTCAGCTGAGCTTTTACGACGTCGTTGATGGTCTGCGGGTGAGCTTTAACGGCAAACACGCGTTCATCAAGTTTGACTGAACCGCTGGCGGTTCCATTCATTTTAAAAATTTTGGTTTCCATTTTTTCCTCCGTTCCTTAAGCCTGCCGTCTGATAATAACCAGACCATTGGAGGCTCCAGGGATGGAACCTTTTACCAAAAGAAGGTTCTTCTGTTCGTCAACCTTAACGATCTTGAGACCCTTAACGGTGCGGCGAACGTTGCCCATTTGTCCAGGCAGCCTTTTGCCCTTCATAGTGCGAGACATGTTAGTACCGGAACCGCAGGAACCGGTCGCGCGTGTGCGGTCAGACTGGCCGTGAGTTACCTGCTGGCCATTGAAGTTATGACGTTCCATTGCGCCGGAAAAACCTTTACCCTTGCTGGTTCCGGTGACGCTTACCTGGTCACCTTCTTTAAACATTGAAACATTGATTTCTGTGAGCGGCTCAATGCCTTCAAGTTCGTCAGCGGGCAAGCTTCTTACGAAACGGAACGGTTTAACACCGGCTTTTTCAAAGCTCATGCGCAGAGGTTTGTTCAGCAGACGCTTAACTGCTTCGGGTCTGATTTCACGATAACCGACCTGAACGCTGCTGTCGCCCTTGCGAATAATTGTGCAGGGGCCTACGCTGATTACGGTTACTGGAACAACGTTTCCATCATCTGTAAAAATCTGGGTCATACCAACTTTGGTACCCAATATTGCCTTAACGCCCATTATATAATCCTCCTGTTTCCTTTCCGATTACAACATCTTGATTTCGATGTTAACGCCGGAAGGAAGGTCCATGTTCATGAGAGAATCAACAGTTTGACCTGACGGATTGTAAAGGTCGATGTTGCGTTTATGAACTCTCATTTCGAACTGTTCACGTGCGTCCTTGTTAACAAACGGTGAGCGAAGAACTGTGTATTTCCGGATCTCGGTCGGCATCGGGATCGGGCCGGAAATCTTGGTTCCAGTGCGTTTTACGGTGTCGCAGATTCTGGCAACTGACTGGTCGAGAAGACGATGATCAAAAGCCTTCAGAGACAACCGCATCTTCTGTTTAGCCATTTTAAAATCCTCCTTGGATTTCAATCAGAGTAAATACCGGGGTTAGTTCAATTATCGCCTGCCATCATGTGCTGATGGCCCTGGTTAAAACCGAACACACCCAGGATGCGTTCAATAACAGCCTTCGGTGCTTCATCATAGTGCAACAGCTCCATGGTGAAGGTTGCGCGGCCCTGTGAGAGGGATCTCAGCTGGGTTGAGTAACCGAACATATCGGAAAGAGGTGCATGACAGTCGATAATTCTGATGTCTTCACGCATTTCCATGTTGATTACCTTGCCGCGTCTTGAATTCATATTGCCGATAATGTCGCCCATATACTGCTCGGGAGTTTCAATCTCGACTTTCATATAGGGCTCCAGAAGAACTGGTCTGGCATTGCGCAGAGCGTTCTTTGTGGCTTCATAAGCGGCGATCTTGAAGGCAACATCGTTGCTTTCAGTCTCGCGGTGCATGCCGCCGACAAGTTTAACCTGCACATCTACCAACGGGAAGCCAGCTAGGATACCATCATTCATGGAGTCCTGACAACCTTTTTCTACAGCAGCGACGAACACCGGAGGAAGAACACCATTGTTCAGGCCATTTACGAAAGCAAAACCCTTGCCTCTTTCGAGGGGTTCAACTTCGAGAATAACGTGAGCAAACTGATTCTTGCCGCCAATGGTCTTTTCATAGACACATTCGCCTTTGCCCTTTGAAGTGATACCTTCCTTGTAGGCAACCTGGGGTTTGCCGACCGAAGCTTTAACGTTGAATTCGCGCAGAATGCGGTCAACGATAACTTCGAGATGCAGCTCGCCCATGCCGGAAATCAGCGTTTCGCCGGTATCGGCATCGATCTTGGCCTTGAAAGTCGGATCTTCATTCATCAGTGCTTCGAGAACTTCAGTAAGCCGGGCAAGATCGCCCTGAGTTCTGGGTTCAATGGCAACAGAAATTACTGTTTCGGGGAAAGCGATCTTTTCAAGAGTCGGATGGTCGGTGGTGCAGGCGAGAGTATCACCGGTGGCGATATTCTTCAGACCTACGGCAGCCACGATGTCACCAGCCGTAGCGCGCGGAAGATCCTGGCGCTGGTTGGCATGCATCTGCAGCAGTCGGCCGATACGTTCTTTTCTGCCCTCTCGGGTGATGTTATAGACCACTTTACCGGATTCAATGGTTCCGGAATAAATTCTCAGGTAAGCAAGCTTACCAACGTGCGGATCGGTTGCAATTTTAAAGACAAGTGCGGCGAACGGAGCTTCGGGGTCTGATTTGATCTCTACTTCTGAGTGATCTTCGACCTTATAGGCGATTGCCGGCGGAATATCGAGAGGTGAAGGTAAGTAGTAAGTAACGGAATCGAGCAGATCCTGGACACCTTTGTTTTTGAAAGCCGAGCCGCAAAGAACGGGAACGATCTTGTTGGCAACCGCAGCTTCGCGGACGGTGCGACGAATGAGATCTTCTGAAACTTCTTTCTCTTCGAGGAAGAGTTCGAGGATTTCATCGTTATAGGCCGAAATTGCTTCGATCATCGCATCTCTAGCAGTTTTTGCCGATTCGAGATGTTCTGCCGGAATGGTTTCGGTCTTGAATTCTGCACCCAGCTTCTTAGTGGATTCTTCGTCCCAGATGTGGGCTTTCATGGTGATCAGGTCGACATGGCCGATGAACTTGTCTTCGGCACCGAGCGGCATGACGATCGGCAGGGCCCTGTGCCCGAGTCTCTCGTTGATCTGCTGCACAACTCTTTCGAAGCTGGCGCCGACTCTGTCCATTTTGTTCACGAAAGCAACTCTAGGAACTTTATAGCGGTTAGCCTGACGCCAGACAGTTTCTGACTGTGGCTGTACACCGGCGACCGCACAGAAAACCACCACTGCTCCGTCGAGAACCCTGAGAGAGCGTTCGACTTCGGCAGTAAAATCTACGTGCCCGGGAGTGTCTATGATATTGATGTCACAATCACGCCAGTGGCATTTGGTTGCCGCGCTCGTGATTGTAATTCCGCGTTCCTGCTCCTGCATCATCCAGTCCATGACGGCGGTGCCTTCGTGAACTTCGCCCAGCTTATAGGCTTTACCGGTATAGAACAGAATTCTTTCGGTCGTCGTGGTTTTCCCAGCGTCGATGTGGGCCACGATGCCGATATTTCTGATCTTACTGATTGTCGCGTTGGCTGTCATTTCTGGAGTGTACCTGCTTAATGCAACAGATTATACGGAAAATTTATCAAACCCGGAAGTGGGCAAACGCCTTGTTGGCATCGGCCATTCTGTGTACTTCGTCACGCTTTTTCATGGTGGCGCCGGTGTTGTTCAGAATATCGTCGAATTCTGCGCACAGGCGGTCAGCCATTGATTTTTCTTTTCTGGCTCTGCTGTGTTTGAGGATCCAGCGGAAAGCAAGAGCGACAGCGCGATCGGGTTTAACTTCGATCGGAACCTGATAGTTGGCGCCACCCACGCGTTTGCTGCGAACTTCAACGATGGGTTTTGCTGAATCGATTACTTTTTTGAACAGTTCCAGACCGTTATCATCTTTTCTTTTCTTGGCGACCATTTCAACTGCATCATAGAAAATGCGGCTACCGATGCTCTTTTTACCGCAAAGCATCAGGTTGTTGATAAATCTGGTTACCAATTTAGAATTGTAGACTGAATCCGGAGTCAATTCTCTTTTGGTTACGTGACCACGACGTGGCATGAATCAGTTCTCCTTATTTCTTGGGCCGTTTGGCACCGTACTTAGAGCGGGCCTGCATGCGGTTGGCAACGCCTGCGCAGTCAAGAGCGCCGCGGATGATGTGGTAACGAACGCCCGGCAAGTCTTTTACGCGGCCGCCGCGGATCATTACTACAGAGTGCTCCTGCAGATTGTGGCCAATACCAGGAATGTAGGCGGTTACCTCGATCTTGTTTGTCAGCCTGATTCTGGCGATTTTGCGAAGAGCTGAGTTCGGTTTTTTCGGAGTAGTTGTTTTAACTACAGTACAAACACCACGGCGCTGCGGGCAGCTTTCAAGTGCCGGTGAATTTGATTTGTATTTAACCGCCTGGCGAGCTTTTCTGATCAGCTGGTTAATTGTTGGCACAGCTAACACCTTCCTTTTTGAGATTAGTTCCGCATACTGCGAAACCTCCACCAGATAAAGAGGTGGAAATCTGATACTAGCACATGTTTAAACCACTGTCAACAGTCTTTTTATCATTATTTCCGCGCCGTGCCACTTTTTCGGCGCCCCACCCTGTGTACACCAAACATTTGCAGCAAAAAAAAAATCAGCTGCCCCGGCAAACCGGAACAGCTGATTTTTTTTTCAGAGATTATTCTTCGTCTTCGTCCTGGTCATTTTCGAAAACACCAGGCTGTTTGGTGAACAGTTCTTCCTCGAGTTCGGTCAGACCTTCCGCTTCTTTTTCCATGGCGTTCTTGAAGAGATCTTCAGCTTCCGAAGGAGCTGCTGATTCAACTTCAACCGGCAGGTTCTTGAAGAGAATGTCTCTGGTAACCGACAGACCGGTACCGGCCGGGATTAGCTTACCAATGATGAGGTTTTCTTTCAGACCCTTGAGGTAGTCGACTTTCGACTTGATCGCAGCCTTGGTCAGAACGCGGGTGGTTTCCTGGAACGACGCGGCCGAAATGAAGCTGTCGGTGGTCAAAGAGGCCTTGGTGATACCCTGAATCATCGGGACACCTGCCGGCGGGCGCTTGCCCTTTTCCATCAGGCGGTTGACACGTTCTTCGAATTTTCTGACGTGAACTGATTCGTTCTGCAGGAATTCAGAGTCACCGGATTCGGTAATGACAACCTTGCGCAGCATCTGGCGCACGATGATTTCGATGTGCTTGTCGTTGATGCTGACGCCCTGATCGCGGTAAACGCGCTGGATTTCATCCATCAGGTAGCGGCGCACGATCGGCAGACCGACAACTTTGACCAGTTTCTTCGAGAATACCTTGCCGTCGGTGAGAACGTCGCCGGCTTCAATGTATTCACCGTCGTGAACTACCAGACCGGTAGAGCCGAAGGCAACGCGAACCGGTTTTTCGATACCGCTCTTCGGGTCGAGAATGGTAACGGTATTGCCAGAGACTCTGACAACGCCTGATTCTTCGGCGATAACCGCTTCTTTTTTCGGGCGGCGCACTTCGAACAGTTCGGCAACGCGCGGCAGACCCTGAATGATGTCGGTGGTCTTTCGGGCTGAGGCGCCCCACTTGGCGAGAATTTCACCCTTCTTGACCTTCGAACCGTCATCGATCCTGAGTTCAGCGCCGTCGAGAACCTGGTGCGATTCACCCGGCTGAACGATAATGCTCTTGATGGTGCTCTTGAGCTTGCCTTCTTTTGAGATGTCGTGATCGAGAAGAACGACACCCTTGTTGTCGGCTTTAAGCACCGCAAGAACCTGGCCTTCTCTGACGTCCTGGCCGTCTTTCACGATCAGGGCGTTGCTGGCAACCATTTCTTTGGTGATGCTGTATTTCTTTTCGCGCAGAACTTTCTGGCAGATTCTGATGCCCGGGGTTCCATCGCTGTCTTCAACCTGGGTGTAGGTTTCGAACGGAATCGGAGCCACGGTCAGTTCACCGTCTTTTACTACGGTCGGCGGGAATTTCAGGCTGAGTGAAGCCGGATAGCTGAATTCGACGCCGCTGTATACCAGGATCTTTTCGATGATTTCTTCGCAGATGATCTTGTTATAACCGTAGATGTAGTTAACCTTACCGGAAATTTCACTGACCATCGGCTCGATGTCGCTCACCAGCTTATCGCCGGCCTTAACGACCTGACCGTCGTCAACATTGATGGTGGCGCCTCTCGGAACAGGGTACTGAACCTTGAGATCATCTTCACCAATGATGTTCACTGCCTGCTGTTCACCCTTGAGAATGTAAACTTCACGGACAGCGGCACGGTTGTCTTCGAGAATTGCGTAGAGAGCGTCGTCGATCACGGTCCCGCCATTGGCGATGACTTCGTCATTTTCGCGGTTGATGGCTGAGCGCGCCAGGGTGGCGTTTCTGATGATTTCCATGTCATCGGTGATCAGATGAACTCTGACTTCAGACTTGATCTTGGTAACTTCGATAGTACCGTCGATTTCGGCCTGAATGAACAGTTTCGAAGTCAGTTCGCCGTTTTCGACGACGTCACCGCCGTTGGCGATCTTGCAGTTTTCTTTCGGTCTGAGAATGACGCCGCGCGGAACGTTATATTCAATTTCGTTCTTAACGATGACTCTCTTGCGGTCGAGGGTCTTGTTGGCGGCGCTCTTCTCGTTGATTACTCTTACGAGACCTGAAATCGGGGCGATCAGAGACAGTGATTTGCTCTGTTCATCGATGGCAGCAGCCATTTCGCCCTTGAATTCGTATTCTTCTTCAACTTCTTTGCTTACGGAAATTTTGGTTCCGCCGGAAGTTAATGAAACGGTCCCGTCTGCTTCTGAGATTACAGAGAGAAGTTTCTGGCCCGGGAAAACTTCGTCGCCATTCTTAACATTAAGAATGAGACCGGCGTTTTTGATCGCGGCTTCCTTGGCTTCCTTGACACTCTTCGGCAGCATATATTCCACGCGGCTTCCAGCCTTTTCATTGGTCGGGAAGACGAAGATCATACCATTGTCACTGATAACCTGCTTGTTCTTGATGCGAACATTTTCGAACTTGGCAATACCGTCCATGCGCGCGATGGCGGCATGTGACTGAGCCGAGATTTCGGCGAGCAGGTTACCGGCGTGAATGATTTCGTTGTCTTCGACCCTCAGAGTGGCGCCCTGGGGAATCTTGTAGTCTTCAATGATGAAGTCTTTGGTGATCGGATCGAAATCCTGGGTAAGGATCTTGATAACGCCGGATTCAGAAACGACCATACCGTCTTTCTGATCGATACCGTCGAAGATTACTTCGCCGGTGTAACCGGTGACGATGTTGTTCGGGTTGTATTCAGCAAGAGCTTTGCCTGGAGTTACCTTTTCGCCCGGCTCGATGCGCATTTCGGAACCAACCGGAATATGAACGCGGTCTTTGCGGCTGTTCTTGCCTTCGATGGTCAGATGGCCACCGACGACAACAGTCTTGATGCTTGAGCCGAATTCAGTTTTGTCGAAAGTTTCGGTACCGGAGCCGATTTCGAATTTAGCGCGGTCAGAAATCTTGGCGAGCTTGAGGGTATCGAATCTGGCAATACCGGCTGAGCGTGCTTTGATGTATGAGCGCTGGGCCAGAGCGACGCCACCAAGGTGGAACGTTCTCATGGTCAGCTGAGTACCGGGTTCACCGATCGACTGAGCGGCGATGATACCGACGGCTTCACCGATATCGACGACTTTGCCGGTAGCAAGGTCGGCGCCGTAGCAGCACTGACAGATGCCGACCTTGGAGCGGCAGGTAAGCGGCGAGCGCATGATGATTTTGCTGCGAATCTTGATTTCGGGGAAATTGGATTCGCGGATGCGGTCGAGAACATATTCATTCAGCGGCCGGTCGGGGCGCATGATGACGCGGTTGGTTTTGGGGTCGATGATCTGCTCGGCGCAGATCATGTCGAGTTTGAGGTCGGCAATGGCAATCGGAAATTCGACGCGGTTTTCGACTTCGGCGGCGATTTCATCGGTGCAGTAGAGGCCTGCATCGAGCTTGATTTCTTCACTGCCAAGCTTGAAGGTAATGACCTTGCCGGTGGCCGGGTGAACGATCGGTTTGGCAAGAACGCGACCAGCGATGCGGTAACGTATCGGAACGACGATATCGTCGATCATGATGTTGTTCGAGGTTCTGTTCTGGCGGATTGGAGAAACTTCAACGCCCAGTTCCGAACCACAGTCATTGTTGGTGATAACAACATCCTGTGCAACGTCGACGAGACGGCGGGTCAGGTATCCTGAGTCGGCGGTGCGCAGTGCTGTGTCGACGAGACCTTTTCTGGCGCCGTATGTTGAGATGAAGTATTCCGACTGGTTCAGACCTTCGCGGAAGTTCGATTTAATCGGGAAGGCCAGAATGTCGCCGCGCGGATTCGACATAAGACCGCGCATTGCGGCCAGCTGACGAATCTGCTGCATGTTACCTCTCGCTCCGGAGAACGCCATCATGTAGACTGGGTTGAATTCACCAAGGTGAGCGGTCGATTCGAATTCCTGCAGCAGGTCATCGGTAACGTCTTCGGTTGCTTTGGTCCAGACGTCGACTTCAGCCTGTTTTCTTTCGTCGCGGGTGATTTCACCCTTGCCCCATCTCTCGCGGATCTTGACAACCTTGCGGTCGGCCTGTTCAAGAATTTCGCGTTTTTTGGGCGGATCGATCATGTCAACGATGGAAATCGTCAGACCGCAGACGGTGGCGAACTTGAAGCCAAGGGCTTTAAGTCTGTCGAGGGTTTCGCCGACGACAGTCAGGGAATATTCGTTGAACAGGCGTTTGATGAGGGTTGATACAGTACCCTTTTTAACCTGAACATTCTGATACGGGAAGTCGGCGGGCAGACTGTCATTGAAAATTACGCGACCAATGGTGGTGCGGAAATATTCGTCTCTGACATTCTGAGCCTTTTCGTCTTCGCGGCTGTCGACCACGAAGAGATTCTTCTTCATGTAGACCGGCCAGAGCAGGTTGAATTTGCCGGTTTCATAGGCATTGACAGCTTCAACGATGCTGGTGAATACCGGTGAATTATAAACGGTAACCTTGCTGACCTTTTCCTTTTTGATTTTTTCGATAACTTCGCTTGAATCGATGACGGTTCCGGCGGGGAGTTTTTCAGAAATTTCTTCGGCCAGGCGGAAGTTGTAGGGGCGACCGTTGTTGAGAAGCATGTCATCCCAGGTCTGACCCTTTTCGAGTTTGATTTCACGGGTCGGATAATCTTTACCTTCGGGTTTTTCGATGGTGAGATAAAACAGACCGATGGTCATATCCTGAGTCGGACTGGTAATCGGCAGACCGTCTGCGGGTTTCAGAATATTGTTTGCCGACAGCATAAGCATGCGGGCTTCGACCTGCGCGTCAAGCATCAAAGGAACGTGAACGGCCATCTGGTCACCGTCGAAGTCAGCGTTGTAAGCTGAACAGACGAGGGGGTGAATCTGAATGGCCTTACCTTCGATAAGAACCGGTTCGAAAGCCTGAATACCAAGGCGGTGCAGGGTTGGAGCGCGGTTCAGCAGAATCGGATGATGTTTGATGACTTCTTCAAGGATGTCCCAGACTTCATTCTTTTCGCGTTCGATCATCTTCTTGGCACTCTTGATATTGTGAGCCAGGCCCTTCTGCTGCAGTCTGTGCATGACGAAGGGTTTGAAGAGTTCAAGGGCCATTTTCTTCGGCAGACCGGCCTGATGCAGCTTAAGAGTCGGGCCTACGACGATAACCGAGCGACCTGAGTAGTCAACGCGTTTACCAAGCAGGTTCTGGCGGAAACGGCCCTGTTTACCCTTGAGCATGTCGGTAAGTGACTTGAGCGGGCGGTTATTCGGGCCGGTAACCAGCTTACCACGGCGGCCATTGTCGATGAGAGCATTAACTGCTTCCTGCAGCATACGCTTTTCGTTTTTGATGATGATATCGGGCGCCTGCAGCTTGATCAGTCTTTTCAGACGATTGTTGCGGTTGATGACGCGGCGATAGAGATCGTTAAGATCGGAAGTGGCGAAACGGCCACCGTCGAGCTGAACCATCGGGCGCAGATCTGGCGGAATTACCGGGATGACGTCGAGAATCATCCATTCGGGGCGGCTGACTGAACGGGCGAACATCTTAACCAGTTCCATGCGCTTGAGAAGGTGAGTTCTCTTGGTGCCGGTAGAGGTTTTGAGCTGTTCGCTCAGTTCTTTTTCAAGTTTCTGCAGGTCGATTTCGGCCAGCAGCTCTTTGATGGCTTCGGCGCCCATTTTAGCGGTGAACATGTCACCATATTTTTCGCGCAGTTCGCGATAACCCATTTCGCCGGCTGAGCCTTCTTCCGGCAGCAGCTGCTTTTTCGAGAGCGGCAGGTTACCAGGATCGATAACGATATAGCTCTGGAAGTAAAGAACCTTTTCGAGATCTCTGGCAGAGATGTCTAGAAGCAAAGCGATATAGTTCGGGCTGCCTTTTGAATACCAGATATGACCAACCGGGGTTACCAGCTGGATATGGCCCATGCGCTCGCGGCGCACGGCGGCCTTGGTTATTTCGACATTACAACGTTCGCAGATGATGCCGCGATAGCGAATGCTCTTGTATTTGCCGCAGAAACATTCCCAGTCCTTCTGGGGACCGAAAATTCTTTCGCAGAAGAGCCCGTCGCGTTCCGGTTTGTGCGTGCGGTAGTTGATGGTTTCTGGCTTTTTGACTTCCCCGTAAGACCATGACCTGATTTTTTCGGGAGAAGCGATGCTGATTTGAATCGCATCAAATTTGTCCATATCTAACATTTTAAAATGTCTCCTTCCTTATGCTTATACCGGAATCGGGCTTATTCTTCATCATCAGATTCTTCTTCTTCGTCTTCGTCAGAGTCATCGCCTGACACTTCGGCGCCGAGAAGATCGTCTTCAGTTTCTTCGCTGTTTTCTTCCATCCAGTCTTCTTCGGTTTCGGCGATCATGATGCGCTCGCCACCTTCGTCGATGGATACCTCTTTTGCGTCTTTCTTCAGGTCGACCTGAAGACCGAGGCTCTGAAGTTCAGAGACAACAACCTTGAAAGATTCAGGAATGCCGGGCTTCATGATGGTTTTACCCTTGATGATGGTTTCATAAACCTGCACGCGGCCTTCAACGTCATCTGACTTAACGGTGAGGATTTCCTGGAGAACGTGGGCGGCACCATAAGCTTCGAGAGCCCAGACTTCCATTTCCCCGAAGCGCTGGCCGCCGAACTGGGCCTTACCACCAAGGGGCTGCTGGGTAACCAGGCTGTATGGGCCGGTTGAGCGGGCATGCATCTTGTCATCGACCAGGTGAGCCAGCTTGAGAATATAGATGATACCGACCATGATCTTCTTGTGGAAAGGTTCACCGGACCGTCCATCATACAGAGTAGCCTTGCCTTCCATGTCGACCAGTTTGAGCGGGTCACGGTCGTAGCATTCTTTGAGCTGCTGCATGACAAATTCTTCGTTCTTGATTTCTTTGCCATCGATCATGCGGCCCTTGTTGAATACCGAGGTGGCATAGCGGCGGTTCTGCTTTTCAGCGGCCCAGCCAAGGTGGGTTTCAAGAACCTGACCGACGTTCATACGAGATGGAACGCCGAGCGGGTTCAGAATGATATCGATCGAGCGACCATCAGCCAGGTAGGGCATGTCTTCAACCGGAACGATTCTTGAAATAACACCCTTGTTACCATGGCGACCGGCCATTTTGTCGCCGACGGTGATTTTGCGTTTCTGGGCCACGAATACGCGCACCAGTTTGTTAACGCCATACTGCAGTTCGTCGCCGTTGTCTCTTGAGAAGACCATGACGTCAACGATCTTACCCTTTTCGCCGTGAGGAACAGTCAGCGAGGTATTGCGCACTTCGCGGGCCTTTTCACCGAAGATGGCGCGCAGAAGTTTGTCTTCGGCGGTCAGTTCGGTTTCGCCCTTCGGGGTTACCTTGCCGACGAGAATGTCACCGGCTTCGACTTCGGCACCAATTCTGATGATACCGTTTTCGTCAAGGTTCTTGAGTGCTTCTTCGCCGACGTTCGGAATGTCGCGGGTAATTTCTTCGGGCCCCAGCTTGGTGTCGCGGGCGTCGATTTCGTATTCTTCGATGTGGATCGAAGTATAGACATCGTCTTTAACCAGGCGGTCAGAGAGGATGATCGAGTCTTCGAAGTTGTAGCCTTCCCAGGACATGAAAGCAACCAGAACGTTGCGGCCAAGGGCGAGGTCACCGTAGGAGGTGGCAGGACCATCGGCCAGAACGGTGCCCGGTTTAACTTTGTCGCCGATCTTGACGATCGGTTTCTGGTTGATACAGGTGCCCTGGTTGGAGCGCATGAATTTCTGCATGCGATAGACGTCGATAGATTCCTGCTGCAGGCGAATTTCGTCGGTGATCGACTTGATGCGTGACAGGAAGGTGATGTCGAGGGTCTGGCCGGCTTCGATGATGATTTCACCGGTCAGGTCGTCAACGATAGTATCCATAACCTTGCGGCCCTGGAATTTGCGGAAGGTGGCTTCGCTGACGGCGATCTTTTCATCGTCTTTGCGGCGGCTGGCGCGCTTGATCTTAACGCATTCGGCATCGACGTAGCAGACAGTACCGGAGCTTCTTGACAGAAGCACGGCGCCTGAATCGTGAGCGGCGCGTGATTCGAGACCGGTGCCGACGAGCGGCGGTTCGGTCTGAACGAGGGGAACGGCCTGACGCTGCATGTTTGTACCCATCAGAGCGCGGTTGGCGTCATCGTGTTCAAGGAATGGAATCAGGGCCGATGCGACGCTGACCATCTGCAGGGGCGAGAATTTGATGTATTCAATTTCTGCCTTCGGCAGGTAGTCGAATTCGTAGTCATCGCTGAAGTATTTGGCGGGAACGGTTGAAGGAATGAGTCTGCCTTCGTCGCTGATGGCGATATCGGGCTGAGCGACCTTGTAGCGATCTTCATCGTAGGCGTCTTTGTATTCCATTTCGCCATAGTTGATCATGCCGGTTTCGGGATCAACCTTGCACAGCGGCGTGGTCAGGAAGCCGAATTCGTCGACGCGGGCATAAACAGCCAGACTGGCGATAAGACCGGCGTTTGGACCTTCAGGAGTTTCAATCGGGCAGATACGACCGTCGTGAGTCGGGTGAACGTCGCGGACTTCGAAGCCGGCGCGTTCGCGCTTCAGACCGCCCGGCCCGAGGGCTGACAATCTGCGCTTATGAGTAAGTTCTGCCAGGGGATTGGTCTGATCCATGAACTGTGAGAGCTGTGAACTGCCGAAGAATTCATCGACAACCGCAGAAACCGGGCGGGTGTTGATGAGAAGCTGCGGAGTATAGCTGTCAAGATCGTGAATGGTCATTCTTTCCTTGATAACGCGTTCCATGCGGCTGAGAGAGATGCGGAACTGGTTCTGGAGCAGTTCACCGCAGCGGCGGATACGGCGGTTGGAAAGATGATCGATATCGTCGAGGCGGCCGATGCCGTTTGAAAGGTCGATCAGGTAGCGGATAACGCCAACGATGTCTTCGATGCAGAGCACGCGGTCTTTTTTAACCTTGACGTTTTCGATGCCGAGTTCTTTGATGCGGTTGAAGGTATCGTCATAAATTTCGGCACCCTGTTCGACGATGATTTCGCCGGTCTTCGGATCGGTGATCGATTCCCAGGCAGTGCGGCCAACGAGGTCAACGATGCCGATTTCAACTTCAGCAAGCTTCACGTCAGCGCAGATCGGGTTGTACATAATGCGGTAGCCGCGGTTGTCTTCGCCGATTCTGATGTATGAAGGAACCTGTAGAGCTTCAAGCTGGGCGGCAACGCTCTTTTTGATGCGCTTCGAACCTTCTACCATCAGTTCTTTGGTAGCCGGGTTAATGATGTCTTTGAACGCAACCTGTTCGGAGAGACGATCGATCAGTCTGAGTTTTTTGTCAACCTTATAGCGGCCAACATCACCGAGGTCATATTTCTTCGGGTCGAAAAACAGGCTCTTGATCAGACCACGGGCGTTTTCTTCGACGAAAAGGTCGCCCTGGCGGAGCTTGCTGAAAATAGCTTTGAGAGAATCGGTGACGGCGCGGCTAACTTTGTCCTGACCTTCGGCAGCACTTATAGACTGTTTGTCAAACTTCAGCGAGCTTGCAATGGTCTCGTTGTTATCGAAGAGTTCAAGAATCGCTTCGTCAGTGGAGTAGCCAAGAGAGCGCAGGAAGGTGGTGATCGGAATTTTGCGTTTGCGATCGAGTCTGACGAATACAGCGTCTTTCATCAGGTCGAGTTCAAATTCCATCCAGGCGCCGCGATAAGGAACGATCTTGGCTGAGTACATCTTTTTGGCGCGGTTGAAACTGTAATAAACGCCGGGTGAACGATGCAACTGACTGACGACGACGCGTTCAGCACCGTTGATGATGAAGGTGCCGCGTTCAGTCATACAGGGCAGATTGACCAGGAAAATTTCCTGTTCCTTAACTTCGCCGGTCTGCTGCATGATCAGCTGAACGCGAATATTGAGCGGAATTGAATAGGTCAGATCGCGTTTGCGGCATTGATCGGGGCTGTGCTTGATGCGAAACGGAACTTCGCCGATGAACGCGATCTCGCATTCTTTTTCGACGAAGCTGCAGTCGTCATAAAGGCACTTTTTGCGCAGCTTGAGCTGCGGACAATTCTTACACATCGGCAGACCGAGGCTGTAATCATTGTATTCGAGGCAGAGATTACCTACGTAGTCCTGGATCGGAAAAACTTCTCTGAAAACTTCTTCCAGCCCCTGCTTATCTCTTTTTGAAGGTTCTCTTCCGGCTTGCAGAAACCATTCAAAAGATTTGAGCTGGATGTCGATGAGGTTCGGAATGTTTTCAAATAGCCGATCTCTCGCCATCAGATACTTTTTGGCTACAGGCTGTTGCTTTGTCACCATAATTCTGCCTTGCTCCTTAGATTTGTAACATACCCCGTTGCGCTGACAACAGAGCTAAATGGAAAAACGGGTATTCTCAAAAAGCTTGAAAACACCCGCATTTTAGTACGACAAAAGAAGAACTCAGTCTCAGTTTTCTGGAAGATAGAAGATTTTTGTTTATTAATCTTAACAATGCCGGCCGGTCTCCGAAAACGTAGCAATTTATGTACCATTCGCGAAATGGTCATCGATTATACCATCCGTGTTAGTAGTAGTCAATATTTTGTTATTTTTTTCTTTACTTTTTGCAGATTTGCTCACCTCAGCCTCTGACCACTGTTTCAACATTGTTTTTTTTCGAGTCGGGCTGTCAGTTTTGCAAAAAAAATATAAAACACTGAATTTTTCAGGTTTTATGCATTACGAAAAACCCGACCGGCAAGTTATAATTGTACAGTTGTGAGCAAACATAGAATTCCCGTAGTCGAACCGTTAAATTTATTGTTAAACAAAGGGAATCACATGAATCTGCCAATACGCGGCGGTGTCTGCAGCTCAGATGATTACTTTCAGGCCATCACGCATTTTGCGCCTGGAGCAGTTTTTCTTCTCACCAGTGACGGACTCATCAGAAACATCAATCCGATGGGTTGTGCCCTGTTCGAAATTTCACGGGAAGAGGCCGTAGGCAAATATCTTTTCGAGATCTGCGAAGGCAAAATCGATATCGACCCGGCTTTTCTACTTAAAAGCTTTGCCGAGGGCCGCAATAAACCAATCCAGATCGAATTCACAGCCTCCGACAACAAACAGAAAGCTCTGTCGGTTGAAATGTTTCGCTGCCAGGAGTTCTGCAGCGATACCCAGTGCCTGATCGCCACTTTTACAAACGTTACCAGTCTGCAGAAATCGGAAGAAGCCCTCAGGCGCGTTCTGGCAGATCGACTAAGAGCTTCATCACACGTTATCTTCTCCTCGGATCTTCGCTACCAGGGGGTTGTCGAGGCAACTCCCAACTGGGTAAGCCTTGTCGATACCGAAGGGCGTATTCTAGCGGTAAACCCGGCAGGCAAAGAGATTTTGCAGCGCGATGAAAACGAAATTACCGGCATTCATCTCTGGGATTTCTTCATTTCACCCGATCGCGACACATTGCGAAAAGGCATCACCGAGGCCTTTTCCGGCAACAGTATTTTCGCAACTGAAGCCGAACTTAGAATAAAAGATGCGCCAATTTTTCTGACCCTGGTTTGTAGACCTGTTCCAGACAGCAACGCCCTGCTTTCGCGGGCGGTAATTATCGCCACCGACATAACCGCGCGCAAGCATGCAGAGCTTGAGTTGAAAAAGACTCTCGACACTCTTGAAGAGCGTGTTGCAGAGCGCACGCGGCAGCTCGAAGCAGCGAATGCCGAGCTCGCGAAAGAAATCACTGTAAGAGAAGAATACGAAGAGAAGCTCAAAAAAGCTATAGAAGACGCCAAAGCTGCCAGCCTCGCCAAAAGTGAATTTCTGGCAAACATGAGTCATGAGATACGCACCCCGATGAACTCTGTGCTTGGCTTTATCGATCTGCTACTGTCAACCGGTCTTTCAGAAAAACAGCGCGACTATGCCACGATCGTCAAGTCATCGGGCTCACTTTTGCTGGCGCTGATCGATGATATCCTCGACCTTTCAAAAATCGAGGCAAACAAGCTGATTCTCGACAAGACGCCCTTCTCGTTCGGCAAAACGATAAGAGACATAGTAAAACTGTTCGAGCCAAAGGCTGTCGACAAGGGCATCACACTGAATCTTAACCTTGATTCGCAATTGATCGAGAACGAGGTGAACGGCGACAGCCAAAGAGTCAGACAGATACTGATCAACCTGATCGGTAATGCCGTAAAATTCACCAGAAACGGTTACGTCAAGGTTACAGCCCGAAGAAACTGCAACAGTGCCGGAAACTGCTATATCGACGTGAGCGTGGAAGATTCTGGCGCTGGCATATCTACAAGCGACCTGCCAATGATTTTCGAAAAGTTCACTCAGGCCAACACCGGCACAACCAGACGCTTTGGCGGCACCGGCCTTGGTCTTGCAATCTCGAAGCGTCTGGTCGATCTTATGGGTGGCACCATCGGCTGCTGCAGCACTCCCGGCAAAGGCTCCGAGTTCTTTTTCAACATTCCCTTCGACCAGCCCACTGAAATGAGCAGCCAGCACGAAAACACAAGCAACAATGGCGAACGCCCGGGCAAGCTCGATATCAACCCGGCAGATATTTCTGTTCTGATAGTTGAAGACGACCCGGCCAGCTGCAAATTCGCGGAGCAATGCCTCGAACTGTCCGGGTTCAAATATCAGAGCGTCGATAACGGCCTGAAGGCGACCGAAACCCTGAATCGAACAAGGTTCGACCTGGTGATTCTCGACTGGTGCCTGCCGGGCTGGAGTGGTCTGGCAATAGCCGAAGCCCTGAGAAAAAATCAGGGGCCGAATCAACACGTTCCGATTATTGCAGTCACTGCCAGGGCCATGAAAGGCGATCGCGAAGCCTGCCTCGATGCCGGCATGAACGCCTATCTTTCAAAGCCATTTTCGCCGGAAGACCTCTTGAGGCAGGCGTTGAAACTGCTCAAACTCAAGACTCAACCCTGAGCCCTCTTTTTCAGCTGTTCGTCGATTTTGCCAATCAGGGTTTCGCGATTAACCGGCTTGAGAATATACTCCTCGGCACCCTTTTTGAAAGCGCTCATAAAAGAGTCTTTAACTGCAGTAAGAATAATTCGGCAGACCGGTTCCGAGTTTAATGCCGCGGCTTTCTTCGGATCTGCGAATGCGATCAAGCACTTCCAGGCCATCCATTTCGGGCATTGAAATGTCGAGCAACATCAGGTCATAGTCGTTTCCGGTTTCCCAGGCAGTGGTATAGAGTTTCAGAGCATCTTTACCCGAATAGGCGATATCGCAGCAGGCCCTCTCTGCGAGGAATTCTTTCAGCAGTCTGCAGTTAACAGATTCATCATCGACGATTAAAAATTTTTGCATGTTATCCCTAACCTTTGCTGTGATTTTCTTTCCCTGATTGAATTATAACGAAAATTTCGTCTCTCAGCAGTCAGACCGAAAAATTGTATTGTCGTTTTTCGCCACTTCTCAATAAATTGATAATCCATAAAAAATGTTGTATACTGCCGGCCATGCAAACCAACATAGACATAACGCGCGCTTTCATGGAAACCCCCGACGGGGTACTGTCGATTCACCAGATCTCACGCAAGCTAAAGCTGCCCTATGGTACCGCCTATAATCGCGTTCATCTTCTGCATGAGTCGGGGATCATTCAAATTCTCCCTCAGGGCAAGGCCAAACTTTGTGCCTTGAACCCCGAAAACCCCATGACCGCAAGCCTTCTTGCCCTGGGGGCGGCTCAGACCACTGATTTTTTCATTAAAAAGAATCTCGAAGCGGGTATGCTGCTTAAGAAAATCCGCAAAGCGGTTCTGGAAAATGCCCGCGACAGCCTCTACGCTGCGATTATTCTCGCGCCCGACATGCTCAGCGTCGCAGCAGCAAGTGGCCCCGACGCCGTTTCCCCAGCTGCCGGCCAGGACGTCTCTCTGCCAGGCATCGATAACCCGCCGGCAGGAGCGGCAAGCCTCGATTTTTTCTATATCCAGGCTTCCAGCTCGTTTGATGAAAGCCGGGTAGAAACTGCCATAACCTCACTCCTGCAGCCTGGCAGCGACATCAGAGTCACCAGCATGACTGTCGACCGCGACACTCTGCTTGGCATGTTCACCGAAAATGAAAACGAAGCCGGGCTTGCTGCCTATCAGATGCTGCACGAGGGAATGCTGCTCTTTGGCTTCGAAAATTTTTACACCCTCATTCTTGAGGCTTTTGCCCGCAAACTCTCGGCATAAACACAGGAGTCACAAATGCCAGCAAAGCTCAGATCGATTATTTTGTCCGCAATGCTCGCATGTCACATTGCAGCGGCGGCCCAGACACTCCCAGAGAACCCGGGCAGAAAAATATTCCCCTCCCCTGCTGATCCCGATTCGCCGCTTCTGGTCAACGAAATTTCAGCAGTAACCGGCATCGCCAGTGACAGCCCCGCCTTCAAATTTATCGAAACCGGCGACAAAATGGTCGTTGAAAGCCGTTATTCAGAGGCAAAAGAAGCTTACCGCACCGCGCTTCGCCTTGAACCGATGAACCTTTCACTCTGGGCTGCCTATGATGACACCGTGATCGCAGAGTATATCGCCCGCAAGCGGCGCGAAAAGCAAAACCCGGTCATCGAGCGTGATCTTGAGCCACTTTTCAGCATTGACCGCATAGACAGCTATATCGAACTCGGAACCCTTTATGTGGCCGGCTCTCTGAGCAACTTATCGAAAACGGTCAAAAGAAAGATCCAGCTCACAGCAAGAATACTTGACGAAAACAAAAGAGAGCTCCGCAGTGAAACAGGCACCCTGAGAAGTTTTGATAAGGGGCTCCTGCCAAAGGAAAGCTCTCTCTTCGAAATCCCGTTCAAAGACCCTCCCGCCGGGGCAAGGTCGTTTCGGGTTGAAATCACGGCCTGGGAATAAACCCCGGCCTTAGACCGAAATTTTTCGAAATCAGCTGTTCGGGTCGGTCAATCTGACGAGAGTGTGTCTGCCGTCAAAAATTCTGACGATGTGAACCATTGCCGAAATGAAGACCAGAAAACCCGCCCAGCGCAGCCAGGAGTTTTCGAACATATCGATCAGGTCTTTCTTGAATTCCTTCATTTCTTCGGGAAAGGCGAACATCAGAACGCCAGTAAGCGCCATAAAAGGAAGACTAATCATCCAGAAAATTTTTCTAATGAACCACACTTTTTGAACCCTCGCTTGATGATGTTGATTGGCATGACTATAGCAAAGTTTATAAAACTTGTAAATAAAGTTTAAAAATTGTATTAATTGTTGTGTACAGCTACCTTGCCGGTATATATTGCATAAGCAAACAATCGTTCAAAATTCATTGAACTTAGCCGATAGTGCTGCAAATCCTATTCTGTTAACAAGGTCAGTAAATTAATGGGTTGGTTTTCGCGAAAAATTTCGGATCCTGAAGAGGCTTTTGGAAGACTGCTTCAGAAAGACAAGCGCATATCAGATCGCGCCAAGAGCGACTTTGTCTCAAGCATGAATCACGGTCTGATCGAATTTCTGCACGACAAATTCGAAGAGAACGACAATCTCGAAACCCGGTTGAAAATTCTCGAAATTTTTGTCGACTACCGCAATCAGCTCAACGAAGAAGACCTTCGTCTTCTCCTGACTCTTATCAAATATCCCGACACGCTTCTGCGCGAAACTTTCAAAGAAATCCTTGTTGGGATCAAAGAAGAGAACCTCAAGGCAGTGACTGAAGTTCTCGGCAGCACTCTTGATTCCGACATACACCGCACTATCCAGCACGGTATCGAAAAGTCCGGTATTCTCAAGCAACTCCTCGAAAAGTGGAACAATTATTCGGTCAAAGAGCAGATTCTTTACCTCGAAGAGATTGTAATGCTCCAGAATCCGAAGACCTACCCCATCTTTCTCGACATCCTCAAAGAAGAGGTTGTCGAAGCCAAAAAAGATGAGAAAAAGATCCTGCAGGTCGAGTTCTCAAAGCATGTTGACAAGATAAAAAGCCCTGACTTTCTGGATCTCTGCATCAGAGAACTGCCGGCAATAGCTCCCAGCATGCGTTACCCTATTTTCAAGTGCCTGCAGTCACATGGCAAAGTCTTCTTCGAAAAGGTTTTCGACGGGCTCGGCAAAAAAAGCGAGGGGTTCAGACAGCACACCCTGAAATTGATGGAACAGCTTTCTGACCCAATGTCCTATCAGTATCTTTTCCCGTTTCTACTCGATCCCTACAAGGCAATACCGCCAACGGTCGCCGACACGATCGGCAAAATTGTAAAAGATTACGCCGAAGAGCTCGACAAAATGGACCCGGCGCAACGTAAGAGCCCGGAGGTTCAGGCGCAGATCAAATACTTTACTGACCCGCTCGAAAATAATCTTAATGACCGTTATTTTCAGTGCATCAAGCTGATGACAGAGTGCCTGCTGCGGCTTGGGCGCTATGATCACGAAGTAATCTTCCGTAACTTTTCAAAAATTTTCCGTTACAACGAGGGTTACCTGAAAAGTTTTCTTAAAGGTCTCGATCCTGCAATCCGCAAGAATCTTCTCATCAACGCGTGCTGTTACAAAGACGTTGAAACCGGCAAAACCGCCCTCAAGATTCTTGGCGACCCGACCGAAAACTACATCATCGAAACCCTGAACACTCTTCTGCTCGAACATTTCATGGAAGTGCCGCCCGCTGTTCAGGCAGAAACAATTCAGCTGATGATGGACCCGCGTTTGCAGCGCTTCGTAACCGAAGTCCTCTACCACCAGGACCCGGCACTGCGTTCGCGAATTCTGACAATTCTTGGCGAATCAGGCCTGCAGAACGCTCTGCAGATTCTTGAAACCAAGCTGCGTGACCCTGATTATTCGGTGCGCATAACCATTCTGAAAATTCTTGACCTCAAGCATTTCCAGAACAATGCCGGAACCGAGATGCTGCTTAATTTCCTCAAGGATTCAGACAGCAGCATCGTGCTGCAGACCATAGAGCGCCTTAAAGAACGTGATCATCCAATGATCATCAACAACCTGACGAAGCTTCTCGCTTCGAACGTCGCCGAAATTAAACAGGCTGCTCACAAGGCAATAGCGTTTGTCACGCGCCGCAAATACATGACCGGCTTCGATAAAATGACCGAAGATGCCCGCAAGGCCATTGGGCAGTCGCTGATCAAAATGGACACTTCCTTCATGGAAGACATCACTCGTGATCTTTCAGCCTCGGACCAGCGCACCCGCATTCTCTCGGCCAAAATTCTCGAAGTTCTGTGCGACCATATTCCGCCGGAACTCAAGACCCACCTGATTGTGGCGATCCAGGACCCGGACCCCCAGGTCAGAGCCGTTGTAATCATGGGCCTTGGCAAGATTGGCGGGCCCTCGGTATCGGGCATGCTGGTCGGGTTTCTCAAAGACCAGGACGATCGTGTCAGAGCCAACGCCGTTGAAGCCATGGCCGAGGTTGGTGATATTTCGCTGGCCGAAGAGATCCTTCCCTGCCTTTATGACGACAACAACCGGGTGCGTGCCAACACTATCATCACCCTCTGGAAACTGGGCTATTACCAGATTTATGAGCCGGTAATAGAAATGATGCGGCATCCCGACAAATGGATGCGCGCCTCGGCGGCTTTTGCACTTGGTGAACTGAAAGACAGCAGGTTTTTTCCGATTCTGATTCAGGCGATACGCGATCCCGAGCCGGATGTTCGGCGAAACATCATCAAGGCCCTCGGTAAAATCGTCAATCCATTCATGCTGGCGCCTTATATCAGACCACTGCGTTTTGACCCCGACGAGAACGTCCGCAAGGAGGTAATGGCGGTTCTCTCAGCCAAACCACCAGCCCCAGCCCAATGATCTGGCCATTTGGAAGCAAAAAAGACCCGGAGCTTCTGCTAAAAGACCTTGAAAGCCCCGACGCAAAAACGCGCGAAGCCGCTTTTCACGGGCTGATCGCGCACACGGCAAAAGAGACCGACCAGATTGTGCTGGCAGCTCTCGAGGCTTTCAATGAAGCTTCGATTGAGATTATTCTACCTCTCATCGATGTCGCCGGCCAGAGGGGCATTCAGGAAGCTCTGCCGATCTTCAAGGCACTGCTGAAAGGCAAAGAAACCCGACTGCGGGAAAGCGCTCTGCAGGCTCTCTCGGCCCTCGGGACCCAGGAAGCCTTAGACATCATGATCTCTTGCCTGAACGACGTTGACCCGCGCATACGCCAGAAGGTGCAGCATGCGATCAGCGAAGAATTCGGCCAGGAAGCGATGGGCGCTCTGCTGCGGGCTCTCCCTGAAGATCGCACTTCGCCGCTTTATTTCGAGATTGTCTCATTGATGGAAGAACTCGACCTGTTCACGATCATCAAAAACAATTTCAACCAGCCGGATGTTCTGGTGAAGGATTTTTATTTCGACACCCTGACCCGCTTCAGCCGGCCTGATTTCATACCTCTTTACCTCGAATTTTATCCAAAAGCCTCAAATGCCCGCAAAGAAAAGATAGTGCAGATTCTCAACGAATACCCGGTAAAGGAATTATTGCCGCATTTTATCGAACAGCATCGACTTGGGCATTTCGAAGGTTTGCACAACCTCTCTGAAGTGGTTTTGATCAACCGCTTTTCGCAGGCAAAAGATGAGGTTCTTGATTTTGTTTGTTCTATTCGTGACACACGCTTCCGCATAAAAATTCTGCCAGAGCTTTTCAAGCATTTTGACCCATACTGCTTCGACAAAGGCTTTGAACTGCTCAAGGAATCTGCTACCGAGATTCGCAGCCAGGTTCTCAATGCTCTGATAAGCCTGATCAAAAAGACCTGGGAACGGATGAACGACCGCAGCGAACCGAACAAAATCATGCTTGCAGGCCTTTACGATTCCTGGGAAAAGCGTGTGGTCGAGTTGATGCGCAGCCGCGAAGACATTTCTGATGAGCACCGTAAAAACATCAGAAGACTGTTTTACGCGCTCGCCCAGAATCGACACGCTCTTATCAGGCCGTTTGTCAAAGAACTTCTCCAGAAAAACTTTCATGAGACCTATTTTTCCTTAAAAGACTGGCCTTTCGAAGAAATTTTCAATCTTTTTCACTGGCTCATTGAAAACGACCCCTCTTTTGGTTCTCTGATGCTGAGCGCCCTGCAGGGCAACAATGACGACACTCTCTGGCGCCTTGTTCTAAAGCTGGTCAACAGTTTTCCGGAAGAAGAGGATCGCGAAGCTTTCAAACGCAATCTGGCCGCGCGCAACCGCAACATTGCCATCGAAAAATTTCTGAAAGATTCTGACCCGGGCGTCAGGCTTGCGGCCCTTGAGTTCGCCAGCGAGCTTAAAATGAACGGTCTGCTGGAGCTGTTGAAGTCTTCAACGAAAGATCCGGCTCCCAATGTCAGGCAGACTGCACTGAAGTGCCTCAATCAGCAGCATTTTCCGCAGATTCAGAGTTTCCTGCTCGAAGCTTTGCATGATCCCGACGAAGGGGTTGCATTCTTCTCGCTGCAGACACTGAAAGCGCAGATGACGCCAAACCAGCTGGCCCCGCATCTGGTCAGATTTATCAACAGCAGCTCAGAAAAGCTGCGCAATTTTGCCCTTGAAGAGATTGCCCGCCTCACCAAAGAACGTTACAAGGCCAATTTTGCCAAGTTAACCCCAGAAGTGAGGAAACTTGCCGGTAAGGTCATTCAAAAACTCGATCAGAACTTTACCGAGCAGGTCATTCAGGATCTTTCATCTCTCGACCCGCAGACCAGGCTGCAGGCAGCCCTGCTCCTCGAAAACATTCAAGTCGATGACAAGGGTAAAGACGCTTTGCTTGCGGCAATGAAAGACCCCTCAAAAGTCGTCAGAGCCGCAATCGTCAAAACACTCGGTGTTATCGGTGACCAGGACCTGATCAAGCATCTGATCAGCTTCTTCAATGACCCAGACCCGAGAGTCCGGGCAAACACTGTAGAAGCCGTGTCACAGCTTGGAGACCGGCAGGCCATTCAGATATTGCTGCCGTTTCTCGAAGACGGTAACAACCGAATCCGCGCCAATGCGCTCGTTGGCATTCGAAAAGTCGGCAATTTCAATGTCATGCCGATTATCCAGAAAATGCTGACACACCGTGATCCCAACATGCGTGCAAGCGCCATCTGGGCAATGGGCGAAATCTGCGATCCCAATTTTTTGAATTTTATCTTCCCTTATCTGAATGACCGCAATGAAATGCTGCGATTCAACGCTATCAAAGCAGTAGCCAGAATCAACCCACAGATGCTTTCGCAGTATATGCCGGTTCTGCGTAAGGACCCATCACAGAAGATCAGAAAACTTGTTGCCGATCTTAGCTTTAAGGTGCTTTAAATGAGTCTGACCGGGCGGGAAGTGCTTCAGGCGCTTCAAGAATATTTCAGCAGTTCGAGTCAGCAGACAGAAACTTTTCTGATGCTGATTTTGCCGGCCCTTTTTCTCACCATCGCCCTGATTTATGTCAAAACCAGCCCTGCCAAGTCTGCAGACCCCTACTTTGCCATCTCAAAGCAGGATTTTGAGCTGCTCGAACACATCAGAATCCAGAAGGGTCTTGAAGAATTCGACCGTGATTTTTTGATGAGCGTTGCCTTCACCTATTCGGTTAAACCAACCCGAATGCTGCTTGATCCGGCCACTTTTGCCAAGATCGAAGAAATGATGACCGATAAGATCAAAAAAGGCGGCGAAGATCCGGCAACCAACAAGAGCCTGATCTATCTGAAGAACCTCAGAAAAAAGCTGTTTGGCTCCTGATTGACGCCTTAAAGGTTTCGAACTGCCGAATCTAAAATAATGGTGACCGGCCCCTGGTTTTCTTGTGAAATCAGCATGTCCGCACCGAAAACCCCTCGTGCAACCTTGCACACTCCGGCGGTCTCAAGTTCGGCACAAAACGCTTCATACATTTTTTCGGCGGGTTCTGGCGCTTCTGCCTCGATAAAGCTGGGCCTGAAGCCGTTGCGAATGTCACCGAACAGGGTGAACTGCGAAACGACAAGAATTTCGAAGCCACAGTCCTTCACCGACAGGTTCATTTTACCGGCCTGATCAGGAAATAATCTCAAGCCGGCAACTTTTTTTGCCAGCCATTGCATTTCTTTGACGGTGTCGCCGCGGCCAACGCCGAGGTAACAGACGAGCCCCTGGCCGATGCTTGAAACCAGACATGCATCGACAGAGAGTGATGCGCATCTTACTCTTTGGACTACAGCTTTCATAATCAACTCCAATAAAAAAGGCGCCTTGCGGCGCCTTAAAAAAAACAAAACTTACTTGGCAGCGGCGCTTTTCTTTTCAGCGGTGCTCAGTTCGCACATGACCGGGCTGGCAATAAAGATCGATGAATAGGTACCAACGATTACGCCGAAGGTCAGAGTCATGGCAAAGCTCTTGATCGAGGCGCCGCCCAGAACGAGAATAGCGATAAGAGCAAGAAGGGTGGTTACAGAGGTATTGATAGTGCGGCCGAAGGTCTGATTGATTGACAGATCGACGATACTGGCCAGATTGGTTTCTTTTGAAATCTTGCGGTTTTCGCGGATTCTGTCGAGAACGACGATCGAATCGTTAACTGAATAACCCAGCAGAGTCAGGATCGCGGCAAGAACGGTGACGTCAAATTCAATGCCGACGATTGAAAGAAAACCGAGGGTGATGAACAGGTCGTGCACAACAGCAACGATGGTGCCGGTGGCTGACTGAAATTCAAAACGATAGGCCAGGTAAAGGAGAATACCGATTACTGAGAGCAATGCAGCCCAGATGCCCTGTTTTTTCATTTCATCACCGATGGTCGGGCCAACGTTGGATACCTGAAGGGCTTCATCAGAGAACGGGGCCATTTCCTTGAGGCCCTTGAGAATCTGATCGTGCACTTCAGCGTTTTTAGCGGTATCTACCGGAGCGGCGGGATACTGAATGATGAATTCACGGCCCTGGCCACCGGCAACTGACTGAACGACAATCTGTTCAGAGGTAAAATAAAGACCCAGTGATTTTTCCATCTGCTTGAAATGTTCGCGAATCTTGTTTTCATTTGATTCAGCGTCAAATCTGACGTGAATGATGCTGCCGCCCTTGAAGTCGATGCCATAGTTCAGACCTTTGACGAAGAGAAGCAGGATGCCAAGAATCACCAGCAGACCGGAAATATAAAAGAACGTACTCTTGTGTTTCATTATTGGAATAAGCATGGTTTTCAACCTTTCTCTTTACTTTAAATCAGATGCTCAGGGTTTTGGCGCGACCATCGGCGTAATACATGTCAAGGGCCAGTTTAACGCAGACGATGGCGGTGAAAACGTTGGCAATGAGACCGATACCGAGCGTGGTCGCAAAACCGCGAATCGGGCCAGAACCGAAAGCATAGAGAATTGCAACGGTCAGCAGAGTGGTTACGTTAGAGTCGATGATACAGGCAAGAGCACGGTCAAAACCGGCGTTTATCGAAGCTTTAACAGTTTTGCCAGACTTGAATTCTTCTTTGATTCTTTCAAAAATGATAACGTTGGCGTCAACGGCCATACCAACGGTAAGAATGAGACCGGCAATACCGGGGAGAGTCAGCGTGCCGCCGAAGAAAACAAGAACGGCAAAGATGATCAGGGTATTGAACAGAACTGCCAGATCGGCGAAGATGCCGGAGAGTTTGTAGAATACTGCCATATACATGAATACGAGCAGGGTTCCGATGATACCTGCGGCCCAACCGGCATCGATTGATTCCTGACCGAGGGTCGGTCCGACAACGCGGCTTTCGAGGGCAATCAGACTGGCGGGAAGAGCGCCGGCGCGGAGAACGATCGAGAGGTTCTGTGCCTCTTCGAAGGTGAAGCGGCCAGTGATCTGGGCCATGCCACCGGTAATGCGTGACTGAATTACGGGAGCGCTGTGCACTTTGTTGTCAAGAACGATGGCCAGCTGTTCACCAATGTGAGAACCGGTGACCTGGGCAAACTTGGCAGCACCTTCGGCGTTGAATTCGAGGTGAACGATCGGAGCACCCATGTCGTCAAAGGCGACCTTGGCAAATTTCAGATCGCGACCGGTAACGTCGGCTTTTTTGTTGAGTTTGAACCACATGGCCTGCTGCTGCGGGCTAGCGGGTTTCATGAGAACGATTTCAGCTTCGGGGTTAACCGGTTCAAGCTGGGCGGCGGTAAGAGCCTGATCGACAACGATGTGGAACTGCAGCATGGCAGTGTTCTGAATCAGCTGTTTTACACGTTCCGGGTCTTTAACGCCGGGGAGCTGAATGCGGATACGGTTGCCTTCCTGGGCTTTGATGCTGGGTTCGGCAATACCATACATATCAATTCTGTTTCTGATGATTTCAACCGAGCGTTTAACGGCATCGGTAATGCTGTCGTTTTCCTGGATCGAGTTGAGGTCAACCTGATAAACAAGGTCAATACCGCCCTTGAGGTCGAGGCCGAGGGTAATCTTGGATCTCGGGAAAAGAGAAGAGAGTATCAGGGGCAGTCTGGCATAAAGTCTTGAGGAGCCAACAAGAGCTTTAAGCTCGTCAGCCGATTTGCCGTTAACTCTGATGCTGGCGTTGCCGTTTTCATAGTCCGGGTTGATTACGCGGGCTTCACAACCTGCGTCAACAAGAGTCTTGCGCACAGTTTCCGCCACATTGTTGAGGGCGTCATCGGGGCGCGCCGGGTTTTTGCTTCTATTGAAAAGTTCTGCCATTTTATCAACCTGGATTTTCACCACGGCTGATTTTCCGTCTTCACCGGCAGAATATTCAAGCAGGCGGGCAGGCACACCGGCCTGTTCATCAGGGGAAATGATGCCGAAGGCGTTTTCCCATATCTTTGTAGACGGCAGCGCGTAAAAGACGGAGAACAGCAATACCGCTAATACTACAATGATTTTGACACTATGTTTACTCTTCATTTACAGAAACTCCCTTGCTGAGGTCGACCAAAGTAGACACGTATTATATTCAAGGGGGCACAGCAAGTCAATGAATATTTGCCCGGCGTTATGATAAAAGGTTTCCAGGTGAAAAATCACCACAAAATGTACATAGTTTTGTTTTTTCGTTGCCTTAGTTTAAAAAAAAGGTTATTTTTAACTCTCGCAAGATGCTTCAAACACAAATTATGCCGGTTAAAAACAGGTGCAGACCTCTGCTGTTATTACTGGTCATGCTGATTTCATGCATGACCCCGGTCTGCGCACAGAAGCAGATCGGCGCTTCAGAAGAACTTACCAAAAAAGCCAAAGACCATCTCAATCTTTTTCAATATGAACAGGCACTGAAGCTCCTGAAACAAGCCATGGACCTCGAACCGGACAACTGGGAACCATGGTTTCTTGCGGGCCGCGCCTTCATCAAAATGAAGAAGGAATCTGAAGCGGAAAAATTCCTTGTCAAGGCTCTTAAGCTTAATTCCGGCGAACTTGAGGTTCAAAAAACTCTGGGAGCGCTCTATATTCTGCACGCAAAAGCTGCGCAGGCAAAGGGCCAGACTAATGAAATGGCCGATTTTCTACACAAGGCCTGCCAGGCTTATCCCGGCGGCACCAAAATCTGGCAGAGTCTGCTTGAACATTGGTGGAAAGCCGGTGAATACGAAAAGATCAAAAAAGAAGGGGATCTTATCGTAAAGTCTAACAGCAAAGCGCTTGAAGAGGCTGACGACCAGAATCTTCAGACTTCTCTCGTCATAGTTGCAAAAGCTTTTTATCGTGACGGCGATTTTGCCATGACAAAAACCTTTCTCGATCAGGCCGGGAAAATAAGGGCTCACAATGAAGACATGTATGCCCTTAAGCGCGAATTGATGAACAAGGCTGAAGAAAATGTAAAGCGCATGGTTGATGATGCAAAAGCAAGCTCCGAAAAGGGTGATTACGCCAAGGCGCTTGAACTGCTGCAGAGTGCCGGCAAAATGCCCGGGGCCAAATCTTCAGAGATTCTTGAGCTCATGGACAAAATTGAAAAAGAAGCGTCTCTGAAACAGGCAATAAAAGACATCGACGCCATGATTACTGCAAAGAAGTATGAAGAGGCCCTTGAAAAACTGCACGAATCGACCCAGGAATTCCCTGAAAATAAAGAACTGACAGAGCGGCTGGCCTCGGTTTCAGGCATTGTCGAAAAAATCCAGGCCGAAGAAGCAAAAGTTAACGCCGCCGTAATCGCCGAAAAAAAGCGAAAGATGGAGCTGGCAAGACAGCTGCAGTTGTTTATAAAAGAAGGCGAAGAAAACGAGCAAAAAAAGAACTTTGACATGGCAGCCATGGGCTATGAAAAGGCTCTGGCACTTGCGCCCGAAAACAAAGACCTGCCGGCCCGGATCGCTGAAATGAAAAAAATGGCTGCAAAGGCTCGCGAGAGACAGAACGCCTTTTCCGTAAAATTTAATGACTTCGAGAATCTTTTTTCGGCCGCAAGCTATGAAGAGTGCTACAGCCGTGGCAAAGAACTGCTTTCCGAGTTTCCGGAACACAGCAAAGCCGTGTCGGCCATTTTTGCTGAAACCTGCCTGAAAACCGGCAAATACAGCGAAGCCCGCGAGGCAATCATTGCACTTGAGGGTGACCCGGAACACGAAACCCTGCACGATTACATTATTGGTATGGTCAGCTACCAGGAGGGCGATAGAGACAAAGCACTCGAGCACCTCGGCCGGGTAAAAAACCGCAACGGCTCTTTCAGAAACGATGTTTCGAGCACTATCTACTGGATATACCTCTATAAGGTACAGTTAGGCATTTACATTCTGATGCTCGGCCTCGCCTTTCCCGCGATAAAAATGGGCAAAGAAGCTCTTGCCAACTGGAAAGCAACGAGCATGATCAATAAACTTGAGAAAATCAAAGAGAGTGGCGATTATGAAGCCAACCTGGCTTTTCTTGAAGAACGCTTTGCCAGAGAAGATACTCCTAACCCCAAGCAGGTTCAGGTTATGCTGGCTGAAGCCCTGCTGCGAACCGGTAATCCGCAGCGGGCCTATGAGATGGCGAACAACCTTCTCAAAAAAGATGCCCGCAACCCTCTTGCAAAAAGAATTGCCGGTGAAGCCGCCCTTATCACGGAAGATTCCTCGCCAATGGGTCTTGAACACGTGCAAGCCCTGTTGAAAATCGACGAAGCCCGCAAAGACGTCATCACATATCTGGCGAGAGTATATATCAGACAGCAGGCTGACCATAAAATGGCTCAGGATTTCATTCTCAAAGCCATTTCGATCAACCCGGCCGATGTCGAATCGGTTGTTTATCTGGCCGACGTTTTTATCAAGCGACAGACATACAGTCTGCAGTCACTGAAAATTTTCGAGCGCGCCATCAAGGCCGCTCCTGAAGTTCCTGAATATTACATGGCGATCATTGAAAATTATCATCGCCTCGACAACCCCCAGGAAGCACAAAAATGGCGGGAAACCGCCGCAGCCCGCTTTCCGGCCCAGGAAGAATTCATGGAAGACAGACCAAGGGCAACCACCGGGCAGGCCCGCGGTGGTCTGCGCCTTAAAACCGACAGCGAATCTGCCGTAAAACCGGCCACACCAGGGGCGTTCCCTGATTATGACAGCATAGGTAATGGCGGCAGCCCGGCGAACACTGCGGGTGGGTTCCCAGATTACGAAAGCATCGGCAATGATGCATATCCGGCACAGACACCGGCTCCGGGCGCTTTTCCGGATTACGAAAGCATCGGCAACGAACCAGTCCGGCCGGCGGCGCCAGCAGGCGGTGGCTTCCCTGATTATGACAGCATAGGTGATGACAGTGAAAATCTGCTGCCGCCGCTCAAACCGGTGGCCCCTGCTGCTCCGCCGGCCGCGAAACAGGCTCCCCCTTCCGGGCCACAGAAAAACTGCCCGCACTGCAACGCCATAAACTCCCTCAAAGATTATTACTGCAACACCTGCGGTAAACCCTGCTGAAAACCCGGCCGGCGGGTTTGCTGTAATGCCGCCCGGGTTTTCAGCAGGGTTACGAAGTTTATATAAAAAAACAGCCCCGGTTTCCCGGGACTGTTTTTTTATATCAGAACTTATTTTGCTTTGGGCTTGCGGCCGGGTTTGCCTTTGGCGGGCTTTTCGGCCTTTTCAGTTTTGGCCGGTTTTTCGGCTTTGGCGGCCTTAGCGGGCTTTTCAGCTTTGGCGGGCTTTTCGGCTTTGGCAGCTTTGGCAGGCTTTTCGGCTTTGGCCGGTTTGGCAGCCTTTTTGCTTTTTCTGATGAATTCTTCTACAAGCTGAGCGACGGTCGGGCGACCGATTTCCTGCAGTTCGTAGCCAACGCGCAGGCAGGGCTTTTTAACCTTGACCACGCGGTTGATATCGATCGGTGTGGCAGAAATGATCAGGTCGCATTCGCAGGCGTTGATGGTTTTTTCGAGATCATCAATCTGTTTCTTGCCGTAGCCGAGAGCAGGAATCAGATCACCAATGTGAGGATACTTTTCGAGAGCGGCGAGAATAGTGCCTTTGAACCAGGGTTTCGGGTCGACGATTTCGCCGGCGCCATAGCGCTGGGCGGCAACGATACCGGCGCCAATGGTCATTTCGCCATGGGTGAGAGTCGGGCCGTCTTCGATGACCACAACTTTTTTGCCTCTGATCTTTTCCCAGCCGTCGATGAAGATCGGGCTGACTGCGTCGATAATCTGGCAGGTCGGGTTCATGGCCAGAATGTTTTCGCGAACGTAATTGATATCTTCGGGGTTGGCTGAGTCAATTTTGTTGATAACAACGACGTCAGCGGTGTAAACGTTGGCTTCGCCGGGATAATAGGCGGCTTCGTGGCCGGGGCGGTGCGGATCGGCAACGACAAATTTGAGGTCTGACTGGAAGAACGGGAAGTCGTTGTTGCCACCATCCCAGACGATTACGTCAGCTTCTTTTTCGGCATTGCGTGCGATCACTTCATAGTCGACACCAGAATAGATCACGGCGCCCATGTCGATATGGGGTTCGTATTCTTCGCGTTCTTCGATGGTGCATTTGTGCAGATCGAGGTCTTTGTAGGAAGCGAAGCGCTGGCAGACCTGTTTTTTGAGATCGCCGTAGGGCATCGGGTGTCTTACGGAAACAACTTTGAGGCCAAGGGCTTTGAGAGATTTAACAACGGCACGGGTGGTCTGAGATTTGCCGCAACCGGTTCTGACGGCGCAGACAGAAACAACCGGTTTACTGCATTTGATCGCAGTCTGATGGTAGCCAAGCAGTTTAAAAGCGGCGCCAACGGCGGTTACCTGGCTGGCACGGTGCATGATATATTCATGCGGCACGTCAGAATAAGAAAAAACCACTTCCTGAACGTTGTACTTTTTGATGAGGTCGAGAAGTTTTTCTTCGGCTTCTATCGGGATTCCCTTGGGGTAGCCCTTGCCAGCGAGTTCGGCGGGGTAAACGCGGCCTTCGATGTCGGGAATCTGGGTAGCAGTGAAAGCGACAACTTCATAGGTCGGGTTATTGCGGTAAACCATGTTGAAATTGTGAAAATCACGACCTGCTGCGCCCATAATGATAGTTTTAATTGCCATACAAACATCCTTTTGAAAAAATTTAACCCCGACCGCAACAAAACTGGCCGGGGCATTCTTTAATGGTTACAAGTTGAACAGGAGCCTGAGGAACAACTGGAGCATGAGCTGCCGGAACCGCCAAGTTCAAGACTGGTGCGGTTGCCTGAAGTCGAAAATGCTGAAACTTTTTTTCTGATGTTGTTGCCGTTGCAGTGAGCACAGGGAATCCTGGTCAGGTCTTCTTTAATCGAGCAGAGTTTATCGAAAGTTTTGTGACAGTCGCAACACTCGAATTCATATATCGGCATTTTGGCTCTCCACCTGATACAAATTTACAGATCAACCTGAAAAAGCTGATAAAAAAGATCGACGCTGGCATCCTATCATTATAAGGGAAGCGAGTCAAATCCCCGGCAAATAAATACCAGATCCGGTCTCAAAGGCCGTATTTTTCGATTTTGGCGCGCAGAGTATTGCGCGTTATGCCGAGGTGAGCAGCGCTCTGAACCTGATTGTGACGATGCAGTTCAAGGCTCTGACGCAGCAGCTCGCGCTCAAACTTTTCAAGAACAAAAGCATAAGCATCGCCGTCCGGGCTCTGTTTGAGCAGTTCTTTGACCAGAGCACAGATAGCTGCCGGCCCCGCCGCTGGCTCAAAAGAGCGGTCTTCAAGCTCGCGCGGCGGTGTGGTTTCGCCATGAGCTGGCGTTACCGATTCCGCGGTCTGCGGCTGGAAATCGGCCGGAGTTTTCGGGGCCTCTTCGCGGTCAATCTTTTCAGGTTTGAAACTGCCGCCAAGACGAACTTCAGTCGGCAGGTGCTCAGGCAGAATTACCTGATCGCGACTGAGGGTATAAGACTGTTCTACAGCATTGCGCAGTTCTCTGACGTTACCCGGCCATGGGTAAGCAGCCAGAACCCCGATCGACTCTTCTGAAAGCATCTTGGGCACGCCGCGCCGCTGAGCGGCAAGAATTGAGCAGAAATATCTGGCGAGCAGCGGAATATCTTCGGGCCGTTCACGCAGTGACGGCAGTTTTATCTCGATAACCTTGATGCGGTGGAAAAGGTCTTCTCTGAAACGGCCCTCGGCAATCAGGCGGCGCAGATCCTTGTTGGTGGCGGCAATGATTCTGACGTCGACGTCGATGCGGCGGTTGCCCCCTACCCTGACGATTTCGCGCTCTTCAAGAACCCGCAACAGCTTTGCCTGCATTTCGAGGTTCATGTCGCCGATTTCGTCAAGAAAAATGGTACCCCCCTGGGCAAGCTCGAACATGCCGGGTTTGGCGGTTGCAGCACCGGTAAAAGCTCCTTTTTCATAACCGAACAGTTCTGACTCCATGAGGCTTTCGTTGATGGCGGTACAGTTGATTGCCCAGAAAGGCTTTGACGAACGGCGCGAATTATAATGAATCGCCTGAGCGACAAGTTCTTTGCCTGAACCCGATTCGCCGGTGACCAGCACGGTCACGTCTTCGCCTGAAACCTTGCCGATCAGCTTGTAAACTTCCTGCATGGCAGGACTGTTGCCCTTCAGACCGCTGGATTTAGGGGCCTGCACGGCAACTTCAGCCTCTTTGCCGGTATTTCTGGTGTTCAATCCCCGCGAAATCAGTAACAGGCATTCGTCGATATTGAAGGGCTTGCTGAGAAAATCGTAAGCTCCCAGTTTCATGGCGGTAACTGTGGTTTCCATGTCGGTGTAAGCTGTCATGACGATGACCTGAGCTTCCGGATCTAGTTCTCTGATTTTTTTCAGCACCTGCAGGCCATCCATTTCGGGCATGCGGATGTCGACAAAAATAATGTCTGGCTTGAAGCTTTCGTAGAGTTTTAAACCCTTCAGGCCGTTTTCAGCCAGCATCACTTCATAGCCGGCCTTCTGCAGCGCTTTCTCGAAAGCCCATCTGACACTGTGTTCATCGTCAACAACAAGAATTTTTGCTTTGCCGTTCATAACGCTCCTCATTCAGAAGGTTCTCCCAGGGCTTTTTCCCGGGCTCTTTCCCTTTGAATTCTTTTTTTCCAGCTGTGCGGGGAAGCAGTATCGAGGATACTGTCGCCGTGCAGCACCAGCACCCGACACCCCGGGTTGATTCTGGCCATGCCGTCTTCAATCCCCTGGCGCAATTCTTCGAGATTGTAACGCAGCGAGGTGTGAAAAAGCAGCAGGTTCTCTACCCGGGCCGCTTTTGCAGTTTCCAGAACCTCCGCAAGGTATGAATGCTGCTGAAAGTTGCGTTCATCATCTTCGATATTGAGATAAGTGCATTCATGGCACAGAAAAAGGCTTTCGGCGATTTTCTGCGGGTCAATCGGCCGCGAATCGCCGCCATAAGAGAAAATGATCTTTTCGAATTCTTCGGCCACCTCATCTTTGCCTTTGCTCCAGATGACCTCGTTGATTTCGCGCTGCGACAGACCAACGAACTGTGGCTTCAGACGGCGGCGCTGCTCGATGATGTTGTAACCGAGGCTCAGCTGCCTCTGGGAATGTCTGGTTTTGAAGGTGCGCATAAAAACCTTGCTTTTCTGGTCATCGAGAAGGATTTTCTCGTCTTCTTCGAGAGGAATCCATTCAAGTTTGAAAGAAAGGTCTTTCTGGGTGCGGGTAAGATAATCAGTGATGAATTCGATCAGTTTATTGTCGCGGGGAAAATAAATCTGCAGGCTGGCAGTTTGGTCGCCAGCGCCAAGATTGCGAATATTGATCAGGTTAACCAGGCCGGCGATGTGGTCGGCATGACCGTGCGAGAGAAACACCCGACGAATGCCGAAAACCCGGTTAAGTAGACCGGTAGCAACCCCCTCGCCAGCGTCAAAAAGAATATTGAAACGGCGGTGATACAACCAGGTAGAAAACAAGGCTCGCGAAAACCCACGGAGTTGATCTTGAAGCGGAAAATTTGGGGTTGTCATGAATATCCTTCCGGTTTTTGCTTGCCCTTGCGAGCCCGGTTAATTTAACACAATCTTACCGCTTCGAGCCAATATAAAATTTCTTCGCGGCCACAGACTATTGAATTTGCTTCAATAATCCATTGTGTGCTAAATTCATGCAAACCATTTGGGGAGACCTGCATTTTATGAACAGCGAAAAGCTAAAAGATCTGATCGACAGCAAACTGAGAGACTATATCAAGCGGTTCGTCAGATATTCTTCCTTCTCTCACCTCACTTCGGAACGTAGAGAGATCATTGCCGGCACCTTCGTCTATCTGATCGATGATCACGATATGATCCCGGATGATGTGCCAAACATCGGCTATCTTGACGACCTCATGGTTTTCGTTGAAGCCGCCAAACATTTCCTCGCGACGGGAGCCCCGATCAGCGGCGTCTGCAATGCCGAAGAAGTTCTCGAAGATCTGCAGTTCGTCCAGAAGCACATGGGTCTGATGTTCGGCGAACAGCATTTTTCTATCGATACCATCAAGCGCCTCGGTCAGAAAAAGGTTGATGAACTGCCGATTCTGGCCGAAAAAATCAAGCAAAAATATGTCCATCTGGGAGATTTGAACAATGATTAAAAACATTATCAGAGGTTTTTCGATTGCAGCTCTGACGGCAGCCATGTTCTGCGGCACTGCTGCCGGCGCAGAAGAATTAATCACTCCGGTTTCCGAGCTGCTGAAGAACCCAAAACAGTTTGAAGGCAAGTTTGTCACCGTCAGCGGCCGTTATTCAGGCTGGAAGAACGCTCCCGGCAGCCCGCCGGTCACCAGATCCGACTGGGTTCTCTGTGATGAAGACAAAAATGCCATTTACTGCACCGGCCTGATGCCCCAGGACAGCCAGACCGGCGAAACCCCGATTTACTGGAAACCGATGAATGTCCTGGCACAGGTAAAAATCGCCGAGGGCCGACCTTTTCTGCAGGTTGCCGAAGCAAAAGCCCTGACCCTGAATGTCGAGCAGATGGTCTCGGTTTCACAGATTCTCTTTGCTCCGATAGAAATGCAGGGCAGGTATGTCGGCCTCATGGGCGTTCTTGCCAAGGGTTATGGAGTTAAAGGTGAAAGAATGTATCTGCTGGCTGACCCGACTGGAGCCATCAAGCTCGGAAGAATGCCGAAGCTTTTTCCGAAGGGAACGATTCTGCATCTGCGAGGCTATGTCCGACAGGATGAAAATGGTCTGCCGATGATCGACAATGTCGAGATCGTTTCTTCGAGAGTAGATTAAAAAGGTTCGAGTTAATAATATAGAAAACCGCGTGTCAGCAGTGACACGCGGTTTTTCGTTACAGGCAAAAACCTGATATTTTTATTTGGCTTCGGGAGTGGTGTCGGGGTGACTGCGGCGCAGTTTTTTCAGAAGCAGCAGAGCGTTGCGCAACAGGCTGAATGTCAGACCATATAAAGCGAAGCCCCAGGTAAGAAAGAAAAGTGTCATCGGCGGATTGACGACCAGCGCCACGAGAACAAGCAGAACGGCAAAACGTCTCTTGTTGCTGGTCTGGGGGGTCTTTTTCATGGCCGGGTATTCGACTGTGCTGACCATGAGAAACGAGGTGACAAGGACCATAAAAGGTATCACCATGGCCGGGATGCGCATGAAGTTGAAAAACTGCAGTTCGAAAATGGTCATGGTGGCAAGAATGCCAGCCCCTGCCGGAATTGGCAGCCCCTGAAATACATCGTGTTTCGAGGGCGGGGTGACATTGAAGCGGGCGAGGCGCAAGGCGCCGCACAGAACGAAAATGCCGGTCACGACAAGACCGGAGACGCGATCATGTTCGAGGTAGCGGGTATAGACGAGAAAAGCCGGAGCCATGCCAAAGCTGATAAGATCGGCAAGTGAATCGAGCTCGGCGCCAAATCTTGATTCAACTGAGGTCAATCTGGCCAGTCGGCCATCGAGGATATCGAAGATGTTGGCCAGCATTATCAACCAGCCGGCGGCAAGAAATTCGCCCTGCGAGGTCATGACCACCGAGAGGTAGCCGCAGACGAGGTTCATCGAGGTGCAGGCATTTGGAAGAATTGAAAGATGCCGGCTGACAAAGCGTTTCTTTTCTTTGCCGGTGTTTTCGGGCTGGCTGGTGGTGTTTTCTTCTACCATCTCAACATCTTCTTGCGATCACGCTTGAACCGCCCTGAACCCGCTGCCCGAGGCGAACCTCGATGCGCGCATCAAGAGGCATGTAAATTTCGGTGCGTGAACCAAACCTGATCAGACCAAAACGTTCACCGGCACCAACCTGGTCGCCGGGGTTTTTCCAGCAGAGGATGCGGCGGGCGATAAGGCCGGCAATCTGTTTAACCAGAACTCTGTAACCATCGGCGTCTTCAATGCCGACAGCGTTCTGCTCGTTTTTAACCGAGGCTTTGGGTTCGAAGGCTGCGAGAAATTCGCCGGGCGAGTAGTGGCGATAGGCGATTTTCCCTTTGATCGGGGAGCGATTGATGTGAACGTCGAAAACCGAAAGGAAAATGCTGACGCGCTTGGCCGGGCCATCGAGAAATGGCACATGCTCGACCGAATCGATACCAACCACTTTGCCGTCTGCCGGGGAAACGATCAGGCAGTCGCCTTCAGGAATCTGACGTTCGGGATCGCGGAAAAAATAGAGTGTGAAAGCGGTGGCAAGATAAAAAATGCGACCCAGCCAGCGGCTGATCGTCGAGAAAACCATGGCAAGCACGAGCAGAGAACCGGCCATGAAAAAACCTTCTCTGTGAATTGGGCTACGCATCAGTCAGGCTCCTTGAGGATAAATTGGCAGTTCATTATAAATCGCGGTCAGGGGCATGTCAAGGCAAGTTAATCAGGATCATTCAACGGCATTGATTGCGGCGAGAAGATCTGGCCACAGGGTTTCGCGGGCAAAAGCGAGAAAGAAATACGGCGAAGGCGAAGGACCGACAAATTCAGAAAACCAGGTCTGCCGGTCGGGCAAAGTGACAGAAAGACCAGTCGCGCCCGGAAAAGCCTTTTGCGAATGGTAATTGCAGACAATCAGGCCGGGAAACTCGCGCAGAAGGTTTTCGGTATCGATTTTGATCCTGGTCAAAGGCCCGGCAGCATTGCTGACGAAGCTTTTCAAATCGCGGTTTTCGGCTTTTTCAAAAGCCTGTACCACGTATTTTTTCTCGCCATCTTCGACAACGAATTCGAGATGATCACGCAACCCGGCGAGCACTTTTGCATACTGGTCGCGCTCATTGTTTACAGCGATGAACCAGGCATTCAGGCGGCTGATAAAGCTCGCAAAGGCCGAATTGCGGATCATCGAGACTGTAACCGGCTGGGTTATGATGCCCTCAAGGTATTTTTTGCGGTATTCATCGCAGATAATGCGCCCGAGGGTTTCTCCGTCAAGCTTATCGCTGCCGGTACCGGCAATACTTTTAACGATTTTGCCGTAAGGAAAACCTGCCGCCGGAACCATGGCCTGCGAAAAAACGGTTGCTGCAGCGCAATTTCTGAACTCCCAGGCCACTTCGATGCTGCCCATATTGCAGGCATCGAATGCCAGCAGCTCGAGCGGCCGGCGACTGCCGTCGAAATTGGCGGCGGCCCCTGCAATATAAGCGGCAATCTCGATGACGTTGCCTTTTTTTTCGGCGCTGTCGTCGACGATAAGAGAGTTGCGCAAGGCGGTCGAGGGCAAGGAGGCAGAAGATTTCCAGCCATCGGCATGTGAACTGATGATCAGAGAATAGCGGCGGGCCGGAAAAGCTCGACGGGCCCAGGTCATGAAATCAGCGATCACCAGACCGGAGCTTGAATCGAATTTGCCGAGCGAAACCAGTTCGACGAACTTGTTTTTCTGCAGCATCAAACGCTTGAAGCCATCGACTCTGGTGTCTACCTGGATCAGAATCTGGGTTCCGGAAGGTAACCCGGCGAGCGCAATGTCTTCGATGTTGGCGCCGATATAAGAAGAAAGACTGTTGTCGCCACCCATGTGCAGCAATAAAACATGCTCGTTCGGATAAGCTCCGGAGTTGCCGGCGTGCAGAGAATCGGCCATCGCGGTATAGGCGGCCTTGACTTCGGCAATCTGGTTGAGAGGCTGACTCGAAAGCTTTGTGGGGTATTTTTCCAGTACGTCGGCAATGGCATTTACGGTAGCGCTGATATGCTCGGTTTTGAGCTCTTCTGGTCTTATGCGCCGCCCGTAGCGTTCTCGCAGACTGCGGGCGATCATCGAGCGGGCCGTCGAGCGCAGATCTACCGTTACGTTCATTTCACCGTAGAGGCCGGCAGAGGTCGCCGCCATCCATTCAAGCACCAGGTTTTTGTTGGTGCCGTGCTGGCAGAACAACACCACCTGATCGCGGATGCTTATGGGCGAAAGGGTGAAACGCCCCTGTTCATCGACGGTTGCCGGGCCGGAAAGGTCGTCCTGAACTTTTACGGTAAATGGCCGCAGGTCGAGCAACGAGGGTGTGATGCCGCCTAGATCTTTATGAACGGCGACATCGGAAAGGTTGATGATGCCCGACAGGCGCAGATCGGTGGGAATTGGAAAGTTAAAA
>ERZ795032.528-NODE-528-length-40473-cov-5.321763_pt1 | contig 40473 bp, 40 predicted proteins | sample MGYA00375124_ERZ795032 | MGnify/ENA primary metagenome ERZ795032 (study PRJEB30167, sample SAMN05720154) | activated sludge metagenome | isolation source: Anaerobic digester | place: China | collected 2015-12-16 ...
TAAAAAATGTCCTACAGGCACATGCAGCAAACTAAGAACTTATTTTATAAACAAAGAAATGTGCAAAGGTTGCAGCAAGTGCACCAGAGTTTGTCCTGCAAATGCAATAACAGGAAAAATCAAAGAACCATTTGCCATAAACAGCTCACGATGTATAAAATGCGGTGCTTGTGTAGAGACCTGTCCCTTTGGGGCAATTGCAACCAATTAAGAAACATGGGGAGAAACATGGAGACAGTTCTCCTGTTTCGGGGGGTGTTTCAGGGGGGACAGTTCTCCTGTTTTTTCAGGGGGGACAGTTCTCCTGTTTTAACAGAAAGGGACAGTCGTTGACTAGAGAACTGTCCCCAAATCAAACGGAAGGAGATTAATCATATTATGAAAGGTACAATGACTATAGATGGACAAAAAATAGAGTTTGATAATGAAAAAAATATACTCGAGGTTATCCGTAAAGCAGGCATAGAGCTTCCTACCTTCTGCTATCATTCAGAACTAAGCATTTATGGAGCATGCAGAATGTGCATGGTTCAGGATAAAAAGGGAAAAACTTTTGCTTCATGCTCAGAGCTTCCGCGGGACGGTTTGGTAATATATACTAACACCCCATCCCTCCAAAAGCACAGGCGTATGATCCTTGAACTTATATTATCCAATCACGACAGGGACTGTACAACCTGTGAGAAAAACGGGAAGTGCAAGCTTCAGGAGCTTGCAGCCAGGTTTGGTATAAAGAAAGTACGTTTTGGCTCCAGACAAAATTCCCTTCCTATTGATGAAAGCAGCCCATCAATAATAAGGAATCCTAACAAGTGTATTCTTTGCGGCGACTGTGTAAGGATGTGTGAGGAAGTACAGGGAGTGGGTGTATTGGGTTTTGCATATAGAGGAGCAAAGATTGAAGTAACTCCTGCATTTAACAGACCCTTATCTCATGTAGATTGCACCGGTTGCGGCCAATGTGCTTTGGTTTGCCCTACAGGAGCTCTTCTTGTAAAAAATGATACGGAAAAGGCCTGGGGTGCCCTTCATGATAAAACTAAAAAGGTCTTTGCGATTATAGCACCTGCGGTAAGAGTAGCTCTGGGAGAGGAATTTGGTCTGTCTTCAGGACAGATTGTTACAGGTAAGATTGTTGCAGCCTTGAAAAAGATAGGATTTGATTTCGTATATGACCTGGGACTGGGTGCTGACCTTACTGTTATGGAAGAATCCAGAGAATTCCTAAATAGATTGAGTAAAGGTGAAAATCTGCCACTATTCACATCTTGTTGCCCGGCCTGGGTTAAATATGCAGAACAACAGCATCCTGAATTGCTGGAAAATATATCATCCTGCCGCTCTCCCCAACAGATGTTTGGAGCTTTAATAAAAGAGCATTTTAATTATGAAAATATTAGTTGTTCCACCAATTGCACCAGCAATTTTACCAGTGATTTTACCAGTGATTGTGCCTGTGACTGTGCCTGTGATGATAATAATACAGTGGTCATTTCTATCGTTCCCTGTACTGCAAAAAAAGCAGAGGCTATAAGACCGGAATTTGAATCAATTGGCATTAAGGATATAGATGCAGTAATAACAACCCAAGAGTTGGCTCATATGATAAAAGAATCAGGGATACTGTTTAATGAGCTTGAGCCTGAGGCTTTTGATATGCCTTTTGGCCTTTCCAGTGGAGCAGGTATATTATTTGGCGCGACAGGAGGAGTTACAGAAGCAGTATTAAGAAGATGCTGCAGCGTAAAAACACCTGTCAATCTTAAAGATATAGAGTTCTCAGGAGTAAGAGGTATGGAAGGAGTAAAGGAGGCTTCCGTTAGAATCAACGGTAAAACAGTTGGTGTTGCAATAGTAAATGGTTTAAAAAATGCGGAATTTTTAATTGAGGAAATTCAAAGGGGTAATAAGCAATATGATTTTGTTGAAGTAATGGCCTGTCCCGGAGGTTGTATTGGAGGAGCGGGTCAGCCGATGCCTTCCCATTTTCTGACCAATAATGACAGAGCAAAGGGTATCTATAGCGTGGACAGAACATCTCAGATTAAAAGACCTGAGGAAAATCCAATGATAATGGCTCTGTACAATGGCGTGCTTAAGAATAAGTCCAGTATTCTTCATGTTCCAAAACGAGAAGCTGATGTAGATATCTGCTCATGAAAAAGCAACTTGCCCAAAAAAACAGTGAGGTGATTTGAATGTTAACTATTAGCATATGCGTAGGCAGTGCATGTCACCTTAAAGGTGCATATAATGTAATAAACGGGATTCAAAAACTCATTGAAAGCAATAACCTGGGAGATCAGGTTACAGTTAAAGCAGCTTTTTGTCTCGGCGAATGTACAAAGGCTGTTTCTGTGAAAATCAATGATGATGCTGTAGTTTCAGTAAATGAGAATAATTTAGATGATTTCTTTCACAGGTATGTTCAAGCGAAGTTAAAGTAAATCTATACTAATGGGTGCATTTTCTTAATTTAAAGAAAATGCACCGGCTACTGGTTGTATTTCACATATATGATTCACGAATTGCAGTTTATTTGCTGCCCCACTCCTGTCTTAATAGCCCATATAAGTACATATCATACCTTTTGCAATCTCTATATATGAAATCTCTGTAAATGCCTTCCCTTATGAATCCAAGACTTTCATACAACTTTATGGCATGTTCATTGTAGGAAATTACATTCAGCTGTATCCTGTAAAAGTTCAGCTCATTAAAACCAAAATCCAGCAACAGTCTCATAGCTTCTTTTCCAAAGCCTTTCCCCGTGAATTTATTATTGCCGATACCAATAAAAATCGTAGCTACCCCGTTACTCCAAATTATCTCGTCAAAGCCTGCAACACCTATTATTCTGCTGTTATCATTGGTCCTTATAGCATAGATATATCTAATTTGTGAATCTTCATAAGATTTTAGCATATCAACCACCTGTTTCTGGCTTTTAGGCACAGCCGGCAGCATGTCATAATATCTGAGAAATCTCACATTGTTAAACCAATCCTCAATTATGGGTATATCATATTCTTTTATTGCCGTAAGTTTAATATTTTCTCCTTCAAGCAATGTTCTCATAAATACCCTCCAACCTCTAAAAAGTTAATCGTATAATTACGACTATTGGCACTTTCCCATAATAACTCAGCTATCCAACAATAGCAGTTAATCAATATACAAATCAACTATATAAATCAACTGTACAAATCAACTGCAAATTTCTTTTCAAGCTTAACCGGATTATAACCCCTTTTCGCTTTTCTTAGCCCCTCTATCCCCAAATCTTCCTGTCTATTTATATACTTAACATCACTAAAATAATTCTCTGCAAAGGTTTTATTAATAAATGCGTAAATGCCATCATATTCTAAGTCACCTTTTTCAATATGAATAACAGCCATATTGCTATTAACTTTTTCTCCTATAGTAAAACCTGCCATCTTGCCGCTAACATATACAGCCATCCCTTTAATGCCCAATATCTGATACTTAGGTAGAATATCCCGTATGCTATCTAATTCATACATAAGCTGTTCATCTTCGCCTTTCCTGTTTTCATACCAGGAATGAGCAAAGTCTATACAATCCTTTATGACACCATCCTCAAGCAAATCTTTGATTTTATAATCATAGCTGCTTATAAATTGATTATATTGATTTTTTTTACGGTGAAATTTTTTACCGCTTAATGAGATCAAATCTTTACTACTATAAATATAATCAAAGTTGTTGATATCCTCACATAAGCAAATATTCCCTTCAAACATGTCCAGGAGCTCATATAAAAAAGAGGTTTCAACATCTCTGAAAAGGCTTTTAAAATCTGCACTATTTTCTCTGATCTTATTAAGTTTATGTACTATTCCTACCAAGTCTTCCTTTTTATAACCTATAGGCTGCATAAAATAAGTGCCAACCTTTTTACAGTATTTTTTTATTATTAAAGCATCGTCTATAACAGCAAATTCTGTGTTTAACATCTTTCTCCATATGTATAATGTTAAGAAAGAGTACTCATACGTACAAAAATCATATTTTCCGATATATTTTTGAAAAATATTTCTATGCTCAATATCCATTTTTTTAAATTCCATTGCAAGTACCACCTAAAGTCTGATAATTATTTATGTCAATATTAATGCCAATTCAATATTAATGTCAACCAAATATTAAATTACTATATCAATATTATCTATAATTTTCATCTTCCTTACAAATTATAAAGTAACATATAATAAGATTATACATGCTTTTTATATTTTTTTAAATGTAGTGTACAATATTTTTTATTTTCTATATTTCGTATCATTTGTACCATAGGAAGAAAATTCGCCCCCTAGCTACCGAAACCTATTGACAAATTATTAACAAAGTCGTACAATATAATTGTTAAATAGTTAACAATGCTTGCAGTCTTATGCTGATAACTGCAGGTAATATTATACTAACTTTGATTAATCTTTGGTATTGGGGGAATGGGTATGCTTCGGATTTACATATGTGTGGGAAGCTCATGCCATTTGAAAGGATCATACTGCGTAATCAACACCTTTGAAGAACTTATTAAGAGGTACGGCCTTGAGGATCTGGTTGAGTTAAAGGCATCCTTCTGTCTTGGACGCTGTACAAAAGGTGTATCAGCAAAAGTAGGAGATACTTTCATAGAAGATCTTTTACCTGAAAATGCAGAAGAGCGTTTTAATGAATTTATACTACAAAGACTGATGGTGAGGGTATGAATGTCATACAATTTAAAGAAGCAAACTGTAAAAACTGTTATAAATGCATAAGGAATTGCCCTGTCAAAGCTATAACCTTTATTAACGATCAGGCCAAAATCATTGATGATGAATGTGTCCTTTGCGGCAATTGCCTGATAGTATGCCCACAAAATGCAAAAACATTAAAATGTGATATTGACAGAGTAAAAAACTATATATCAAGAGGGGATAAAGTATATGCATCTATTGCTCCCTCTTTTATTGCTGCTTTTGAGGATATTAGCCGTGAAAAGATGTATACTGCCCTTAAAAATCTAGGCTTCACATATATGGAAGAAACAGCAATAGGTGCGTCAGCAGTTTCACGAGAATACCAGGCTCTGATCGGGCAAGGTAATATGAAGAATATAATCACATCATCCTGCCCTACAATAAACTTTTTAATAGAGAAACACTACCCTGAACTGCTGGATCAACTTGCCCCGATAGTATCACCAATGATTGCCCACGGGAAAATGTTGAAAGCCGTGTACGGTTCCAGGATTAAGGTAGTTTTTATAGGTCCATGCATATCTAAAAAAGAAGAATGCAATGACCTTCAAAATGATGGCGTTATAGACGCTGTTCTTACATTTGAAGAACTTGAAAAATGGATGCAGCAGGAAGGGCTGACTTTTGAAGACAGTATAATAGCTTCCGGGGATATTATACGAAATACCGTATCCCGTTTTTATCCTACTCCGGGAGGTATTTTAAAGACATTGAACTCAAGGGGATTAAGAAACTACGCGTTTGTAAGTATAGATGGTATTGATAGCTGCATAGAAATACTTGATACCTTAAAAAAAGGTGAACTTAGCAATTATTTTATGGAAATGAGCAGTTGTAAAGGGAGCTGTCTTGCAGGTCCATATATAAAAAATACTAGAGGTGGAATACTCGAAGCACGTAATAGGCTTTCCAACTATATTTCCGGCAATCTCAACATAAGGAATAGTGTGCCTGCAAATGCAGGATTGTCAAAAAATAGCAGTACGCCTGTATTAGATAATAAGAATAAGAAAACTGATATGGCAGAAAACAATACAAGCAATTTGAAGATTGCTCTTACTGAAGATGTAAAAGTAAATTTTCATAAAAAATACATTGATCGCTCCAAAAAGTATTTAATACCTGATGAAGCTACCATAAGAAACATTTTATCTAAAATAAGGAAATTCAATAAAGATATGGAGCTTAATTGTGGAGCCTGCGGATATCCTACATGCAGAGACAAAGCCATAGCAGTGTATAATAATAAAGCAAATCTTGAGATGTGTCTTCCTTACATGCGGGAAAAGGCAGAATCAATTTCAAATATTGTTATTAATGCCACACCTAATGCAATAATTGCACTTGATGAGGATCTTACGATAAAGGAAATAAACAGTGGAGCTCAAAAGCTGCTTGAACTGAAAAATGGGAATTATATTGGAAGAAATGTATATGAAATTCTGGATTGTCCTGATTTTGAATATGTAAGGGAAAGCGGCCAGAATTTACTGGATGAAAAGTACTATTACGAGCAATATAAAATAACTGTTGAACAGTCAATACTAAGTATCCCCGACCATCATCTATTAATTGTAATATTGAAAGATATAACAGCTGATGAAAAGCGGAAGCAGCAAATATACAAAGTACGTGCTGAGACAATAGATATGGCGCAAAAAGTTATTGAAAAGCAGATGAGGGTTGCTCAGGAAATCGCAAGCCTGTTGGGTGAAACAACTGCAGAAACAAAAGTGACTCTCACAAAAATGAAAAAAACCATTCAAACGGATATGGGCGATACAGATAATATAAGCTGAAATGTACGATATGAGAAATACAAGAAATATGTAAAATATGTATGGAACATATGCAGATAATGCAAATATGCGAAATACCGGTATTGGTGATGTATAATGAGACTTTATGTTGATGTAAGCTATGAAAGTCTAAATAAATATAATGAAGAACTATGCGGAGATACAGTTGAAGTTATCAGGAACGGAAATTCAGTTACTGTCGTCCTTGCTGATGGTCTTGGCAGTGGGGTTAAGGCTAATATTCTTTCAACTCTTACCTCAAAAATTATTGGCACTATGCTGGTAAATGGTGCAAGTATCGATGAGGCTGTTGAAACAATTGCAAATACACTGCCTGTATGTAAGGAAAGGGAAATTGCTTACAGCACCTTTTCAATTTTGCAGGTTTTTAACTCAGGGGAATGTTATCTTGTTGAATTTGACAACCCTTCAGTTATTTACCTTGAGGGAGGGAAAGTAAAGTACCTGGAAAGCATATCGAGGGAAATCAACGGCAAACATGTCAAGGAAAGCAGATTGCAGTTAAGTGAAGATGATACCTTTGTGCTCATAAGTGATGGAGTTGTACATGCAGGTATTGGCAGCACACTTAACCTGGGTTGGCAATGGGAAAATGTAGCGGAATATGTAGAACGCACATGGAAGAAGGACCTGTCAGCAAAAAAAATTGCAAAACTCCTTGTGTCGGTATGTGATAACCTATATGCGCAAAAACCAGGAGATGATGCAACAGTAGCAGCTGTTAAAATACGCAGCCCCTTAAAGGTTAACATAATGGTTGGTCCTCCTGTAGACAGAAATCAGGATAATTATGTGGTAAGTAGATTCTTAAGCCAGGAAGGCATGAAGGTAGTTTGCGGCGGCACTACCTCTAAAATAGTCAGCCGCGAAACAGGCAGAGAAATTGTTACCAGCTTTAATTATTTTAATCCTGCTGTACCTCCTATAGCAGAAATAGATGGTATAGACCTTACAACAGAGGGTGTCCTTACACTTGGCAAGACTCTGGACTATGTAAGAAGATGCCTTTCAACTGAAAGTACAATACATGATCTGCTGCATCTTAAAGACAGAGATGGTGCTTCCAAATTGGCTAACATACTATTGGAAGATGGCACATCGGTAAACTTTTTTGTGGGCAGAGCCATGAATCCAGCACATCAGAACCCGGATATGCCTTTAAATCTCGGACTGAAATTAAAACTGGTAGAAGAACTGGCAGCCTACCTGAAAAGCATAGGAAAGGAAGTAAGTATAGAGTATTTTTAAGTTTTAAGTGCATGGTATCTATTTAGTATATATTTGGCATCTATATAGCATCTGTATAGCATATATATAGCATCTTTGGCAATCCATATGATACCTATTAAAACTTATTTTGGCACTTGTTTAGGTGATTTTATGGTGATTCGTACAATAACATTAAAACTTTATAAACCAAGCAGAAGAAAAAGAGAAATTATAGATGATGCCCTTTTAAGATATTCCATGGCCTATCAATATATGCTTGATAAGGCTTTTGAACAGATTGAAGAAATCAGAGAAAAGTATAAAGAACCTTATGGAATATACTCATCATTTAAGCTCTCAAAATGGATGGACAGCACTCTGTCAGAAGAACTAAATGAATTTGGAGTACAACCTTTCAAAGATTCTTTAAAAATAGATCTGGGAATGTCCCTTGCCGGACATCTAAACCTTAAAAGGATCAGGGAGAATACAAGTTTCCCATTAGTATACTTGCCTGATGATAGATATGATAGTAGTTATGATGCTTTAATGGATGAAATCATCAGTGAAGGGTTGAATGATAACTTAAAAAGGCATAAATGCGAAAAAGAATTGTTGCGGCTAGAAAGGAAATCTGCCTCCTTAAGCCCCATATTTTTCTGTCGTTGTGCCACTAACAGAGATTATTGTCTTCTTTATGATGTAATTAATAAAAAATACTATGCAAAATTATATCTGATGAATCGCAGTGATGACAGGAAAAAAGCATTAAATCCATCAGAAAATATGTTATTAAGGTATATTCATAAAGATGGGGGTATGCTGAAACCAAGTGACAGAAAAGAGCGGTACATTATTGTGCCTTTATCCTTTGGCAAATGGCAGGAACAGTATTTAAAAACTGCATTGGTTGATCCTTCTATTATAAAGACCGCAAGGCTTATAAAAAAGAAAGACGAATATTATCTAGCTGTTAATATAGATATTGAAGAAGAGAAAGCGGTAGAAACAGAGACCTATCTAGGACTGTCAAGGGATCTTAAGGCTCTTGCCTGCTATACTATAGTTGACAGCGGCGGACAGGTTTTGGAAACTAATAAATTTACAAATTTGGAAGTAAATAAATTTGCAAAAATGAAATGTATTTCCTCCGGGGCTTTTCCTGCAGATGTTTTGCACAGCATTGCCAATGAAATAGTTGCTTTATCGGCTAATAATAAATCACAGGTAGTTGTCCAGTCCATGATAGATAAAAGCGACAGGCTGGTCTGGCGCGATGAGCAGGGCAGGGTTTTCAAGCCTCTGCTGGATTGCAGGAGATATAATGATTTAGTTAAAATTCTAGAGTATAAACTGCCATCAAGGGGCCTTCCACCTCCTATAAAGGTAAGCCCTGTAGGTATTTTTTATAAATGTCCCGCCTGTGAGCTTCAGGCAAAGAAAAACAGAATTTCCAAAGATATGTTCATATGCACAGCTTGTGGTCAGGTTATGGAGATAGGGCACCTTGGCAGTCTTAACCTGGCGAAAAAACCAATTCAATATAGCAAGGATGTGTTGAAAGTAAATGTGGAAAGCACTCCCATAGGTGTAAGACTTATAAATAAAGAATTAGGGCTGGATTTCAAGCCTTCCGAAGATATAAATTGGTTTGACGATTTCAAAAAGGAGATTGTAGATATTATTGAAAATTTCAACGCAAACATGCCGGGAGTAAAAGACGATAGTAAGAGCTTTAAAATGAAATACAGTATTATTAAGCGGCTTGAAAGTGGAAAGGATTTATCAGAAATGATAAGGTTAAGCTAATGATTAATGCTATTATGCCAGTTTGGAAATATAACAAAGTAGTATTAAGCTAATGATTAAACTAATACTGATTCTGCTGTAAAATCCGAATTGTTGCAGTAGGATCAGTTAATATATTTTGGTGCCTTTGCTGCCGCACCAAGGCCTGAAAGCAAGGAATACACCTGCCTTTGGACTGAAACCTGCAGAGCGGGAATGCATGTTTTACTGCATTAAAGAGCAGCTATCTAATTTTCGCAATACCCCGGGAGGTTAACCTCTTCGGGGTATTGTGCTAATATGTCAAACTCCTGTAGACCCAAACCCTCCACCTCTATTGGTGCCTATATCCTTCACCGACTCAACAACAGTAAACTTAATTCTGGGTAATTCCTGAAGCACGATCTGCGCAATTCGATCTCCTTTTCTAATTTTATAAGTACCCATTTTATTGCCCTTACTTTCAAGGGTTAATATTTCGTTACTGAAATTAACACAGCAAGCCGTATTAAACTCGGCAACTGACGAATTGCTCATAATAATTCCAAGTTCATCTCTATATCCGCTATCAATAGTTCCAGGAGAATTTGCAATCCTCAATGGTGTTTTATAGGAAATTCCGCTCCTTGGCCTTACCTGTATTTCAAAGCCCTCGGGTATTGCAAGTTTTATCCCCGTAGGAATTATTGCTGTTTCTCCAGGCTTAATCATTACATCTTCGGCAGCAAAAACATCCATTCCGGCATCACCAGGCTTTGCATACTCGGGCAGAACAGCTCCCTCCCTGCAAAGTTCAATAAATACCTCAATATCCATAAATAACCCCCTGATTTTTCAAAATATGCTTCTCTTGATACAGCAAATCCGTATCCCTCTTATACACCTCTGAAATAGTGACCTCTCGTAAAACCCTTGTCCTTTATCCTGGCAATCTCTCGTTCATATTTATCTTCAAGTTTGACTTCAAGCCTATTATCAAATTTATTATCAAGTCTATTGTCAAGTCTATTATCAGGCTTATCTCCAAGTTTATCTTCACACCTTATATCAAAATGCTCATCATCTGCTACAAAATCATTCTTTAGCTGTATTTTGCTATTTATTAATTCCCTGTGCATATTTACAAGATTTACAACTTCATCAGGGCTTTCATCCCATATATTAATTCTGAATATGTCTGCACCTGAATTTGCAATTTTATCTATATTATCTGCAAGAAACAATATCTTTGAATTAAAAATGGTACTCCTGCAGTCAATTCTATCACAGAACATGGGAAACTTTTCATTCATTCTGTCTAATAATGAATATGTACCCTGTGTACATGATCCTTTACATTTTGATTCAGTTAAGACCCCGCCAATTGTTGCACCAACAGGGCAGTATTCGCTTGTCATAAGAGGTATTCTTCCATAAATCACCACTTCTTTTTGCAAATTCAATCCCTCATTATTTCCCTTATTGCAAATATTTTTTATTTGTTCCAAAGTTAGTTCATATGAGAAAGTAACTCCATCAGCTCCCATGTTATACAAGTTTCGTACCGAAATACTGTTGAATGCATTAAAGGAATAATCACATGCAACTTTTAGATTTGCACTTGTGCAAGGGCCTGGATTTAATTTTGCAATTTTCAACACACATTCCAAAGTCCCCCAGTTTCCTGCAAGAACACCATCTATGCCTGATTCAACAATCCATGGCAAATTGCTTTTTATCAAGCTGTCATAATTTCCTCTTGTAATTGAAGGCAACCATACAAACACCTCTGAAAACCTATTCTTTATAGATTTTAGAACAGTCTTCACCAAGGAAGTTTCATCTTTAGCTTTATCTTCAGCTTTAGTTTCAGCTTTAACTTTGCTACTTTCTTTAAAGTGCAGAAAAAAACTTAAGGGCAAATATATTCTATCAGCATTTAACTCAGAATAATAACGATCCTTCTGTAAATCGAACTCATAGAATAAGACTGATATTTTAGGTTTACATAATTCAACATCATCAGCTGATACCACTTCACTAGATAAAATTTCAATAGATAGATTTATAGCAGAAGATAAACTCTTACCTTTCCTGTATTGATTTCCTCTATATTGCATTATTCTACTAATTTCCAGTTTTTCAAGTGCCTGCCTTCGCAGTTTATTCAATTCCTTTACCGGAAGTGAAACACCCTCATCAATGCGAATATCAAGGTTGTCGAATTCAAAGGGAGTCCCCCCTGTCTTACTTATCTGATCTCTTACCCGGTCTTCTGTAAGGGGTAGATTCATAGCTTTCTCTGCAATACATTCACCAACAAGTTCAACCCTGTTTTCATGATTATCTTTTACAGAGAATACCGGCCGGTTACCCGCTTTAATATTTAACTCACCTGTAATATGAACCTTTCTGCCAGAGCTGCCAGAGCTATGCAACCAGGTTTCTCTTGCTGCTTCCATAAGTTTTTTTTCGGAAGTTCTATATACTTTATCCCCTTTGCTTATGATGCCGGTTAATCGTCCAACATCAATAACATCTCCCGCATTTGCTTCTTTTACATTTATGTCATTTTTCTTTATTTCGCTTACTACTGTTCCTGGACTTTCTAAATCAATTCTATTATAGCCCGATTTATCAGCTTCTTTTCTATTCCCGGATCTCCTGTTTTCAAATTTTCCATATCCATCCTCATTATTCCATACTTCAATCCCATCACCAATTGATAATGGTTCATCAAGACCTATCCTGGCAAGTTTTGATTTACTATCATATGAAATCACCTTCCCAATATAAATGCCCCAGTTTTTAGGTTTTTCCATACACATCATATCTGCCCCACACTTACCAAACAAATAGCCCTTTGAAAAACCTCCCCTGTTAAATACTTGGTGAAGATCCCGCATATCTTCCTTGGATACATGCTCTTTACTTTCTGCAACAGCTGCATCCAGGTATTTTCGATAGATTCTTACTACTGTAGCTACATATTCAGGGCTTTTCATTCTCCCTTCAATCTTCAGAGATTTCACTCCTGTGCTAATTATTTCTTCAAGGTTATCTACAGTGCAAATATCTTTAGGGCTAAGCAGATATAACCTGTTTTTGTTGCTTGGTACATATTCTTCTAAATCATATCTCTTTTTATCTTCAGCACATCTCTTTTTATCTGCCATTACAAGCTGATATGGAAGTCTGCAGGGTTGGGCGCATTTGCCTCTGTTGCCGCTTCTCCCGCCTAACATGCTACTCATAAGACATTGTCCGGAATATGATATACAAAGAGCTCCATGAATAAATATTTCTATTTCAGTATTACATCTTTCCACAATATAACTAATCTCTTCAATTGATAACTCTCTTGCAAGTACAACCCTCTTAAATCCCATTTTACTAAGAAATACTACCCCTTCCGGGTTATATACAGTCATTTGTGTACTGGCATGGAGATCCAGATTGGGAAATTTCTCTTTCAATATACCTGCCAGTCCAATATCCTGAATAATTACCGCATCTATACCCATTTCACAAGCTTGTCCCACAAGGTTCAAAGCATCCTTCATTTCAGCATCCGATACAAGAGTATTCATTGTAAGGTAAACCTTCACATCCCTTAGGTGTGAATAATTAATAGCTTTTTCAAGCTCTATATTATCAAAATTACCTGCATATTGCCTTGCATTAAATCCCTTTCCGCCTAGATATACAGCATCAGCGCCATTTTCTACAGCAGCTTTTAATGCCTCCATGCTTCCTGCAGGTGCAAGCAGTTCAGGAAGTCTTTTTTTAGTAATTATTTTATCTTTCATTATTTATAATCATCCGTTGTTATTTAATATTCTATTACTTTAATCTTCTATTGTTTACTCTTCCGTTAATATTAATCTCTTGTTGTTTTGGCCTTCTAATTTCTCCATGGATTTTCTTACTTCCTTTAGTTCAGTATCACTTTTTACAAAATCAAGCTGAAGCTGTTTGTATAAGCCATTCACATTTGAATATTCTTTAGCAAGATTCTCATTTTCAGCTTTTAGCACACTTAATTCTTCGCGAAGTTTTTTAAGCTCATTTTCAAGCTTCTCACTTTTTTCATAAGTTTTTGTATAATCGTCTGCAATATTTAGGGCTGTGAGGACGGCTGCCATACAGGTACTAAGCTTATTATTGCTTTTTATTATCTCACCCATTTTTTTATCTACAAACAGCCCTAATTTATGCATGTATTCTTCAGATTCAGTACCTCTGACCATATACTCCATACCAGCAATTCTTAATAATACTCTATTTTTTGCCGTCACATAAACCAACCCCCCAGCTTTATCATTATGTGTATAAATGTTCTTTATATATAATTATTTTTTATATTAGTTTCTGCTTTTGTACGATTCAAAATACATGGAATTACATTGTATTTATACAATATATTTATACTATGTATTTATACTATGTATTTTCCCTTACCATTTAAGCTATATCAATATTATACTATATTTCTTCTAAAAAAGCATTTTTATGATATTTTTTTATCTTTTATGCCTGGTTCCTAGCTAAACCTCAGTAATTCACCTGTATGGGGATCTATGTACGCTACCCAGTAACCGAATGCTCCATATTTTGATCTGTTCCTTTCAACCTGGACCCAGCGGCACAGATTCCCAAAAGGGCTGTCATCTATATTGTGTGTACCCGGTATACCACATACAAAATAGTCTCTGCCTCTTTTTCTACTACTGAATATTCCTGCAATTAAATATCTATATTTGAAATAAGACATAATTATTGATGGGTTGAAAATTCTGGGAACATTTATATCACATTGTTCTAGCAAATTAATAAGATTGACGGGGCTGGTAACCTTCCACCATTTATAATCCCTTCTTCTTACATTAAATGGGTCATATCTTTTGAATTCTTTATCAAAGCATTGTACAAGTTTATTAATATCCGGCTTGTTTTTCTTTCGCTCATAGATGTTATTATCCTGAACAGTTTGCTCTATATCAGGCTGCACGGGTTGCTCCATATCAGGTTGTGCAGTTCGCTCTGTTTCATCCGGTACAGGTTGTTCCGCATCAGGCTGTGCAGTTCGCTCTGTTTCATCTGGTACAGGTTGTTCCGTATCAGGTTGTGCAGTTTCCTCTCTATTATTTGAATTGCTATTGAACTCACTGATACAACCAGGATATATTTTACCGCAAGTTAATTCGTCTATTCCAGGTATATTTTCTGTAAAAGAATACTTACTCTCTACTTTCCCTGTATATTTGCTGTAAATATCATCTACTGAATATACTTCATGCTTATTATCAGTATTTGCATCATCTACTATACTCAAAATTTCATCAATTGTGTGTTCTTCAGCATAATTCCTATTGATTTCATATTCTTCTTTGAGTGGATGTTCTTCACGTTCACTTGTAGATCCGCTTTCATCTGTTTTTTGTTTTTCGATAATTATACTTTTCTCTTTTTTAGAATGGTCTGCTGCAACTTCTGCTTCTTTTTTTCGCTTGACATAATTTTCAAAGGCTTCCTTCCATTTCACTTTACCAGCACTGTATGCAGCTAAGGGGCATTGTATCGTTCCAGCATTATAGTTATCTCCATCTAAAATGACAGCTGCCATATTAAAGTCGGTAATCGGGTATATTGACCCTCCAACATAGTTTGGATCAAAATCCCACAGTAATAGTCCTCTTCCGTCATTAACCTGGATATTGCCTACTTTCACAGGATAAATTTCCGAATTTCTATGTCTCATAATATAAATGCTATATTTATCCTTACCCCTGTTCTCTTTCAAATTCTGTACCATTGCATAAAATTTGCCTTTGCTTTCCCGTACTTCTATCCGAACATAGCCACCAGGCACATCTTTAAGTGCGAAACCTTTATCTTCTTCATTAAGCATCCATACAAATCTTTTAAATCTCATACTTTCCATACTTTATTCTACCCCCAAAATATATCCTAATAAATCCTACTATATATTTATATGAGCAGATTCATATGAATAGAAATATGGTTTAGGATAATGTTTTTTGGGAAAGCATATTTGAAATCTGTGCAAATTGAACTATTGATAATGTTTCCCCTCTTGCATTTTCATCTATTCCCTGACTTTTTAAAACAGCTTTAATTTCTTCTTTATTTAGGGAAAACATGTTTGAATTAAATAATGAATTTAACAAGGTTTTTCGTCTTTGCCCGAAAGATGCCTTTACAACATTAAAAAACAATTTTTTATCCTTAATATATACAGGAGCAACCTTATGTCTTATAAGCCTTACAACCGACGAGGATACTTTCGGTTTTGGAAAAAAGCAGTGAGGCGGGACATTAAATAAAACTTCCGGGGTTGAAAAATATTGTGCAGCCACAGATAATGCGCCATAATCCTTTGTACCAGGTTTTGCCAGTATTCTGTCAACTACTTCTTCCTGTATCATAATAACAATAATATCTATAGCGTTCTCTATAGTCAGGAGCTTCATTATGATTGGAGTAGTAATGTAATAAGGGAGATTACCTACCACTTTTATACTATTAGGTTTAAATCCATTCATAATAATTTCTTTTTCTATATCAAGATCTAAAAAGTCGGTATTTATTATTTGTGTATTAGAATAATCTTTTAATAAATCCGTAAGTGCCGGAATTAAATGCTTATCGATTTCTACAGCTATGAATCTTCCTGCTTTTTCAGCTATATCCTTTGATAATGCACCTAAACCGGCACCTATTTCTATTATTAAATCATCATTTTTTATATTTAAGGCTTCTATTATACCTCTACAGGCAAAATCATCAACTAAAAAGTTCTGTCCCAGAGATTTTGTCGGCTTTATGTAGTATTTATTTATAGTCTCTTTAGTGCCTGCTCCCATACTAATCCCCTGTCAATTGCCAATTTTCCAAATATACTTTTAATCTGCCAGAATATATACTTTAACTTTTCTTATACCCCAATTATCGGCTTCCTTCTGGGTATCCATATAAAGGTCTACCATATTTCCTTTTACTCCGCCTCCTATATCAGCAGCCAGAGCATATCCGTAGTCGGGAGTCTTCCCTATACCTTCAATATATACCCTTGAACCCAGCGGTATTACTTTAGGGTCAACAGCAATAATTCCTTTTTTAACTTTTACTCCTGTGTAAGTTATTCCGAAGTAGGGATGATCCGGATTTTTGCCGGTATCTTTGAATGAAGCAGTGTATGCGGTTGCACGCGCATCAATAACTTTTTTGTAGCGAAACTTTTCTCCTCTTGAAGTAGTACCAGTGGCAATAGTGCCATATTCGACAACTTTATCTATAGGTACCATGGCTATAGATTCTTTAACTAATTCCTTTGTTTTGATTTCTCCATCCTCATAAACAACTCTGTATAAATATTCCTTTACACCTTCTTTACCATCCCTTACTGTCTTTTCAACACCCTGTTCCATACGCTGGCTAGGCCTTTTTTCCACTTTGAAAGAAATTGCTTCCTTCTCAGTTATGAGGTCTTCTTTTATCCTGATAATTCTAAATTTCATTCCTGGGAAAACAGTATCTTCAATATTTGCTCCTTCAAGAAGGTCACTTTCGCTAAACGCTATCTGATTTGCTTCCAAAACTCCTTTGACTGTATTCATTTGAGTAAGTATCTGTTCTTCTTTACCGTCTACATATATGCTTACGGGGGTGGCACGCTTAATAAGTATTTCATTGTTTTTCCATGATATCAGTTTTTGTTCCCCTGAAGGGTAAACATAATCTTCCTTTTTAACATTTATGCCATTTTGCTGTAAGGCTTCTTCAATTGTTTCCCCTTTAGTTTTTAAAATAACAATACTGCCATCATCATTGATAGAAACTGTCTTCACAGGTGCTTTCAATACTTCCGCTCCGGCAAATGCCGTTACAACGGAAACAGCAATAATAATTGAAACTACCTTAAATAATAGCTTTATCCCCATTTCATCAATAATTTCCCTAATTCCCCTGCCAATTAAGTTTTTGCCAAAGATAACTTTGTCAAAAAAACTTTTTTTAATAAAATGCATTTTTGTTCTCCTCCCAATTTATATATATTTCTTTTGGGTTGTAGTTATTCTATTCAAAAATTTCTTCCTTGTCAAATTTTTTTACATAATAATCCATATTACGGTTTATATAATAGTATTATCAAATATTTCTTTTTTATACACTTAACATAAAACTGGAAACATGCATTAATGTAAATTATACTTTCCTATTTATGAAAAAGGCAGCATACAATAAATGTTTGCCGCCTTTCCTTCTATCATGGATTCCTAATATCCGATATATACCACTTTTTATCTTTAGCATTGTAACTAAGAACAATTATTTTTTTATTTTCCCCCTGATTAAATAGCAAATCATACTTAACAGCCCATTCGGCCAGTTTCACATCCAACTCCACAAGAAGAAATACATCCCCCTTATCATATTCATCTATAATCTTTCTGTCTATGTTATCCTTATCCATGTTCTTACCTGCATTTGTATCTATATTATATGGAGTTATGGATTTTATCTTAATACTGTTAACTATATTTTTATACTTATTTGTGAATTGATCAAGACTCTCTTCAGCTTCCTTTCCATTTCCATACCATATACTGTAAGCCTCTTTATAATTTGCTGAGCTTATATACTCCGCCCATTTTTTAATTGAAGTCTCAATAGGTCCCCCTTGCTGTATATCCTTATAAACACTGTTAATCACTTCCGCCTTATGCCTTATCATGTTATTCAAACGGATATTTTCCTGCTTTAATTCTTCAATATCCTTTCGCAAAGCGTTATTTTCATTGGTTATTTTATCTATATTATCATTGCGGAGCTTAAGGGTGTTTTCAAGATTTTCCAATTGCCTGTTAAGGGCATTTATAGTTAAATTGCCGCTTGTGCTTGCTTCTTGAAGGCCTCTTATATCTTTTTCCCTGTTTTCTCTTTCCCATAGTAAATAATTCAGCCCTACAAATATAATTATAATTAAAACGAAAGACATAATAACTATAAACTTTTTCATATCTTTACACCCCCAAGCTAATGGCAAATAGCCCACCTGTTTTTTATTTTATATTAAACAATCTTTTGCCATTTTCCATTGTAAGCTCCGCCATTTTTTCAAAAGTCGATCCTTTAATCTCTGCAATCTTTTTAACTATATATTCAAGATAACCAGAATGATTCCTTTTTCCCCTGAAAGGTTCGGGAGTCAGGTAAGGACAGTCTGTTTCTACAAGAATCCTGTCTTCTGGTACAAATCTTAATACATCCAATACTTTTTTTGAATTTTTAAAGGTAACCGGTCCCCCAAATGATATATAAAAGTTATTGTTTAAAACATCCCGCGCCATTTCCACACTGCCTGAATAACAATGAAACACACCGCCTGCGTCCCTTGCGTTTTCTTCCTTGATTATTCTCATAACATCCTCATGTGAATCTCTGTTATGAATTATGATTGGAAGTTTTACTCTTTTTGCCAGACGTATTTGTTCTGCAAACCATTTTTTTTGGGTATCCGCCGGTGTAAAATCATAATAATAATCCAATCCGATTTCTCCTATTGCCACAACTTTATTGCATGATATAAGACTCTTCAGAGAAGCCATTGTACTATCATCGGTTTTTCCTGCGTTGTGAGGATGAACCCCTGCAGCTGCATACACAAAATCATATTTCTCAGCCAGCATAATGCTCATTTTGGCAGAATCTATATCTGAAGCAGCATTTAAAATATAAGATACTCCTTCCCGGTGGATTTTCTCAAGTAATTCATATCTATCTTCATCAAATCTTTCGTCATCATAGTGTGCATGGGTATCAAACAGCATTTATATTTTACTCCTTTTTATTGATTATACATCAGATTGAATGCTTGGGCAATCTGCAGTTTTACCTGGTAATTCCTCCTTTAGAGTCTTCAAACCTCAAAGCGAAGCGAGTTTGTATTCAGCTTATTCTGGAGCCTGTTTCAATTTCTCCATCCACTGTCACAAGCACAAGATCCTTTTTATCGTTAGACGCCGCAAGTATCATGCCCTGGGATTCAATTCCCCTTATACGTACAGGTTTCAGGTTGGCTGCCAAAATAACATATTTACCTTTCATGTCTTCCGGGCTGTAGTATTTTGCGATTCCCGAAACAACCTGCCTTGTTTCATTTCCCACTTCCAGCTTTAGCTTGAGTAATTTATCAGAGCCCTCTACTTTTTCGGCTTCAGCTACTTTTGCAACTTTTAGTTCGACTTTGGTAAAGTCTTCTATAGTTATGGAATTGGATTCAGGCTCCTTGATTTTATCATTATTTTTCGTATTTTCGTCTTTTCCATCGCTTTTATTTTTCCCGCAATCTTTATTTTTAAGCTGAGTTCCACTGTTTGCATTTTCCATAATTTCAAGATTCTCAAGTTCCTTTTTAAGGTCTATTCTCGGAAATATTACATCACCCTTGTTTACATGAATGCCATCAGGATACATGCCCCAATTTTGTGCACTTTCCCATGAAACCAATTCCTCTTTGCCGGCTATACCCAACTGATGCCATATCTTTTCAGGTGTTTCTGGCATAAATGGTTGAACAAGCACTGAAATAATCCTTATGCTTTCCGCCAAATTATACAGAACCGCTGCAAGTCGTCCCTTGTTGGACGTATCTTTCGCCAAAACCCAGGGCATTGTTTCATCAATATACTTATTGGTTCTGGAAATAGCTTTCCAAATCTCTGTAAGAGCAGTACTGAACTGCAGTTTATCGAGAAGCTCTTCCACACTCCCGGGGGTTTGTGCAATCACATTTTTCAAATCATTATCAAAATCTCCCGCCGTTCTCTCTGCAGGAATTACTCCATCAAAATATTTTTCTATCATTGCTATAGTTCTGCTTACCAGGTTGCCCAGATCATTAGCCAAGTCCGAATTTATTCTGTTAATAAGTGCCTCATTGGAAAAAACGCCATCAGACCCAAAAGGCACTTCTCTTAAAAGGAAATATCTTATTGCATCAAGTCCGTATTTCTTAATTAATACAACGGGATCCACCACATTTCCTTTTGACTTTGACATTTTCCCGCCTTCCAGTAGAAGCCATCCATGACCGAAAACCTGTTTTGGTAGAGGCTCTCCGAGGGCCATTAACATTGCAGGCCATATAATAGTATGAAAACGGACTATTTCCTTACCTACAAGATGAACATCAGCAGGCCAGTATTTCCTGTAATCCGAATCATTATCCGAAAGATAACCCAATGCAGTTATGTAGTTTGAAAGAGCATCTATCCATACATACACTACATGTTTTTCGTCAAATGTCACGGGAACGCCCCAATTGAAAGTTGTTCTAGAAACACATAAATCCTCAAGCCCGGGTTTCAAAAAATTGTTAATCATTTCGTTTTGTCTTGAAACAGGCTGTATAAATTCAGGATTTTCCTCTATATGTTTAATTAACCTATCCTGATATTTTGATAGTTTAAAAAAATAGCTTTCCTCTTTTGTCAGTTCAACCGTTCTTCCACAATCAGGACATTTTCCATCCACCAGTTGTGTTTCAGTCCAGAAAGATTCACATGGTGTACAATACCAGCCTTCATACTCACTTTTATAAATATCTCCCTGATCATAAAGCTTCTTAAATATTTTTTGTACCGCTTCCTCATGATATTTATCAGTAGTGCGAATAAACCGGTCATTGGTAATTTTCATGGCACTCCAAAGTTCCTTTATTCCGCTCACAATATAATCCACATATTCCTTTGGTGTAACTCCCTTTTCCTGAGCTTTCCTTTGTATTTTCTGACCATGTTCATCGGTTCCTGTAAGGAACATTACATCATAGCCTTTTAATCTTTTATATCTTGCTATAGTATCCGCTGCAACAGTTGTATAGGAATGTCCTATATGAAGCTTATCACTCGGATAATATATTGGAGTGGTAATATAAAATTTCTTTTTTTGCATTATTGTTACCTCCTAAAACAATCAAATATTTAACAATTTATTGTCAGTATTTTATTAATTATTTTATTAGTTATTTTATTAGTTATCTTATTAGTTATCTTATTAGTTATCTTATCAGTTATCCGGCCAGTTATATATATATCTTGATTCTGCTGTAACAACTCTGTTACACATCTTTCCGATACTATCGAAATTTTGTTGAAACATGGCTTTCTGCAGTGGAATCATATCTTTATTTATATAAAATTACCCAAATTCCCTTATCTTATAACTATACCATTTGGTACTGCACTTTTTCAAGGAATTTATACATGATTCTACTGCAATAACTTTCCGATGCTATAGGAATTTTGTTGGAACATGACTTTTTACAGTAAAATCATACATTAATAGTCTGTATTTTACATATATTGATTATAACCGATTTCATTGGACATTTGTTTATTTTTTGGGGACATTTCTCTTTCTGGAAATATATTGATTGAAATTTTGCTAAATGATATGATTTTTTAGTACTGAGAGGGGGATGGATGAAATAATGTATAGTGCAGGGAATTTACTTATTAATCTGGTTTTCAAATCTATTCCGGAAATACGAAAGCAGATGAAAGCTCAACGGAAAATAATTGAAGAGTTATTTAATACATTTACATTCATTGATAACATAACCGGTTACAATAACAGTACCGACAGTAAACCATATAGTGTTTCACTTGCTGGATCACATTTGGATCCATACACCGAGTCATGTACCGAATTATACACGAAACAATATATTGAACCTCATGTTGAGCTGTATACTGTACCGGAGAAGCATTTTTTTGTAAATAAAGAGTATGTGCAGGCTTTATATTCTCTCTTTCCTAATGTAAACTCAAAAAAGGTAATAAACTTTATGATATCATTTAATATGCTTACCATGTATCTTGATCAGTTATGCCATAAAGAACAAATAAAAGATGAGTCTACCGTACGACAGTTCTACCTTTCCATGCTTGATGCCGTTGATCCTGATAGAGAAATCAGCAACTACTGCAAATATTTCCCGAGTAAGTCAGAAAATAATTACATAAATCAATTTGTCGAATGCTGTAGAAATGAACTGGAAGGAATACCATCCTACAAACTTGTCAAAGAAAATATAAAGAAATATGTCTATTTTTACTCTGATTTCCATACATATAAACATATATCATATGGTGAAAATCGTGACGACTACCTATTTACATGGTCTGGCTATTATTTAGGCCAATACGCCGATATTTACCCATGGGAATTTCAAGCAGCGGCTTGTTCATGCCTTGGAATATTTGCTTTATTATCTTCTGCATTTGATCCCTCACTGACTGATGAAATGATTTCCAGTATTGACAAGGCCTACTTTCCCTGGATAAATGGTTTACAGGTGCTTCTAGCAAATTATTTGTGCTTGTATCATGATATTATTAATAGTAATTTAAACTTTACAAATTACTATAAAAATCTCAAACTGTGCGAAGAAAGGATTATTTTTTTCTTCAAACAATCTCTTAAAGCATGTTCCCAGGGAAATTTATCTGATAATCATCTTTCAGTAGTAAATTTAATTTTAGGTATATATTTATCAGACCCAAGAGCCGACCTTGGTTTAAAGAAAATAACCAGTAAAAATCTGATTAAAAGCGGAGATATATTATATCACAGGTTATTGAAGCTTATTATGTTCTTGTCCCTACCTCCCAAATATCAATGTGCATATCCATACTGAGGCTAATATTCCTGCTGCATCAGCAATTAATGCAGCTAACAGGGTGTGCTTTATATTTTTTATTCCTGCAGCTCCACAGTATACAGTTAAAGTATAAAATATCGTTTCCGTAGAACCCATCATGGTAGATATTAATCTTCCTATAAACGAATCCGGCCCATGCACCTTTATAATATCCGATACCAAAGCTAGAGATGCACTTCCTGATATAGGCCTTAACAATACCAATGGTAAAACCTCAGATGGTATGTTAAATAAGTCTGCCAGAGGTTTTACTGAAAAAACTAAAAGGTCCATTGCACCAGAAGCTCTAAATACTCCAATTGCTGCAAACAGTCCAACCAGAGAAGGGATAATTCTCAATACAGTATAAATACCATCTTTTGCGCCTTCTACAAAAACATCAAAAACTTTTATATCTCTATATAGTCCAATGATTAAAATTATTAGAAATGTTACAGGTATAGCAAAATCAGCTATCACTTTAATGATCCTCATCTCCCCGCCCCTTTTCTCGCCTTTTTTACTTTTCTCCCTTTTCCCCATATACGTGAAAGCAGTTTAACTGAAATTACACCACAAGTTGCCGCACAGACAGATGCAATCCACACAGAACTTATTATTTCCGCAGGATTTGCTGAACCTGCCTGGGCTCTAATAGCTATGACCGAAGTAGGTATAAGTTGTAATGATGCTGTATTTAAAACAAGAAACATACTGATGTCATTTGAAACGGAATGTTTTGCAGGATTTAACTTCTGAAGCTCTTCCATAGCCTTTAAACCCAGCGGAGTAGCAGCATTTCCAAGCCCCAAAATATTTGCGGACATGTTCATAATAATTGTCCATGCAGCAGGATGGTTTTTAGGCACATCAGGGAAAAGAAAATGTATTAACGGTCTTACCAATGAAGCAAGATTTCTTACGAGACCACTTTTCTCAGCTATTTTCATTAATCCGGACCAAAGGCATATAATACCCAGCAGGTTAATACTGAGTTTAATTGCATCCCCCGACGATTCAATAACCGCATTTGTCACTTCAGCAATTCTACCATTCATTATTCCTATTATAAATCCAAATACAAGCATGGCAAACCATATATAATTCAGCATACTTCATCAATCCTTATCATATAAATTAGGTAAATTGGGGACATTTATCCTTTGTTCACCTGCCCTTTGCATCTGTTCTATACTTTAGGGCATCTCTGTCCCCTTGCATTATATATATTTATGTGACTATATACTTCCATATTACTGCCTCTGATACAAAATGCACCCTTCAATAAACTTGTACTTTATTATTTATGCTAAATATGGTATAATTTAGAATAGTATTCAACAGTTGTTTGACCATAAACAATAATCTAAAATATAAAATAAATTTTTTTTTATTTTTTAATTTTCATATTGACGATTATTGGTATATATGGTACTATTAAGATATGAAGTTTGTCGAAATTTGTAATATTGGGGAGGAAGAGTACTATGAAATCTACAGGAATAGTAAGAAAAGTTGATGAACTGGGTAGGGTTGTTCTTCCAATTGAATTAAGAAGAACACTTGATATCGCTGAAAAGGATGCATTGGAGATTTACGTTGATGGTTCAACAATCATATTGAAAAAATATGAACCAGCATGTATTTTCTGTAACGATGCAAAAGACGTAGTTTCATATAAGGGCAAAAATATTTGCCAAAACTGTATGAAAGAGTTGAAGAAATAAGTTTTTCTTATCTACAATTTAATTATTTAAGATCACTTGATAAAGGGCCGGAATATATTCGGCCCTTTATACTTTTATGTTTTTTCTTCGATTAAGCTCTGATAAACCTCACGTCTTGATACACCTCTATCCTCAGCAACTTTTTTCATGGCATCCTTTCTGCTTAGGCCTTGATGCAGATATATTTCCATGTGCTTTTTTATGTCCGTATCCTCCCACAGCCTTCTTTCTTCATTAACAGCGGAACTATCATCCACACCTTCCAAAATTATTACAAATTCACCTTTAGGACTTTCTTCTTCATATTTACTGATAGCTTCTGAAAGGGTGCACCTGATTAACTCTTCAAATCTCTTGGTCAATTCCCTGGCCAGGACAATTTGTCTTTCCCCTAAAATATTATAAAGGTCTTTTAAAGTGTATATAAGCTTATGTGGGGCTTCATATAATATTATTGTTCTTGGTTCGTTTTTTAGAAACATTATTCTTTCTTTCCGTGACCTTTTATTCATAGGAAGAAATCCCTCAAAAACAAACCTGCCTGCAGGAAGGCCTGATAATACAAGTCCCGTTACTGCTGCCACAGGACCTGGAACCATAGTAACCCTTATACCATTTTCAATTGCAAGTCTTACAATGTCTTCCCCCGGGTCTGAAATACCCGGTGAACCTGCATCTGATACCAGGGCAATGTTCTTCCCTTCAAGAAGAAGGTTTAGCAGGTAATTCCCTTTAGTTGCCTTATTATGCTCATAATAGCTTGTTAAGGATTTTTTTATATCATAATGATTAAGAAGTTTTATTGTCTGCCGTGTATCTTCTGCAGCTATTAAATCAACTTCCTTAAGTATTCTCAATGCTCTCAGTGTTATATCTTCCAAATTGCCTATTGGCGTTGCCACAAGATATAAAGTTCCTTTTTCATCCGGTTTAGCTTTTTCGTCAAGTTTAGCTTTTTCGTCCAATCCAAATTAACCTCTTATTCGTCAAATTTATTTAACAAGGAGGGTGCGTAATCTAATCTATTCTAATCTAATCTATTCTATTCTATTCTATTCTGTGATAAATTCTATTAATTTCATCCGAATAATTACCCTCAGCATTATATACATATAAGGGATCCATCACCTTTAACCCTGCATTTCCACCTCTAGTACCCTGAACAAGGAAGAGATTCGGCTTTTTATTAGGAGATGGGTGGACAAATCTTATAAATTTAGGTTCAATTGAGTATAGCCTCATAAGATAAAGTACATCTACAATTCTTTCAGGTCTATGTACCATTGCCAGACGCCCTCCGGGTACAATAAGCCTGCTGCATGCCTTAATGATATCTTCCAGAGTGCAGGTTATTTCATGCCTTGCTACAGCTTTTAAATCAAGGTTGTTGATAATTCCTCCGCCTTTGTTCATATAAGGTGGGTTGCAAACAGCTAGATTAAACTTTGAAGGTCCAAAATACTCAAGGCCATTTTTAATATCTCCCTGCACAATTGTTATACGATCCTGAAGATTATTTAATTTAACACTTCGCTCTGCCATTTCCGCCATTTCTTCCTGAATCTCAAGACCTGTAATTTTGCCGGCTTCTGTTTTTCCTGCAATTAGAATAGGTATTATTCCCGTCCCTGTGCCAATATCAAGGACAAGGTCGCCCTTTCTGATTTCTGCAAAATTTGCCAGCAACACTGCATCTACACCAAAACGAAATCCATGCTCTTTTTGTATAAGCATAAGTCCTTTATACTGCAAATCGTCTATAGTTTCATTTTCCTTAAGGAATACTTCCGGATTGTCCCTCATATACCTACCCTTTGAAAATGAGAAATCAAGCAAGGATTAAGACCTCTCACCGCCCCCCGCTTGATTCTCTATTTTACGACCTGTATTTATATGTTACATAAACCAAACCGCCATCCTGCTTCCTATAAGCAGTCTCTTATTTCTGCTGAGGAGCATCTACAGGGCAAACACCTGCGCATGAGCCGCATTCTATACAAGCATCCTCATCAATAACATATTTCCCATCGCCTTCTGAAATGCATGATACCGGGCACTCTGATTCACAAGCTCCACAGCTGATGCATTCGTCTGTGATATAGTATGACACTGAAAACACCTCCCCATACTTATAAATCATATATAAAGCAAAACCATTGAAACAAACCTTCGATAAACAGTATATTACGTAAGGTGTTTACAGTCAATAGATATTGTTAATCTTCCAGCTCTTTAAGGGCTTCAAGGTCTATATCCTGGTCATCCTGCGGCATTGCTGCGTCTTTAATTATTCTTATCTCGCTTAAATCAAATATTTGCAGGTCAGTTTCATTTCCTTTGTCCAGCTTGACTTTTACATTTTCCTTGATCAGATTTATCTCCATTACAACTCCCTGCCCATCTGGAGTTTCAACAATAGCTCCAGCCTTAGGTGCTCTTTTCAGGATTTCTTCATAGGCTTCATGTTCATACTTCAGGCAGCACATAAGTCTTCCACAGCAACCGGATATCTTGGCCGGATTTAAAGATAACCCCTGTTCCTTTGCCATTTTTATCGATACCGGCTGAAACTCACATAAGAATCCTTTACAGCAAAGAACTCTCCCACATATGCCAACTCCACCCATCATCTTAGTTTCATCCCGTACACCTATCTGTCTCAGTTCTATCCTGGTTTTAAATATAGCAGCCAGATCTTTTACAAGTTCTCTGAAATCTATCCTTCCATCTGCAGTAAAGTAAAATAATATCTTATTATTGTCAAAGGTATACTCTACATTAATGAGCTTCATATCCAGGTTATGCTCTTTTATTTTTTTAAGGCAAATTTCAAGAGCTTCTTTTTCCCTTGCTATATTCTCATTATGATGTTTAATATCTTCTTCCGTTGCTATCCTTATAACTTTTTTTAAAGGAGCCACAATCTCATTTTCAGGAACCTCTCTATTGGCCAGAACTACATGTCCAAGTTCAACTCCTCTGGCAGTTTCAACTATTACACCAACATTTTCCGGTATATCCAGATCTTCCGGGTCAAAATAATAAATTTTTCCAGCTCGTCTAAATCTTACTCCTACAACTTTTACCACTTATATCAAATCTCCTCCCGAAGTTTCATTATCATTGTTTCAACAGCTAACTGGTAATTGGCATTCTGTTTTATACTGCGTCGTGTAAACTCAATTGCTTCAATGTTTCTTACCAGCGTTTGAACAGAATACTTTCGCGCAGCTTCTATTATTTTACTTTTTTTATCTGAATTAATCAACATGTTTTCTTTTCCATTTACCCGGGCCATTAATAAATCTCTATAATATATAGACATAATATCTAATAAATTATCTATATTACTTTTATTATCATCAAAAAAGTCACAAATATCGAAATATTCCATCCCATCTAAACTACTCAACTTCAGAAGAATTTCAAATGCTTTTTCCCTGAGAGATGCAAATTCGCTGGATACTGCCAATTCTAAAGCAGTTCCTATAACCCCATCAGAGTAATGAACAATAAATTCCATTTTTTCTGCATCTTTAACAACATCTTTAGAGTTGCCAAAGTCATCTATAGTCTCTTTTAAAGAATCTTGATAAAACTTTGATTTAAGTACAGCTCTAACCTCATTATGGGAGTACTTGCCAAAGGTATATTTTGTTCCTCTTGAACGCACGGTTCCCAATAAAGCTTCGTAATTAGCCGTAGTAAGAATTATAACTGTGTATCCGGGAGGCTCCTCCAAAGTTTTTAACAGACAGTTTTGAGCCTGAATGGTCATTTTATCAGCATCAGTTATTAAATATACCTTCCTATCCGAATACAAAGGCCTCACAACAATTTTAGCCTGCATACTACGTATATCATCAATAGAAATATTGGCATCAGATGTTTCTATTTCATAGAAATCTGGATTGGAATTTTCATTCCACAGTATGCACGGCCGACACACGCCACAGGGTCCATTTTCTCCGGGCATCAAGCATAGAAGCATATGTGCAAAAGCTCTGGCAACAGTCCTTTTTCCTATGCCTTTTGGTCCACTGAATATATAAGCATGTCCAACCTTATTATCAATAACAGCTTTTTTTAGCTTACCAATAATTTCCTTTTGTCCAACAATTTCGTTATAATCCATCTTATGCTCCACGTTTTACTGCTTTAATTCCATGTATTTTTACATCATCTATTTTCACATCAGCATGTCTAATATAAGCCCCCGGATATAATCCAGGCGCTGTAATACTTTTAATTTATCCTGCTGGTTCTCCAATAAGTCCTTTGCGAGAACGTCCAGTTCCGAATTTATTTTTTTAACAACAGAGTATGTCCTATAATTGCCTCTTCTGTCCATCATATTTTGCCTTGAGAATTTATAGGAATTATTCAGGAACTCATTCATAAACTCTGAAATAGACCTTTTATAAACAATATATTCTTTAATATCCATTCTCTTTTCAAGCTTTTTACTCTGTTCGAATATTCTATCAGCCAGCTGGTTAAGCTTTTCTTCATAACTTTTATACTCTGCTTGCTTCAGGCTTCCCTGAAAGGTTTTATTGTCGGCTTCAACTTCTTTTTTTACATCACTTATTACCATACCGGTCAAGTTGGGTCTGTTATTCAGAGTTTCTTCTATTTTCATTCCTACCACCCCATCCAGGCAGAAACATGCTGCTGAAAATACATGGTTATGCCTTCTCGAACCTGTCAACATTAATCACAAATATTGTTGCTCCTCCTACAATAACCTCCACAGGGTATGGCATAAACATACCTCCCATATTATTGGGCGTCATTGTAGAGTTTATTGCCTGCTTTCTGCTCTTGGATTTCTGTTTAATAATATTAATAACAGTATCCAGTTTTTCCTCAGTTACACCAACTAATAACGTAGTATTTCCGGCCCGTAAAAATCCACCTGTGGAACAAAGCTTAGTAACACTAAAACCGTTTCTGTTCAATTCATCCATAACTTTCGGGCCATCTTCGTCATGCACAATTGCAAAAACCAATTTCATAAAACATCCCCCTTATATGTCATTTATTACTATTTAATAATATTATTTAATAGTATTATTTGGTACTACTATTTAATACTATAATGTACTGTTAAGCACATGATGAAGGTTCCTCTTCACTATGCTAAAAACATCCTCCGGACTTTTATCTGTGCTAATTATTTTAATCCTTTCTGGATATAAAGCAGCCAATTCTTTATATCCATTATATACCCTGGTGTAAAAATCCAATTCTTCCCTTTCTATTCTATCCGGAGTTGACGATGCAAATCTCCTTTTTAGTGCTGTTTCAGGTACAATATCAAATAAAAAAGTAATATCCGGCATTATTCCACAAACAGCAACACTATTAACTCTGGTTATCAATTCAATGTCTATGCCTCGTCCATAACCCTGATAAGCATAGCTGGAATCAAGAAATCTGTCACATATGACAATTTTGCCCTTATCTATTGCAGGTTTTATTAATTCATGAATAATCTGGGCTCTAGCAGAAGCATAGAGCAGCATTTCAGTTACCTGATCCATTTCACTGTTTTGGGGGTCCAATAATATGGAACGAATCTTTTCACCAATACTTGTGCCTCCCGGTTCACGTGTAACTATAACTTCATATCCTTTTTCCTCAAGATAACTTTTCATAAGACCAATCTGTGTTGTCTTACCTGAACCATCTATTCCCTCTACACTAATAAATAAGCCCCGCTCCATTATTATAATTCCTCCAGATATATTATATCAGTAGTTTTATTTCCTTGATTGTATTTATTATACCATATTATTCTAATATAAACATTCTTTTTTATGCAAATCATACCTGTTTCAAAGTTTACATCATACTATCATACAATATCCACCACATCAACTTCATCATTAGTATCTATTCCATTAACACTGCCACCCGCTTCAATAACGCCGTATATATATTCTACAATATCGCCGCTGATAATTTCACCCGGACAAACTACCGGTATACCTGGAGGATATGGTACAATAAAATCTCTGCTTATTTCTCCCATGGAATTTTTTAATGCAATGTATTTTCCTTTACTTCGGGATACATCCTGAAGCTTCATCCCCTGTTTGGGAATGGGAAGGTTTTTTGTAGCACTAGTGGTGGTTCCCAGCAATATTCCAACCGATCTTTCAACTTTATTATCCTTTTCATGGGCAATCTGCTTTAAAGCCAGGTATAAAGCCTCAATTTCCTTTCTTCCGTCAGCTACGGTTGCTATGCAAACAATATTATGCAAGTCTGCCATCTCCACCTGTATATGGAACTTTTCCCTAAGGGTTTTCGCTGTCTCGTAGCCTGTCATTCCCAATTCTCTGACATTTATAACAACTCTTGTTATGTCTTTTTCAATTTTCATACCATCCCAACTAATTAAATCCTTCTCCTGAAGAACTTTTATGCCGCTTATTAAATTAGAAGCATCTATAAACCATTCAATATTATCAATAAGTCTTTCCAGAAGCTCGCCACCATGTGTTTCCATTATGCTCCGGGCTATGTCTAATGAAGTCATAATAATATATGACGGGCTTGTTGTCTGCAGCAGCCTTAAATTGAATTCAAGTCTGTCAACATCAATCAAATGGGATCCTAAATGCAAATATGCCCCCTGGGTAAATGCCGGCAGCGTCTTATGTGCACTTTGTATACATATATCAGCCCCAGCTGATAAAGCACTTGCAGGAAGAGAACTGTGAAAATTGAAGTGTGCTCCATGCGCCTCATCAACGATTAAAATTTTTCTATAGGAATGTGTTATTTGTGCAATTCTTTCAATATCGGAACACACACCATAATAGTTTGGCCTGGTTATAAGTACTGCAGCAGCATTGGGGTTCTCCTCAAGTGTTCTCTCCAATTCTCCGGTGCCAACAACTAATGGTATTCCAAAAGAATCATCCAGGCCTACAGGCACATACACCGGGTTGGCACCTGCCAGCATCATCCCGCCAATAACGGATTTATGACAATCGCGACTAACAATTATTTTATCTCCAGGCCTGCAGACCGACATTATGGCAGCATGTATTCCGCAAGAAGACCCGTTAACTAAAAAGTAAGTTTTTACTGCACCAAAAGCATATGCCGCCAATTCCTGTGATTCCTTTATAGCACCGATGGGGAAGTGCAGATTATCAGTACCTGGTATCTCCGTAACATCCAATTGGGAAATTATAGCTGCATACTCAGGGAAAATACCCTTTCCCATTTTATGCCCGGGCATATGAAAAGGTATTGGATTTTCTCCTATATAATTTTTTAACGCTTCATAAATTGGTGCATTAATTCGAGTTTCCTTAAAGTGATTCATAGTCCCAACTTCAAGCTTCTTATTTCTTTAATCTCAAGTCTTATTTCCTTTTCTATCCTAACAATATCTTCCTTTATATCATCTAAAGTTTCATCAGTTCTGATTCTTTTATTATAATTCCGGGATGCATAGGCCTGTGGTTTTTCCCGTGATTTCTCCTTTTCTCTAAATCCTTCTTTTGATATGTCTCCTAGCATTCCCTTCGCTTTCTCTCCCGGTCCTTCTTTAGTCCTTTCTTTTGGTATTTCTTTCATCCTATTTCTGTGCACCTCTTTGTTTCTCTCTTTTGAAACCTCTTTTATCCTATTCCTATTTCCAGGAGTTTCCATAGTTTTCTCTTTCAGAAATGTCTTCCCTCTTTCCTTAAGAATCTCTTTTGTGTTCTCTCTCGTTTTCTCTCTTGCATTTTCGGTTTGCGTTCCCTTTGTTATTTCATTCAGTGATTCTTTTCCATGATATCTGTTTTGCTGAATAAAATCTTTTCTTCGTTCTTGATTCCCAGGGTATTTCTGCTGTTTATTATTTTTCTGCCGGTCCTCATATTCTCCCGTTCTCTCTCGAGTATACTCCTGATTCTTTGCCACGTAAACCTCACCCTTTCATGCTAAAGTTGTTTTCACGGGAATTAATTACTAATTCTACTGCACTAAGATTATTACTATTCTACATAGCAATCCATACCTCTTACTGAAACTTCTCCAGATATAAATTGATGTGTTGCTCCATCCTCCCCTTTAACCACTAATTTGCCATCTTCAGTAATACCCAGGGCTATTCCTCTGTATTCACCGTTTTCTGAAACTACTCGTATTTCCTTTCCCAGAGTAATAGAGAATTCTCTCCACTTTTCCAATAATACATCTGTTCTTCCATCTTTGATATAGTTATAAGATTCCTCAAGGTTTTCCAGTATTCCTTTTATTATATCACTCCTCCTGAACCATTTGCCAGATATACCTTCAGAAAGTTTATGAATTTTAAGTGATGTTGCTTTTCCCCGCAATTCAGGGGGGAAGTCTTCCTCATCATGATTAACATTTAATCCGATGCCCAATATTATATGGTTTACTCTATCAAGTTCAGAACTCATTTCTGTTAATATGCCGCAGACTTTCTTTCCATCCAGTATAATATCGTTAGGCCATTTTATTCCCGTACTAATACCTGCTGCCTGCATAATGCCTGATACAACTGCAATTGATGCGGCCAGCGTAATAACTTGAACCTTTGAAGGCAGAATAGCAGGTTTGAGAACCACCGACATCCATATGCCTTTTCTATCTTTTGAGTCCCAAGCCCTTCCCAGTCTACCTTTTCCAGCTGTCTGTAAATCGGCAACAACAACAGTTCCATCTTTGCAGCCTTCATGTGCAATTTTCCTGGAATAAATATTTGTAGAATCAACACTCTGTAAACAATAAATTTCTTTCCCCAAGCACTCTGTATGTAAATTATATCCTATCTCATAAGCATTTAGTATATCAGGTATGTCAACCAGCACATATCCTTTTTTTGAAGAAGATTCAATATTATATCCCTCAACCTTCAAATCCTTTATATGTTTCCAAATAGTAGTTCTGGTTACCCCCAATTCTGAGCTCAACAACTCTCCCGATATAAAATTTCCCTTATTATTCTTTAATATTTCCAATATTTTATATTTCATTTTATTAAGTCTCCATTACTATTTTGTATATCCACAATTATTTTCCACTATTATTTTCTATATTGCATATGGTTTCAGGTATTTTAATGGTATATATTCTTTCATTTCCATTATCGGTATTATCGATAAATACAGCAATTTTTCTATTTTTATCTTCAATTTTGACAATTTGTTTTAATTCAGATAACTTGCAGTAAAAAAAATACATGGTTATGTCATCGAAATCATAATATTTTTCTTTATTAAATTCTATAAGGTTGTTTAAATAAAGTTCCTCTGAACTATTAAATAAAACCGGAGTATCCTGTGCCTTATTTAAAAGATCGGCCTGACCTGGAATAACAGTAGTGGTAACAAGGCATTCAGGTAAACGATATGAGCCGAATATATACTTTTCAAGGGGTATTATGGATTTAAGGTAGAGTTCCATTACTTCGGGCATATCCACCCCTGCCTCATAAAGGTATCTGTCTGCAACATAGCAGTAATCTGGCGGTAAATCCAGTTTAATACACTTATAGGCTTCATCATTGAACTTGTTTATATCATCCTTCGGGTTTAATAATGCTGAAATACACTTTTTGATGATGCCCTCAATCATTATCTCTTTGCTATGCCATACTGAAAGCTTTAGTCCGCATTCAACTATATTTTCGGATTCTTCAGCCGGCACATAGTAATACACTTCTGCCACAAAATCCCCTCCTTTCAATATACAGCCCTAAATGACTTATCTATACATTATTATAAATGCGTACTTCTTCTTTATCATCGCATTTTTCAATAAAATAATCAATTCCTATATGGTTAAATTCCATATCGGGAGCAATTTCCCTTAAAGGTATCAGTACAAATGCCCGCCCCAGCATTTCGGGGTGTGGTATAGTTAATCTTGGAAGGCCTATATTTATATTATCATAAATAAGTATATCCAGGTCAATAGTTCTCGGTCCCCAATGAATTATCCTTTTCCTTTTCAGCATATTTTCGATTCCCTGCAGCTTATCAAGAAGTTCAAGTGGTTTAAGACCGGTTTTTGTCATAATAACCATATTTAAAAATTTATCCTGTTCTTTGTAGCCAACTGGTTCTGTTTCATAAATACGGGACATTTTCACTACAGAAGTCTTATCCAGTTTGGAAATTGCATTAATTGCCCGTTGAAGATTTTCAACCCGATTGCCCATATTTGATCCTAGTGCAATATAAGCTTCAGATTCCATTTTTATCCTCCCTAAACAAGTGCGCACACTGTTCCATTTCACTTTCTCTTCCTCTTGAACTTTCTCTTGCTCTTTGTCTTTCTCTTTGTTTTTCTCTTTGTTTTTCCCTTTGTCTTTCCCTTTCTATTTCTGCTCCCATCCAGTCAAACTCTCCCTCTATGGGTGCATAAGGCTTTTTTACCAGAACTTTTACTTTTTTAATATTGTTATTATAATTCAATATGGTTTGAGCAATAACCTCTGCCAGTTTTTCTATTAGGTTGAACTTGTTATTTTCAGTAATATACTTAATTCTGCTATAAACTTCGGCATAGTTAACTGTATCATCCAGATTGTCAGTATTACCTGCTCTACTTAAATCAGTATATATTTCCACATTAATAAAAAAGACCTGACCTTTTATCCTTTCCTCGGGTAACACTCCATGGTATCCATAAAATTTCATATTTTTCATAATAATCTTATCAAATTTATGGATTTTATCTGTTTTATATGCTTTTTTGGCGTATACTTTTCTGCATCTACTCATTTTGAAAACCCTCTGACAATTGCATCTGTTACCTTAGCAACACGATACATTTCAGCCACATCATGAATCCTTATAATATCAGCTCCTCCTGCAATACCAAGGGCAACAGTTGCAGCAGTTCCTTCAATTCTTTCTGTAACCGGTAAATTTAAAATATTACCAATAAGAGACTTCCTTGATGTACCCAATAAAATTGGAAGTTCCAAATCTTTTAGTTCATATAATCTTCTCATAATTTCCAGGTTGTGCTCAAAAGTTTTGCCGAATCCAACTCCGGGGTCAATAATCATTCTTTCCCTGTTTATTCCTGCTTTAGTTGCAATCTCAATACTTTTTATAAGGAAAGACTTCACATCCTTCATTAAGTCATCATATACTTTATCATCCTTGTTATGCATCATTACTACACCCGCATTATATGCCGCCGCAGCTTCAGCAATCAGAGGATCTTTCTGAAGTCCCCAAATATCATTAACAATGTGGGCCCCCGCCTGTAGGGCTTTTTCTGCTACAACACCCTTATTGGTATCTACAGATATGGGTACTCTTAACCTTTTAGCCAGAATTTCTATAACAGGTACTACTCTTGATATTTCCTCTTCCGCATCTACAGGAATATACCCTGGTCTCGTAGACTCCCCTCCAATATCAATAATGTCAGCACCATTCTCAACCATTTCCGAAGCTTTTTCTACTGCTGCTTCAACTCCGGAGTATTTGCCACCATCAGAGAAAGAATCAGGTGTCACATTCAATATGCCCATTATATACGTTTTTTTCCCCAGGGGAAGCCTATAGCCCCTGCATTCAAAGTATTTCAACTTAAAAGCCACCTCTGTCGTAAATTATTTTTATAATTATAATTATTATATTATAATTACTTAACTTGCGAAAGGTTTTCCCGATAAATTTGGTGCGGAAATAATTTAAAAATGAATTCTTTGTCTATTTTTGCTAAAAATTTTATATAAAATTTATTTTCATTTTACCTAGAAATAAAACATTCACACATATAAAATTAAGTTATTGGTAATATCATAAGTGTATCAGGTCTTATTGATTATTAAATATTTGGAGTTGTCGAAATGGTAGATCTATTTAAACTAAATACAGATGAACTAAAGGCATTAGTGATCTATAAGGGAGTCCTTGAAGAAGGGGAAAGATTCCCAAAAGAATTTTGGACCGGCGAAAAAGAGCAGGTTAAGGGCATAAAAATAAAGTGCCGCGTTCTTACCCGCTACTGCTTTGAAAACCTTTCCCGAATCGAAGTAGCGGATTTATCGAAATATAACCTGAAGCAATTAAAGTCCCTTCTGGTTAAATATAAGCTTTCAGGTATGGTACAGCGTGTGTTCAACCACGATGTGGTAGCTATTCTTAAAAATGCATATCCTGAAGAATTCAGGACAAGAAAGCTAAAAGAGTGGATGTGGAGCAAACATGGCATATGGCATGATGATAATGCAATTATTGAAGCCATACATGATATGGTCAGGAAAGAAGGCATACGTAGAATTGAAGATATTCCCGCACTTAACTGGAAGGACAGGCTGTTGAAACATGGTATTTATAATGTACTTGCTTATTTCAACTGGTCAATTTATGCCCTTTTTAATTTTGTGTATCCAAACAAATTTCACCCTACAGACTTTAAATATAAAACAAAGTGGGCAGCTGCTGACTCATTGGATAACGCATTCCACTATATGCACAAAACCTTTAAAAAGAAAAAATATACGCTGGATGAAATTTTGCTATTGAACACATCGAATTTTAGAGGTCTGGGACTTGCAGGAATGCTGGCATCTGTTTTTGACTCATCAACACTAAGAGCTAAAGAGTACTACCTTTATAAAACTATCGGTGACAAAGCACACATAAAAGAGTTAAAAGAAGATATCAGAAAATTGAAAAAGGAAAACTACGATAAAAATATCAGGAAAAAACTTAATGAAGTTTCTTCAGTAGGTGGTTTTATATATAATCTGCATGATAATACCACTTTGTATAATTATATAAAACGCCATGCTAAAAAAAATAATATGAGTATAAATGATTTTATATCCAGTTACGGCTTTACATATAAGAGTGCCAGAAAGGATATTAAAAACATCAGTAAGGAAGATATATGGAATCTTCGCAAACAAGGTCTTACTTATGTTCAGATAGCCCAAGAGCTTGAAAGCAATCCTACAACAATAACGGAGATGTGCTCCAGGTATTTTGGGGGAGATCCCCTTATTCCAAGACCAATAGAGGATTATGTTACCGTTCAGGAATTAATGAATAAATATCGTGTAGATCACAAGACAGTAATGAGAATCGTTTATGAAAACAATTTTGAAAATCATACAACTATTCGTTTCAGGTACTTAAAAAAGTCAGAGATAGAACCTGCACTGCAGGAATATGTAGAAACAAGCAAGCATCATAGATTCATGGTAAAGAGATATGCTAATTGAACTGCCGGATAAACGCAGGTAAACGGGTCAGCCCCCGTTTACCTGGTATAAGGTGAACACATTGATTTTGAATGCACCCTCTGGCATGTCTCTACCTCGTTATTAAAGCCATTACTTCAGCTCTGGTTTTTGCTTCTGTTCTTACTATACCCCTTAGTGCAGATGTAACTGTTTTTGAGCCTGGCTTTTTTACACCCCTCATAGTCATGCATAAATGCTCTGCTTCAACTACTACAGCTACACCGAAAGGTTTTATGGATTCCATAATTACATCTGCAATTTCGCTGGTAAGACGTTCCTGAAGCTGCGGACGTTTTGCAATTGTGTCAACTATTCTGGCAAGTTTGCTTAATCCAACAATTTTCCCCTTATTTGGTATATATACTACATGGGCTACGCCAATAAATGGGAGTAAATGGTGCTCACAAACGGAATACAGCGGAATATCCTTAACCATTACCATTTCCTCATGTCCATCTTCCTGGAATATTTTAATTACATTCTTAGGATCTTGACCTACCCCTGCAAATATTTCCTCACACATTCGCGCAACACGATCGGGTGTTTCTTTCAGCCCTTCTCTGTCAGGATCTTCTCCAATAGCAGCAAGGAACTCCCTTACCGCACCTTTAACCCGTTCTTTATCTATCATATTATTAATTCTGCCTTTCTTGTACATGGATCTCAGGCTTTTATATTATTAATCCATTGCATAATAATTTATATTTATGATTATAATCTTTTTTGGCTGAAAGTCAATTTGTTGGCTTTAAAAAGGTGCATTTTCTATATTTGAAGAAAAATATGGCAAGAAACGATTTTCATGTATAATATTCACTGTTCAAATTTTATACTCGGAAGATCGTATACTGCCATATTTTGTATCATAGGAAGAAAATGCGCCCGCAGTTTAGCTGCTTTTTACATTCCCAGGTAATGTCGGACATAATTCATAATCACTCCGCTGAATATCATACCGATTCCCATAAAAACAATACTTCCAACAATTAACGGAAGCCCTGCCCGGCTTTGATTTTTTACTGCCAGTATTCCCATTATTGCTCCTACAACGCCGAATATGAAGGGGTAGGCTAAAAGTGATAATATTGCGGAAATCCAGCCAATGACCAGAAACAAAGTACTATCACGTGCTTCAGCTACTTCTTCCCTGTTTTCAGTATTATTAAATTCATCCATAAATATCACCCCAGTTTATTATGCTACTGAAGAATATACAGTATGCATAAAAGCCAATTTTTTTATAGTGAACCTATAATTAATTTTGCTGCAAAAACTGGAGTATTGAAGCAGAATTAAGCATTTGAAGCTAATGTAATTTTGCGTTTAGTATATTCAATAAGACCGTCAGCATTTATAATTTCCTGCATAAACTCCGGAAAAGGAGCAGCCTTGTATTCATCTCCGCTTGTTAAGTTAACAATTTTCCCTGACGACAATTCCACAGCTACAATGTCTCCTTTGTTAATTGCTTTTGCTGCTTCAGGGCATTCCAAAATCGGCAGACCTATATTTATTGCATTCCTATAGAATATTCTTGCAAAGGTTTCGGCTATAACACATGAAATACCTGAAGCTTTAATAGCTATGGGAGCATGTTCTCTGGATGAACCGCATCCAAAGTTTTTACCTCCAACCATTACATCCCCCTTTTCTACATGGGATATAAATGTTTTGTCCAAATCTTCCATACAATGTTTTGCAAGTTCAGAAGGTTCGTGGGTATTTAAGTACCTTGCCGGTATTATTACATCTGTATCAATGTTATTTCCATACTTTATGGCTTTACCTTGTATCATTAATTTTTCTACCTCCCAGCACCATATACTTTTAGTTAATTTATAATTCATCCGGTGAGGCTATCCTTCCTGCAATGGCAGATGCAGCTGCTATTGCAGGGCTTGCAAGATAAACTTCACTTCCTGTATGTCCCATTCTTCCAACAAAGTTTCTATTGGTTGTGGATACCGCCCGTTCACCTTCTGCCAGAATACCCATGTATCCCCCAAGGCAGGGACCACATGTTGGAGTACTTACAGCGGCGCCTGCATCAACAAATATATCAAAGAGCCCTTCATTCATCGCCTGCTTCCAGATTTTCTGAGTTGCAGGAATAATTATGCACCTTACATCAGGGTGCACCTTTTTTCCTTCCATAACTTCAGCTGCAACTCTCAAGTCTTCTAAACGCCCATTTGTGCAG
>ERZ795032.529-NODE-529-length-40368-cov-63.863171_pt1 | contig 40368 bp, 33 predicted proteins | sample MGYA00375124_ERZ795032 | MGnify/ENA primary metagenome ERZ795032 (study PRJEB30167, sample SAMN05720154) | activated sludge metagenome | isolation source: Anaerobic digester | place: China | collected 2015-12-16 ...
CTGTTTCGGGAGCCTCGCCTGGTGCTGCAAGATCAGTTCCCCCTGCATGTTCCGTAACATGACGCTTGAGAAGATAGGACTCTCTGCGCGGGACTACATGCGGTGCAAGCACCACCTCTCCGAAAAGATCCTGCACAGGGTATTCGATGGAGAAGAAACCGCTGATGAATCGGGCTGAACGCGCGCAGATGGCGATGATGCTCGAGGTCTCTGCCTACCCGAAACCCGGGAACGTGGACCGGTGCCATGACTATCCGGACACCCGTCTTGAGCACTTCCTCGCTTCGACGATCCTCGCAAGACCCGCCTTCGATGCGGCCGAGAGGACTGGCGGCCGGGTCGGGAGCCTGATCCGGGAGGCGGTTCAGCTCACAAACGGTCATTCCGGAGGAAACACCCACTTCGGGGCGTTCATCCTGCTCGTCCCGCTCGTCCTCGGGGGAGATATCGAGGGAGCGCGGAAGGTCGTTGCCGCGACCGATGTCGAGGACGCGGTCGAGTTTTATGCAGCATTCGGCCTTACGAGTGTCCGGATGGGGGAGAGCGAGGACCTGGACGTGAACGATCCGGCCTCGGTCGCCGCCATCCGGGAGCGGGGGATGACCCTTGCCGATATCATGGCCTACTCGGCTCCCCGTGATATGGTCGCCCGCGAGTGGACGAACGGGTTTGCCCTGACCCGCCGGTGCGCGGACCTGCTGCATGCGCACGGGTGCGGGCGTCAGGCGATCGTCGCGGCGTTCCTCGAACTCCTCGCCTCAGAACCGGATACCTTCATCGCGAAGAAGTACGGGGAAGCAGTGGCGGAGAGGACGATGCGGTGCGCAGCCGAGGTGCTCAACGGGGGGCACGATCTCCGCGATTTTGACGCCGAGTGCGTCTCCACCGGCATCAACCCGGGCTCGATCGCCGACATCACCATCGCCGGGATATACGTGGCGCTCGGGGAGGGATGGCAGTGGGACTGCTGACCGAGGGGATCAACGAGGTTATCGCAACCACCGACGGGAACGCCGCTCCCATGGGGATCATCAACCGGAGCGGCTCCCTGCACATGGTCCTCTTCCGCGGGAGCCATACCGTGAGAAACATCGCCCGGGACCGCTGGGTGGTCGCGAACTTCGTTTTCGACCCCGTGATCTACGTCCGCACTGCGTTTGACGACCTTCCGGAGGAAGCCTTTGTCCGGGAAGAGATCAACGGGATGACCGTCTGCCGGCTTCGCGACGTTGAGGCCTGGGCCGCGTTTGCCGTCGACGTGGAGCGGTCGAGCGACGAGGCGCTCGTCGTCCGGCTCGTCCCGGTCCACGAGGAGGTGCTCGGTCTTCGGCTGCACCCGGTGAACCGGGGCTTTGCAAGCATCATGGACGCAACGGTCCATGCCACCCGCTACGTCAGGAACCGCGACCCATGGCTCCGCCGGCTGATCGAGCACCACACAGGTCTTGTCCGGAAGTGCGGTGGCGCCCGGGAGTGGGAGGCGCTCGCGCTTCTCGAGGAGTATATCGGTGACCTGACCCGCGAATGACGTTTTTTTCGTTGCCGCGTCCGGACCCTGAAAAGAAAGAGTCTGCTCGTTCTTCGTGGAGCAACGAGAGCGGACCTCGCAGCCCGGCCCGCAGATGCAGGTGCGTATCTTCACTCCCGGTTTTCATGGTATGTTGGGTATAATAATTCATATATACCATAAAATACCACGAAGGGCCCCTACAGGGAGGTACATGGCATGGCAAAGATCTTTGAGATGTTGCAGAACGATGGGAGGTTTGACAGGCTCGTCGAGATTATCCGGACTCTCGGCGAGGAGAAGATGCTGCAGGGCGAAGGGCCGATGACGTTCTTTGCCCCGGTCGACTCGGCATGGGACGCGATCCCCGAGCAGAACCGGGCGATGATCTTAAACGACAAGCAGATGCTCTCGCACCTCATCGATTTCTTCACCATCCGTGAACATGCATATTCACTCGATGAGCTGCTCGCGAAGAACGTCGTGGAGACCGTCGAAGGAAATCCCATCATGATCCGGAAGACCGAGCGCGGCACGCAGGTGGACGAGGCCGTCGTGCTCGAGGGGAACATGGAGGCGGATAACGGCGTCGTCCACGTCCTTGATAGCATCCCCTTCGTGACGCTCTCGCAGGCCTTTGAGGCCTACGCAACGAAGTGAGCAGGACCATGGGCGGGCAGGACTGCACGGTCCGGCCAGAAACCGCTTTTTCTCCCGCCGTACAATTATGTCCGTAATTTTATATATATGACTGGATGATTTCGATGGTCATGAAGAGTATCTTTGAGACTGCCCGGGAAGACGGTCGGTTGAGCACCTCTGTTGCGATGCTGCAGGCCGGGGGGCTGGCGGAGACCCTCAGCAGAGAGGGCGAGTACACGGCGTTGTTTCCGACAAATGATGCATATTCCGCATTTCCGAGGGAGGTGCTGGATGCCGTCAGGGAGGACCGGGAGCGGCTCAAGGACATGATCCTGTATCACGTGATCCAGGGCAAGCTCACCACGCGGGAACTGGCACAGATGGAGGCGATCAGGACCCTGCAGGGTGACCACCTGGATATTTCGGGCTCGCCGGAGGCGATGCGGCTGAACGATGCTGCAGTCATTCAGCCCGATGTCGAGTGCACGAACGGCATTTATCATGTTATTGACAAAGTGCTCCTGCCGCGGGCTGTTGAGGCGCGAGTAAGGAAACAGGCCTGAGTCCGCATAGGCGCGTGTGCACCGGACATCTCCGCCGGCGGGATTGTGAGATGCCGAAAACCAGCCTCCAATCGGCCCGGGAACCAGGCAGAATCACCCGTAACTTTATATACTTCCGTCTCTCCATCACCCGCCGGGAGCTGGTTCGCATGAAGAGTATCCTCGCGACTCTGCGGGAATCGGGATCGTTTACCACGTTTCTCGATCTTGTACGGACAGCCGGTATGGAAGAGCGGCTGAGCAGTGAAGGCCCCTATACGATCTTCGTCCCGGACGACGATGCGTTCCGGGAGGTGCCCGGGCCGGAACTCGACGGGATTCGCCGGGACGACGGCCGGCTCACCGAGGTCCTGAACTACCATATCGTCCCGGGGGTGCACTCAATGATAGACCTTCTGGGCATACGGACCCTGCGGTCGCTCCAGGGAGAAGACCTGACCATAGAGGTTGCATCGAAGGGGATCCTGGTCAACAACGTCCTGGTCATCGAGGCCGACGCGTGGTGCACCAACGGGATCTGTCATGCGGTCTCTACGCTGCTCCTGCCTCCCATTGCGAGGGCTGCCGTCGTACACGGGTAGCCAGAACGTATAAATAATCCGGCGCGTGTAGTGGTGCGATTGGAGAGAGCAGCATGAAGAACATCATTGAAACCCTGGAGGACTCCGAGAACCTCAGCGTGTTTCTCGAACTGGTCCGGATTTCCGGCATGGAACCGATGCTTCGCCAGAGAGGGCCGTTCACGGTCTTCGTCCCGACGGACGAGGCGTTTTCGAGGGTTCCGGAGGAGCGGATGAACGAACTCCGGCAGGACGCGGACAAACTCCTTCTCATCACGAGTTACCATGTCGTGCCGGGGCAGTTGACCTCAGAGGACCTCCGGAGCATCGCCGCCGTCAGGTCGAGCCTCGGGACCGACCTTGTCATTCGGTCGTCCGATAGGGGTATCACCGTCAACAGCGTCCCTATCGTCGAGGCCGATGCGTTCTGCACGAACGGCATCTGCCATGCCATCAGCTCAGCGCTTGTCCCGCCGACGCTGGAGATCGTCACCCCCTGATCGGTTACCGCTCTCGCGGCAGGAGGAACCGTCCGTCCCGGCGGGCGATCCTGACTGCGGCCAGAGCGCTCTTCTCTTTATCCTTGATCTCGAGCATGATGTCCATGTCCGTCGACGCAGTCTCGGCGAGGAACTGCTCGAAGTCGGCTGCATCAAGGCTCTCTGCATGGCGGCCCTTCCGTCCGCCGGGCATCGGGGTGCTGTAGTCGATCATCGGGACGCCGTCGTCGGGCCGCCAGGTCGCGCCGGACTGTTCGACCGCTTCGGCAACCCCGGCGCCGGAGGGGTTGACAGTGTGGTGGAAGACGTCGAAGAGCACCGGGATGCCGGTCTCCTCGTGGATGCGGAGGCAGTCGGCCAGGGTGTAGCGCGAGTCGTCGTTCTCGACGACCAGACGGCGGAGGATGCTCTCGTCGAGCCGGGAATATACGCTCACGAACCGCCCCATGGCGGCATCCCGGTCGCCGTAGACCCCGCCGACGTGGATCTGGACTTTCGCGGTTCTATCGAGGTGCATGGCATCGAGAACGGCGGCGTGGTAGCGGAGTTCCGCGGCGCTCTTATCAACGATGCCCGGATCTTTCGCGTTGATGACGACGAACTGGTCGGGGTGCATGGAGATCCGCATCCCGTGCTCGCGAACGAACCGGCCGACCTCTCCAAGCTCCCTTGCGAAGATCTCCTCCCATGCGGCGGTGCAGACCGGGTGCGATGCGAACGGCACGAGGCCGGAACCGATCCGGAAGAAGAGGATGCACTCTCTCCGGTTGAAGCGGAGGATCTCACAAAGACAGCGGAGGTTCTCCCGGACGGTCTCCTCCAGCCGCTCGTCGGAGTAGGAGGAGAGCCGGAACGTGCGGCCCGAGGAGCAGCCGATGCTCCGGTTGATGCACGGGTAGCCGATCTTCATGCCCCGCGGGGTGGTGCTCGCCGGGCATCAACCTGCCGCCTTCACCTGCAGGTGTACGCACCCTCGCTCTCGGCGACGAACCCCTCCCGTGCGAGGTCCCCGAGGATCCGCCTCACCCGTCCGGGCTCTTCACTGAGCCTGAGGATCACCTGCTCCTCCGTAACCGTTCCCTCTGCGAGGACGAGCGCGAGGATCCGTCCCCTGACCTGCCGGTCGGACCCCTCGAACCGGCTCTGCCGGGAGTAGGACGCGCTCCTCCGGTTCGGGTTCGCCGTCCGCTTCTTCAAGACTGTGCCATAATCCATCAGCGCGCTGTACCACTCCCGCGGGTTCTCGCGGTCGACCGCCCGCTCGACGAGCGGGAGAACTTCGTCGTCCCGGACGCCCTCCCGGTCCTGGAAGAAGAAGTGGATGAAGATCCGCCGGATGTTTGTCTCGACATAAACGACCGGCATATTGAACGCGTACGCACAGATAGCCGCTGCGGTCGCCTTCCCGATGCCGGGGAAGGTTGCAAGCGTCTCGACATCGGCAGGAAGTTCGCCGCCGTACTCGTCCGCCACGCGCCGTGCGGTCTCCTGGAGCGCGATTGCCCGGCGGTTGTAGCCCATCCCCTGCCAGGCGAGGAGCACCTCGCTTCGCGGCGCACGGGCAAGGCTCTCGAAGTCCGGGAACTGTTTGAGAAACTCAGCATACTTTACGGCGACCCGCTCGACCTGCGTCTGCTGGAGCATGATCTCGGAGACCAGGATCCGGTAGGGGTCGGTGGTGTGCCGCCAGGGGAGGTCGCGGCCGTGGGTACGGTAGTAGGAGAGGATGAGATCCCGGAAAAGGCGGATGGTCTCCGCTGTCGCACCCTGCTCCCGGATAGCGTCGAGGAGCCGGCGTTCGCGCTCGTTCTGGTCGGGGTCGAGGCTGCCGATCACGGTATATCATCTGTCTGACAGGAGGAAATAGGTTGGGCACCCCGGGGGCAGGGGTCCTCAAACTCGACGAAAATCAAGACCCGACAAGATACAAGCGTGCTCCCGACGTTGTGAGTCTGTGGCAAACCCATACTCGGCTTTCCATCTGGTATCGCCACGCACTGCCCCCGCCCCCTGGGGCGGGGAACGACGCTCCGCCAGGAGCGGAGTTGAAGCACCGTCAGGTGCAGAGGAGGAGGCCGGAGGCCGGGCGGGGTGGGGTGCAGGTATAGCCATATGAACTGGAGACAGGGGAGGGGGGATGGTCCCCCTCGCACCTCCCGGTGCTCACGTTCGCTTTCGCTCACGCCTCGAAACTCTGTGGGCTTCTCGAATTCCGTCCTTTCAGGACGTCGTTTTCCGGAGCGTCGTTCCCCCTATGGCGATATCCCCACGGTCCAGTGCATCGGGACAACTAGAGGGCGTTCTAACAGCCATGTTCTCACAGCGCGGCACGATGAGCCCCGTCACTCCTCCCGGGCCCGCATCACCGTGAGCCGGACATCCCCCTCGCCGTCGAGGTCGAATGTCCGCGTATCGCCGTGGGCCCGGCAGAACTCCTGGAGGTCGAGCATGTGCTGGAGTCCCGCCGCCGCCTTCTCGTTCTGCACCAGTTCAAGCGGCGGCTCGAGCAGCGGCCGGGGCAGGAAGACCGCGCACTTCGCCCGGCTCCGGGTCAGCGATACGTTCAGGCGGTTTCTGCTGTAGATGAACTCGGCCTCGCGAAGGGCGGTCTCGACATCGCTTACGCCGTAACTGACGACAACCGCCTCCGCCTCCTGGCCCTGCATCTTGTCGACGGTGTCCACGAACGGCGGGTACTTCCAGTCCCGCATGCCGGCAAGAAGGTTATTGATGGCGCCTATCTGGGCATGGTGCGGGCTGACGATGAAGAGCCCGTGCCGCCAGAAGCGGTAGTCCCCGTCCTCAGTCGCCGGATACCGTTCCCCCGAACGGGGGTCGAGGAGCCTCTCCCGGAGCGCTCCGGCCAGCCGGGCGACCAGCGCCGCCTCAAACCGGTTCTCCACCGTCGTCCGGATGCCCTCGAGCACGCAGAGCACGAGCGGATATGCCGGGTCGAGGATCCACTCGATCCACTCCTCCAGTGGCGAACCGGGGGTGAGGGCGATCCGCTGCCGTGCGATCGTATCGGCAGCGGGAGCGTATCCGGTGCCGTAGAGTGTCTCCGCCGCGAACTTTGAGAGGGTGCGGTTCATCCGCCAGTTCTCCTGGAGCTGGCAGGTGTAGACGGGGCGGCCTGGGTCGTCGCGGTGCCGGAGGTAGGCAAAGACGGAGTCCTCAAGGCCGGGGAGGCCGTCAACCGGCACCGGATACGCCCCCTGGACAACCGGGGGGAGCTGGAGATCGTCTCCCGCGAGGACGAGCCGTCCATCCTGCCCGAGCATCGGAATGACCATCGCGAGTTCCGCCGGTCTCATCTGCGACGCTTCGTCGACGATCAGGAGATCGAGGGAAGGGAGGGACTTTTCGAGTCTCGCGAAACCGTGCACCGTCCCGCCGAGGAGGAGAGACGGGTAGCCGACGACGGTCTCGGCCCGGTCGTGGGCCAGCACCTCAAGGCTCCGTTCACCTCCGGGTGTCCGGACATCCCTCAGTTTGTAGATCGGAAGACCGGCAGTAAGGCCGAACTCGTCGACCGAGGCCTGCACCTTGACGAGCAGGTTCTCGATGGCGGCATGGGTGAACGCCGTCACCCCCACCCGGATCCGCTCCCCGTGCGCCCGCCGGGCTTTGACGAGCGCGAGGATCGTCGCCGCGAGGAAATGCGTCTTCCCGGTCCCGGGCGGTCCCCAGACCAGCGTCAGGCGGTTCGCCGTCACGTGGAAAAACGCCCTGTTCTGGCTCTTCGTGAAACCGGCGTCGCGGGCGAGTCGTTCGGCGTCGACGGCGACCGCTTCAGGCTCGGGGACCGGCGCGGTGAACCCCCGTGGGTCACGGAGGAGGCGGATGAAGTTGTTCTCCGGCTGCCCGTCGAGAGCGAGGAGGCGGTCGATATAGCGCGGTGCGGTGAAATCGGTGAACCGCGGGTGCAGCACCGCGAGGTCGCCCTCGGAGAAGGGCGCGTGATCCCGGGGATACGTCACTTCCAGCACAAGCCCCCTGATCTTACCGGCCTTCCGGTCTGCGATGGTGTCGCGGATCCTCGCAAAGCAGAGCCCGCTGTTCCCGGGGTTCGGGCTGCTCCGGTAGCGGAGGTCGTCAAACGCCCGCTCCGCCTCCTCGCCCGCATCATCGTCCGGCACGAGGAGGTAGCTGAACGCCTGCGACTGCTCAAAGAGCGAGAGATCCAGGGGAGTGAGCACCTTCCAGAAGTTCCCCTCGCTCTTTTTGAGTGGGATGCTGACGCCGTCCCGGACCCTTGCCGCCCGCGGCCCGCTCCGCAGTTCCTGCATCCGGCGGGCACCCATGGTCGATTCGTACTCCGCGATGAAGAGGAGGCGCGATATCTCCGGCGTCGCGGCATCCCACGGGCGCGGGAACCGGAAGTTCTCCGGCCACCGCACGAGGCTGCCTTTCACCCGTTCGCGGAGCCCGTCGAGGACGCTCCCTCCCGCAAGCAGGCGGCGCGAGACCTCCTGCCGGACCCAATCTATAGCCTCCGGCCGCTTGCCGTGCCATACCATGATGATGGCGTCGCTCTTCATGGCGTTGCCGTGCCCGTTCCAGAAAAAGGAACCCGGATCGAGCCGGTACGCGAACCGGGAGGAGGGGATTGCCGCGAGGACCTCCGGCAGGCGGAGCGTGAACGGGACGGGAAGCGCAAGCAGCCGCCGGATCTCCCTTGTCAGGACGACAAGTGGAAACGGGACCGATCTGCTCGGGTGGCTGGTCCCGAGAGCGATGCCGGGGTCCTGGTAGTAGAACCGCAGCCGGAGAGCGTCCTGTGCTGCTATGGGGTCTTCGACCGCCTCACCAAGCAGCCGGGTGAAGAGTTCCTCTTCGTAGGTATCGTAAACGTAGGTCTGCACCGACTTCTGGTCCGCCCACTCCCGGCCCCGGTTGTACTCGTCGACGGCCGCCAGTTCTGCGGCGAGAGCACGGACGAACTCCTGCCGGACCCGGGTGCAGTCGGCGGGGTCCGCCGCGACATAGATCTCTTCGTGCGAGGGCGTCCCGTAGACCGCCCTGCCCTTGCTCCGCCGGAACCCGAGGGCGTATATCCGGCCGGAGACGGGGTCCTTCTGGAGCGTCAGGGTGATACTGATATCTTCATAGACCGGGAGGGCGAGCGAGGTCGCGGCGAGCAAAACGACTTCCCCCGTGGAGAGTCCGTGGACGGTCGCCCGCAGGCGGTCGCCCTGGCCGGCGAGCGACCCGCAGTTGTCGAGGTAGCCATCGCTCTCCGGGTCACGGAGGAACGCTTCCAGATCGGAGAGCGTGTTGATGGAGAGCCCGCCGTTCCACGACGTTTCCCGCAGATAGCGCCTCCCGACCGAAGAGAGCCCCGGGATCTGTGAGACCGAGGAGCAGGTCTCCGCTTCCCTGCGGCAATGGGAGTAAAACTCGCAGGACTCGCACCGCGAGGTGAGGTGCCAGGGCACGTTCTCCAGCGGGTCGGCAAGGATGCCCGGGAGGCGGTGACGGAAGAAGTCCTCGATCACCCGTATGTTGAGGGAGAGGTCGAAGGGTTCCGGTTTGTCCTCCCCGTAGAGCCAGATCCCTGCCCGGGCGAGGTCGACATCGAGATCGAGCCCGAGCAGGTCCAGGGCGTGATCGAGGATCAGGGCATACAGCGTCGCCTGGATCCGGTGGCTGACGCTGAGGTCCTCACTCGCTTTGATGTCGATGATCTGCAGGCGTCCTTCGTCATCGGCCCTGACAAGGTCGGGGCGGCAGGGGGAGAACCGGTGCATCTCCGGGTCAAGATCGTAACTCTGCAGGAAGTGGACCGAGACCGGGATGGTCGTCTGGTAGATTGCCTCGCCCGGGGAGAGTCGGGCGAGGAGGTTGAAACTCTCCTCGATGGAGAACGACCGCCCGGAGATTGGCCCGGCCCCGTCCGGGAGCCGCACCTGCCCTGCGAGTTTCGTCCTGACAACCTCCTCCTCCCACTGGATGCCGGCTTCGAGGAGGGCTCGCGTCACCGGGCTCGTGTCGATCGCGGCCGCCGGGATACCTGCTCCGGCGCGCTCCTGCTCCGGGGTCGCGTGGTAGCGGAGGTAGCGTTCACAGTCCTGGTAGAAGTACCGGCCGATGAGCGACGGGCTGAGGTTGAAGCGTGGCATGGACGAACTCAGGTGTTTGGGATGACTCCCTGTGCGGTTCTCTGTTTGTGGGGGCGCGGGAAAACAGTTGTTATTCGTGGTTTCTTTGGCGATCCGCTATAGTGAAGGTTCACAACGGATCGCCCTCGATCGCTTATCCCGCCTGTTGCTCCCCGGGGCGGTTTCCGGAAATGCTCCCGCACCTTTGGGGGAATAGACCACCAGGTACGAACACATGCCGTCCACTAACGTATACACAATGTATACGCTCCGTCGCACCGCCGAAAGAGGGTGGCCGCCCCTCCTCACCCGGTCGTGTTCGCCGTCACGTTTGCGGCGGTCTCGTTTGCCGGCGGCAGGGTCACATCAGGCGGGATCATGACCGCATCGATGGCATGGATGACGCCGTTTGCGGCCGGAATATCCGCCCGGATCACCCGTGCCCCGTCCACCGTCAAACTCTCGCCGGCGGCATCAACGGCGATCGGGTTGCCCTGAACGGTTCGAACTGTGTCGTTTCCGGCGATCTCAGCTGCCGTATACCTCCCCGGGGCCATGTGGTAGAGCAGGGTCTCGGCGAGGTTGCCCTTCGGGTCGTCGAAGAGTTCTTCCATCATGGTCTCCGAGAGTCGGTTGAAAGCCTCGTCCGTGGGCGCAAAGACGGTGTAGGGCCCCGGCCCGGCGAGCGTTCCCTTGAGTTCGGCGGTATCGAGCGCGTGGATGAACGCCGAGAAGTTGCCGTCCCGGGCCAGCACCTCATCGGCTGTCAGATTCTCGACGGCCGGCGTTTCGGACGGTGTGTCGTTCGTCCGGTTCGGGTCGCCGTCTCCCGGCAGGCCCGTGCAGCCGCAGATGAGAACCGCCGCCCCGATAGCCAGAACGGATATGAACAGCGCGCAATTCGTTTGCATGGTCCCTCCTGGAGACTGTATGCTCCGACCCTCCTCTCTCGCTGCCTCTACATAAAGTACTGGTCTCCAGATGCTAAAGTACTGGTCTCCAGATGCCTATTTCCAGAGCGTCAGGGTCGAGACGACGTGGCGGGCCGGATCGTAGACCCTGACGGCATCGTTGCCGGTATCGGCGATATACCAGAGCCCCGCGAAGTTGACGAGACCGCCCGGCTCGTTCAGCCTCGCATCCCCCGACAACCCGTCCCGGTCGCCGCGATCGCCGCTCCCGACCCGGGTGAGAACCCAGTCGGTCTCCGTATCGAACTGCTTGATCTTATGGTTCTGGGTGTCGGCGATGTAGAGCGATCCCTGCCGGTAGGCGATGCCCATAGGGTGGTTGATGCGGGCCATCCGGGCGATGGTGTCGAGATCGCCGAAGTCCTCCGGTGAGTGCCCGATCCGGGTCTCGACCATCCCACGCTTAATACGGCGGATTGCCGAAGCCCCGCTGTCGGCGACATAGAGCGCCTCGCCGTCGGTGACGATGCCGACGGGTCCCGCGAAGGCGGCTTTTTCAAGTGGCCCGTCGACCAGGGCATCCCGGCCCGACCCGGCGTAAGGCTCAATCTCGTGCGTGGAAAGATCCATCCGCCAGATCTGGTTCGCCCCGGCCATCGCGACATAGAGGTATCCGCCCAGCAGTTCGAGGTCCCACGGCGCGTTCAGCGCGACCTCGGTGCCCGGTCCGCCTTCGCCTGGGGACGGGGCGGCAAGACCTGTCCCGGCGATCGTCGTAACCCTGCGCTCGGCCCAGGAGATCATCCGGATTGTGTGGTTCCCGGCATCGGCGATGTAAAGGGTGTGTGCCCCTTCGTCGAAAGCGAGTCCCTGGGGCTGGTAGAACGCAGCTTCATCAAACGGCCCGTCGGTGCTTCCGGCAGCCCCGGAGCCGATCGTTTCCACGATCTTTCCGCTCACGTCGGCGACGATGAGCCGGTGATGGCCGGAGTCGCTGATAAACAGCCGCATCCCTGCGTTGTCCGCAGCGATCTTACCGGGGCGGTACAGGCTCCTTTCCCGTGCAGTCTCCGGAGCGGTCCCGGACTGCAGCTTTCCCTTCTCCAGCAGGCCGCGCTGTTCGAACTCCGTTGCCATGCGGCCTATCTTCGGATTGAGCCGCCCGTAGAGCCCTTCCCCGGCGGTCTTCCCGACCACGTTTCCTCCCGGGTCGATGAGGACGAAGGTCGGCCAGTCCCTGACCCCGAAGGCCTGCCAGAGCAGGCCGTCGCGGTCGATGGCGACGGGATGATCCGCTCCGGCACGGCGGACCGCCTCCCGGAAGTTTCCGGAGACGGCGGCGGATTCAAGCCCTGGCGAATGAACCTCGATGATAACCAGGTCCGGATGGTTTTCCTTGAGTTGCCGTATCTCCGGCGCCAGCCGCATGCAGTTTGAACAGGTGAACGTCATAAAGGAGAGCAGTACCATTCTGCCGGAGAAGTCGCTGACGGAGAGGGGGCGGTCGATGTTGAGCCACTCGAGACCCGGTGGGAAATCAGGCGCGGCCATCGGTTTCATGCGGCACCCTCTGGTGTTTCAGGGTTATGAATGTTGGCGAGGAACCTGCCCGGCTCATCACGCCGGGGGTTCTGCATACTCTATCCGCGGCGTGGCGAGCATCTCTTCACAGAAGGCGATCGCCGCGGGGACCCTGCTTTTCTGGTAGACCGCGGGCTTGATGAGGGGTCTCCCCGGAAGGCTGCCGATGACCGGAAACACCTGCCGCCAGGGCACCTCGTCGGACACCGGCGGCGGGCGGAGGTCGCTATGGATGTGGAAGGCTCGCAGAGCATCGGGCGGAACCTGCTCGAGCGATCGGGAGAAGTCCTCCCTCGTAGCGGCATGGAGGTGCCAGGGGTCGAGTGCTATCCCGGCAAGCCCGGCCATCTCGGGATGGATTCTTTTGAGCGCCGTCCAGAACGCCCGTATCTGGCTCCCCGTGGAGATGCTCTGGTCCCTGTGGTGCTCGAGCAGCACCAGGGGTTCCACCCCGAAGGCATTCCAGTGGGCGAGGACCAGGGTATGCATCGCCGTGATGATATCGGCATGGGTGTTCCTCCGGTCGCCGGGGTGAATCTCGATGACCTCCGGAGGGATGCCCAGGAAGTCTTCGATCTCCAGAAGCATATCCCCGAAAGCGACCACCCAGTCCGGGTCGCGCCACCGCAGTTCCGCCGTCACCTGCCGGCCGTACAGTTCCTTTCGTGGAATGACCGGTTCGGTGTGCAGGACATACCTCAGGGAGCCCGGGAGGTTCGTGTCCAGTTCGTAAAGATGCTCGACGGACGCTCGGGTGAGCATGGACCCGATCTCCTGCCCGGTTCGCTCCACCTCTGTTCTGTTCTTGACGAAATCAGCGGGAATCTCGATATACGCGCACCCGAGCGGCTCGGCAAGGCGCCAGCGTTCGAGGAGCCCGCCTCGCCGGGCTACTTCCGTGACGTTCGGGTAGATGTAGTCGACACCTGCCATGGCGATCAGCCATGGTGGGGGTGGTACAAAAACGTTGGGGATCTCTGATCCCTCGTCATCGGGTTCGGCGTCGCAGGCATCGTCGGGTTTCCCGGCCATGCCTTCATGGCCGACAAGATAGCCGCTTCCATCGGCTGGCCGGCAGGCAACCCCTTCCAGCAGGAGGTGGCGTTTGCGAATCCGGCCATTGAATCTCCGGGGCTGCTCGCGTTCCGGTTCCGCGACTCGGTCTGGCTTGCGGCGATCCTCGCCGGAAGCGTCTTTTACATCGGTGCAGGCATCGGGCACGATCACCTCCATGTACGGCAACTTTGCGCCGAACAACGCCGATATGGTCCTCATCTACGATCTGGCCTTATCGGTCGCCATCATGCTGATGTATGCGGGGCTCGTCCTGATGCGGTGAAGGGTCACGGCTCTTGCGGCCTAAAAGATACCGGAGGCTAACTCCGGCTATCGAGGGTCTGCGGGCAAACGAAGAGGATCGCTATAGGTGTATGGATATGGGTGCAGTAGGCGCGTTCGGGGTCGTAGTATGTGCAGGAGTCACATCTCCAGCGTTCCAGTTTCGTCCTGTTCTGCTGCATCACTGCCGCAAGACCTCCGTCCCGGCCCGGCGTTTCTGGAGAGGGGATGCCGGTATCCTTCTCCTGCAGGTCGACACCTTTTTGTAGGTTCATGGCACCGTGTAGAGGTATCGCCGGATAGGTAGACATTAACTACGTACACGAATATTCATCGAATCGATGAATCCCGGCACTCGCCGGGTTGGAGGGAGGGGTTATTCCGGGGGTATCCTGAGTGGTTCTGCATCCTCCCGGTAGTGCTCAAAGACCCGTTCGCCCCAGGCGACCGCCGCAGGGTCGATGCTGACGAGGTCCGATGCTGTGTCATAGGTCCCCGTATCACGCCGGTACAGGCCGAGCGAGAGGCAGGTGTCGGTCACCGTCATTCCCAGGCGAAAGGGTGAGGGGGAGACATATATGCCGGAGCGGGTGTACTCGCTCAGTGACGCGAGGATACTCCGGTACGGCTCTTCGATCAGCCTTCCGGCGAGTTCGGGAGAGACGACGAGTTCGACCGGTCTGCCGTCCATGACCACCGGCGCGATCACGCCGGCGTGGACCGGGCTCATGATCGAGGATACGCCATGGATCCACGAAGCCTTCCTGACGATCTCTGCAAACGCCGCGTGCACCGCGTAGATATCCTCTTCGGCGTCCCGGACCACCGCCGCGTTGTAGAGGGGCGGCAGTTCGTCCAGGAGTCTGTCGGGTATGCTATCGAGCTCGTGGTCGACCCAGAACTCACGGTGGCGACCGAGCACTCCCATGAGCGCCACCAGCCGCTCGATCTCCGGTTCGACGAGCTTCCCGATCGGGGTGAGCGCATAGTCGCCACGCACCTGCTCGACATACTGCAGGGCCTCGAGCTGCCGGATCTTCGGGATGAGCGCCTGCGACGAACTCCCCGTGACATCGCGGAGGGCCGAGAGCGACCTGTTTTCGCTCCCGAGCGCGATCAGGATCTGGGTTAAGAGCCTTGAGCGGAAGATCGCCTGGATCTCTTCGTGGAACTCACGGTAGATCTCAAGAGAGGAAGCGCCTGTCATCGTCCTTAACAGTTAAGGATGCCGCCCGGCGCATATGACCCTTTCCATTCTTGTATTCTCCCGCCGCCGACCCGTCCATCCCGACCCGAGCGCACTTATAACCGGGAGCCCGATACATCTTGAGGCAGCATGACGTTCACACCACGATACCTGGTCCACACTGCACTCTGTGCCTGTATCATAGCCTGCATCATCACCGCAGGCTGCTCCGGCCCCTCCGAACAGCCGGATATCGGCTCCGATCTCTCCGGCGATCTCGCCGTCCACTTCATCGACGTCGGGCAGGGCGACTCGATCCTGATCGAGTTCCGCGACAAGACCATGCTCATCGACGCCGGCGAGCGCGGGATGGGGGAGCGCGTCATCGCGTATCTCGAGGATAGGAGCGTCGAGCGGCTCGATGTGGTCGTGGCGACTCACGCACACTCCGATCACATCGGCGGTCTTGCCGACGTCATCTCCGCGTACCCGGTCGGCCGGTTCGTTGATGCGGCACAGCCGCACCCGACCGCGACCTACGAGGACCTGCTCGCCCTGGTCGAAGACCAGGGGATATCCTACACCGCAGCAGAGCGCGGGCAGACGATTGCCCTCGATCCCGACCTCGAGATCCTGATCCTGAACCCGGGCGCACAGCCACTCGGTGACGCTAACGAGGACTCGGTCGTCCTGAAGATGACGTACGGGGATATCTCCTACCTCTTTACGGGCGATGCCGGGACTCCGGCGGAGGAGAGCATGGCGGCGGTCGGCCTCGACCTCGATGCCGACGTCCTGAAGGTCGGCCACCACGCGAGCCGGTACGCATCCTCGGCGGAGTTCCTCTCCGTGGTCAGCCCCGCGATCAGCGTCATCCCGGTCGGTGAGGGGAACGACTACGGCCACCCCCACGAGGAAGCGGTCGAACGCCTCGAGGCGACCGGATCGCGCATCTACCGAACCGACCTTGACGGGACCGTCATCGTCGCCACCGACGGCCAGATGCTTACCGTTGCGGCCGGCGAGGCACCTGCCGCTACCGTGACGGCCGGGGCAACAACAGCGGCCGCAACGACCGCACCGACGGCTACCCCCGTCCCCTCCTCCGGCGTCTACATCGCCGACCTCGATGTCCAGGAAGAGCGGATCACCGTCATGAACGCGGATAAGACGGCGGTCAACCTCACCGGCTGGACGATCACCGACGAAGGGACGCGCAACACCTACACTTTCCCGGCCTTCACCCTCGATCCGGGCGCAGACGTCACCGTCCACTCCGGGGCGGGCAACGACACCGCGATCGACCTCTATTGGGGCCGGGGGACGGGGGTCTGGAACAACGACGGCGACCTTGCCACGCTCGCCAATGCGAACGGTACGGTCGTCAGCACCATGGAGCGGTGATTATGCAGAATGAGTCGGCCTTCCGGGCAAGTCTCGACCGGGTAGAGGAGGGGCTCGCCGTCCTCCTCCTCCGCGAGGACGAGTCGGTTCGCTTCACAATCCCCCGCTCCCTCCTCCCCCCGGAAGCCCGGGAGGGGGATACCCTCGAGATCGTGATTCGCCGGGATGTCGCGGCGACAGAGGAGGCGAGACGGCGGGTGGCCGAAAGGATCGCGCGGCTGCGGGCGAAGAGCGAAGACTGACTTCTTCCCGTCTGCCACCCCACTCTTTTATCCCCTTTTGTCTCTCACAGAAGCACCGATGCTGGATCGGTGCGACGTAGTCGTCGTCGGTGCAGGCCCCGCCGGGAGCACCGCCGCACGTTACGCGGCACAGGAGGGGCTCGACGTCCTCCTGATCGATAAACGCAGAGTTATCGGGGTTCCCGTCTGCTGCGGGGAGTTCAACGCCGATCCGGAGGTTCTTGCGAGTGCGCTCCCGAACGCCCCCGGGCTCGACGAACTCTTCCCTATCGACCCCGGGCTCGTCCGGCGGAAGATCCGGAGCGCCGTCGCCGTCTCCCCCGGCGGCCGGGAGTACGGGTTCGATCTCCCCGGCTACACCGTCGATAGGGATGCATTCGACCAGCACCTTGCGGATGCGGCCGCCCGTGCGGGTGCCGTGCTCTCGCCGGATACAAAGTTCCTCGGCCGGGAAGGGCGGCGGGTCATGACCAGCCGGGGCAACGTCGAGGCCAGCGTCGTCGTCGCCGCGGACGGCCCGCTCTCTCCCGTCTGCCGCTCGGCCGGGATGGCGAGGAGCGTCGTGCTCGCTCCCGCGATCACCTGCCGGGTCGATGGGGAGTTCGGCGACCGCCTGAAACTCTTCTTCGGAAACCGCATTGCCCCGGGAGGGTATGCGTGGATCTTCCCGAAATTGGGATGTGCAAACGTCGGGCTCGGCGTGCAGAAGAAAGACACCCCGGTTCCTGTTCTCCTGCGGGCCTTCCTTGCGCAGCACGGCTTTACCGCCCGGGACATCCAGGCCGGGTTCGTGCCCGTCTCCGGCCCCATAAGGGAGACCGTCCGCGAAAACGTCCTCGCCGTCGGCGACGCCGCGGGCCACGTCGTCGCGTCCAACGGGGGAGGCATCGCGCCCGCGATGATCTGCGGGAGGCTCGCCGGGCTTGCGGCGGCACGCCACCTGCTGCACGGCGAGCCCCTCGCGGCCTACGAGCGGGAGTGGCGCTCGGCAATAGGCCGGGAACTCCTCGCCGCCGCAAGAACGAAGAGGATGGCCGACCGGATTCTCGGCTCCGACTTCCTGCTTGAGAGTGCCATGAGCCTGCTCGGCGGCCGCGGCATCCAGAATGTCATCATCTTTGGCGGTCTGCGGTGACCCCGACCGGTGCCGTGTTGCACGGCTGCCGGAGGGTGATCGAAATCCTTATCTTTCCCGGGTGAACCCTCACCCCATCGGAAGGTGATGAAATTGGTCGATGTGGTCAAACTTGACGGCAGAAGGGAACCGTTCATGCGGGAGAAAGTGATCGTGAGCGCGCTGAAATCAGGGGCGCCGCCACAAGAGGCCAGGGCAATCGGGGAGGCCATCGAACGGGTCGCTTACGACGGGATGCCCTCCGGCGAGATCCGGCGGCGGGTGCTCGAGCAACTCCGCGACCGGAACCCGGAGTGGGAGGAGAACTGGCTCATGTACGACCGTGCCGTGAAGAAACGCGGAGTAGAGGCGGCTACCGGGATTCCCTCCCGCTGATATCATCTCATTTTTTCTATCGGGGTCCAACACCGTGGTTTTTATCGGTTCGGCATGAGGCGGCGCCCTCTCAACCTGCCGGGGAACCGGATACCCCTCAATTGGAGGGAGAGACGCCGTAACAGGACGACCGGCCGCCCGTTTCCATCCGGCCGGTGCGAAGGTATATCTACTGATCCGCGCCCATATTTGTCCTGTATTGCCCTATAGAGTTCAGAAATCGAAGAACTGGAACGGCCATAACATGGCCGCTTTCGGTTCTGCCATATAACCTGAACCCGTTCGGCAATCGACATCAGCAGATTGGCACGATGTCCCACCCGCCTTTGAAACGGTTCCCGATTGATTCGGGAGCCCGCGGCGTGGGCACGCCAGCAGGCGATATGTATGCCGACAAGTGATTCAGAAGACGATACACCCTCAAGTAGTAACCAGAAAGAAACAGAAGGAACAAAGATACTCCTCGCCGATCCGAAGACCGCGATCCTCCGGCTGTCCCTGCCGATGATGGTCGCCATGACCCTCATGACCCTCTACAACGTCGTCGACGCGTTCTGGGTCTCGGGTCTCGGTGCAGACGCTCTTGCCGCCGTCGGGTTCTCATTCCCGCTCTTCATCATAACCATCGGGTTAGCGAGCGGACTCGGCACCGGTGGCGAAGCGGCGCTCGCCCGGATGATCGGCGCCCGCGACCGGGCCGGCGCGAGCAGTGTTGCAATGCACACCATCCTCCTGATGACCGTGCTCGCCGTCGCCGTCACCATCCCGCTCTTCCTCTTCGCCGGGGACCTCTTCGTCCTCATGGGAGCGGGCGACGCCGTCGGCCCTGCCACCGAATATGCGCGGATCCTCTTTATGGGGACGTTCGCCCTCCTCTTCGGGGAGGTCGCCTACGCGCTCATGCACGGGGAAGGAGATGCAAAGCGGACCATGTACGCCATGGCGGCCGGAGCGGTCGCAAACATCATCCTCGACCCGGTCCTCATCTATACACTCGATATGGGGATCGCCGGCGCAGCCTGGGCGACCATCCTCGCCGAGGTCATCGCCGCCGTCCCGATGGTCTACTGGCTCTTTGTGAAGCAAGATACCTACATCTCCCTGTGCTTCCGGGAATTCTCGCCCGATCCCGCAGTTGTACGGGACGTCCTGCAGGTCGGCCTCCCTGCCGCGGCCGAGCAGCTGGCCCTTGCGCTAATGGCCCTGGCCCTGAACGGCGTCATCATCCTGATATCAAGCACCGACGCCGTCGCGGTCTACTCGGTCGGGTGGCGGGTCGTGAGCATCGGCTTAACACCGATCCTCGCCATATCGTCGGCAGTGGTCGCGGTCACCGGCGCTACCTACGGGGCCCGGGCGTACAGGAAGATGGAGTCCGCGCTCCGGTTCGCTGCGAGACTCGGGCTCGGCATCGGACTCGGGCTCGCCGCAGCCACGTTCGCCTTTGCCCCCCGGATCGCTGCAATCTTCACGGCATCGGGCGATGCCGCCGTGATCGCCCCGGAGTTGACGACGTACCTCCAGGTCATGAGCCTCGTCTACCCCATGGTCGGGTTCGGGCTCTTCTCGGCGTCGTTTTTTCAGGGAACGGGCCTCGGCGCACGCTCCCTGACGATCACGGTCCTGCAAAACATCGTTCTTTCGATCCTCTTAGCCTGGGTATTTGCCATCGACCTCGGGCTCGGCCTCTCAGGTGTCTGGTGGGGGGTTGCCGCAGGGAACGCGATCGGCGCGGTGCTCGGGTATGCCTGGGCGCGCCGGTACTCGGCAGGGCTCATCGTCAGGCAGGCGGCTGCAACGGCGGTGTGAGGAGATCAATCCTCATATCCGTCGGCCGCTGTATGCACCACTTCACGCAGCGTGAACTTAAACGATGCTCCGAGGTCCGGCCTCCCCTCCACCCGATCCTCGACCCAGTTCCTGCCCCCATAACGCTCAATGAGCATCCCGACGATATACAGGCCAAGTCCTTCGCCGCATCCCTGCGCTCTGCCCTGCTTGAAGCGATCGAAAACAGCCTCTTTCATCTCGTCGGGAATTCCGGGGCCGGTATCCTCCACGGTCACCACCACCGTGTGGTCCTCTTCGAGATCATCCTCGACCCGGATCGTTATCCCGGCATCCGGCCCCCCGAACTTGACGGCGTTCCCGATGAGGTTCGTGAAGATCTCGGGCAGCAGGTCGTCGGCCCAGACCTCCGCCGGCGCATCCTCAAACGAGATGCCCGCTTCCGGGGTACGGTCGAGCGACGCCCGGATTACGTGGCTGAGGTGGACCGGTTTGAGGTCGGGCGGCTCCTGGTGTATGCGGCGGATGGTCGAGACGTTCTGGAGGATGCCGGTGCTCTTCCGAACACAGTCTTTGAGTTTCCTTGCATACTGCGCAGCGTCTCCCTCCAGCATATCAAGCAGAAGGTCGCAATAGAGGTTCGCAACGTTCTCCGCGTTCTTGATGTCGTGGGTCATGACGTCCAGGTAGAGATTCGTCTCGCGGTGAGCTGCTTCCAGCCGCTTGTGAAGCATGCTCCGGAGGACACCTGAGCCGATCTCCTTCCCGATTGCCTCAAGAAGACGGCGCTCCTCGTCCCGAAGCTCATCTCTCATCCTGCTCCCGAGGAAGAGCGCACCAACCACGACCGATTCCGCGAGGATCGGGATGCAGGCAAGCGTGGAGACCCCGAGTGACGAGAGGATCTCTTCCTCGATGGTGCCTCCTTCGCCTCCTCGCTCGAGGTAACGCGGCTGTCCGGCCACGAAGACAAAATTCCAGGGCCAATGATGGACTTTGATGGCCCTGTTGCGGGCAAGGTAGGTCTTGGGGACAGCGCGGTGGTAGCGCGTGAGTGCCAGTGTCCGCTCCGGGTTTAAGAGGTAGGTCAGTCCCATGTCGAAGTCGAGCAACTCCAGGGCCTTTGAGAGCGAGGCTTCGAGCAGTTCGTCGAGCGAGAGGGACGATGCGGATACTCCCATGATCTGGTTAAGGACCAGGAGTTGTCTGTTCGAGGAGAGCAGCCCTTCGTCCGTCGGCCTCCGTTCGGTGACGTCGCGCATGCACAGCACCCACATTCCTGCGAACGGCTCCTGCTTGATCTTCCTGCTGGAGTAGACGAATCGCCGTTCTTCTCCCCGGGCGTTCTGCACCAGAAGTTCGAGACCGGGTATCTCGCTCCCGTCACGCACGGTGGCGAGGAGTCGCCCGGCATCCTCCCTTCTTCCTTGCAGGAGCGGCACCAGATGCGTATCGAGAACCTGCCCGGCATCCAACCCCAGGATCTCTTCTTCGCACGTCGAGAGAATAGCCATGGCGTATGTGTTTGCCCAGGTCACCTGCATATCCCGGTCGAGCACTATGGTGCCTACTCCGGGCTCGTCAAGGATCTGAAAAGTTTCTCTTGGTTGGGTAAATCTCGAACCTGCTCCACTCATAAGAGTATCTTGCCCCCTTGAAGTTTTTATCTTGTAAAAATTATATAAACAAATCATATCCAGGGTAATAAGTGATTTGCGGTGACAGCCTCACTGAAGCCGGATTGCCTGCAGTATCTACGGCTGCTCAAACACGCCTATGGACATGCTGAAAGCCACTCCCGGCCTTTTGCACCGCCCCCTCTCGCACTCGTCACCCCCTCTGCCATGGAGGGGGAGCGCACGCCTTTGCCCCTCAACTCCTGCAGGCCGCCTAAAGAAGCCCAATGCGGCCGAGTGTAGATGAGAGCGACGTCATGTGACCCTGGATGTAGACCGTCCCGCGCGGGTCGGCGCCCATCGCGAGCGCCAGAAGCTCGGTGATATGAAGCACCGGCACACCCATGTGGTCGTACACCAGCTCGCATCCCGGGCAGTCGACGACCATCAAGTCCAGACGGTGCTGCATAAAGTCCTGGTAAACGAGCCGGTTCAGCCGCGAGAGTTCGCGGGACCGGCCTTTCTGGTGCCGGTCGAAGAGGTTCTTGACCCCGCCGCAGCAGTACTGTTCCATCACGCTCCGGGTGACCCGCGCCCCGGTGACTGCCGTGAGGTTCTGCAGCCCCGGCGGGACGGCGAGGGTACCGTTCATCTTCCGGTAATGGCAACTGACATGCACCCCGACGCGCAACCCCGAGAGCCGCGTCTCGATGAGCTTTCTCAATTCATCGAGGTAGAGCGGGTAGAGGTCGAGGACGTTCGCCACGGAAAAAAGCCCCGGATCGTTCACTTCCCGCCCGATCCTGCCCAGCGCCTCGTTCACCGCTGCCCGGTTTTCGTGCCCGGAGAGCAGTTCCAGTGCGGCTGCATACGAATCGCTGCAGGTCGGGCAGATTCCGGTGATGGGAATACCGTCGCCGGGTTCGCACGCGTCCTGGATGACGCTGAGATTCCGGGCGGTGAGGAGCAGGCGGTCCGCAAAACCCGCGCCGCCCATGTAGTGCGGGGCACCCCCACAGCAGGTCTGCAGCTTCGAGGTCGTATACCGGACGCCGAGCGCGGTAAGGATCTTCTTCTGCGAGAGGTCTGCTCCGGGGTAGTTGAAGGCGCAGCAGGAGTTGAGGTGAAAGACCCGGTCCGGTCGGGTGAGCAGCCGTTTTGGTGCGGGATGCCCGGGCGAGAAGAAGACCGACGCTTTGAGGGGGCGGAGCAGCAGTCTCCGGACTTCGTCGACCGCTCCGGCATCCACCGGCGATGGATACCGGATAGCCTTTGCAACAAACTTTCCGAACCGGCCGCTGCTGACATAGACCGGGAGAAAGGCCTGGGGGGGAAGCCCTCCCCGGTCAAGGAGCATCTTTCGAAAGACCGGCCGCAGGTGCTCCGTCTCGTATACAGCGTTGATGATCCCGCCGATGCTGACGGATCTCGGGCAGACCGTCTCGCAGGAGTAGCACTGGACGCAGTCGGAAAGGTTGAGCTCCGGACACCTGCCTGCCTGGAGGGCTGCGGTCACTTTCCGTGCAAGGTATCCCGGGTCTCCGTTCGCTCCGGGATCGTTGATCCGTGCGGGGCAGTGCGGCGTGCAGGAGCCGCATGCGTTGCAGAGCTGGAAGTTCTGGAATCTCGGATCCTTTTCGTGCAGCAGCCGGTGGATGATCCCCTCCTCGATCGCGTTCCGGATCACCGCCCGGTCCGTCTCCGGGAGCCCTCTACCGAGCATAACCAACCCCTGTGCCGGCCGGATACGCGTGCTGTTTGCCCGGAGGGCAGCATGTTCCTCCGGGAGTCACCCCCCCATACATACGGGAGCACGGGGTCCGCTCTTCCCCGGGAGAGCAGGCACAGCTAAAACTAAGAGTATGACACCTTCGGTACCAATTCATTCCTTCCCCCTTGCTGATAACGTCGCCTGGACAACCCTCTTGTAGCGACTACTTAATTGTTTGGATGCAGGGAATTCGCATGGCTCCGGCGGCTTTCGGGCTGTTGGAAGATGAAGGCTGAGACGCACTTCGGTCTCGGAGTGCGCTTATCCTCTACGTCCTCCCGGAAAAAAAGAGTTCTAAAGATTTTCCAGTCGCTTGCTCACCATATCCCAGTTCACGACGTTCCAGAACGCGTCGATGAACCCCGCCCGGTTGTTTCTGTGATCGATGTAGTAAGCGTGCTCCCAGACATCAAGCACCATCAGGATGCGAAACGTCGGGTAGATGTGGTTGTTGTGCTTCTCGATCTGCATAATCATGGGGCGGTTCGTCATGGTGTCGTATGACAGTGCTGCCCACCCGGACCCCTCGACGCTTGCGGCTGTCTTCGTGAACTCGGCCTTGAATCGGTCAAAAGAGCCCCATTCCTGGTCGATCCGGTCCGCAAGAGCGCCTCCTGGAGTCCCGCCGCCGCCCTTCCCGGCCGGCGCCATGGTCGGCCAGAAGAGGTCGTGCAGGACGTGGCCGCCGATGTTGAACGAGAGTTCCTTCAAGAGCGCTTTCATGTCGACTTCGGCGCCTTCCTGCCGTGCCTTTTCCAGTTTCTCGAGGTCGGCGTTCGCCCCGGTCACGTAAGCCTGGTGGTGCTTATCGTGGTGCAGGGAGAGTTGCTCCCTTGAGATATGCGGTTCGAGAGCGTCGGGCGCATAGGGGAGGGGCGGCAGTTCATACTTCTTCAACGATGCAGTTGCCATCTTCTGTACAGCCATAGGTATCAAATACCAGAAAGGAAAGCGATCTATTTCATAGTGTCGGTGGCCGGAGGCTGTGCGGCATGCCGGTCCTCCGCGCCTTCAACCACCCTGAGCTGTCCGGATGCCAGGACCCGCGCCAATCCGGCCGTGCCTGCATGCAGGGCTTCTTGAGAAGGTAAAAGGCGGGTACTTCCCTGCAAGTCCGGGAATACCGGTATGGGACGTATCGGGGCTCGGAGGGGGTTGCTCCGCAGGCCATACCCACAACCTTTAAGTAAGCGGGTATGATGGATGGTATCCGAACTGCCTCGCACGTTCCGTTGTGCCCGACCCCGCACCCGGTACCGGGTCGCGGTCCCGTCATACATCCACGAGGCCTCTCTGCACGATAACATCCAGACGGCGGTGGACCCATCATGAAGACTGCAGCACGTATCTCACTCTTTACCGCCACGCTCATGATGCTGCTCACGTTCGTCCTCCTTCGGGACATCTCCCTCATATTCACCAGCGACGAATGGAGCCTTTATGCGAGAGTCCTCTCCCTTTTCCTGGTCGCCGTCACTGCGTTCGGGGTGATTCAGTTCATGAGTTATGCCGATCACCTCCTTCGGTCGCTCTACGCCTATGCGGAACGCCCTATTGCGGCGCAAGAGATAAGTGCGGCCCCCTGCCACGTCGCAGTCTTGATCCCGGTCTACAACGAGGAGCCCTGCGTGGTCGAGTCCTGCGTCCGGGCGTGCACGGCAGTTTCTTACCCGGACTTCAGTATCTTCCTTCTCGACGACTCTACTGACGCGCGAAAACGCACGGCAATGCAGGATATATCGCGCCGGTATAACCTCCGTTATGTCCACCGCAACCACAGAAGCGGTTTTAAAGCCGGCGCGATTAACCATGCCCTCCCGCTTCTCGATGGCGATACACCGTATCTCCTGGTCATCGACGCCGATCAGAAGGTGAAGCCGACGATCCTCACCGACCTCATCCCCATCCTTGAGGCCGATCCCGCCGTATCCTTTATTCAGACGCCCCAGTTCTTCCGCTCCGAACCTCACGACCCGATAAGCGTCACGTTCTCCTACCAGCAGCATATCTACAACAAGCACGTCTGCCGGGGGCTCTCCGTCAACCGTACCGCCATGTTGACCGGCTCGAACTGCATCTTCCGGGTGAGCCATCTTGCGGGAATCGGGGGGATGGACGAGGAGTGCATCGCCGAAGACATCGCCACCTCTTTCACGTTTCATCTCCGGGGATGCCGGGGAATCTTTCTCGATGCGGTGTATGCCGAGGGTGTTGCGCCGCCGAACCTCGCTGCGTACTTCACGCAGCAGTTCCGCTGGGCATACGGAAACACCAGGCTTCTCGGGACCATCCTCCGGCAACTTGTGGTGCACCCGCGAAGCATGACCCCGATCCACTGGCTCGAGTTCGTCGTGACCGTCTCAATTTACCTGCTTGGAGGGGTCAACCTGGTGCTCTTCCTCCTCCCCGTCGCCACACTGATCTTCGGCATCCCGATCCTCCCTGTATGGCTCCCTCCGGTCTTTGCCGTGGTGCTTGCGGTGGTGATCGGGATCCAGGTCATCGTCAGTATCCGGGAGCGGCAGTACTCCCTGCGCGACCTCGCGTTCTCGCAGGCGATCTTCAACACGCTCGCGTTCGTCTACGCCCGGGCTATCTGGTATGCCGTCTCCGGAAAACACCTGCCGTTCGTCGTGACGCCGAAGGTGCTTTCAGGGTCTGCCGGCCGGTCCCGGGTCCGGATAGCACCGGTCCTTCTCGTGATTGCAGCCGTTATGGTATCGATGGTTGTCGGTGTTATGCGGTTCGTCTCGGAAGGATCGGATTCCGGTACCGCAATCCCGCTCTTCTGGGCCTGTTATACGTTGACCGTTCTCTCGTCGTTCCTGGTGGTCTGGCACAAGGACGGCAGGCGGGTGTCCGGAGACTGTGTTGACTGACCGTCCTGGTATTCCGGGATGCGGACAGCCGGAGAGCATCAAAAAGGGTAATTGTTTGGGAGAGGCCTTACCGGAATCTCTGCCAGAGAATTCTTCCCATCACCCGGAAGGTGAAGTCAAGTTCCTCAAAGAGCGGGATGCCGTTCTCCTTGAGGATTTTGCGGCCCCGCTCCATGGAGTCGCCGCCGAGCAGCGTCGCGACGATCATGTTCTCGGTCTTCTCCGAGAACCGGATGATCTGGTTTGCGAGCTGCTCTGAACCGATGACGAGGTTCGGGAACCCGACCACGAACGCGATGTCCCAGCAGTCCTGGTACTTGGCGAGCACGCTGAATACCTGCTCGAACCGTTTTTCGTTGGCGTCGCCAAGAAGGTCGATCGGGTTGTTCTTGTTCCAGAAATCAGGCAGGAGGTCGTTGAGCTCCTTGAGAACCTTCGGCGGCAGGCTGATCAGGTCGATGCCGTAGCGTTCGGCGTAGTCGGAGGAGAGAACGGCAAAACCACCGGCGTTCGTGATCACGACTGCACGCTTGCCGCGGGGGTAGCCCTTCGGGCTCGACAGCATCTCCGCGACCTGGAACGTGCCGGTCAGGGTGTGGACGGGGATCACGCCGGACTCGCGGAAGGCTTCCATGTAGACGTCATACGATCCGGAGAGCGAACCCGTGTGGGACGAGGCTGCTGCCTGGCCCTTCGCCGACGAACCGGACTTGATTGCCACGACAGGTTTGGTCTTCGAGACTTCGCTCACCACCTTCATGAAGGTCTTGCCGTCCTGGATCTCCTCGATGTAGAGGATGATGCCTTTGGTCTTGGGGTCCCGCTCCACAAACCTGAGGTAGTCGATGAAGTTGAGGTCCGCCTGGTTGCCCACCGAGACGACGACGGAGAACCCGATATCCTGGGCGATGCTCCAGTCGACCACCGTGTTGACGATAGCCCCGCTCTGGGAGATGAAGGCTATATTGCCGGGTTTGGGTGACTCGTGAACGTAGGTGGTGTCGATGCCCTTCGGTGGGATGATCAGGCCGAGACAGTTCGGGCCGATGATCCGCGTGCCGTAGCCCTTTGCGATCTGGAGGATCCGGTCTTCCAGTGCTTTTCCACCTTCCCCGGTCTCCTTGAACCCGGCCGTGATGATGACCACCATCGCGACTCCTTTCTGCCCGCACTCCTCGATCACGCTCGGGACATGCTTTGCCGGGACGGTGATGACCGCCATATCGACGGGATTCGGGATATCGAGGATAGAAGCATACGCTTTGAGCCCCTGCACTTCCGGACGCTTATTGTTCACCGGGTAGAGCTGCCCCGGGAAGTGGAGGAGGTTGTGCATGATGGCGTAGCCCATCTTCTTGGGTTCGGACGACGCTCCGATGACCGCTATCGACCGGGGAGTGAAGTACTCGATCGGCACGAAGGGCCGCTCTTTTGCCACCTTCTCGGCTGCCTCCTCGTCGACGAAGATACGAGCGTCGACGATGCAGGCTCCCGACTCATACAGCCTGACCGGGTTGATATCGAACTCCACGACGTTGGTGTTCTCGGCGAAGAAACAGTTGATCGCCCACATCACCTGAACGAGCGTCTCCTCGTCTCGGGGTTTCGTCCCCCGGTAACCCTGGATTATGGGGTAGCCGTGGATCTCCTTGATCATCTGCCGGATGGTCTCCTCGGTGATCGGCAGGATTCGCAGGGTGACGTCCTTCATCAGCTCGACGAGGGTGCCGCCCATACCGAAGGTGAGCACCTTCCCGAACGCCGGGTCGGTCTTCCCGCCGATGATCAGTTCAAGCCCCGGCGCCGCCTGCTGCTCGACGATGACGCCCTTGATCTCGGCTTCGGGATTGTACGCCTTCGCGTTTGCGACGATCTTCGTGAACGCCTCCTCTGCAGCCTGCTTTGACGAGATACTGACAATTACACCGCCTGCATCGCTTTTGTGAACGATCTGGGGCGAGTGGATCTTCATGACGACCGGAAAACCGATCTTCTCTGCTACTTTGCCTGCTTCGGCGGGGTTCTTGACGATCGCGTGTTCGGGCACCGGTACGCCGTACTGTTTCAGGAGGTCGTATGATTCGAACTCACTCAGCATTCTCTTTGCCATGGTTGTCTCCTCACGTTTTGAGTATCTTTACTCGAACATCACTATGATCTTGCAGTTCGTGTTCCCTGACAGATGAACCGTCTCCCGGAAAACTAACCCGATAGGTCGGTATGAACCTTACAGCGTGGTATCATATCTGCTTTATAGGTTTTGTAATGATTCTACATGACAAATTCGTAAGGGGGTTCTGTCCGCCTTCGGGATGCCGCTGTTACGCCCCGGGAAACCCGGATTGCAGAGATATTCTTCCCGGATCTCCCGCTGGTTCCAGGCGGGGCATACCAATCCGGGTAACATTTAACGCAAGGCGTGAATAACCAGAATGGGCAGCACGCCGGAACACCTCTCCCATTATCATGTCCTTGTTCGGGACGGATTCTGCCGGTCGTGATAAGCGAACCGGGGGCCTGATTCGCAGAATACCTCATCCGGTGCTGAAACAATCGTATGCGTGAACACACAGCGAGAACCATGCGGCGACTCCTGCCACACGAGATTGACTACCTCTCAGACCCCGAGCAGTTCACCTTCGACTCTTTCCGGGGTCGGGTCCTCGACCCGCTTCCGCCAGCGGCGGCGCTCGGGATAGCGGACGAAGAACTGCTGAATTACTATGAAAATTCTCTCCGACAGGACGGCCGATTCGTCCTCCGTCTGGACCCAAACGGCGATCACTACGAACGCCTCGAGCGTTACGTCGCAGAGACTGCTTTTCTCCTCTTTTCCGGCCGGAACAGGGGTACCTGCCTTCCGGGCGAGGCCCTGGAGGAGTTCTCCCGTTTCCGTCATCTCTGTTACCGTGCGCTCCACCCGTTCCCGGAGACCCAGAAGATCGCCGTCCTCAAGAAGATCGGCCTCGATACGGGGCTTCTCCCGGAGATCGTCGACGAGGTCTCGGCGCTCTTTGCGGCCGGAAGCGGCCTCTTTGCAATGGAGCTCTTCACCCGGCTCAGGGAAGCGGGGAACGCCGACGCGTTCTGTGCATGGCTGAAAGAGACCGATGCACTTTCGGACCTGGCCGGTCGCCCCACACTGCTCTGTCCGCTCTGGCCGCACCAGAGCCGGGCGCTCGAGGCCTGGCTCCGTGCCGGCGGCAGGGGCATCCTTGAGATGGCGACGGCGACCGGAAAGACCCTCGTCGGGCTTGCGGCTGCTTTGAGGCTCTATGAGGTGCACGGGCGCCTGGAGGTGCTGGTGCTCGCCCATTCCCGCGCCCTGCTCAACCAGTGGCGCCGGGAAGCCATCGAGAAACTCGGGCTCTCCGGCAATCCGGGTGCCGATTATACGGTGCCGCTCTCCTACGGCGGCCGTCTTTCGCTCCGGTTCGAGACGCTCCAGAAGGTCTACCGCTCCCCGGACCGCTACCGTGCCGATCTCCTGATCGTCGACGAGGTGCACCACAGCGCCGGGCGAGAGTTCAGAAAGGCGCTCACCGTCTCCGCGAAGTGGAGGATGGGGCTCTCGGCGACGATCGAGGGGAAGGAGCGCCGTCACCCGCTCGACCGGGCTCTCGGCCCGACGGCCTACACCTACTCCCTCAAGGATGCCCGGGCAGACGCGGTCGTTCCGTCGTTCTCGCTCCACCTCCATACGACCTACCTCGACGTGCGGGAAAACGAGGAGTTCAAGAACCTCTCCGAGCAGATCGTCAGGGAACTTGCCGTCATTAACGGCCGGCACCGGGAGATCATCCGGAGGCTGTCGAACTCCCGGTTCGACCGCTTTGCGAGCATCGCGGAGTTCGTCGGCCTGATGCGGCACCTCCGCTACCGGACTGCCGACCTCCCGGAGGCATGGTACCGGCTCACAGGGCTTGTTTACCGGCGTCGGATGATCATCCACCGGTCGGCACCGAAGACGGCGAGAGCGATCGAGCTTGCCCGGCAGCTCGGGGCGGCGAAGAAGTGCATCGTCTTTTCGATGGATATCGCAACCTGCGACGCCATCTACAACGCTCTTGCCGGCTCGGTGGATGCCTACCGTGTCCATTCGGGGATACCCCGGGCCGAGGTGCAACGGTCCCTCGATCGATTCCGGTCGGCACGCCACGGCGTCCTGGTTGCGCCGAAAATGCTCGATGAGGGTATCGACGTTCCGGACGCGGAGATCGGGATCAACGTCGCGTCCTCAAAGACGCGGCTGCAGCTGGTGCAGCGCATGGGCCGGATTCTCCGGAAACGGCCGGGGAAAGAACCGGTCTTTCACCATTTTATCGCCCTGCCGCAGGCATACGTCGACGCGGAGGATGCGTTCGCCTACCAGAACGACCTTGCCTGGATCCGGGATACTGCGCTCCTCCTCGATATCCCGGTCCTGCACGCTCTCGACGCGGATGACGGGATCGCCGGGTTCCGGCAGAGGAGCGAAGCGACCGTCCGCGACTATCTCCGGAGCCGGCGGTACATCGCGACGGACGATTTCGGCACGATCCGGGTCGATGCGATCCTCGAGGCGATCCCGGAGCGGCTCCGCCGTGACCTTGCCGGGTCGCTCGCATCCTGTTCCGGGCCTCTTACCGACGAGGGGTGGGTGGCGATGGTGGAGAGCGCGTGGCGCACCGGCGAGGGTTTGGGCCTTACCGGCATGCACTGGCTCCTCGTCCTCGCCGGACGTGATCCGGAGGTTCTCCGTGGGTTACTCTTGAGCGGGATCGCGGCGGCTCCTGCCGCGGATATCCCCGGGAGCCGTATCCGGGCCGAATCGCCGGCGCCCCCCGCCCGAAAGGACGACCGGCCGGATGTGGTAGCAAAACAGATCCGGGCGCTCGAGCGGGCGGCGAACCCGAAGCAGGAGGCGGCCGCACGCCGCCGGCTCACGGAGATCGGTTCGCCGGCGCTCCCGCAGGTGATCCCCCTGCTCAACTCGCCCAATGATGAGGTTGTCCTCCGTGCCGTCGCAGTGCTGGAGGCGATCGGGGATCCGGCGGCGGTCGACCCGCTCATCCCCCATCTCTCCGATCGGCGTTACAGCGTTCGTGCGAGGGCAGCCCGGGCGCTCGGCCGGATCGGCGATCCTCGTGCCCGCCTTGCGCTGATGCGGGCCTTAAAGGACCGGGAGCCGGAGGTGCGGAGGGCGGCCCGGGCGGCGCTTGGGGCGATGAAGGGGAGATGATGCTGGGGGATAACGTTATCATTCATCCCTCCACGACGGCCCTGCTAGACCCTGTTGATCTCCGGGGTTCCTGCTCCGAGATAAGCGGCATGACAATCTCCCGGAGCTCGCTGCAGAACGCTTCCCATCCCTCCCGCCGATTGAGATCGTGGGAGAGCTGGACAGCCCGGATCATGAGTTGAACATCCGTGTCGATCCCCTCCGGGGAGCGCACCGGGAGGACGAAGTCTCGCTTCTGTTCGAGGAGCACTTCCGGGTAGAGGAGCATGCACCTCATGGCGCCGGTCTTCGCTGCATATGCATGTATCTGGTAGAGATCCGCCTGCGAAACGCCCGCTTTCCGATCGCCCGGGTCCAGCTGCTTATACTTGGTATCGATGATAGCCTCAATCCGGGGGGCTCCGATGACGATATCCGGCCTCAAATTGAAGAGTTCCATACCGTTCGAATCCCTGGCAAGCCTGCCCACGACTGCCTGCGATCTGACCGGCACATCCCGACCAAAGAAGCAGGCTGGATCTCTGGCAAGGACTGCGCTGATAAACTCTTCAAACAGCCTCTCCATCGGGATCAGCAGGGAGAAAAATTCGACCTTTGAAGCCTGCAGGGTGAGGGAAGAGTTCGAGAGGAATATCCTGCACATCCGGATATGCGGTTCGAAGATGCGGTTGAGCCGCGAGAACGCGATACGGTCGATCTCGGCTGCGGAGACCGGCGTTAATGTCACCGGATCGAGGAGGTTGACGATCGAGCGGAGCAGCCGGATCGTCGTAAAGTCTGAGACTGTCCTTGACATCAGGTAACAGGTATACTTGAGGGTTCGGTTCAGGAGGTTGTCGACCGAGAGCTCGTGGTACCGGCAGGGGATGATGTGCATGCGAGCGGGATTTGTATGGTGCCGGAAGTCTATCCGCCCCCGGACTACGCGGAGTTCATCTGAGTTGCGGATATACTCCCTCTTCAATGAGTTCTTTATCGTATTCAACAGGCTCTTTGCAAAGAGGTGAATGAAGACTTCAAAGAGATTCATCTTCCTGAGATCGAGACCTACCGGGTCCACTTCGGTGATGGGAACGTTTTCCGTATGGGAAAGCATCTTGAGGAGATTTGCGGCCGCCATTGCCCTCTGCTCCCGGCAACTCTCGCATGCAAAGAGTTTAGGGAGGATCTGAACGGTGAAGCCGTTGGCTCTTACTACCCCGACATAATTCAACGGTTTTATCGAGTCCCTGCCGATCTCAAGGAACGGTCTTTTGCTGTTCAGGGAGTCCAGCAGCTCGATGGTCTTGTCTGTCAGGTGAAGGGTTCCCTCCCTGAACGAATCCGTCTTTGAGGATACGTACGGGTATCTCTGGTATTCAAAGAGGGTTGCTGTCGATTGGTTCTCACTCATCTGGTTCGGCCTGTCCCTGTTCACGGTTCCCGTTCGCAAGCGCTTCGACTGCCATGAGGAAATCATCGCCGTATAGTCTCTCACGAATCTCGAAACCACGCTCATCTGGGAGTAGTTTGACGAATTTGCTCCCGACAACCTCATTGAATCGGGCGGGTGCGTCGTAGTAATACTCCTGAAGGAGAGGGACGATCTCATGGTACCACGCGAAGCGCAGCATCTCAAGCGCCTCGTCTCGCGATTCGGCGTTTCTCACTTTCATCAGATAACTGTGGCCGATCTGGTGATCTCGGTCATAATTCCCCGTTATTCTCTCGTTGATCGTTTCAAGGGCATCCGTGGCGATATCGACGATCTCCCCGACCTCATCGTCATTATCGCCGGGGAGGTTTCTGAGAACACAGTAGTCGGGCATCATCTCGATGAAACCGAACCTGCGCCGGAGCGCGGCGTCGACGAGCGATATCGATTTGTCGGCAGTGTTCATCGTGCCGATGATGTAGAGGTTCGGCGGGATTGCAAACTTCTCTTTGGAGTAGGGGAGGGTTATCGTGATCTCATTCTCTCCGCAGTAGCGCTTGTCGGCCTCAAGAAGCGTGATCAGTTCTCCGAAGATCCTTGAGATGTCTCCGCGATTGATCTCGTCGATGATGAGGTAGAAGGGTACCTCCGGTGCAGTTTTCAGCAGTTCTCCCTTCTCAGTATCGTCAAGGTGCGGGATACTCTCGGATTCGTTCCATCGCTCCTCAATTCCCGCCCTTTCCGCGAGAACGTTGAATGCACGGCGGGAAAGTGTCTTGAAGATGCCGTCCTCCACGCGGTAGGTGAGGGTGCCGTCGTCGGTCGTGAGCGGCCGGAGGCCTTCGACGAAATCCTCGTAGCCGAAGGAGGGGTGGAAGGTGACGAACACTTTGTTTGGAATTGTCTCCCGGATCTTCTTTAGTTCGATACCGAGCGACTCGTATGTCAGGCCATCCGAAAGAGCGATAATCCGTTGCAGTTCGACCTGACTTAGCCGTTTCAGGCTGCATGCCATTTGTATCCGCACCAGGATAGACACTTTCAATCCGAGATCGTTCTTCATGTCCTCGAATGATGGGCCGTTAAACTGCTGAGCTACCTCAAATTCTATAGAGTCTGATTCTTTTCGAGTACACCTGACCACCGTAGTGAACCGGCGGACCTTTCCAGCGTTGTATGCCAGCGCTATGTCGCCTTCCTGGAGTTCGTCAAAGTATGTCTGCCAGTTTCGCCTCCCTTTCCAGTCATAGACGAAACGGGTTCCCGGGACCATGTCCCGGATCTGGCCGTCTCTTGGCTCATAAATAGTCACGGAGAAGATCCGTTGATCGAGAAGGGATTCTTCATGAACCTCATAGTCATGGACGTTGAGATGCGAGATGTAGTTGTTCGCGCGGTATGTCTTTCCTGTGCCCGGAGGGCCGTACAGAATGACCTGTTTGTTGTGCGCTAGGAGGGTTGCTATTTCGGTATCTTTGCTTTTATCAGGTGGTTGATCGCCATTCTCTCCAGGAGTCTGGTTTAAGTCGGGCAATATCCAGGCAATCCCTGCGAGCATCCACAGGGAGTACTCGTCTTTCCATATTCTCCTGAAAGACATGGTTCCTGCAACACTCGCCGCGAAGCTTCCTGCCCACAAGATGGCCCGACCATACCCCTCACCACCGGGATATGGAATGTCATAGTCTAATGTTTGAGCAAATTTTCTCCACCGTCCTTGCTTGAAATCTACGAACTTGCTTGGAAAGAGCGAGGTCAACAAAACGCTACACAGCGCAGCTGCTCCGGACCGGTTTGGGGAACCTTTCTTGTCCTTATATCCAAGGCGTACTGTTTCTTCAATAAACGCATCTATCCGGGCGGCTGCTTCAGCGTCATCCTGCGGAAAATCTTTGCTGAGTTCCCGAATCGCCTGAATCGCGGCTTTTCCATCTTCGGTAAACTTTTTGAAGTGTATGGGCTCGAATTTGCCCCTTACCGCCCAGCAATTCTTAATAACCTCTCTAAATTCTTCAATATCCAGTTCCTGCCGCAAGAGAACCTGCTTCAATTGAGGGTAAAACGTTCTTCTGTTCTCCATCTCGTCGGATGCGAATGTTTTTCCCAGCATCTCAACGGTTGTGTTTTCACGCTTTGCTATCGCCTCAAGTAACTGCGAGAACCGCGTATCAAGATCCCGACCCATACCAAAACCCCTTCCCAGAAGATCGGAGTCGCGCGGCATTAATTTTGCCAATCACCTTTTTAGCAATCTCCTCCAGAGCCGCTCGCCCTGCAAAGGTTCTATCGCTCGGAGATTGCGGATCGGGGAGCCTTGCAGAGCCGCTAGGCCGGACATATGAACGTTCCGCGGCGCCGGGCTACAGGTGCCGCGGGTAAAATTTTGCGAGAATGGAGCCGCTCGCGAGTCCCTAATACATCCTGACCTTCAGCCCCGGTACGCGGGTGAAATGATCGTCCCGGGTGACAATCTCGCCGTCGTTCGCGAGCGTGACTGCAGCGATCACCTCATCGAAATCACCGATCGGTCTGCCGTTCTCCCGGAGTTCGGCAGCGAGTGCGCCGAAGATCCGGTAGGTCTCGTCGGTGATCGGAAGTTCGATCAGCGCCGCCATGATCGCTTCGACTTCCCGGAGGTTTTCCTGCACCGATGCCGAGAGGAACGCGCCGCGGTAGAGTTCAAGGGCGTTGATCGCCGTGGCTGCAAGCGGCAGTCCTTCCTGCTCTATCGCTTCGAGCGTTCTCATCGCCTCCGGGTCGTGCCGGATCAGGTCGATGAGGAACGATGTATCAAGCGTCGGCATCGAGGTCGACCTTTCGCATCGAAGATCGTCTCATCTCATGCGAGGCTTCCGCGACCGAATCGGCCAGCGCGAGATTCGGCCCGAATTCTTTGAGGATATCCGAGAGTTTCTTCTTTTGGGGGGTATACTTCAGGATCACTTCGGAGAAGCTCATGTTCGAGGGGCCTTTTAGCCGGGAAAGCCTCTCGTATGCATCATCGCTGATACTGATCGTCCTAGTTCCCATGTCTGTGTATGTGTATGTGCATGTATTTAGATCCTCTCATCGCCTGCGCCTCTCCTCAGAACCTCACCAGCCCCCGCTTCCCGATCGCCGCCCACCCTAAAAGACACGCAATCCCGACCGCCACGTTGATCGCCCCGAGGCCGAGGACGAGGTTCTCCCCGGCAAGGAAGACGAGAACCATCCCGCCGCTGCCGAAGACGAGGCCCGAGCAGTTGATCAGGGCGGATGCGGAGCCGGTATCCTCCTTCTGCTGGTCGAGCATCAGGAACGCACCCGCCGGCCGGACAGAGCTCCCCATCAGCGAGGCCGGGAAGAGGGCGAGGGCAAAGGCCAGCGGCCCCATGTTCCCGAAGAGGCAGACCAGTGCGCCTGCGGCGACCATGACGGCGAACCCGGCCCCGACAATCGAGCGGCGACTCGCGTGTCGGGAGAGCCAGAGGTAGAGGAACGGCCCCGTTATCAGGCCGACGGCGTTGAGGGCGAAGTAGAAGCTGTACCACTGCTCCGAGAGGCCGAACCCCTCCTGATAGATATACGACGACGCGGAGACGAACGCAAGCGACGCGGTGCTCACGAGGGAGAATACGACGAGGAGCGAGGCGAAATTGGGGTTTTTGAGCACGGCCCCGAGCCGGCGGACGGACTGCGCCACGGTGCCGTTATACCGCGAGGGTATGGTCTCCTCGAGGAGGAGGCCGCCAACCATCGAGACGACGCCGATGAGAGCGAGCGTCACGAAGAGGCCCCGCCACGAGGTGTAGGGGAGCATGAACGCCCCGAGGACCGGGGCGACGGCGGGCGAGACGACGACCATGGATTGGACGAGCGCGAGCACCGACTCCCTCTTTCGCCCGTCGTAGACGTCCTTGACCATCGCCATCGCAACCGCGGAGGCGGCGCTGCCGCCAGCGGCCTGGAGGATGCGGAAGGCGATCAGGAGCCAGATATCCCACGATACCGCGCACCCGGCGCTTGCGGCGATGTAGAGGGCAAGTCCGGCCAGGAGGACGGGCCGCCGCCCGTACCGATCAGAGAGCGGCCCCCAGAAGAGCAGCCCGAGGCTGAAGAAGAGGAAGAAGAGGATCAGGGTCAGGTTGGTGAGGCCGGCGGAGACGCCGAAGTAGTCGCCCATCCGGGGAAGGGCGGGGAGGTAGAGATCGGTCGAGAGCGGGACGAAGGCGGAGAGCAGCGCAATAAGGACGAGGAGGCCGCGGTTCCCGAGATGTCTCTGAGATCTATCGTTTCGGTAGGGGAGTTGGTCCATGGGAAACGTCTCGGAAGGCAGGTGTTGACGAACCGGATGCTGCTGTTGGGCATTCCTGACCCGGGTCGGGTTACTGTCTTTTCTGACCTTTGTTTAGATATTGAACATTCCCGTAGTTCTAGATTGGCATCGGACACTATCCTGTGCCGGCCTCTTCAGCCGGCGCACACGACGGCAAGAAACAGGCTGATGGGGAACATCGTCGGGTACGATATCGCATCCATCCTGCCTACGCCTCCCGCCCGTAATGCATCGTAAAGAGCGTCGTATGCTCGTCCGCATGGCAGGGTGAGTGGCAGCAGGGAGTGAACTCCGGGCCCAGGCATTCCGTGAAGAGCGCATGCCACTGGCCCTGCAGCATATGATAATCGGTCCTCACACCTCGGGGCTGCGTGAGGAACGAGATGACCTCCGTCATCAGGAAGAGGTCCACGCAGGCGACGGCCACGTCCACCGGGGCGTCGTGCGAGAAGACGGCATCAACGACACCCCCGTACGACTGGTAGACCGAGAGTGCGAGCTCCGGGGAGTACATCTCCGGGGTGTCGTTGTTCGCATCCAGCTCGAAGAGGACGAAGTGATCAATCCAGGGTTTGAGCCGCGTGAGGTGGATCTTCTTCTGCTCAAGAGGCATGTGGTGGTATGCGAGCGAGCTGACGGCGAGATCGAAGCGGTGATCGATGCTGTCGGAACAGTCCTGGACCCGGCCGTTCACGGTCTCGATACAAAGATCGGGGAATGCAGTGCAGACGGTCTTCTCAGCAAGGGCGGCCATTGCCGGCGACGGATCGATGAGAAGGACTTCGGCAATCTCAGTTATCCTGCCGGTATCCAGCAGGTGCCCCAGCAGCGATACGGTGAGCCCTCCGTCGCCGCACCCGATGTCCATCATGGAGAACGGCGTATCGAACTGCGGCAGGCTGTTGCCGCAGTGTGCAATGAATCGCTTTCTTGCCTCCCGCATCATGGGGACACCGGCAAAGTGCATGAACGGGCGCGGGTCGGCAAACGCCACCGTGGGCATGGCGAGTTTCCCATTGTGGCGCTCGAGGAAGCCGAGGAGAAAGCCCGCAGAGAAGAGATCGCTCTCCTCCGCCAGGGCAGCGGCGCTCAGCCATTCGATCCCCTCTGCGGCCCGCCCGTGGGCGGCAAGCACCGTCCCTATGTAGTAGTCGAAGGCAGAGAGCAGATTCGGCCGGATCTCGCCGTCGTAGGTGCCCGGCGTAGTCCCGCTCCTGAGAACCTCATCTGCAAGACCGGACCACTCCGCTGACTCCTGTGCTGAAAGGAAGAGCATGTTGATCTCTATTCTGCCGGCAACCGCTATGAGCGTTCGTATTCTCTCCGCTCTTATGATACGGGCGGGTTGCAAGCGGTTGTCGACAATGCCGGATACTCCGGGTTAAGACGTCAAAACAGTCGCAAAAGGATGCTGCTATGGGGATTCGAACCCCAGTCGAGGGAGTGAGAGTCCCTCATGATTGGCCGGTCTACACTATAGCAGCGCATTGCACCAATGTGCTCTAAATTATTGGCCTTTATCATATTTAAACCTGTCCCGTGCCCCTCCTTCTCCAGTCCTGTGGGCAACCACGCAATCGGGGCGCAGTATGGGCCGGAATTTTCCCTTCGGTTCATGATTTCCATCACAGACATCCATAAGTAGCTTCCCAGCATACGTGTATCGGCAGCAATGAGCACTGTCGAAGAGCAGATACGGGAAATAGAGGACGAACTCAAAAATACCCCGTACAACAAGGCGACCTCCAAGCACATCGGCCGCCTCAAGGCGAAACTCGCAAAGATTCGCGACGATGCGGTAGCCCGGGCCATGGCCTCCGCCGGAGGGGGCGAGGGATACTCCGTGAAGAAGTCGGGCGACGCCACCGTCGTCCTGGTCGGCTTCCCATCCGTTGGAAAGAGTACGCTGCTCAACAGGCTCACCGGCTCCGATATCAGCGAGACGGCGTCCTATGCCTTCACGACCGTCTCCGTCATCCCCGGTTCGATGGAGCACCGGGGTGCGAAGATCCAGATCCTGGATATCCCCGGCCTGATCGCTGGCGCCGCCATGGGCAAGGGCCGCGGAAAAGAGGTGATCGCCGTCGTTCGGAGCGCCGACCTGATCCTCGTCCTGGTCGATGTCTTCAACGAGCAGCATACCGATGTCCTTCTCCGCGAGCTTTACGACGCCGGGATCCGGATCAACCGGCAGAAACCCGATATCACTATAAAGAAGGCCGGTTCAGGCGGTATCAGGCTGAACACCGTCGGCGCCGTCGATCTCGACATCGAGGAGATCCGCTCGATCCTCGCGGAGAACAAGATCGTCAATGCGGACGTCCTGATCCGCGAGGGCGTCAGCCAGGACGACTTCATCGACGCGATGATCGGCAATCGGGTCTACGTCCCGGCGTTCATCGCGGTCAACAAGGTCGACCTGGTGGACGAGAAGGCCCGGGCGGAGATAGAGAAAGAACTGACCGAACGGTTTGGCGAGCCGCCCATCATGGTCTCGGCGCACAGCGGCTACCGCATCGAAGACCTCAAGGACGCTATATTCGAGAACCTGAGGTTCATGCGGGTCTACTTAAAGCCGGTCGGCGGCCCCGCGGATATGGACGAGCCGCTGATCATCCGGAGCCCGGCAACGGTCGAGGACGTCTGCAACCGCCTCCACCGCGACTTCGCAGACAAGTTCCGCTACGCGAAGGTCTGGGGCAACTCGGCCAAACACGACGCGCAGCGTGTCGGCATCAACCACAAACTCGCGGACGGGGACGTCCTCACCGTCGTCACCCGCCGCTGATCACGTTTTCGAGAATGGGGAGCGGCGCATCGGTCTTTATCGCCGTGCCCGAGTAGTGTGCGCGGCTCGCCCGGTAGCCGAGGGCTTGTAGTTGCTCGATGACCGTCCCGATACCGCCGGGAGAGACCCGCAGGCGTTTTGCGATGACGTGGTAGTCGTAGTGGCTCGATGTATCCAGTTCCTGCCGGCAGGTCGAAAGCAGCCGCCCGATCCGCGCCCCGCTCCCGACCGTGACCGCAGGAAGCGCCTCCTGCATCGCGTCAAGCGTCTCGCCGTCGTTGATCCTCCCCGTCCAGAGGGGGCCGACCGGCACCAGTTCCGCACTGCAGAGCGGGCACCCCTCCGGTTCGGGAATCATTCCGGCCTGTTCCGAACGATAAAGGCATTGCGGGCACTGCATCACGTAGCCGATCCGTGCGAGCGCCCGGTCGGCCGCCGCCGCCCCGTACCGGAGCCGCAGGTGCAGCCGGTGGAAGTGCTCGTGCGCGTAGCAGAAGAGCGGTTCCACCCCGCGGTCGTACTTGATCACCT
>ERZ795032.533-NODE-533-length-40201-cov-15.248642_pt1 | contig 40201 bp, 32 predicted proteins | sample MGYA00375124_ERZ795032 | MGnify/ENA primary metagenome ERZ795032 (study PRJEB30167, sample SAMN05720154) | activated sludge metagenome | isolation source: Anaerobic digester | place: China | collected 2015-12-16 ...
TAGTTTTGCCTCATAAACCATTATTCACCAAACACAATCACACCATGAAACGAATTGCACTGATTACCACTGGTCTGGTCCTGATGTTGTCCATGACCCTGAATGCTCAAAATCAAAACGGCCGCTTCGGCCTTGAACTGAACGCTGGCGCATCTGCCGCCACTCACAAGCTATCCGGAACCAATCTTCATCCCGGGTTCGGGTTTGAAGGCGTCATCCATTACAGGGTTCTTGCCGGTGCAGGAATTTATGCAGGATGGGGATGGAATGGATTTGGATCTGAAACCTCCTTCGCAGGCAATGAAGTTGATTTCGAAGAAACAGGTTATGTTTTCGGGATTCAATATCAACATCCTTGCGACAACCGCTCACTGGGGTATTTCTTAAGAGCTGGAGGACTCTATAACCATATTGAGATGGAAAATACCGAAGGAGAAATCTTCGGAGATACGGGTCATGGATTTGGATGGCAGGTCGCCGGTGGCGTCAGCTTACCGCTTGGAAGAGGCTGGTCTCTGGCACCAGGCGTAAGATTTAATTCACTGGACCGTGAGTACACTACTGAATCCGGGGAATGGGACCTGAAGCTGCGCTACGTTTCTGCCAGGATAGGCTTCGTGAAGTCCTTCTGAAGTCGGGTTTCTCAATCCAATATGCAATGAAAATGAGATCACTTATGTCGGCTTTATTGTTCTCAGTGTTATCCGGGGCTCCTACGTATGCCCAGGTAAAGGATCTGGAAGAGATGGTCAGGGCCGCCACACTGGCACCTTCCGGACATAATGCACAACCCTGGAAATTCAAGGTTTACCCTACATGTATCGAGATTTATCCTGATTTCACCAGAGCACTCCCGGTTGTTGATCCGAACAACCGGGAGTTATATATCTGTCTGGGTTGTGCCGCTGAAAACCTGATATTGGCTGCCAATAATATGGGATATGCCGCGGACTTTTCTGTTGAGGCTACTTCCAGGGATTGTTACTATATCCGCATCGTGCTGAATAGAGATGAGACATTCCCGGATGAGCTGCTCAATGAGATACCCCGAAGGCAGACGAACAGGTCGTTGTTTAATGGGATTGAGATTCCGGATGAAGCAATGGACCGGATTATGGGTGAAATCAGGTATCCAGGTACGGGTGCTCATGCTATTTCCAGAAAAAGCAGCAAGTTTATGGATATCACCCGGCTGGTTCAGGAAGGGAATGTCATTCAGATGAGCGATGTTCTCTTCAAAGAGGAGCTCTTGGAATGGATCCGGTTTAATAAGCAACAAAAGCAGAAGCATGCCGATGGATTGTCTTATGATGTCATGGGAATTCCTGCAGTTCCTGCTGCGATTGGCCGTAAGATACTGCATCTCTTTCTCAAACCTGGGATGCAAAGCAAAACAGACCTGAAAAAACTACAGGCCTCATCTCACCTGGTCTTATTTACAGTATCAGAAGACCATCCAAAATATTGGATTCTCCTGGGCCGGAACCTGGAACGCTTTCTGCTGACAGCGTCTGAGCAAGGTGTGTCTTGTGCATTCAACAACCAGCCATGCGAAGTGCCTGAATTAATGCACAAGGTGCAGGAAGTAACAAATACCGGACCTGAAATCCCTGTCCTTCTCCTTCGTCTTGGATATGCCGGTCCGGTAGCCTACGCTCCAAGGATCAGCCCGGGTGCTGTTGTGGAATTCAATTTGCCTTGATTTAATCATGTTTCAGCAAGAGCAGAATAATCAGATATTACATCCCCGGGTTTTGCAACACATTCATTGATTTTGTAGGTTTACCGCAAGCATCGGAAAAAATAGCAGGACCATATGAAACGAAATATGAAAGACCGGGCCGTTTTGTTGAAGAAGGCGATAAAAATCTTGCTTTTCATTTCGCTTGGGTTACAGCTGGTCGTCTTATCTCAGATGTACTTCTTTCGCCCTGACCTGCTGATGGATGCAACCTCTCTCTTCTTAAGGCTTGTTCGTGGTGTTGCTTTCTCTTTCCTGGCTGGGGCGGTATTGTTGTATCCCAGCTACCACCTGATCAGGTTCCTGAATCGCCGCCTGCCCTGGAGAGGAAATATCTATAAAAGATTTATTATTCAATTCTTCATTACGGTAGTTGCAGGGTTGATCATCACGCCACCGATCCTGTTTCTGGCCGCTCAATTGACAGACATCAATATCGACACACAAACCATGGTCAACAACGCATACTATATGGTCATTCTGGCCTTGTTCCTGATGGTCGTCCTGGAAGCCAGAATTTATGCGGATGAAAGTGCCCAGGCCAGGATTGAAGCAGAGGAATGGCATCAGCAGATGTTGACAGAAGCTGCCCAGAGAGCACAATATGAAGCGCGTGTCCTGATGGAGGAAGAGAAGAATGCCTATGCCCGCCAGATGATAGAAAAAGAGCAGGCGCTGAATAAAAGCCTGGAAATAGAAATCAGGGAGCGGGAACGTCTGGCAAGGGAACTGGATGAAAGCCGGGCACAGCTTCAGGGTATCCTGGCCAACCTTGAAGGCGCGGCGTATCGCTGCTTGTTTGATGAAAATTTTACCATGAAATTTATCAGCGGGAAAATTGCAGAGATCACAGGCTATCCTCCCTCTGACTTTATTGACAACGCCATAAGGTCATTCTCTTCTGTGATATTCCCCGAAGATATTGGCCTAAGCCGCAGCGTCATTTCTGAAGCAGCACGGAACAAGACGTCTTATGAGTATGAGTACCGGCTGATCCACAAGGATGGGCGAATCATCTATGTTTATGAATCTGGTAAATGCCTCTATAATGAGCTGGATGAGGTGTCTTTTTTAGATGGTATTATCCTGGATATCAGCAGGAGAAAAGAAGCAGAAATAGCGGCGAAAGAAAGCGAGCGCAGGTTCAGGGAACTGATGGACTTCTTGCCACAGCCTGTGTTCGAGCTCAATCTCGAAGGTGAGATTACGCTTACAAACCTTGCCGGAGACGCATTCTTTGGGGCCTTGCCTGCCGGGCCTGACCAGAAAACCAAGGCATTGGATTGTTTTATTGAGGAGGACAGACCTCGCATTATTGAGAATTTTAAGAAGTCCAGCCATGGTATTCTGACTGAGCCTGGCGAGTTTACTGCCATCAAAGGAGATGGTTCTCTTTGTCCGGTCATGGTATTTGGCACGCCCATCCTGCGCGATGGAAAGATTATCGGACGAAGAGGGATCATCATTGATATTTCCGAAAGAAAGAAATATGAAATGAATCTGCTGAAAGCCAATGAAGCCCTGGAACAAATTAATAACAGACTGGAACAGAGTGTTGCGGAGAGAACCAATGAACTGACCAAAGCAAACACCCAGCTATTAAAGGTGCAAAAAGAGAATCTGCAATCCCAGTTTGAAGTGCTCAAGCAGCAGGTAAATCCACATTTCCTGTTCAATAGCCTGAACGTCCTGACATCCCTGATCAAGATCGACCCGGATCTGGCAGAATCCTTTACGGAACGTCTGTCAAAAGTCTATCGCTATGTGTTAGAAAACAAGGAGAAAGATGTAGTTCCACTCAGCACAGAGTTGGAATTCCTGCATTCATATATGTTTCTGCTGGAAATACGGTTTATGAACAAAATTCAGGTCCAAAATAACATACAGAAGTCCTACTATGATTATCAGGTGCTACCTATCGCCATTCAGTTGCTTATTGAAAACGCGATCAAACACAATACCTTTTCGAAAAGTCAACCTCTCAAGATCGATATTTTCGTGGATGAAGAAGGTATGCTGAATATTGTTAATAATCTCAACATCCGGGAAACCAAACCGGTCTCAACAGGTGTAGGACTTGAGAATATCACCAGACGCTATGCCTTGATTTCAGAATACAGGCCACAGTTCAGCCAGACAGCCACCCATTTCATTGCAAAGTTGCCCTTGTTAAAACCGGATTAACATCATTATGAAGAACAAAATGAAGGTTGTCATCATCGAGGACGAAGCGTTTGCTGCACAGCGGCTTCGTAAAATGATACAGGAATTTAATCCTGAAATAGAAATTGTTGCAGAGTTGGAGTCTGTTGCAGAATCCGTTAATTGGTTTCGTACGAACCCAAACCCGGACCTGGTTTTTCTTGATATACACCTGGAAGATGACCTGAGTTTTGCCATTTTCGATAAGGTTCATGTGTCCAGTGCGATCATTTTTACGACGGCTTTTGATGAGTATGCTATAAAAGCTTTTAAACTAAAAAGCATTGATTATTTGCTTAAACCAATTGTTCACGAAGAACTTGCGGCTGCGTTAAAGAAGTATGAGGAGTTGACGGGGTTTATGCACAACGCGTTAGAGCTGCAATCTTTGTATGATCTAATAATGAATAAGGATAGGAAATACCGGGAGCGGTTTTCAATTGCCGTCGGAAGCAAAATAAAGTTGCTTGAAGTAGCCGATATCGCCTACTTTTTTGCCCTTGATAAAGGCGTATATGCCAGGACATTTCAAGGTCACACCTACCTGATGGATTTCCCTTTGGATAAAATCACCGACTTTCTCAATCCAGAGCGTTTTTTCAGGATTAACCGGAAATACATTGTTAGCCTGAATGCCATTGCCAATATGGTAGCCTATTCACGGGGAAGGATCAAACTTGAGTTAGCACCTGCAGCCGATGATGAATTTGAAACCATCGTAAGTGTTGACCGTTCTGCTGACTTCAGGATATGGCTTAACAGATAATACCCTGAGCTTTCATTATCAAAAACAGTTCAGGCCGCCTGTATACGAATGAATACGAAGGCGGCCTGAAGATTGTGTTATCATTGAATGCCTGGCGACCAGGGTTTCCCTTTTGAGGGTTAGTTGGCAGCAGCCATCTTGCGCTTAAAGATCAGACGCGTAATATAGATGCCTTTTCCATCGGTTTCACCACTGTCACTTTCAACGCCACTCAGGGCAAAGGCAAGTTCCCAGCCTTCCTGTGCCACTTCCATGATCTTGGATGTGATGATGGCATCATTGGATGCAATATTCTGGAAATTGATACCAACGCCACTGTAGAAATTCAACAGATTGGTTTCCTTGAACTCCTGAATCTTGGCATCGCTGCGACTGACTTCACTCGACCTGCTCGTGCGGCCATCTGTGCGAGCCGTTGTCAGGTTGGCCGCATTGATCTCCTGCTTGTTTTCAATGATGCGGGAGCGGCCGATGCCCATGGGGACAATGGATTCTACAATGGTAATGATCTTGTACTCATACTCCTGTGCAAACGTGGTATATGATAATACGACCATCAGTAAGCTTAATGCTAACTTTTTCATAATCGTGAGAAAATTGGGTTGCCTTACTCTTGTGGATTTTCAGTTACTCCCCCGCTGCGCTCACTGCGCGGGCCAGTGTGGGTTCAACAATGTTCTTTTTGATTCGCGGCAGCCTGCCGGCTCCTGAACCAGTCAGGTATGATGCATCTGAGCAGGAATTTACAAACCTCATGCCAAACTCCGTAAATGCATTTGATACAGGAAAAATATTCTTAATATAAATGTAAACAACAGGTATACAGTTATATATACCTTCATTGGAAATAGAACTAAACGAAAGTCAGCTCTGTTGAGCGGTGGATGGATCGTTTCTTAAGCCGGGAAACGCGATCGTGTACGATTGGCTATCCATACCAGGCTTAACATGAGCGGCACTTCGACCAGTACGCCTACAACGGTAACAAGGGTGGCTCCTGATTCCAGACCGAAGAGAACAATGGCTACGGCTACGGCCAGTTCAAAAAAGTTACTGGCACCAATCATCGAGGCAGGTGCCGCAATGTCATGGGGTAATTTCCATTTATAGGCCCATCCATAGGCAATGATAAAGATCAGGAAGGTCTGGAGAATCAAGGGTATGGCAATCAGAAGTATGTTGAAAGGACTTTTCAGGATCACATCTCCCTGAAAGGAAAAGATGATGACCAATGTCAACAGCAGGCCGCTTATCGTGGTGCTCCTGAATTTCTTCAGAAAGCCCTGCTCGAAATATTCAATGCCCTTATGCCTGATGACGAAATGCCGGACAAGGGCTGCCGATAATAGCGGGATCACCACAAACAATACAACCGACATTAAAAGTGTGTTCCAGGGGATGCTGATGCCGCTGATGCCCAGTAAAAAAGTTACGATGGGGATGAAGGCTACCAGGATGATGAGATCATTGATGGCTACCTGTACAAGGGTATAGGCAGGGTTTCCACGGGTAAGATGGCTCCATACGAAAACCATGGCTGTGCAGGGTGCCGCCCCCAGTAAGACAGCACCAGCCAGGTATTCCTTCGCCAGGTCCGCAGGTATGATGGCCTTGAAGATGACATAGAAGAACAACCAGGCAATCCCAAACATGGTGAAGGGTTTGATCAACCAATTGACGGTTAGTGTTACAGCCAGGCCTTTGGGCATCTTCATCGCATTCACGATGCTGCCGAAATCTATCTTGAGCATCATGGGGAAGATCATGATCCAGATCAGGATGGCAATGGGGATGGAAACATTGGCATATTCCAGTTTTTCAAGTACTGCCGGTACGCCTGGAAGCAGCTTTCCTATGGCAATGCCAACGATAATGCATATGGCAACCCAAATACTCAGGTAGCGGTCGAAAAACGACATCTGCTTTGGCTTTCCCATGACGCTAATCCTTTTTAAGATGTTCGGAATAAAACTGGTAAAATGCCGATTTGATTTCATCCCTGACACGGCGGAATTCCCCCCAGATAAAATCTTCTGTTCCGGTAGCGTGGGAAGGGTCGTCAAAACCGATATGCAAGCGATGCCTAACCTTGCCCAGGAAAGCCGGGCATGCCTCGTTGGCACCACCGCAAACCGTGATCACATAATCCCATTCTTCTCCCAGATAATGATCCACTGAATCCGAAGTGTGATGACTGATATCGACCCCCACTTCCTTCATAACAGCGACGGCCCTGGGGTTCAGTACACCAGAGGCCTCCGTCCCGGCAGAACAGACCCGGATCTGAGGATCAAACGATTGCAGAAAGCCATGTGCCATCTGACTCCGGCAGGAATTGCCTGTACACAATATCAGGATGCGCATATCATTCGTATTTTAACGAACAAATATACACAGTAAACAGAGCAGCGCAAGGGGTATGCACCCCAGCCCCAAAAAGTAACATTTTTTTAATGTAATACAGAAACGGGCAAGATACTAAATGTCACACTGAATCACATTTACTTTTGGCCGGAACAGATCATCCAGTAACAACCGCGCTTCCTCCCAGTTTGTCCGGTTGATGCAGTATTTGATCCTGGGAGCCTTGATTTCTCCCTGAATTAATCCTGCGGCTTTCAGCTCTTTCAGGTGCTGTGAAAGGGTCGATTTGGCGATGGGCAATATTTCGGAAAGGTCCTTGCTGTAGCAGCAGGATTGTTCAGACAATAGATGCAGAATGTAAACCCTCACCGGGTGCCCCATGGCTTTGGCGTAACGTGCCAGCTTTTGTTGTGCAGGGTTTACGATGACTTCTTCTTCCATGCTGCTGCTTTTTCCAAAGGTACGCATTACCTCTCAGTCTCAGGTTTCGCGAACGGGCATATTGATGATGACTTTGGTCCCGGCGGCATTCCCACTTTCGGCCTTCAGATCAAACACCTGGACGCCATACCGCTGGTCTGGGCCTGTGTTGAGAATTTCCAGCCGCTGCCGGGTGATCATCATACCCCTTGACTTCCGGTGAAGGCTGAACCCATCCCTTAATGCGCGGCTAGCCTCACGGCCAATACCGTTGTCTTCAATTTCCCAATGAAGAATATCACCCTGCATTTCCACCCTGATGTCAATTTTACCATTTTCCTGTTTATTGATCAATCCATGGATAATGGCATTTTCAATATAAGGCTGGATGATCATAGGTGGTATTTCTACAAACTCAGCCTCCAGGCCGGCCGGCGTATGTATTTCAAATGTGAATTTATTATCAAACCGAAGTTGTTCAATTTCCATGTAATAGACCAGGGCCTTGAGTTCTTCACTCAGAGGGACAAACGTCTCGTTGGAATTCGTCAGGATCTGCCGCATCAACTGGGAGAATTTGGCGAGGTAGTGGATAGCCTTGTCGGTATCGTTGTTCAGAACAAAGCTTTGGATAGAGTTCAGGGAATTGAAGATGAAATGCGGATTCATCTGCAACCGAAGCGCCTTCTGCCGGATATCGATCAGTTGCTTTTCAAACGCAAGTACCCTTGTTTCCATGCGATGACGCTTGTCGATGCGCCGAAAGCGCAACCAGATGGCACTTATCAGCAATCCTGTGGCGGCCAGAAAGACAAAGATCCGGAACACCCAGGTGGCATACCAGGGTGGTGAAATAATAATCGTCAGGGTAAAGGGATTTTCATTCCATATTCCATCATTATTAGACCCTTTAAGCCGGAAAGTGTAGCTTCCAGGCGGCACCCTCGTATATTCGGCAAATCGCTTGCTCCCATCCGTGTTAATCCAGCCTTTATCAATCTTATCCAGGGTATAGCTGTAAAGATTTCGCATGGGATTGGTGAAATCCAGGGCAGAAAAAAGTATTGTAAAGGTGTTTTCATCATAATTTAACCGGATAGTATCTCCGTTTTTTAAATCACGCGGCAATCGCTGGTTAAATATTTGAAATTCAGATATAACAAGCTGAGGAATAGTCAGATTATTGCGTATCCTTTCCGGGAAAAAAGCATTGAATCCGGCCATTCCACCAAAAAACATCTCTCCGGAATGGCTTCGATGGGCAGCCCCAAGATTGAACTCATTGCTTTGAAGACCATCCCTTACATCAAAATTCACAAAGGTTTCCTTATCCGGATCAAAGACGGATAGTCCGTAATTTGTGCTCATCCACAGATTTCCTTCTTCATCCTCTAATATGGCATACACGACATTGTTGGGTAATCCCTCTGATTCTGTATAGGTTATAAATGTGCCATTGCTGCGATCCATCCTGTTCAGCCCACCCCCCCTGGTTCCAATCCAGAATCTGCGCTGCCTGTCCTCGAACATGCAAAACACAGCATCACTGGAGATACTGCTGGAAATCATGGCATCATGACGAAAGGCTGTGAATAGTCCCGTGGAAGGATCATAACGTTCCAGCGAACGGTAGGTGCCTATCCAGATAAATCCGGCTTTGTCTTCATAAATACTGGTGATGTTCTGATGACTCATTGAAGAGGGCGATCCAGCATTCTGCGGAATGAGAAAGGTCTGGTAAGTGCGGGGATCAACACGAACCAGGCCATCGCCGGTCCCTATCCAGATATTGCCTTTTCGGTCTTCAATAATGGAGCCGATGTCGTTATCAGGCAACCTGCGGGTGGCTGGTGAGGTCATGCTGAAATCCAGGAACTGATGCTGGACTGGGTCATAGCGGCAGGCTCCTTTGTCGAAACTGCCAAACCAAAAGTAACCCTTACTGTCTTTTGAAATGACACTGATCTTATCGCTGATCAGGCTGTTCGTTCGATGAGGCTCATGACGCAGAAACTGGAACTTACCCGTTTTCCGGTCCCAAATATTGATACCTAAATCTGTAGCAATCCACAGTTTTCCGTCCGGGTCTTCATGGAATGACCACACCAGATTACTGTTCAGAGAGTTATGGTCATCAGATTTGTGATAAAAGTGGTCAAACCTGCCGGCATTATCAGAAATTTTATTCGCGCCTTTCCATTTGGTGCCAATCCATATTATCCCGCTTTTATCCTGATAAATAGTGCTGATGTAATCATCACTGATACTTCCAGGATTGTCCGGTTCGAAGCGAAAGGATGAAAACCTGGTGTAATCAGGATAATAACGACGCAATCCCCCACCCTCAGTCCCTGCCCACAGCACTCCCTGAGCATCTGTGAAGACTATATTAACCGGCAATGGACTGCGAAGGAGAGTGTCGTAGATACCTGGAATATGATTGAATGTTTGTGCTGCAGGGTCGTAAACCTCCAGCCCTTTCTCTGTTCCCAGCCAGACCAGGCCTTCAGGACCTGAAGCAATACAGTGAATGGTGTCAGCCTGCAACCAGTCAGTTTTACCAGATTTTTTCCGGATTTGCCTGAACCTTCCGGAGATCGGATTTAAGATGCTTAATCCACCCCGGGTCGCAGCCCAGATGTGTCCGTTGGGATCTTCATACAGCCAGCGGACGATGCCATTCCCCAGGGAACCAGCATTGCCGGGTTCGGGAAGGTAGGTCGTGACTGCTCCTGTGACGAGGTCCTTCCTGCAAAGTCCATAATCTGTGGCTATCCATAAATCGCCATGTTTGTCCTGTAGTAGATAGTTGATGGTATCGCTGCTTAAGCCCGATGGATGCGGACCATTCCTGACATAACTCGTAAAAGTTCGGGTATGACGGTCAAAACGGTTGAGCCCATTCTCTGTGCCGATCCATAAGACGCCATTCCTGTCCTCCAGCATCGATGTAATGGTCTGATTGCTCAATCCACCCTCAGACCCGTAAAGATCAGGTTTGAAGATGGTGAAGTCATACCCATCGAACATGTTCAACCCATCCCAGGTGCCAAACCACATATAACCGCGGCTATCCTGATGGATACAGTTCACTGTATTCTGAGACAGCCCTTTCTCAATCCGGATATTCTCTGATCCCAGGCGGTCGAAACGCAGGGACGTCTGTGCAGTAACCAGGTGGCACTGCAGAAGTCCGGCAAGAATAATGACCAAACGGAAGGGTGTCTTCATTTTCCTTATCGGTTCCAGGGCCAGTGTATCCTGTTCTCATTGGCGTTACGCCGTGCATCTCTCTGGCCCTTTTTAATGCGCTTTCGGGTTTCCTTGTCCTGAATGCTATGATGCCGCTTGACGGCATCATGATATTTCTTTGTTGCCTCTTTCTGTCGCTCATTCTGGATACGTGCCACCTCCCGTTGCTTCCTTGTCGGTCGCCCGGAACTGCAGGCCGTTGAGATGATCATCAGCAGGATAAGCATCCTGATCAGTGTTCTGGCTGGTTTCAAGGTATTCATGGGATGAAGATACGTCATTAAATTGGTATACAAACGCAGGGAAGAGACAAAGCTTGTATGGTTTAGAATGAGGGCCAGCTGCATGTAGTATGATCCTGTTTAAATCCATTATCTTTACAAAAGATATCGATTCGAAATGAGCAAGCATGCATTCGTTTTGTTGCTGTTGCCCTGGCTTATGCTGGCCTGCGACAAAGACAAAGATCATCCACAGATCCCATATGCATATGTGGACATATACATCAAACCAAACAGTACGGAGTACCTGGAACTGAATCCTGTGGGTGGTTGGGTCTATCTGACAGCCCAATATCCGAGCAGGGGCATCCTGGTCTACCGGGTCAGCATGGATGAGTTTATGGCCTATGAAAGAACTTGTCCACATGATCCGGACAAAGACTGTGCAAGGATACAGGTCGAGAGCTCCGGAACCACGGCTGTTGATTCCTGTTGTATGTCACGCTATATCATGCATGACGGCAGCCCCTTTCAGGGCCCGTCCAAAAGGCCTCTAAAGCAATACCGTACGAACTACGACGGCATCACGCTTCATATCTTTAACTGATAACTACTCCGGCAGGAGCAGGGGGATTTTAATACCGGTAATGATCAGGTTTGAAGGGGCCATCCTGAGGGATTCCTACGTAGTCAGACTGTTCCTTGCTCATACGGGTGAGCCTGACGCCCAGCTGTTCCAGGTGGAGGCGGGCCACTTCCTCATCCAGATGTTTGGGAAGACGGTACACATCAATTTCATAGTGGTTTTTCCATAGATCCAACTGTGCCAGCACCTGGTTGGTAAAGGAATTGCTCATCACAAAGGAAGGATGCCCCGTTGCACAGCCCAGGTTTACCAGGCGGCCTTCTGCCAGCATATAAATGGAGTGCCCATCCGGAAAAGTATAGCGGTCAACCTGTGGTTTGATGTTCATCTTAACAATACCCGGCCATTTTTCCAGCTTGCTGACCTGTATCTCATTATCGAAATGACCGATATTACATACAATCGCTTCATCCCGCATACGGGCCATATGTTCTACAGTGATGACATCTTTATTGCCTGTAGCGGTCACATAAATCTGACCTTCGGGCAGGGCATCCTCAATGGTAGCTACTTCGAAGCCTTCCATGGCAGCCTGCAGGGCACAGATCGGATCAATCTCGGTTACAATGACCCTGGCACCATAGGCGCGCAAGCTACGGGCTGATCCTTTTCCCACATCACCGTATCCCAGCACCACGGCTACTTTTCCGGCGATCATTACATCGGTGGCCCGCTTCAGACCATCGGCCAGCGATTCACGGCATCCATACAGGTTGTCAAACTTGGATTTGGTGACACTATCGTTCACATTGATGGCCGGCACCAGGAGCTTGCCGGCTTCCTTCATCTGGTAAAGCCTGTGAACCCCTGTGGTGGTCTCTTCTGAAACACCCATCCACTCAGCCACCATGCGATGCCACAACGTGCTGTCCTCAACATAAGTTTCCTGCAGCTGTTGCATCAATGCAATTTCGTCGGCCGTTTCCGGCGTATTCTTAAGCAAATCAGGATTCTTCTCGATGTCAAATCCATGGTGTATCATCAAAGTGGCATCCCCGCCATCATCCACCACCAGGTTAGGGCCCAGTCCACCAGGGAAACTCAATGCCTGGCGTGTGCACCACCAATACTCTTCCAGCGTTTCGCCTTTCCAGGCAAACACAGGAATACCCTTCGCAGCAATGGCTGCGGCAGCATGATCCTGGGTGCTGAAAATATTACAGCTGGCCCAGCGGACTTCCGCGCCCAGCTCAACCAGGGTTTCGATCAGCACGGCCGTCTGTATGGTCATATGGAGGGATCCGCTGATGCGCGCACCCTTCAGGGGTTTCTCGCCTGCATATTTGGTGCGGAGCGACATCAGACCCGGCATTTCCTTTTCAGCCACCATGATCTCCTTGCGGCCCCAGTCAGCCAGTTGAATATCCTTAACCTTGTAATCCTTGATTTCCTGTAACATTGCTTTCTCCATGGTACTAATAAATAATAGGGCTGCAAAGGTAGGAGTTTTTTTCGAGGGGCAGGAAGCCAGATGAATACCCTATTGGCCTTTCGCCTGAGGAACGTCCGGAACCCCTCAATACCGGTGCCGGAATTCTGTGACCGCACAGGCATAGGAATCCGGAGAATGTCCTATCTTTAGGAAGGGATATAACCTATGAAAGAGGCAGCCTTCTATTCACGGGAAGAAGAAAACCTTCGCTGTCAGCTCTGTCCGCATCTTTGCCTGATCAGGGACGGACATGCCGGAATCTGCCGTGTGCGCCGGAATGTACAGGGCACACTGATGGCTGATAATTATGGGCGGATCGCTTCCATTCACCTTGACCCGGTTGAGAAAAAACCCCTCTACCATTATCACCCGGGAGCGATGATTCTGTCAGTTGGAACAGTAGGTTGCAACCTCCAATGCCGCTTTTGTCAGAATCATCAGATCAGCCAGTGCGGCCCAGATAAATTGCCGCTTCTCTCCGTAATGACACCGGAAACACTTGTCAATGAGGTCGCTGCAATAGATGGCAATATCGGGATTGCCTATACCTACAACGAGCCGGTCATATGGTTTGAATATGTTCTGGATACAGCCCGCTTGGCGCAGGCACGAGGATTGAAAAATGTGATGGTTACCAATGGATTCGTAAATTCCCCCGCGCTGAAAGAGCTAATACCGCTCATAGATGCCTTTAACGTAGATTTGAAAGCGTTCAGCGAATCCTTCTACAGAACGCAGACATTTTCAAGGCTTTCGCCCGTACTGGAAAGCCTCAGATGCATCAAGGATGCTGGTAAGCACCTGGAAATCACTTATCTTGTCATACCTGGCCTGAATGATGATCCCTCTGCATTTGATGAGATGTTACGTTGGATACAGCAAAACCTGGGTGATCAGATACCCCTTCATTTATCCCGGTTTTTTCCGGCCTTTCGCATGAATTGCGCCCCGACTCCTATGGACACACTGCGCCGACTCTATGAAATGGCAAGTGCACACATGTCCTTTGTGTATCTGGGCAATGTGAGCTACCAGGAAACTGGTAGAGATACGCATTGCCCATCCTGTGGACATATGGTCATCAGAAGGTTGGGTTATGATGTTGATTTACAAGGATTAGATGAGGATGGAGCCTGCTCCCGTTGTGAATACAGGATCAGCATCCGCTGACCAATAGGCCAATAGACAGCATCCATGCATCCGTTTTTTACTTATTTTCGTTGCGTTAATCCATGTCATGTCACGTCAGGAAGATCGCTTTAACCGTCGACGATTGCGCACATCCTACCTCACCACGGTGATGAGCATCGCGATGGTTTTGTTCATGCTGGGCCTGCTAGCCCTGATCGTATTGCAGGCGCAAAGGCTTTCGGATTATATCCGTGAGAATATAGGTTTTTCCGTTGTCTTTAAGGATAATGTCAAGGAAGCTAATATCATAGAGTTTCAGAAGCGGCTTGATCTGGAGCCTTTCGTGAAAACTACGGAATATATCCCAAGGGAGCGTGCTGCACAGGAATTGATTGCAGACCTGGGAGAGGACTTTGTTGACTTTCTGGGATATAATCCTCTTCTGCCGACTATTGATGTCAGAATGGTCGCTGATTATGCCAATGTCGACAGCATCGCCGTAATCGAAACCCGTTTGCTGGCCAATGAGGATATCAAAGAGGTATTTTATGAAAAATCACTCGTCGACCTGGTCAATAAAAACCTACGCAGGGTAGGGGCCATTCTTACAGGATTCAGTATTTTACTTTTGTTTATAGCCATTGCGCTGATTAACAATACAATACGCCTTTCTGTTTATGCCAAGCGTTTCCTGATCAAGAGCATGCAACTGGTGGGCGCCACCCAGGGATTCATCCGCAGGCCATTCGTTGTGAATGGGGTGTTGCAAGGCGTTTATGGCGCTTTCACGGCAATGCTGCTCTTATCCTTGGTGTTATTCCTGGCACGAAAGCAAGTGCCGGAGCTCATTTTCCTGCAGGATGTTTACCTCCTGATCAGTGTTTTCGGTTTTATTATTCTGACCGGCATACTACTTTCATGGATAAGTACGTACTTTGCAGTGAGAAAGTACTTGAAGATCAATACTGACAGTTTATATTTCTGACATATGAACAAGCCGAAGAAAAAGATCTCTCTGAAATCTACCAGCCCAAAACCTGTTTCAGAAAAGCAGGAAGACCGGTCAGGTACCTTTGTTTTCGTCCGGGAGAATTACATCATCATGTTGATCGGGCTTGCCGTCATTCTTTTGGGTTTCCTGTTGATGATCGGTGGCAACTCCAAAGATCCGAATGAATTCAGCTATGATATCTTCAATTTCCGCAGGATGACGCTGGCTCCCATCCTTGTTTTGGCCGGATATGCCATTGAGGTCTATGCGATCATGAAGAAACCCCGTTCCGAGGCCTGATAGCAGGCGCTATGTTCTGCGGAACTTCAGCCATGGGAGTTTTTGAAGCCATTATTTTAGGTCTGATTCAAGGCCTGACCGAGTTCCTGCCTGTCAGCAGCAGCGGCCATCTCGAAATTGGCAAAGCCCTGCTTGGCGTTGATGCTGAGCGCAGCCTGCTCTTCACCGTGCTGGTTCATGGCGCCACCGTGCTCTCTACGCTGGTAGTCTTTCGGCGCGATCTGGCATCCCTTATTCTGGGTATTTTCAGCAAAGAGGACAATGGAGCCCGCAGTTTCATTGCAAAGATCCTGGTTTCTATGGCGCCCGTCCTAATAGTGGGTTTGTTTTTCAAGCCGCAGGTAGAAGCGTTATTTGACGGTCATATACGTTTTGTGGGGTTGATGTTGTGGGTTACCGCTTCTCTTTTATTCCTGGCCACTGTTTCAAGGAACAGGGGAAAGCGAATTGGTTTTGTAGATGCATTGGTGATTGGTCTGGCACAAGCTGTGGCCGTCGTTCCCGGGATTTCTCGCAGTGGCGCTACGATCGCCACCGGCCTCATGCTGGGCAATGACCGCAAAGAGGTAGCTCGTTTTTCTTTCTTAATGGTCATTATCCCTATCCTGGGGGCCAATATACTGGATATCAGAGATTATGACCCAGGTGCAACAGTCGATATGAGTTGGATTGCCCTGTCTACCGGCTTTATTGCAGCCTTCCTCTCCGGATGGCTGGCCTGTCGCTGGATGATACGCCTCGTTCAGCGGGGAAGATTGTCATATTTTGCCATGTATTGCCTGTTGATCGGTGCCCTGGCCATTTTTTTTGCCAGATGATGGACTCGCACGAACCATTGTTCCAGTTTCAGGAAGGTGAAGTCCTCCTTTTCGATAAGCCATACGGTTGGACGTCCTTTGACGTCGTCGGGCATGTTAGGAACAGCATTCGCACTTTCCTTGGGCTGGATAAAATCAAGGTTGGCCATGCCGGAACACTTGATCCGCTTGCGACTGGATTGCTGATACTGTGTACAGGCAAAGCCACGCGCCTGATAGATTCCATCCAGGGAATGGAGAAGACCTATACCGGTACATTGAGGTTAGGAGCCACCACTCCTTCCTACGATCTCGAGACGGTTATTGATAAAGAATACGATTGGGAACATATCAATACCGGGATGCTGCAGGAAGCAGCCCGGTCCCTCACGGGCGTTTTGGAACAAATACCTCCTGCCTTCTCTGCCGTTCATATCGACGGAAAGAGAGCCTATAAAATAGCGCGTAAGAAACACAGGGACATGGAATTGCCTTCCCGTACAGTGGAGGTGATACGCTTTAACCTGAGCCGTATAGCGCTGCCTGATGTCGACTTTGAAGTGCAGGTGAGTAAAGGAACGTACATACGATCTTTGGTAGATGATTTTGGAAGGCATTGTAAATCAGGCGCACACCTCATTGCACTTCGTCGCACAGCTTCTGGAAACTACCATGTTGCAGATGCCATGGACCCACTTGCTTTCCGTGAAATGCTCAAAAGCTTGAAGAATCTGTGAACATCGCTCACTTTCTGAGTGTTATCTGCGTTATCCAATAGTTGTGAAGGAAGCTGGTTTGGGTGTTGCTTCAGCTAAAGACAGATAAAGTGCGAATTTTCAGTAATTTATCTGTATAAATACTTGACTTTGATATGTAATACTCTTACCTTTGCACCTCTTTTTAGATGGCATAGCGAGGACACAAAGACGAAGCGATGAAACTATCACAGTTCAAGTTTGATTTGCCAGAGGAACTGATTGCCGACAAGCCCCCGGTTAACAGGGAGGATTCCAGAATGATGGTGCTGCACCGCCGGGATGGAAGAATTGAACACCGGGTTTTCAAGGATATCCTTGACTATTTTGATGATGGAGATGTCTTTGTTATCAACAACACCAAGGTGTTTCCTGCCCGTCTCTACGGAGAAAAAGAAAAAACCGGGGCAAAAATTGAGGTCTTCCTGCTGCGTGAACTCAACCGCGAAACACGTCTGTGGGATGTCCTGGTAGATCCTGCAAGGAAAATCAGGATCGGCAATAAGCTGTATTTCGGAGATGACGAAACCCTCGTTGCGGAGGTGATCGACAATACCACATCCAGGGGCCGTACCTTGCGCTTTTTGTTCGATGGTTCGTATGATGAATTCAAGAAGACCATCGAATCCCTGGGTCAGACACCTCTTCCCAAAATCCATAACAGACCGGCCACTGAAGAAGACAAAGAAAGGTACCAGACCATCTTTGCCAAGCATGAAGGCGCCGTTGCAGCGCCCACTGCCGGTCTGCATTTCAGCCGGGAGCTGATGAAACGCATGGAACTCAAGGGAATTCACTTTAGCGAGATTACATTGCATGCCGGCTTAGGTAACTTCCGCAGCATCGATGTGGAAGACCTGACAAAACATAAAATGGACTCTGAAGAGGTCATTATCCCTGAAATCGCTGCCAATATCGTCAACGCCGCCAAGGACAGGAACAATAAGATTTGCGTGGTGGGGACAACAACCATGAAAGGGGTGGAAACTTCAGTATCCATCTCCGCCAAGCTGAAGCCTTTTAAAGGATGGACCAATAAGTTCATCTTCCCTCCCTATGAGTTCAGCATCGCTGATGCCATGATCACCAATTTTCACCTGCCCCAGTCACCAATGATGATGATGGTGTCTGCTTTTGCCGGTTACGACTTTCTGATGGAGGCTTACCAGGAGGCCATCAGGGAGAAGTATAAGTTTTTTACCTACGGCTCAGCCATGCTGATCATCTGATCCTGTGGCAGGAATGTCCACTCAGTACCGGATAAGGTCCCTCGCATGAAATACTTCGCCGTCATCGTAGCCGGAGGAAGTGGTATCCGCATGGGTTCGGATCTTCCAAAACAGTTTCAACTGCTGAATGGCAAACCGGTTCTTCAATACAGCCTTGATAGTTTTGCATCGCTTAAAGATCTGAAAGTTGAGATCTTCGTCGTATTGCCGCAATCTTATCTCGCCACATGGAGGGAAATTTGCACCCAACAAAAAATCATGGTGCCTCATCAGACCTGTTACGGTGGAGAAACGCGGTTTCACTCTGTGCGTAATGCCCTGGATTGCATTGATGAAGCAGGATGGATCGCGGTGCACGACGGTGCCCGCCCCTTGCTTTCCCCTGATTTAGCCAGGAAATGTTTTTCGGAAGTGCAGACCTGCGGAGCGGTTGTGCCAGTCCTTCCTGTTAGAGAATCTTTGGTGATGGTTGAAGAGGACTCATCCTGCTGGCCGGTGCCCAGGAAAGGGCTCCATGTAGTTCAAACCCCTCAGGTTTTTCATAGTTCCCTGCTTAAACAAGCTTACCTGCAGGAATATAGGCCATCATTTACCGATGACGCTTCCGTGGTTCATGCTGCCGGCCATGTCGTTTCAGTAATTCCCGGAGAGAGCCGGAACATAAAACTGACTTATCCGGATGACCTGATTCTCGCTTCTCACTATCTTTCGGTCTGATACCTACGAGAAGGTTCATCCTGGCTTATGCTTGAATAACATTACCTTTGTTTTGAGATGGACAGCCAGGTAAAAGATAAGCCGCGCATACTGCTGGGAATTGATCCAGGAACCACAATCATGGGTTATGGCATTGTGACCTATTCCCATAAGAATTTTCAACTCCTTGCCATGGGCGTTATTAAGCTGGGTAAACTGGATGACCACTATATCAAGCTGCAACGGATTTTTGAGCGGACGCTTTCTCTGATCGATGAATTTCATCCTGATGAGATGGCCATCGAAGCACCATTCTATGGCAAGAATGTGCAGTCGATGCTCAAACTGGGCCGGGCACAGGGCGTGGCCATCGCAGCAGCACTTTATCGCTCTTTGCCGGTCCACGAGTATTCACCCCGCAAGATCAAGCAGGCCATAACAGGTAATGGAGCTGCCTCCAAGGAGCAGGTCAGTGCCATGCTGTCCAACCTGATGCCGATCCAGCAGACACCTGAAAGTCTGGATGCTACGGATGGACTGGCAGCAGCCGTATGCCATGCCCTTCAGCAGTTCCCTGCTGTTACATCCAAAGCAGGCGGATGGGAGGGTTTTCTCCGTGACAATCCGCAACGTATCAGAAAGAGATAAGGTTTATCGTCAGGAAGCCTGCATGGCCATGATAATGTCTGCAGCGACCTTCTGAAAGGCTGAGCTGTCCATGCTGAGCTTGGGCCTGCTGAAATCCAGGTCATGCAATTCGTTGATGGGCACAAGATGAACGTGGGCATGAGGCACTTCGAGTCCAATCACGGCTACCCCAACCCTTTTTGCGTAGCCAAGGGAATGAATGGCCCGGCCAACTTTCCTGACCAGATCCATCAGCTCCAGGTAGGCCTCTTCCTCCAGGTCAAAGATGAAGTCAACTTCCTTCTTGGGGATAACCAGGGTGTGTCCGGTCATTAAAGGATTGATGTCCAGAAAAGCAAGGCAATGTTCAGTCTCGGCTACCTTGTAAGCAGGGATTTCTCCCAGAACAATGCGTGAAAAAATACTGGCCATGGCTATTCAGAATTATCTGGTGATTTCGATGATTTCGAAAGGAATGACACCGGCAGGCACCTGGATGTCGACCTTATCTCCGACTTTTCTTCCCAACAATCCCTGTGCAATGGGTGAGTGGATGGATATCTTTCCAGCCTTCAGGTCAGCTTCGTTTTCCGGTACCAGAAGATACGTCATTTCCTTGTTATTTTTCAGGTTACGGATACGTACCCTTGAAAGGATCAGCACTTTGGATGTGTCTATTTGTGACTGGTCAATGATGCGGGCATTGCGGATCACGTCCTGTAACCTGGCGATGCGCATTTCAAGCATACCCTGGGCCTCCTTGGCCGCATCATATTCGGCATTCTCTGAGAGATCGCCTTTCTCACGGGCCTCGGCTATCTGCCTTGATATTTCCGGACGCATACTGGTTAAAGCATCCAGTTCTTCCTTCAGTTTCTGAAGCCCTTCTTCTGTAACATACTTGCTCTCAGTCATGGCTTGGTGAGTTATGGTGTTTTTGTCGAGATTTTAAAAGTGAAAAAGACCCTTCGTTCCAAAGGGTCTTGTCACAAATATAAGAATTAACTACGCGCTTTGCAAGGCCGGGATCAGAAATTGATCCTGGCCCCTATGCTATGTGTTCCGCTGAACGGATTGGTTGCACGATATGAGTAGTCGATGCCGAAAGTCGAACCGCTTTCCTTGTTCAACGGAATTTCAACAGTCACGCCAGCCGTAGGGCCGGTATAGACAGAAGTGCGGTCAGCATCCGAAAGAATGCCTTCTTCGTAGGCATATCCGGCACGAAGCATCAGGACTTCCTTCAGGGTGTACTCAGCACCGAGGATTATCTGATCCTTGGTAAACGAGTTTGACTGGAAATTCCCGGCCAACGTAAGCCTGCTGTTTCCTTCGAACAGGAAGTCATAGGCAGCGCCAATACTGAGGGTGGAAGGAAGTTCAAACTCCTCGGATCGTTGTTCCACGGTAAACTGGGTTTCCTGTCCGGGGATGAATCCACGGAAAGAGAGACCATCACCGCTGAACTTCATCGTAGGTCCGATATTTTTCAGGGTAATGCCGAACTTGATGTTTTCGGCAGCGCCGGTGACATATTGGATGCCAACATCGATGGCAAGGCCCTGGGCAGAAATATCTGCGATGGATTCAGAGATGATCTTGATGTTGATACCACCGAAAATGCTGTTCGAGAAGGCTTTGGCATAACCCAGGTTGATATTCATCAGGCTGGGGGAGAATGTACCAACACCGCCGTCAGGTTGTGCAACCGTGGTAATATCAATATCTCCAAAGTTCATCGACATAACGGCCATGCTGATGGCGCCGCTTTCACCGGCTTTTTGTGTGAACCCAAAAGTCATGATGTTAACGTCGGATCCTTGCAGCCAGGTCGTATGCGAGAAAATCAACTCCGTGCGGGGTACAAAAGCAGTACCGGCAATATTCATAAAGACGCCTTCCAGTCCGCGCACACTGGCAACATTGGCATTACCCCAGCCCGAACTGCGGGCCCAGGGATTGATCAATAACTCGGAAGCACCTGCTTGTCCGGAACGGTCTTTGTTGCCCGCAACGCCATGGGTCAGGGGGAACAGCATGAATCCGGCAAGGATAACTGCTGTCAGATATGTTTTCATGTTCTTCATTTTTCCCGGTTTAATGTTTTTCAACATATTGCCAACGATCAGGTTTAGAAGCTGTTAAGGTCAACAGGGCGTAAGGTCCCAAACCATTTAACGACTTTCTCTCCAACACCTGGCACATTGACGTGGATCAGGTAAATTCCTCCTGCGATGGGAATACCAGCCTGGTTTTTCAGGTCCCAGTCCAGGTATGTACTGGCATCGTCCTTGCCAAACTTGCGAATTAATGTACCACTGATGTTGTATATCGTGATGGTACACTTTTCTGGAAGATTGGTGAACTTCACACGGTTGTCGAGCTGATTGGTTTCATAACCGGAGTATCCGTAGTAAGGATTCGGTACGACGTTGATCAGTTTCAATGCTTCTTCAGCAACACTCAGATTACCCTTTGTGGTAGCAATATCATTTGTTGTGAAGGTATACATTGGCCAGTTGTCATTGACCGGATTGGTGGCACCTTCGATCGCGTAATTACGCTGGTATGGGCGGCTGACACGAAGTCTTACCCTTGCCTCAGTGGCCAGAAGCTCATGCGGATACCTTAGCAGCGGTATATTCACCCACATCACGTTACCATATATGTACTCTTGAAGACCTTCGACAGAAATCCACTGACGGGCCCAGGCACCTGCATCGTAAGCAGGGGCATCGAAGGTGGAGCCTCCCGCAGGATAAACACCGGTATTGTGCCCCAGGATGTAGAGGTAGTGCATACCACCGAAGATCATGTCGAACAGACTCGTCACCACCGGTGAAGGATTCCAGAGCATATCGCGGCCATTATGGGCCGACAACCAGGAATTTTCTCCAAAGAACAGGTTCAGACGCTCCCCGGTTTCAATATTGATGGCATATCCCGGGAACCACCCCATACCGGTGGCATTGATATAGTTAGGATGGTTTGGATCAGTGCTTGCCTGATTAGAGTTCGGGTCAATATTTCCATCCTTGTCCACTGATTTGGAAGCACGAACGGAGAACCGCTTGGCATTGCCCTGCGCCAGGTTCCTGTCCGGACACATTTCAATGACCGGACAACGAGTCCATTTGGACTTATCAGAGGTAAATACAACATCGACGCTATGTAGCCTGGAAAGGCGTGAAAACCCGATGGAATTGTCAAAGGCAGGGCCAAACATATTGACGTTGTTTTCAGCTGCCAGACGATAGGCTGTCCATGTTCCACTGAGCATATTTTCATACTGCTCATCGGGATCGATGAAGTTCCCTTCGGTATCCGTTGCATCATTGTTGACGGCACCGGAGCCGGTCTCCTGCAGCGTTCCGGAACGGATCCAGTTGAATGGACCCGGGTCATCACGGTCAGGAATACCGGTCAGCCAGGGCTTGGTTGGATCATCAAATTCAATGGTTGCATTCAGGAATCCATTGTTGCGTCCTGTCAGGTCCCCAGGATATTTAACCTGCTGGATCTGAATCGAAAGGCCAAGGTCCATGATCAGCTGTTCATTGGGATAATCAATGGCTGTTTCACTTTCCCAGGATTCACCGGTCGTAGTATTGGTCAGTGTCCATGTGGCCAGGTTGATATTATTGGATGGCACATTGAATCTGACGGTAAAATTACCTGGCTTGACGTTGAGAGGATCAACAACCTTCACATTGATGGGGCCCATACCGTTGTCATAAACAGGATTGGTGACGATATAAGGAGGCCCGGACAATGCCATCACCTGGTCGATGCTTTCCTGCAGCATTTCCAGCTCAATACCACCATTACCATTGCCCTCAATACGGGTGATCCTCGGACCATCGCCATACTGGGCATTGATAACAGAACCTCCGCTGGTGGGGGTAGTATTGTGAGGAATAGCCGTTATAGATTGAATACGACCTGTGGCACTCTTGCGACCTGCCAGATAAGGCTTCTTCTGTCCAAGCAATCCATCCGGAACACCCGGTTCCTGTGAATAGGGCCAGAACTCATTATGGGCATAAGCAACAGCAATATAGTAATACTGTTTATGGTTGACCAGCCTGTTGTCACCTGAGGCAAACTGGTCGGTCAGGATACGGAAAGAATGCTGGATACCCTTATTGACACCATTTACCTCCAGTACCGGTACACTGGACTGCAGGTTTTCGTCGAAATAATAGTTCAGGATTCTGGAGACGCCATTTTCAATATCGCATTGTGCAACGAGACGTGATTTATCCGGGTTCTTGATTTCAGAAATATCCACATCTGCATTGGCAAGCTGGTAGATCTGATATCCCTCGAAGCGGAAATAACGGTCGTAATGGATGGTGTCATTCACAATCTGCTGGATGTACTGCCCGGTTAGGGTATCATAGATGTAGTTGGTAATAGAGTTGATCTTACGTTCCGGAATATTGGGTTCAAGTTCCTTGTATTGCTCCAGATAATTATTGGATGTCTTGCGATTGCTGATGAAGAGGATGATCTCACGATCCAGTTCCCTTGCAACGAGGTCAGGTGCATCCGGCCCATCAACTACCTTGAAGCAGTTGTCGAAAAGGGCCTGGCATTTATCGTCCACCACTCTGAGCAATTCAACAGAGGCAAAAGGACCTCCGGTCGTGGCACGTGCCCATGGAATACCTACGGTGATATAATTGACGGCACCGGGTTCAAGGGTAAAAGGACCGGCAGATTGCATGAATCGCCTGTCGTAGGGTTCATTTCCGGCGGTTTCTTCCGTCCATTTCACCCCGCTGCCACCGGCACCGGTGATGTAGTTCGGCTGAATGCCATGTGTACCCCAGTTGCAGGGGTCGGTGTCTGAAGGGAACATGAAGTCACATTCAGGGCCGTCACCACCGGCATTGGGATGGGCGTTGCCGCCATAACGCATGCGGATACCATCCTTCCAGAAACCGCGCAGATAATTGTAATACTCGGCAGCCCGGTCTGGGTCTGTCATTGCCCAATAACCTCCCAGGTTATTATGATAAACAAAGCGGCGCATACCAAAGCGCTCATTGTCAACGATGGAGTCGCCAAAGTTGATACCGTTGATGCTCACATCACAGAGCTGCTTGCCATCCGGGCCAAATTTCGGGTTGTCGATCCCATCGGCATCCATATAAGGTCCCTGGAAAAAGTCGACACCTACAGCAGGAGGCTGCTGTCCGTAATGGTCGTCTTTACCGGTACCATCAACGGCATTGCCATTGTAGCAATATCCCAACCCACGCAAAACATCACATCCGACATAGTCATCATAGGCATACCCCAGGTCGGTATCGACCCACTGACTGAAATAGGTTTCGGTCAGGCGGAAGGTGGAGCGGTTGATGATTTCATAAGAATAGAATGTCATGTTGTTGATTTCATCGTTGGTGGCAAATCCGAAAGCCTGGGCCCTGATTTCCATACCAATGGCTGCTCCCTGCGTTTCACTGTGAACATTGCCTTTGTCATTGAACACCCACCACAACGTCTGGTCGCCCTTGATTACCTGGTCAGAAAGGATACCTCCTTTAACAACCCCAAGAACAGTTTCCATCGTCGGGGCTGGCGGTTTGAACATGTTTTCAGGATTCCTCGGACAGAGTGAATTATCCAGGTCATAATAGGGATAGTCGCCACGGTTTGGGTCATAGTTCCCGTCTCCGTCTTCATCCCAGAAAGGAGCTAGATAATAGCTCTGTTTTTTCTGAGGGTCTCCATGGGCAGGCCAATCCAGGATAGATTTTGGGATGGTATAGTTAGGATTGCTTTCCGGATCGGTCCACCAGGCTAAATACTGGTCTACTTCAGTCCTGGTAATACGGAACAACTTATCATATTTGGTACAGGTTTCCGCATCAACAGCCGCTGTACCGTCAATGGTCAGAGGCCCGGGCCAGTAATCATTACCATTTCCCCTGTAACGTTGCGCTGCGAGTTTGAGCTGTCCATTGACATCCAGACCCCCAATCCACAGGGAGGCGGAGAACATGGCCGTTTTCAGGGTGTTTTTAGGGATGAAATAACGGGCTACGTCCAGAAGGTCCCACCACATATCACCTCCGGTATTGATACGACACCTGACATTATTGATATTCAGGTCGGTGAACGCCGAGGCAGCAGCACAACCGGCTGCTTTGGGTGCTTTGGATTTTTGGTCTCCTGGGTTCTTATAGGCCAGGGTTGTATGCGAAACAAGCAAGGCCAGGGATGTTACCAGCAGTATCCGAGATATATTTTTCATATTCATTGATTTTTCTGTGTTGTAAGATGCGGTTGCTTAGAATCCAAGAATCACACCTAAACGAATTTGCCGTGGCTGGCTATAATTGCCTGGGTTGTTCACCCGGATGGCATACAGATCTCTGAAGGCCTGCTCATTGGTCTGGGCCTGGATCCCTGCCTGGAATTCTGCAGCAGCCAGATATCCATCGTCACTGGCATTACCGGTAGCACGGTATACGGACAAGATATTCTTGGTGTTAAAAACATTCAACACCTCAAGATAGACGTTGATAAACAGGGTTTTCGATTCCTCCTTATCTCCCAGTTTAACTTCCATGTCGCGGTCAAGACGGCCGTCCATCCTGAACTGCCATGGCAGACGCGAACCATTGATGGAGCCCTGCAGCAGTGAACTACCACCACCTAACTGCGTGGCAACCACCTTGCTCGATTTGGAATATGGCGTGCCCGAACCACCGTTGAAGGTGAAGTTGACACCTGTGTTCTTCAGGATCTCAACGGTCTTGACTTTGTCAGTACCCTTGATCTTCTTGGTGTAGACAGGTCCGTTGTATTCCTTTCCTGAAGCGAAACGGTAGTCAACCAAAAGATTAATGGCATGACGGCGGTCAAAGTCGAGTGGCGTTGTCGTTCTCAGGTTGGGCTGATTTGAAGAGACCAGTGCGCGGGCAGATTCTGCATCTGATCCGGTTCCTTCTGCGAACTGTAAGGTATAACTGGCGCGGATACGGGCATTACCGGTCCTTCTAAGGTCGTAGGAAACCGTAAGACCCTTTACCGTTCCAAAGTCGATGTTGTTGTAGGAATAATAGGATTGAGGATAAGCACCACTGAAACGGTATGCCTGAATCTGGTCGCGCATTTCACGGTAGAAAGTGGAGAGGTTGATGGACGACGAATTGGTTAGTTTCTGCATAAAGCCAATTTCATAGTCAATCGTGCGTGAAGGCTTCAGATTGGGATTGTTGATATAGTCATTCCTGGCGTCGATGAAGAGATAATCCGTGGGATCCATCCGTGAAAAACCGGTTGGACGCTGGGTCAGCACATCGTAATGAGCAAAGAAAAGAGCCTCATCAGAAATCGGGAACGAGAAAGAGATACGCGGCATGATGGTGGTCTGGGGCTCATAATCTTTGAACGCAGAGCTGTTCAGTTCACCCTGTCCCGGGTTCACGAGATAAGGAGAAACTCCCTGGCCTGCATCCAGGGCACTTGGATCGCTCAGGGGCTTACCGTCTGCGCTGTACCAATTGCTGCCTTCGCGGTAACCCATGATGGTCGTTGGATTGCTGACATCGTTCACGTAGACAATGTAATCCGGGCCCATGTTACCGGGATGATTACCCAGAGTCGTCACTTCCTTCACAGTTCTGGCTTCATACAGGAGATAAGGATCCTTCAACACCATCTGGTTGGCGTCATAACGGTCAACACGTACCCCAATATTGAAGATCAGATCATTGAAGGCAAACTTATCCTGTATATATCCTGCCAGATAGATTGGCTCAAATGCCCCAATGGTCCTGAGTTTATTGCCAAATTCATCTGTGGCATTGAAGAAATCATCGAAAGCCGGGCGGCCGCTGAGTTTCTTACCGGTATAATCATAGCCATAATAGGATATCAGAGAGTTAACACCACCACGGTAAAGTTCATCTGCACTGAACATGTCAATGCTGAAAACCGTAGGATCATAATTATCCACATCAATCCAGTCCAGGCTGGTGGTGGGCATGCCCAACTTCTTTCTCAGGTTATAATCGAAGAAATACTGTGATGCACCGTCATACAGACGTTTGTACCAAACGGTATCCTGTGCCACCCCAAACGGATCGTAAACCCTTTGCGGGTCTGATTTGTCCAGCTGTTCGATATGTGCATTCGCATATGCCCTGGCGATAGTCCACAAGGAAATGGGCGAATATCCATAGGAGGCATCCTTGCGCTGTTCGTATTGGATCCCGAACTGGATTTCATGGTTTTTAATGTCGGCAGATCCATGGGCGGAAATACCAATCTGGGCATTGTCATTGATGAAATAACCATTATACTGTTGCCCGATATTCTGCCAGAGGCCATATACACTCTCGGGTTGCTGGCCGTTCAGCAGACCTCCTCCAAGCTGTACTTGTGTGGCATTGTTGTAATGGAGGAAAGGATCATCATACAGACTGTAATACAGCGAAGTATACCTGGATACTTCATCATTGATGTCGGAAGGAACGAAGGAAAACAGGGTGTCGGCAAAGCCATTGTGTATATAAATATCGTTCAGACCCAAAACACTGTCTGATCCAATCTCATAGGACCTGATCTTGTGGGTCTTGAATTTCCCTACATACCCATAGTTGAACAGGTTGTCTTTGTGATCCCTGTCCTGAATAACACGGTGGTAATTGGAATAGTCGGCCTGAATAGTATAGTACACATTCTTAATCAGGGATTTACTTTCCTGATTGGTTGGGAAACGCTGCGTAAAGCGCCCAAATACCCTCCAGGTGGTCTCAATGAACTGAGGATTATTTTCCCAGTTGAAGAGAGTCCTGCTGTAGGCATATTCATCATAGTTGAGGTAGTTGAGCGATCCCCCGAATGAAAGGTTGATGGTCGGTGATGTCCTGACGTCGATTTTGGCGCTTACATTGGTTTGGAAAACCTCTGTATTCTGTGTTGCCTTAAGCAGTTCCAACTGATTTTTCCTGACAAACTCAGCGTTGATAAGAGATCCGGTTCCTGTTCCGGAAGGGCGTAAAGGGGTCTCGGTGAGTTGCTGCTTCAGTTCATCGTTTACTTTGTAAACCCCTGTAGCCGTCGGTCTTCCGTCCCTACGGTAGAGAATATCACCGGCAATGAAATAGCCCAGCAAGGAAACGGGATTGTTTGGGTCACGACTCTTGAGCAGGGGTCCCTGAATATTGAATCCCAATCGGTTATAACCAAATGCATCCAGGTATTCAGAAGTTTGAAGCTCAAGCCCTCCGCCAAAATTGCGGGAAGGTCCCTTGGTTGTGACATTGATAATACCGCCAACGGCATCTCCATACTGTGCCGGCAGTCCACCGGTAATGACGGTAACTTCCTCGATGGCAGCCTGTGGCAGGGCGGAAGATCCACGTACTTTGATACCATCGATGTACATCACGGTACCTTCGGTACGCTGACCACGCACACTGCCTCGCTCACCGTCAGCTGAAAAGACACCACCAACGGTTGTCGCAACAGCATTGGCGGATCGATTCGGCATCTTGGCGATTTCTTCCGAGGTCACGGTACCCCCCGTAGACGTCTTGTCCTTGGAGATCAGCGGCACCTTATAGTCCACAACTTCAAAAGTCTCCAGGGTTGTCACCGTGGGCTCCATCGCGATGTCGTAGAACGTGATTTTGTCGGAGTTGATGACCACTCCCCTGATCAACAGGGGTTTATATCCCACATAGGTGGCTTTAAGGTCATACCTGCCTGGCGGAATCGGTTTAATGGTATACTTCCCATCAAAGTCAGAAGTGGATCCGCCAACCTGGCGTCCACCTGATTCCAGGATGATATTGGCAAAAGGAATGGGTTCCTTGGTGGCATTGTCCAGGATCTTCCCCTGTAATGTACCCGATTGGGCCCAAAGCAATCCATTCGCCGCTACAGCCAACAACGCTGTCAACAGTAATTTTCGCAACATACCGAGTTATTTTATGTTAGAATTCCTCTCTTATTTGTGTCTGATTTTGTGTTCTTTATGATTAAAAACCAAGTTCTCAAAGCCTGCAAAAAAGTGGGTAAAGGTAACAACAATTCACTGAATCCTCCAAATCAATCAGGTTTGCCAAAGGGGCCGGTAAGCGCTTCGCTCATCATATGGCCGGTTCAATATTTCGGATAATATGATGGCGGTTCGAATATCAGCCTTCCACCTGGGCGTCTCTTTCTTTTCCTCCAAAGATGACACTGCCTGAATACGTTGGTTGTTATCCATATCTTCCAGACTGACCTGCATCTGAGATGGCATCATGCCACTTTCTTCATAGAGGTCGTCCAGCGTCTTATATGTCTGTTGATATTGGAATTCCTGCTGTGGCTGCTGTGAAGGTGTATACTCCATGGGCTTGTATACTTCCCTTGCCGGTGCCGGTGCCTCAGCCTGATATTCCGGAATGCTTTCCTCTTCCTGTCCCAGGATCTCTTCCAGAATGCTGCGGAAGTCCCGTTTTTCTTCCGGGGTTTCTTCAACAGGCCGGCGCGTGGCAGGTCGGTTTTTTTTGACCTTCTGACTGTTCTTGTAGAAGGAATAAACCACCCAGGCAATAATGGCAAGTATGTATAGAAAATCTTCCATGTGTTCTCCCGAAATAAGCCCTCAAATTTATTAACATAAAATTAACCACAGGAAAAATTCCTGAGGGAAGTAATCAGTTTTCGGCATGAAGCAAAAAGTTACCGGAAGGGAGAACCTTTGATTAATCAAAGGTCCAATTATCTGATCCAATATGACTTAAGGCTTCAATAACGGATTCCCGTTTACGTCTCGACACAGGAACCCGGCTTCCATCTTCCATGATCAAAACACCGCCTTCATCTCTTGAATAACTGCGGATATACCTGAGATTGACCAGGTGGGACTTATGTGGCCGGATAAAATGGTATTCCTTCAAGAGTTCTTCATTTTCTTTCAACGTCTTGGAAATCAACAATGATTTTCCGTCTCTGAACCGGAAAAGGGTATAGTAGTTGTCAGACTCACAGCGGATGATTTCATCGATGTACACAATGTAAAGTTTCTCCGCGGTAGAGAGTACAATCTTATTCTCTGATTCAGGTTGCCGCATCATTTCCAGCAGATGATCCAACCTGTGACCCGCCTTCCGGTGAAATCCCTGTTTTTTCAGCTTCTGTACCGCGATGACCAGCTCCTCGGGATTGATGGGCTTGAGGAGGTAATCCAATGCACTGTATCGAATGGCCTTGATGGCAAACTCATCATAGGCCGTTGTGAAGATGATGTCAAAAGGAACATCCTTGAGTTCTTCCAGTAAGCGGAAACCGCTGCCATCCGGCATCTGAATATCCAGAAACACCACATCCGGTTTCTTGTCCCGGATCAGCTGCACACCCTTCCAGACCCCATCGGCCTCTCCCACGATTTCAACCTCTCCGCAATAGCGGTGCAGCAATCCCCGCAAGGTGTCGCGGGATGTCTTTTCATCCTCAACAATGATGGCACGAATCATAGACGACCGGGATAAGTTGTTCCAGCTCTCTTCTTATGCAAACAAAGATAATATTTCTGATACAGTACCGACATTTTCAATACGGATTATTCGCCTCGTCTCCATTGCCCATTAATAATCATCCATTCCACCCTGTTTTTATGTAAGTTTGTTCACTGTCCATATGATCAGAAAGGAAAGCATAGATGCCATCATGGATGCGGCACGCATCGAAGAGGTGATCGGGGATTTCGTGTCCCTGAAACGCCGTGGAACCAATATGTTGGGCTTATGTCCTTTTCATAATGAGCGTACACCGTCCTTCAGTGTTTCTCCCTCAAAGGGGATCTTCAAATGCTTCGGTTGCGGAAAAAGTGGCAACGCCATCGGATTTCTGATGGATCATGAGCACCTGAGTTATCCTGATGCCCTGCGCTACCTGGCACGCAAGTACAACATCCAGCTCATTGAGGAGGTAGGGGATGAGGAGGAAGACCGTGAATTACGCAACAAGCGGGAAAGCCTCATGCAGGTGCATGTTTTTGCCATGCGCTATTTCCAGGATGCCTTGCGCAACACGGAGAAAGGAAAGGCCATCGGCCTCAGCTACCTGCATGAACGGGATTTCAGAGATGATATACTGGAGAAATTTCAGGTCGGTTATAGTCCTGATGAATGGGATGCATTGACTGCCCGTGCCCTGAATGAGGGTTTTTCTTCAGAATACCTGCTGGAGAGTGGACTGTCTATCCGCAAAGATCAACGGATGTACGACCGTTTCAGGGGGAGGGTCATCTTTCCTATCCTGAACCTGACAGGCAACCCGATTGCTTTTGCCGGCCGTATCCTCACACAGGCCAAGGACAGCCCCAAATATGTCAATTCTCCTGAAACTGAGATATATCAGAAAAGTAAGGTTCTTTATGGCCTGTTCCAGGCCCGAAGCGCAATCATGACCATGGATGAATGTCTGCTGGTGGAAGGCTATACCGATGTCATGTCGCTCCACCAGGCCGGGCTGACCAATGTCGTGGCCTCTTCCGGTACATCCCTGACCGCAGATCAGATCCGGCTGATCAGTCGCTTTACGCAGAATATCACCATTTTGTATGATGGGGATGAAGCAGGACTGAAGGCTTCTTTCAGGGGAATTGATATGATACTGGAACATGGGCTGAATGTCAGGGTTGTCCTGTTTCCGGAGGGAGAAGATCCGGACTCTTATGTCCGTAAGAACAGGGTGAATGTGGTGCGCGACTTCATACGTGCCAGGGCTGAGAACTTTCTGTTGTTCAAAGCCGGTATTCTGATGAAAGAAGCGGGCAACGACCCCCTCCGACGGGCCGAGGCCATCAGGGATATCGTTACGTCAATCTCCCTGATACCAGATGCCATCAAACGGCAGGTGTTTATACGCGAATGCAGCCAGATGATAGACCTCCCCGAGCAACACCTCATCTTTGAGATGAATAAAATGCTCAGGAAAAGGCTCAGCCGTGATGCCGCAACTGCCATTCCGGAAGAAATGCCTTCCCTACCTCCTGAGCCTGGAATTACCCAGAAGGCAAAGGTCGTTGATTTCACCGTCAGGGAAAAAGACATCATCCGTATCCTGTTGAACCATGGCGCGAGGGATTTTATCCTTGAGCTACCGGTGGACGATGAAAAAACCGAACGCATCGCAGTGAACACAGCCACCTATATCGTACATCAAATTCTCAACGAAGAGCTGGGATTTGAAGACGAAGGCTGCAGGATGATCCTGGATGAATACATCGCAGCGCTCTCCAGAGAAAGCATTCCCGGACTGGATCATTTCCTCCAGCACAGGGATATGCGCATCGCCAGACTCGCGATCGATCTGATTTCCAGTCCCTATTTCCTGAGTCAGAACTGGCATCGTTACCGTATCGTTGTTCCGACAGAGGAAGAAAACCTGAGGGATCTCGTATTGATAGCCGTCAATGCCCTCAAATTGCAGCATATTGAAAAGAAGCTGCTGGCACTGCAGTCAGCCCTGCGGGATCATGAAGACGTTGAAGATGCCTTACTGCTACTTCATGATCTGAACGAGCTCTCCAGAAAAAAAGTGGCCATTTCTGAAATCCTTGGCCGTGTCGTCAGCCGTTAAACCTCCTATTCCCTGCCTCCAACAATATAAATACCTTTCCAATGTGGGCTCTGCCACGCATTGACCAGGTTGCTAAACCCTTCCCTGTCCTTGAGTATCATGGCTGAGATTTCCAGGGTTCGTCTGATAATCAGTTTATTCTTATCCTGACGGATGGTAGACCTGTAGGAACCGGCGGCGTTTCCAATCTCCTCATCCGGGATTTTCCCTGCCAGCCGGTAACCGTTCGGAAGGGTGATGGTCCATTCATATGAGAGACTCACAGGGTGGGCCAGGACAGTTGGTATATGCGGATAGTCGACCAATGGACGGCTGAGTATCCCGGGTTCATTGCCAGGTACCGGAAGAAGAAGATGGGTGTAGCCGCCCAGTGTTTTAGGGGCTTCTTCTGATTTGACCGCAAAGGAAAAAGAGCAGGGCATGGCTTGTTTTCCTTTCTTGTCTTCTCTTTCAAGAAGATAACCGTTGATCCTGCCTGTTGCTTTCCAGGCTTCATCCCCTTTGGCCAGCAGGAATTCCGGGCAGGCAGCGCCTGATGTCGTGAGATCCACATTGCCAATGAGCCCATTCTTTACAGTGTATTCCAGCAGCGCCTGCATTTGAATTACTGAAGGAATTTCCGGAGCCGGTTGCTCGATCAATGCTTCTTTGGGATCCAGGGGGATGAGGTATTTGTTGACCGAAGCCTGATCCATGCTACCGGAATGCAGATGCAGCGGATCAAGCCATGCAGACTTTGAAGGGGTTTCCAGTCTGACAAGGAATTCACTCCAGACTTCGGGCATGGCAATGCCCCTGTCAAAGAGGATGCGTTCTGCACGGATATGCACACTGGCTTTTAAACCTGCCGCACGGCAAAAAGCAGTCAATAGTACCGCTTTTTCGGCTGCATTTCCTCCACCGCTGTTCCATACCTCTGCTGCTGTCCTCACCTTGAGTCCGGATTCCCGTAAGCTTACAGGCCAGGTAGCCACTGATTTATGAACCAGTTCCTGCAAGGCCAGCCCCAGGGACAGGGGGTGGTCATGTTTTTTTCTGAGGCTGTCCGCCAAAAGGATCATATCCGGATCAGCCTCGAATTTAAACGCGTCCTGCCGGGTAAGGGTGGTCCTGAGTTGATCCATCCCGGTGGAGGTGCTGAACAGGATAGCCGGAGCGCGGTAAAAAGGAGAAGCGCTGTGTGGGGGTGTTACCAGTGGCTCCAGATCCCTGAATTCATAACGGTATTCTGTCATCCCGTTCCGGGTGGTTACAACAGGTTCAATATCTGCATTGATCAGTTTATGATGAATGATGATATCCGATGGCGCTCTCAGGATGAAGCTCATCTCTTTGACGGGAACATCCTCAGCCAGCACCTGGGCACCTGACATGACCGGCCACTGTGCCGGAAAACGCCTGAGGGTATAATCCAGGTAAATCGTGGCGCCCTTTTCCAGTCCGGTATGCGTGATAACCATTTCCCTTAGGTTGTTAAAAGGGGGAGAAGATTCAGCATGCCGGGGCAATACTTCATTTAATGCGTTGTCAGGCAACGGAATACGCTTTCCGTCTGCCATGATGGTAAATGCTTCATTGACCGATAAACGCTCAAAATCTGTATTGTAGATGACAAATGTTTCACCGAACCTCCGGTGGAAGGCATAATAGGATTCGATGCGCAGCTGACGGAAATGGTGATAGTCGATGCTGCCATCGGGCTGCAAGGTGTACTCATGAACAAGTTTCTGATAAACAGCATCTTGTTGTTCCTGCCCACGTAGTTGGAAAGGGGTGAAGGCTGTTAAAGCAAACAGACCTATAATAATATGTGTGGTATAAGATCTCATGGGTTTCATCTTGCTCATCGTGCCAGAATAATGGGTTCATTTTGATATCTTTTCTGCCATTCAACGGCTTCCCGGAATGAAGGCCAGTCCAGTGGTTCATATAAGCGTTTGTAAAAAAGGAGACGCTGGAACATCCGGACCTCTCCCGGATAGGCGGTATATAATCCTTCAGCGTAAGCACCCGAACCTGAGACATTGGCAGGAGGAGGGAGGTGTCGGACCTCCTTATAAGCAGGTACTTTGATGACTTCAAACAGCTCGACCAGCCGGCTACAACGATCGCGGAACGGATACTTCCGCTCCTTAAGCTTGATATTGAAGCCAAGATGCGGCATAGCCCGCTCGAAAAGGCCCGCAGCTGTGAAAGGAACGAAGATGATCTCTTTGTCGCTCACGGTGGCGTATTGAGGAATAATATATTGAATCCGGATCATGATCGGATCTGAATAATCGTAGGGATCCGGCATCTCCATTCCTGTGATGACCGCGCGGGGATGGACATCCCGCAGTACTTGTTCCAACTGGGGTTTCCAGGTCTGGTAGGCGTTGGAGGTGAACATCCTGCGGATATTTGCATCGGATTGTCCTTCTCCGCTGATGGTGAATCCACCATGCAGTGTGCCGTCTTCTTTTATCTCGCTGAAACCATCCATCCTGACATAGTGAAGGTCGGGTGGTGAAACAGGAGTGGTCATAAGATCTGCCCCTTCCGGCAAACCCTTCAGGTATTGCTGCTGCTGCTCTGCAGATGACCATAGCTCACGCACGAAAGGAACCCATGTAGGATCCAGCAGCATATAACTACCATCCTTCATCTTCACAACGGTAACACTGTGATTGAACTGATCCGCAGGGATATCTTCGATGCGTGATCCCGCCATGGTCATGGCTGCATAGCATTCAAAACCGGCTGCCCTGAGCATGGCGACAAGCATACCTGCTTTGTCCTTGCAAACGCCAGCCCTGTCTGTAAATGTCATCGTGGCTTTATGCAGGGTATATCCCTCTCCCTCTCCCATCGATATACCCGAGTATCTGATTTCATCCGCCACCCAGTGTGTAAGCCTGGAAATGCTGTCTATTTCATTCAGGGCTCCGTCCAATATCTCATTTGTTTTCCTGAGTATGGCATCGTCCCATTCAAAGCTGCCAAAGTCTTCATTGACACCATAGAACCACATTGATTTGGCCTCCCAGTCAGGACTGGTTGTCAGCAGGAGCTTGGGTGCAACATCAGATAGATCTACCATCTGCGCTTCCCTTTTCAGCGGTGTTATGTCGCTCATACTGAATGCGTACCAGTTCATTTCACCTTTGATGGCCGTCTGCGTCTGTGCCTGACCATGGAAGAAAGAAAATTGCAGCGTCTTCGTCCTGGGCAGGTAGACTTCATAATATTTCAGATCGATATCAATGTCACTGTAAAAAGGGACGATATCATAGAAATGACCACGCATGGGAGGGATGTATCGCTCATCGTCATCACCTTCGAGCAGGGCGTATGTAAATCCTTTACGAAACCATCTGACTTCCAGTTCATCACCTGGCATCAGCCTGCCCACTGGAAGCATTTTTTTGCGGCTTCCCCAGTATATGGCCCGTGCCGGAGCCGGATAATCCAGTACCTTTTCAAGGGAAATGATCTCGGTATCACCCCCTATTCGGTGAATTCTTGCATCCCTGAACTCAACCCAGGCTGAAAGTGGGTCGTAATCCAGAAAGAGGGAAGATAGCTCCTTGCCACCTTCCATACTGGTTACCCTGAACCGTTGATGAACATGAACCTTACTAAGTCCGGATTCCTCCACGAAAACAGTCGTGCTATCATAGATCAGTTTATGTCCTTTGGCATGAACAGTACCACCGACCAGCAAAAGGCCGAAAATCACGAGCATCGCTGCGGGCGGTAAGCCCCAATGGCTTTGCCGGCGATGAGCCTTAATTACATTTAAAGAAGACATCAGCTTCATCCTGAATTATTTGTTATTTTTAACCAAAATTAATAAGCTATCACATGCAAAAGAACGTTGGTCGTACTGATATCGTTATCCGGATTCTGATTGCCATTGTAATCGGTGTACTTGCCTTTACACATGTGATCACAGGGACATTGGCGATTATTCTGGGCATCGTGGCCATTGCATTGCTGTTGACCAGTCTGTTCGGGTTCTGTGGCTTGTATACCCTGCTCGGAATCAATACCTGTCGGGTTAAACAAGGAAAGACCAGTCAGTAACGCTTCTTTCTGAAGAAGTCAGTAAGCAATGTCCCGCATTCTGCACCCATTACACCCTGGCTAATGCTGGTGGAAGGGTGGAGTATGTTGCTATGATAGCAGGTATAACCGCGCTTTTCATCGCTGGCACCGTAAACTAGTCTCCCCAATTGAGCCCACTGCATAGCGCCAGCGCACATGACACAGGGTTCCAGGGTGACATAAAGCGTACAGCTGTCCAGATATTTAGCCCCAAGATATTCTGATGCAGCAGTCAGACAAAGCATTTCAGCATGCGCTGTCACATCGGTGAGCCGTTCTGTCTGGTTGTGTCCCCTGGCAATGATACGCCCATCAAGCACGATCACCGCCCCAACAGGCACCTCGTCTGCCTCCATGGCAAACTTTGCCTCTTTCAGGGCTTCCGTCATAAAAAAACGGTCATCCAGTATCGAATACATCCTGCTAACTTGGATTACGAAGGTAGCATTTCTGCATCGTTCTGAAATGCTTTAACCATGACGGGCTTGAAAATCGATCTATTCGGCTAAAAAAAACGGGCAGGCATTGTTGAAGCATGTATTTTTGGTTCAACCAAAGCCAAACGTGATGAGAAATAGCGTTCTTTTAATTCTATCCGGTCTTTTAATGATTTCCCTGACTTGCATCTCGCAGGAAAGACCGGACTGGGTGGGTGGTTTTCCCGATGGATGTACGAGCATTACCTGCGGTAAGAAAGCGACCGTGGATGGATCGGTGATTACCTCTCATACAGATGATAGCCACCGAACCCGGTCAGAAATGGATATACGCCCGGCTGCCAAACATGCCCCGGGTTCAGTGACAACCATGTATCGCCGGGATCCATTTGATAGCCTGGCCATGCCCACCTATAAGAATGTTCCCATCGGAACAATTCCGCAGGTGGCATATACACATGGATTTATCAATTCAGCCTATCCCTGCATGAACGAGAAACAACTTGCAATGGGGGAATCAACCTTCGGTGGCAGAGATAATCTTAAGTCAGATCTGGGTCTTATCGACTGCCAGCGACTTTGTCAGCTTATGCTGGAACGCACAGCAACAGCCAGGGATGCGATCCGTCTGGCCGGGGAATTGCTGGCAGCCTATGGGTGGAATGACTACGGAGAATGCCTCACCATTGCTGATAAAAAGGAAGTATGGCATTTTGAAGTTGTGGGGCCGGGTAAAGGCAATATGGGAGCCATCTGGGTGGCACAGCGTGTACCGGATGACCATATCTCTGTCAATGCCAATGCAAGCACCATTAAAGAAATCAATCTTGATGACCCGGAGCATTTTATGGCATCTGAGAACATTTTCCAGGTGGCCATTGATTCCGGTTGGTGGAGCCCGGCGGAAGGACCATTCCGGTTCTGCTATGCCTACGCTCCTGAGAGCAGGACGTCCCTGGCTGCCCGCAGGCGTGAATGGCGGGTGTTTGATTTGCTCGCGCCCTCCCTGAAACTGGACCCCAATGCAGAGAACTATCCCTTCTCCGTTAAACCTGACAAGCCGGTCACCTTGCCGGATCTGGTCATGGTCTTTCAGGATTATTTTGAAGGCACGGAGTTTGACATGACCAAGACGCTGACCGTTGCAGATAAAGATGGGAAAATGGTCATTTCTCCTTTGGCCAACCCACATATGCCTTATGATGCCAATAAACTTCATCGCATCAACGGTGGATGGGGCTGGCGGGGGGAGCGCACGATTGCCCGATGGTATACCATGTATGCCACCATTATCCAGTGCCGTGACTGGTTGCCGGATGACATCGGCGGTGTGACCTGGTTGGCCCTGGACAATGTCGCAACGTCCATCTATATCCCTGTCTATGCCGGTGTTACGGATCTTCCTGTTTCTTATAAAACGCCTGGAAGGCCGAAGGGTTATACCCGGGAATCTGCCTGGTGGGCTTTCAACCGCATGGGCACCCTGGCCGCACAGCGCTGGGGCGATATGCGTCATGATGTGGATGCGGTATGGAAACCATGGCAAAAAGAACTCTTTGACAACCAGGCATCCTTTGAGAAACAGGCGCTCGAAATCCACCAGAAAGGAAAACCCCGGGAATTGAGGACTTTTCTCACCAACTACAGCATGGGCTGGGGAACAAAGGTCGTTGAGCGTGCCTGGCTGTTGGGTGATGAGCTGTGGACCAAATACGATGAGTTGTTCTGACGCCTATCCGGTGTAAAACATTTTCCTTCCTATATGGTTAATTAGGTCACGACATCATCATATGGGAAAGACTATGTCATTTCTGATATTTTTCAGCATCGTTCTCCTGGTTTACGGACTGGCCAACTATTACATATGGTTGCGTTTCTCTCAGGCCTTTCAGGAACAGCCCCAGATTCGCCTGTTCCTGCGGATCACCCTCCTGCTGCTGGTGGTGGCATATCCTTTGACCCGCTTCATCTCATCTCCCAACCCCAATTCACTGATAGAAATATATCATGGTATTGGCGCTTTGTGGCTGGGGGCCATGTTGTATCTCGTCCTTTCATTTGCAGTTATTGATTTTTTCAGGCTTTTATTGAAACTAGGATCCCTGGCAGGTATATTTAAGCCAGTGGTTTTTACTTTCTATAAGCCTGTACTGGTGGCATTCATCGGCCTGTCCACAATCCTGGTGATGCTTCTTGGATATGTCAATGCAAGAGATTTCCAGGTACGTCATCTCAGCGTGCCGCTTCCTGCTGGCACCCAGGCAGAATCCTTCAGGATGGTGATGGTATCCGATATCCATATGGGGCGTTTGATTGGGAAGAAGAGGGTTAATGCATTGGTTGATAAGATCAATCAACAGGAACCAGACATCGTAGTGCTGGTTGGAGATATGGTCGATGATGAGATGGGCCCTGTTGTATCAGAAAACATCGGGGAAGCCTTGGCAAATATCAGGACTCAGGATGGCGTATACGCGGTGATGGGTAACCATGAGTACATCGGTGCTAC
>ERZ795032.541-NODE-541-length-39360-cov-5.250248_pt1 | contig 39360 bp, 29 predicted proteins | sample MGYA00375124_ERZ795032 | MGnify/ENA primary metagenome ERZ795032 (study PRJEB30167, sample SAMN05720154) | activated sludge metagenome | isolation source: Anaerobic digester | place: China | collected 2015-12-16 ...
GAAATTCATATAGTCTATGGTTCCGAAGTTTGTAAATTCACAGTTTTCAAATTCAGCATCGTTCATAATATATATTGTAGAAGGTGAAAGCCCGGTTCTGTCAAATTTTACATTTTTAAATACTGTTTTACCCGTACCCTTTTGCCACCATACAGTATTATTAGGCCAATCTTTTAATAAGTCTCCGTAATAACTGTATTTTACTATTTTACAATTTTCTACGAGTATATCTCCCAATATTGCAGGTACAATTTCAAATGATAGTGTTCCGCAGTTTTTTACTTCAAGATTGAAATGTGTATCCGTAATTTCAGTATTATCCGGATATATATGATATGCAATTAGGCCATCATAATTATAGATACTGCTTTCACTGTTAATTTTAATATTTTCCAGATAAATGTCCGGGGTTCCTTCCGAGTAATACTTACTTGTGGAGGACAACATTCTGAAATATGTATTCTTTAATTTAATATCATCTTTTCCTGTTATATATAAATCCTTTACCCATATGGTTTCCGGTAATTTCTGAGGTGTATAGTTTATATTCACCGGATTCTCTATATGGTATATATCTACTACAGGTAAATAATTTACCAATTCCAACTTTAAGTTCTCAATAATTAAGTTGGGGTTATATAAATCAGCATCATGATCAAATGTTATTGCAGGCGAATAGTATAACTTAAAGTTTGATGTGCCTGTATATATCACTTTTGTATTCTTTATTTCTAAATTTCCCTTAAAAGAAGGGCAATCTCGTCTGGTCATCAGCCTGTAATAACCTGTTGTTATATCGCAGTTATTTACTGTCAAATTTCCTCCATCACAACAAAAAGCTGCTCCTTCTCCCTTTATAATGGCGTCATTTACTGTAAGATTATGTCCCCAGTGCCTGTCAATAACTCCTGCATAGGCTTCATAACTTCCCCCGTTGATTGTTGTGTAGTTGTCATACATTCCGGAAATTGCATGACGTGCATAGCTAATGTCAGTATTATTTAAAGTTACATAAAGAGTAACTTGCGGGCGTACCGGATAACCAAGGCCCTGACGCATAAAGCCTCTTATTTTTGAATTGTTTAAAGTAACATTTACAGATTCATTTATTAATACACCCAAATACTGGCCAATTTCCTTTTCCAGATTTTCATTATCTAATATAAGATTATCAAATGTTACATTGCTTCTATTAACTTCTATAATTGTCTTGCCAAGATCTGTTGCAGTTTTTTCAAGGCAAAGGACATTAAGGCCATCAATTTTCAATTCCTTTTCTTGTTTATATAGGCTTATCAGTAGTAAATTTTTATTATTATAGCTTTCAACCATTTCTACTGCAAGAGAACCATCACTTTTTATCCTGTTAGCTTCATTTTTCGAATAAAATGCTCCAACACCATTATTTCTCAACATAAGGATTTCACTTGATTGAAACATTACATCATAACCTGCATATTGCCCCAATTCAGGTATTTTCTTTGTACCTGCCTCGAGGCTTCCGGCAATACTGCTTCCTCTGATTTCTATAGGTTCTTCCTTGCGTGAAATAATGAATAAAGGAATTCTCCCTTTGTTCGTTGTATATATCTTCCCTTCACATTTTACATTTGTTTGGATGAATACTTGTCTATTAACCTGACTATCTACATAATAATTCCCTTCAGGTATTACTACATCAACATCATTTGAGTTTGCATAATCGAAAGCTTTTTTAAAAGCATCAGTACTATCTATATATAATTTTGTAGTTATTGAACTGTAACTATTCCTGTCAAGAGTAATTTTATTACCTTCAATAGCAATAATTTCAGCCCTCAAATCCACACCAGGAATTCCGGTTTTTACTCCATTGGCAATTCTCACATTATCCCCTACACTTAAATTACCAATACCATTAACCGCAACAACCGTATCAGTTTCATCAAGCTTGCATTCTACTGGTTCAATAAAGTCCTTAGCTCCGAAATCCTTTACATTCACTATGTCCATATTCATATCTGTTTTTCCCTTTGTTGTATCAGAACTTTTATTACTACTGTCATTTTTACTCTGTGTTCCATTTGAGGAACATGAAGCACAGGCAATACAGAATAAACTTAAAATGAGTACATAAGCTGCAATTTTTAAAATTTTTCCATATTTCATGAAAAATCCTCCTTAATTATTTAACCAACTAATCCGCTGCGTTCGATACCTTCCATAAACTTTTTCTGTAAGAATAAGTAAACAATAAGTATGGGCAGAATAACCAGAAAGGTTCCTGCCATTACAGTACCTTCAACTGATATATATTCTGATATTTCCACATCCTGTTCCACCATTTGTTCCAACAGAATATATAAGTTTGGTAATTTAGATGGCAAAAGTTGTACATCTGTTCTCAAAATATACATTGTAGGTTCAAAATAATCATTCCAATGCCATACCAATGATAACATTATACATACCAGCAACGCGCTTCCGGCTACAGGCAATACAATAGTCCAATATGTTCTGAAAGCATTGCAGCCATCTATTCGCGCAGCCTCTTCCAGTTCATATGGCAGTCCTGCAAAAAATTGCCGGAAAATAAATATAAATAATCCGCCGCGCAGCCCGAAACCAAAGAAAGTCGGAACAATAAGCGGCAAATATGTGTTAAGCCACCCTACTTTGGAATACATAATAAGCAATGAAAATATAAGTACCTGTATTGGCACAATAATAGTTAACAAAACCAGATTAAATAAAACATTTTTTAAAGGAAATTTGTATCTGGCAAATCCATATGCCACCATAGAACAAGAAAATATGTGACCTAATGTTGCTAATATAGTTACAATGCTTGTTTTAAAAAGAATTGGAAAATAACTCAACATTTCTGCAGCTTTCTCATAGTTGCTAAAATAAAAAGACCTTGGTATCCACTCTACTGTAATATCCATTACATCAATTGGTGATTTTAATGATGTAATAATCATGTAAAGAAATGGGTATAAAAATATGAAAGCAAGGTCAAATAGCAGCAAATACGATGCCAGTCTGAACAGACTTTTACCCCAGATAGACATATTCTTTATTTTAGCATAAAGAAATTTTAGTTTAGGGTTTGATTCCTCCCACTTGTTGATTCTATTCTTTAATGAAACAAATTCCAGATTCAATTCCATATTTATCTGCACCTCCTATTTTTCAAAAGAATTATATGTATATCTTTTAAATACTCCATATACGACAGCTACCAGTAAAAATACAAACATAAAGTAAATCATTCCAAGTGCTGCTGCATACTCATATTGACTTATACTTACCTTCAACCCCAACATGTACTCTAAAATAGGATTAGTTGAAGATGCAAACGAATCCACCAGAGTATAAATTGCATTTAATAAAATGACTGGTGACATCATTGGAAGTGTAATTTTCCAGAAATTTTCCCAAACTGTTGCTCCATCACACTTTGATGCCTCATATAATGAACCTGGTATGCTTTGCAGCCCAGCCAAAAATATGATTATTTGCACCCCTGAATTCCAAAATATTAAAGTAATCCGACTCATGAAATTATCTACAAATCCTGCTACATTAGGGCCAAGATACATTAAAATTTCATCCGGCATTACAATCCTTCTTGCAACCTCCGTTGCCTGTTGCTCTACACCCATACCCAACAGTTGTTTTAAAACAAACCCGGTACCTAGTAAAACCGGAAGGAAAAATGTACCTCTAAAGAAACCTCTGAATTTAATATCTCTGTTAACCAGCATCGCAATAAAAAGAGAAAATATCAGTGTCAAGGGTGTATTTATGACTATATCACCTAAAACATCAATAAGCTTGGGAATAAATGTGGTATCCCACACAAAAGCCCTTATATAGTTCGCTCCACCTATCCACTCCAGTTCAAATCCTGAGACTTTAGTTATTTTACTTAAACTTAGCTGCAGCGATTTAAAAAAAGCTAATGCAAAAAATATAGAAAACCCAATAATCCATGGCACTATAAATAAATAACCCTCTAGTACATGTTTTTGTTTCATGGTTAATGGCTTTTTATAAGGCTTCTGCTTCATCTCATATTACCTCCCTTATCCACTACAAGATAATCTACTGCCTTTACTTCATAACCTTCGACTAATATGTTTCTCTGGTTATAATTTACATAAATTTTTGTTCCGTCTTTATATGTAACTTTATATACATTTCCTTGTAGTTGCTCATGTTTAATCATTTCTCTGGACCAAGTATCCCCCAAATGTTCATTAAACTCTTTATATGTATCAGCTGCAGTAGCAAGCCAATCTTTATAATAAGAGGAAAATAAAACATTATAGTCTGTATATTTCAGAACATCCGATTTACTGTAAGTTAATTTAAAATAAGGCATACATCCATATTCAATCCATTTTAGTTTTTGTGTTTTATAATCATAAAATAAATTGCCCGGATCAGAAGAATAAGGTATATACCCATGCACTACCATCTGGTAAAAGGGTATTGCTTCACTGGTATTCATATTTCCCGAGTCTTCGGTAGGAATATCAAATAACCGATTTACCTGATTTAATATATACATATTCCCACCATTTGCTGCACAATTACCAAGATGAGCATCTGCCATTTCAAGCATTTCCTGCCAGTTTTCAGCTGTTTCTTTCCTTGTTACCGGATATTTTTCATGATAATCATTATATAGTTGATTTCCAATTCTTTCTAAACACAATCCATCAATCCCATACTCTTTTACTTTTAAAATAAACTGATTTTTAAATCTATCAAGTGCTGTAATTGGATTTAGCAAGTATTTATCTTTATGCTTATTTGAAGCAACCAAACCATTTTTCTCAAATACTGCATCTCTTCGGATTGAAAAACCTTTCTCACCCTTGTTGGCATCAGTAAAATTGGCATCAAGGTATAATAGGTATCCCTTCTCTTTTGTATATTTCACCAAATCTTTCAGCCCTTTTACTCCTCCAAGCTTCTTATTGGCAGGAAGAAATACCGGGTAAGCTCCATATCCTTTAGCTCCCCATCCGATTAATTTAACATGCACATTATCAACACCCAGCTGTGAAACTTCCTCCAATATAGTTTTACTCTGTTTAAAAGTAGTAGCTTGTATAAACTTGTCAAATAAAATTCTTTGCTCGTTTATCCCCATAAATAAGTCAAGACTCATAGGAATGATTTTACTGTTTTCATTTATTTTTCTTGAAAGAATCTCTTCCTCAATCAGATAATTCCTATATGTATTTGCCATACCACTGTAATCGGCTTCATCATTTGCAAGGAAGAAATATTTCACTTCTCTGTTTTCCATAAGTATTTCTGTCTCAATTCTATCAGGAATATTGGGATTATCCCTCAAGTCACCATATTTCCTTCTATAAGTAAATTCAGGACTTATTCTATTAAGATGAATATTAGAAAATCCTGAAGGCGCAATATTTATGGATGTATCGTATTCACCATCTGTAATTACCGCCAGGAATGCTGCATTTTCCCCTTTCTTAACGCCATATACAGGAAGCATTGCAGTTTCAATGCCTTTTCTCTCATTTTCTTCATATAAAGATAAATTAACCTGATCAGTTCCATAAATATAAAAACCGGAGCGGCTTATATCATTTATTGGTTCATTCTTAAACCTGAACAAAGCTCCACTTCCATCAGGGTAAAACATATACCCTTGCTCCTTGTTATCACTTGCTCCAAAAAAAGGCAGCAAATCAAGGCTTGTAAGATGATAGTCTCCCTCTTCCTTAATCTCTTCAACTGGTATATTCACTATAAGCATATTTTCATTTATAGAAATCTTCAAAGGAATAGATATACCTAGTTTATCGAATTCGTAAAGCATGTTTATGCCATTTTTCGTTAATTTAATACTCACTTCGGGCTTATGGCTGACATAGTCAATAGAAACAATTGTAAATTTCCTGTTTGTAGTATAAGTATATTTAAAATCAAATAATGCTTTCATTCTGCTGATAATTAGATTGTTTAACTTTTCATTGCTATATTTTTCGAGATCAAAAGAAGAACTCCATATATATCCATTACGTTTATCTTCAACAATTATTTCATAGTTATCTGCGTCATCTATAGCATAATAAAGGGCAATTTTATCCGTTTCAGCTACTTTCGTACGGCTGCCGGAAACATTGTCAGAAACGATGTCAGAAACATTATTATCCGCCAGTGTCACATTTGCAGAGCTAACCAATATCACACTTAATGACGTTCCGATAAATAAAATCAGGCATAATACAATTGATATACCCCTTCTAGCTTTCATTGCCTCTTCACTCCTCATTCTCTTCATTCAATAACTATCATTCTTAGTTCTCTGACTATATTGCATAAAAATTGAATTAATTGGCTTGTAAGGGCAAATATAAGTGTTAGAACAGCCCATATAAGCAACATTGTAATAAAACTTATAATACATACTTTTACAGTTTGAACAATTGTATAATCATTTAGTGTTCTTACGCTTAAAAAAATAATTATTAATACCCAGATTAATATTATATTATTAAGTGTATTATAAAGCTGAAGCTGATCTCTTCCCATTACCCTGGTAATTATAGCCAGTGGTATTGTACATACAATATAGGGTATCATGGAGAATACTGCTGCAGAAAATATCTCTCTTAACAAAGTTTCCCCATCTGAAATAGCTGTAATGGCATAACATGAAATTACCCATGTAAGAACCGGAAGAAGCAATTTTACTATTTCCAGCCAAATATTTGCATCCCTGGGCTGTATGGATGCAATTGGATAATGTACAATGAAGATAGATGCTATACGGACAACTACCACTGCAAACAACAAAAGTATGCATGATATTATACTGATTGATTTCTGCCTTGATTTTATGTATTCAAATGTGTCAACGGGGTGGAATAGTATAGCATTTGACATTTCAAAAACATTCATTCTAATTCCTCCTTATTACCAGCCCATATGCTTTCGCAATACTGATTCTGATAATTTTTTTAAATATTTAAGCATATAAAACAATACAACAATTACTACTGCTATTAAAAGAATAATCCAACCAAAATATCTTCTGTATATGGAATGCCTATACTGAATAAATGCTTCTGAGTATCCTTCCTGGTCATTAGCCAGTTTGTATGTTTCCATAGATTCTATCCATTTTTCTTCTTTAATAAGAGCTTTAGCGATTCCTCTGTGAGCAAGAGCATATTTCCCATCAATTTGAAGAACTTTCTCCCACACATCCCGGGATTCTGCATATCTTCCATCATTGTAAAGCCTTGATGCTTCATGTACCAAATTTATAAAATTAGTAGGTTCAAAAATCTGTATATTGTTTGCTTTCTGATCTAAGACATAAAGCCTTCCCTGACTGTCTAAAACTATACTTGAAGGGATTTTGAATGTACCTTTCTGGTTTCCAAGGCCTCCAAAAGCTGCAAGCATATTACCTTCCTGATCATATTGATAAATCTTGCCCGATGCTTGATCTACTACACTAACGATACCATTTTTGTCAACAGCTATATCTACAAAATTTGGTATTTTGGATCTCCATCCTGAGCGCGTAATTTCTCCATAGAATTTTCCAGGATATATGTTCTTACCTGCTGATGTAATTTTCCTTATCTGACCTCTTTTAGCATTTATAACTGTCGCATAAATCATGCCATAATCATCTATTACAAAATTCGAATAGGAATCGGGTAATTTTTTTATGACCTGGCTTTTTTGAAAATCTGATGCAAACATATTAATTAATATTCTCTGGAAATCAAATCCTACTTTTGTAGAACCTATATAACCTTGAAACTCATTATTAGCACCCATACTGAAAAAAGCCTGGCTTTTGATAATAAATATATATCCTGTTGAATTTATGTATACTTTAGAAGGGTCAAAAGTAAAGTCCTCACTTAACAGGTTTGATTCAGGCTTTATAAACTCTTCAATAAATTCACCTTTCCTTGAAAGATGAATAATACGAAGATTTCCTGTATCAGCTATAAACATGTGACCATCATCATCTACATATATTCCCTTAGGATTTTTTAAAGGTTTTTCAGATGGTCCTGTAAATACTTCCAATGTTTCACCCTCTAAGGTCAGTTTTAGAACACGGTTGTTTAAAGTATCTGCAACATACATACAGTCATTTTTATCTATAAATAAATCCTCTGCACCATTCAAAAAACCACTTTTTTCGCCAAGGTATGTTATTACTTTCACGTTTCTGTATGATGTAGGGATAGGAATTCTCCAGTCATTTTCCCAAATATATTGTTGCCTCTCGGCTTTTGCTGACTGTGAGAAACAGAGTGTAAATATTACTATTAACAATAACAATCTGTTAACCGCTCTTATTATTCTAATTCCTCTTTTTCTTCTTATTCTGATTAACCTTCTTAACCAGTTGGTAGTATCCATTTCTCCAAAAGCCCTCATTATTCTCATCTCCTATGCCTTTATTCCTGAATATACCATAGTCTCCATAACCTGGGATTGCATGGCTGTAAATATTATTATGGTAGGCACGGTTATTATAAACACTGCAGCAGAAGTTGCCCCTACACGGGCTACAGCTTTTCCACTTGATATGGTATTTAATGCATATGGTAATGTTTTCATGGCTTCACTAGTGGTAAATACTAATGGTGTAAAATAGTCGTTCCAATTACTTACAAAAGACAAAACTACCAGGGTTGACCATGCAGGCTTTAACGAAGGCATAACAACTTTCCAGAATAGCCCCCATTCCTTTGCACCGTCCATTCTTCCCGATTCAAGCAATTCGTTGGGAAATTGCTCAATGAATTGCTTCATCAGAAAGAAATTATATGCCACTGCAAGCTTTGGAATAATTAGTACCACATAAGTATTTATTATTCCCAGGCTATTTACCACCATATAGTTTGGTATTTGAGTTACATGATGTGAAAACATTAGTGCTGCTAGTATTATAGAAAAGATCAATTTTCCTCCCGGTAATTTGTATTTTACTAGGGCAAAAGCCCCTAAACTTGATATTACAACTGTAATAAAGACTGTTACAGTAACAGTAAAAAGACTGTTGAATAAATAACGGGTAAATGGCACTGTAGCGCTCCCTAATGAAATCAGCAAATCTGTGAAATTCTGGATTGTAGGCCTGCGGACGAAAAATCTCGGAGGAAAAACAAATAATTCATCCATTGGTTTAAAAGCCGTACTAATCACGTAAATTAAAGGCATTGATGTAAAAGCTACCAGAGCAATCATAAATATATATACAAAGGCCCATCCTTTGGTCATACGCTTAAGCTTCTTTTTTTTACTTCTTTTGTTTGCTATGTATAGTTTTGCCATTATTATATTTCACACCTTTCTAATATATATCTTTTGATGAAAATATTCTCATACATACTCTGCCCAGAATAAATGTAATTGAAAATAGAACAACAGCAATTGCCGAGGAATACCCCATCTGAAACCTTAAAAAAGCATAATCATAAAGATGGGCAACAATTGTGTGTGCCGCATAATTCGGGCTTGGCATTCCTGCTACTGACTTAGTTATATCAAATACACCTATAGAAGCTACAATAGAATTGATCGCACCAAAAAGAAGCTGAGGTTTCATTAGTGGGAGGGTAATCATCCACAATTCCTGTACCTTATTTTTTATACCATCTATTGATGCAGCTTCATACAATTCTCTTGATATACTTTGCAATCCTGCAAGAAATACAAGAAATCCTGTTCCCATACTCATCCATACGGAGATAAAAATAACTACAGGAAGGATTGTAGCTGGATCAAGATTCCACAGCACAGGCTCATTAATAATTCCTAAATTTATAAGCACATTATTTATCATTCCATAGCGGTCACTGGCAAAGAACCACATCCATACTACCGTCATAGCTACTCCGCTTGTTATAGACGGTGCATAAAAAGCCAATGCAAAGACCTTTTTAAACTTTAACTGGTTTATAACCCATGCCGCAAAAAATGACATAATATAGCCGGCAGGCCCGCTTATTAAAGCAAAAATAGCTGTATTTTGCAAAGCAATCAGGAAGATATCGTCGTCTGTAAATAGAAGGCGGTAGTTTGATATTCCAAGCCACTTTGGTCTCTGCAGCATATTATAGTTTGTAAAACTTGTTCCGATTGCTACAACTACAGGGATGATGATAAATATAGTGAATAATATTAAATATGGAGATAAAAATAAATACCCTATTCCATATTTGCCCCAAAAAGCCTTAAACTTTTTTCCGAAACCAAGACTTGCCTTTATTGTCACCTTTTGTTCATTAATTGTTTCTACTACATTATTCACAGCTGCTTACTCCTTTCTTTATGGGGACGGTCCTTCACTTTCTACAATTACCCTATTTTATTTTTGTTAAAAATGAAGGACCATCTCCACTATTCATCAATAAATCCGTATTCCACCTGTTTATTTCTTAATTCCCTATTTATATCTTTTACAGCAAGTTCCATGGAATCTCTTACATTCATTCCACCAATCACTACTCTATTCCAGGCATTTTTTGTATGACGTTGCGTAAAATACCCTCCTAAAACCGAAGGTGCTTCGGTAGCCCACTCCCACTGCTTTTGAATCACTTTTAAATGCTGCTTGTTCCATGGCAGATTTGTGAATGCGGCAGTATTAGCTGTATTCCAGCGTGCTTGGGCTCCCATTAAAGCTTCCAATTCACTTCCAAACTTAGCTTGTGTCTCATCACTTGTCCACCATTTCAAAAATTCCCAGGACTCTTTCTTCTTATCTGACTGGTTCATGATAATATCAGCACTTTCTGCTATCCCATCGGTAAAACGGTTGATTTCACCATCTTCTGTTATATGTCCGGGCAACGGAGCAATATCCCATCTTCCAGATAATTCAGGAGCTGCTACGGAAAGCTGCACATAAGTATAATAATCACCTATTCCCATAGGCATTTCCCCCTGTCTTATACGATTAAAAAAGTTTGCAGATATGGGTATACCATAATTCGTAAATAATTCTGTGAATTCGCGGAAAGCTTGATATGCCTCAGATGAATCAAGGGCAGATTTTTTACCTTCATCCTTATAAAACTCGCCCCCTTTTTGAAAAAGCAAAGGCCCAAAATCGGTGGATGGATAATGAAATTGCATTCCATATTGATACAATACCGGTAATACATGTTGGTACAACTCATCCCAGGTATCTGGAATTTCAATGCCTAACTCTTCTATAATATCCTTACGGTAAAATAATGCTTTAAAATTCATGGTCTCTGGTAATGCATAAACTCCTCCGTTGTATTGGAACGGAATCATTATTTTGGGAAGAAAATGTCCGCTCACCTGCTTAAAATCGTCGAATTGTGTCAAATCAACCACAGCATCCCTTACAGCATATTCGAAAGGATAATTTGATTGAACGCTGCAGGCTACATCCGGTGCTTTTCCTGAGCAAATTGAGAGCAAAAGTGCATTTAATGTATCTACAGAAGGAATGACATTAATTTTTACACTAATACCTGTGTTTGGTGTAAAGCTCTCATCTGCCATTTCCTTAATTATCTCCGCCCATTCTCTTCCTCTGGCAACCCATACATCAATTACCTCATTTGTTTCTATTTGATCATTATACACACTACCGATATTGTCATAATCTTTTGTAAATGAAATAATAAAATTCTGCCAGGTTGCCGCTAATTTTTGTAAAATGTTAGCTTTCTTATTTTCCAACTTTTCATCAGATGGCCCTGCTATAAAATAATCAATAGCCAAAGGGTGATCTTGCAGACTAAGGATCCATATACCCAGGTTATTTAACGCATTATTTAAATCATTAAGTTTAAGTGGTATAGTTTCAGGTTTTTTCACCATTTTTTCCATCTGGTCGCTTATCATTAAAAAGTTATTTGCCATTGCAGGGCTTTTAGTAGAAATTTTATTAAGTAATTCTGCTTTTCCCTGCATATTAACAGATAATTTTGTTAAATTTTCAAGTAAATCCGGTATATTTTTATCCAGATCGTATTCAAAGTTAATATCCGGTTCACTTCCGGTTAACATAATAATTTGCCTTATCACTTTAGAAAGTAGTAATGAGTCTTCATAAATGGAGTCAATAATCCCTCTTAATGTCCCCATCTTCACTGTCATAGTCAGCTCATGCTCTCCTTCTTCCAGATAAAAGAGATACGCGCCTTCATTTGAATCGCCCAAAACATTAATTTCCCAATTCTTATTGTATTGAAATTTATATTCCTTAAGCTCATCAAATGGCACTTTTCCATCAATTGCAACTTGTCTGTAAACCGGCAGCCCATCTCCATACCATTGCCCTATTCTCATACCGATTTTATATAAACCATCTTCCGGAACACTAAATTTCCACGTGATGGACTGATTTCCTGTTTTCCAGCGCCAGCCTCCCATAATATTAAGCTTTCTGTTTGTTGCGGAGGCAGGATAAGTTATAGGGTCGTTATCACTTTCCCTTCGTATTGTAGGATCACTTTTCCTTACTACATTGCTTTCAGCTTCAAATCTAAATGTTTGGCTCGCATCTTTATATCCTTTTTGATTATATTCATCTAAAACCTCGTCATATGAAGGAATTCTACCAGGCGTCCGAACAACAATATCACTAATAGCAATGGCTTCATCAACATATATCAGCCGTATTTTATGTGCTCCCTTAGTAAAATAAAACTTGAAAGGCTCTGAATACATTCCTTGATGGTCAGTCAATATTGCTGACTGCCATATTTTCTCTTCAATTTGTCTTGGCCTTACTTCATCACCTACATTATTTACCTTGGGTTCTTCCCTATCTCTCCATATTCTATTGAAATAGATATTATAGGCTTCTAGAAAAGGGATTTCCCCATCTATCATTATTGAACGTTGTATAGTATTACTTGTCCCTCCCAACGGATAATAAATGACTAATACTTCATATAGGCCATCTTGGGGTATTTCCGCAGTCCATTCAAAATATTCCTTGTCTTCTTCCCACACCAGGACATCTTTTTTTCCTGCTACTTCCCCAAGTATGGGAGCATTTTCATCGGAATTTGAAGTGATTGATTGCATATCCAGGAATATTTCAATATCACTTGCCGGTCTGTATCCTTTTTCCTTATATTCCTCCTGAATGTCAAAATATGAGTTTTCCTTATCTATCAGTACACCGCTGTAAATACCTGATTCAGCATTATTATCACTATTATTATTACTATTGGTTGTAGTCTTGTTTGTCTTGAATTTCTCACTCAATTTTAAATTTAAATCAGGTTCAGCTTGTGAATCTGCAGGCACAAGGGTTATCAGTAAAATTACAGCTATAAGAAAGCACAGGTTCTTATAAATATTCTTATAAATGTGTTTATAAATATACCTATAGATATATATATGTTTCAAGAGAAACTCCCTCGCATTTCTTTTATTTATTTTGTATAACTTTGATATGGGGACACTCCTCCCTACATTGAGGTAAAAGGTGAGGAGTGCCCGCTAGTAATTATTTGTATTATTAGTAAAGTCATTGATGCATTCTTAATTTTTGCTACATTTTAGTACTTGAATTTTATTTACCTGATAGTCTATATCTGCCATAGGCTTTATTATAAATCCTTAATACTTCATCAATGCCCAATGTTTTAATTTGTGCCACATAATCATCGTACTTATCAAGAGGTTCCTCACCTACAATAAAGGGAGTCCATTTGCTATATGCATAGCTATTTATTGCTTTAAAAGCATCTGGCCCTTTTTCCAATTCGCTATCCATGAAAATTAATGAAGGCATTGGGGCTTCTACTGTACCAGGCTGCATGTAAACATAGTATGGATCTTCTTCCTTGACATAATTAGGATTGTTAGCGTCATATTGGGCTTGCCTGTCCCATAGTGATAAAAAACCTAATGGTGCCATATCTATACCATCTTTTCCACCCAGACCGGTTTTATCATCTAAAAGATATTGTTTTATTTTAGGTTTCCCATTAACCATATCATAATGTACACCCTCGATTCCATAGCGGATACATCTGTCACCCTCTTCAGTAAACATGAATTCTAAATATTTTATTGTTTCTACCGGATATTTGTTAGTTGCAGTAATAGCTGTTCTTGGTACAACAATTTGCCCTGCAGTGGATGTATCCTTGAAACGGTCTCCATTTGGAGCTTTTAACGGAGGCATAGGTACAAATCGATAGCTTGGATCAATTTTCTGTAATTCTTTAGTTGCGTTGCCAAGTCCGGATCCAGGCCATGCATACATCAGGCCCAGCTGATTTCCGGACACCTGTGCATTATAAGTGTTTGCAGTAGCAGTTGTCCAATTAGGATCCATTAGTTCTTCTTTATAAAGCTTATTTAGGAACATCATGCCATCTTTCCATACACTTTCAATGGGACCGTACTTTATGGTATCATCAGCTTTGTCTACATATAAAGTGATATGGGCACCAAAGCCATTTAACAAAGGCAGGAAATTATAAACTAATGTACCTCCTCCTGTACAGCCTAATGGAACCTCATCTGGAAGACCATTTCCGTTAGGATCATTCACTTTAAAAGCTTTAAGAACTTCATACAACTCATCCGTTGTTTCAGGCATTTTAAGGTTTAACTTATCCAGCCAATCTTTTCTAATTCCCCATATGGCTCCTACAGCATTTGCAGGAGAAATGAGAGGAATATTATATATGTTTCCATCTGGTGCTGTTATTTCTGGCAATACATTTGTTGTATAAGGTACAACTGCATCTCCTAATGGATCTTTAAGCTTTTGATAAAGATAGGGTGCATGTTTCTTCATTAAGTCATTTAAAGGTATAAACACACCTTCCATTCCATATTTAGCAAGGTCATTTTTGTATTGATACATAACAAGATCAAAGGGCTCTCTGGCTGCCATTGCAGCGGCGAATCTTTCCCAACGCTGTGCTGAAACTGCAGGTAATATCTCAAATTCCAGGTGAACATTAGTTAATCTTTCCAGTTCCTGAATTACCGGCATGTCGTTACTAAGAGCTTGATTAGCCTGACATAGCATTTTTAATGTAATCTTTTCCTTTAAAAGCGGCTCAAATTTTTCAGACTCTGCTTCCTTAGTACCGGGACTAATTGTATTAGGTGTTGTTCCAGATTCTTTGACGACACAGGAAGTAAACAACATGGTCAGCATTAAGCCTAAACAAGTGAGACATAGAAATTTCTTGTTTTTCATATGGATTCCTCCTTAAATAAATAAAGTATTTATTAATAAAGCTGATGCTTTACTAATCTAATTTTAGTGTCATTTTTTATGCAACTAATTTTATACATTATGCAACCAACGGAGACTGTTTTTGATAAGTTTAATGTGTAACTTAAATGTGCGACCTTTTTATTGCGGTTTTAGTATATAGTTTAAAGATTGGAATAACAAGATTCACATTTTTACATTCTATATCTATTTTTGCTTTTTTAAAATGTAGTAAAAAATAGATATAGAATGTAAATAATCTTTACATGTTTCAATAGTTATTACTTGCCTAATTGTTTATATCTTTTATAAGCAGAATTGTAAATTTTTAATACTTCGTCAATACCCAGTGTTTTAATTTGTTTTACATAATCATCATGTTTTTCAAGAGACTCTTCGCCTGTTATAAAGGGAGTCCATTTGCTGTATGCATAACTATTTATTGCTTTAAAAGCATTTGGTCCTTTATATAATTCACTATCTAAAAATTGCAATGCAGGTAGTGGAGCTTCTACCATACCAGGCTGTCTGTATATATAATGGGCATCTTCTTCCGGATTAAAATTTGGGTCGACAGCTTTAAATTGGTCACCTTTTTCCCATAATGAAATATAGGGTAAAGGCGCAATATCAATACCATCTTTTGCTGCTTGACCTGTTGTATCTGTAAGAAGAGATTTTTTAACAACAGGTTTCCCATTAACCATATCATAGTGTATACCTGCAATTCCATATCTAAGAACCCTATTACCTGCATCAGTAAATAAGAAATCAAGATACTTTATAGTTTCTACCGGATATTTGTTAGTTGCAGTAATAGCTGTTCTTGGCACAACAATATTCCCTGCAGTGGATGTATCTTTAAAGCGGTCTCCATTTGGTGCTTTAAATGGCGGTATGGCTATAAAATGATAATTTTTATCTATTTTCATTAACTCAATGTTTGCAGCGCCAATTCCACTAATAGGCCATGTATACATCATACCTAACTGATTTGTAGATACCTGGGCTATCCAACCGTCTTTAGAACTCGTTGTCCAATCAGGATCTATCAGTTCTTCTTTATATAATTTGGTTAAGAACAGCATACCTTCTTTCCATACACTCTCAACGGGACCATATTTTATAGTGTCATCTGTTTTATCCAAATATAGAGTAATATGAGCACCGAAGCCATTTATCAAAGGAAGCAAGCTATAAACTAATGTTCCTTCTCCTGTTATTCCCAATGGTATTTCATCCGAAAGGCCATTCCCATTAGGATCATTCTTTTTAAAAGCTTTAAGGACTTCATATAATTCATCAATTGTCCCAGGAGATTGAAAGCCCAATTTATCCAACCAATCTTTTCTGATTGCCCATACTGCTCCTATGGCATTTGCTGTGGAAATAAGCGGAACATTGTATATATTTCCATCCGGTGCGGTTATATCCTGCAATACATTTGTTTTATATGGCACAGGTTCATTCCCAAGAGGATCTTTAAGTTTTTCATAAAGATTAGGTGCATGTTCTTTAATCAAATTGTTTAAAGGAACAAACACACCTTCCATTCCATACTTGTTAATGTCATTTCTATATTGATATGTAACAAGATCAAAGGGTTCTCTGGCTGCCATTGCAGCAGCAAACCTCTCCCAACGTTCTGCTGAAACTGCAGGTAATATTTCGAATTCCAGATGAACATTAGTCAACCTTTCCAATTCCTGTAGTACAGGCATATCATTGTTCAGATCCTGATTAGCCTGGCATAGCATTTTCAGTGTAATCTTTTCTTCTACAATGGGATTAATTATACTGGTAACATTTTTATGGGAATCTGTTTCTACAGTAGCAGAATCGCTTGCTTCATTAGTTTTTTCATTTATACTTTTTTCGTTATAGGAGACATCAATTTTCCCCGAGTTACATGAAGATAGTAATGTTAGTAACAATATTACTAAAACCAAGGCTTTACTTATAAGATAATTATTTTTTATTCTAATTATGTTTTTCATACTGATGCCTCCTGCACCTTCTTCCTGTACAAAATCTTCTCGGTGTTATAGAATTTACTTGAAAGATTCTAGGTTCAGAAATTTTATATTTCTTTGAGCAATTTTAATGCATTAAGTCTTGATACTTTCTCATAAGCCTTATAACTAATTTTACCATTCTGTACTGCTTCATCAAGCCATTCTGATATCTTTAAATTAAATTTATTGCTACTAATATCGGTTCCATATAACAGCTGGTCCTGAAACTCCTCAATAAAGTCATATGAGAACTCAGGATCACGAAGCATTGCATTACTTCCGCTTCCTGCAGAAATATCCCCATATAAGTTTGGATATTTTCTCATAAGCTTAGCAAGTCTTCCATCAGGTATTACCTTAGTGTTTGGATAATACCAGTTGCCCCAATTTTCAGCTGTCAAGTCATTACTTATATGAGACCAGAATGGAGGTGCATGACCTATGAAAGCCAAATCAGGAAATTTGCCAAGCTCCTTTTCAAGGCGTGGAAGCCCCACTTCGTCAGCAAGTCCATATATACCTCCAATGCAAGTTGACGAATGAAACAAGATTGGCATCTGGTTTTTCTGGCAGTGATAAAAAAGGTTTTCCATAAACGGATCATCGAAATACATATTTACACCAATTTCACCTACACCCTTTGCACCTCTTTCTTTGTAGTATTCCAGATAAAATGATAAATCTGTCTTAGTACTGTTCAGACCCATGCGGGGGTCTATGTTGCAAAACCAGTAAAACAAATCCGGATACTGCTCCACTATTTCAATAGCATCTTCATTTCCCTGCATTCTGCCTCCACATTCCGTATTTATCAAGGGTAACAATATCCCTTTTTCCACTCCGATTCTGGCATATACTTCTGCTACTTCATCTGGTGTAGCTAGTGTTATTTTACTCTTATAAAAATTAATCCCCTTTATACGAATTGAATGAGCATGAATATCAATTTTCTTTAACAATGTAATTCCTCCTTACAAATTGTAATATTTATTAATTTTGTTCTATTGCTAAATCTGTCAAATTTAAACGTTTAGTACCAATACCTCATAATTTTGTATAACAGCTTCTTATAACAGTTCCATTATCTTATTTTTACCTTTCTCGTAAACTCCGAGACTCATACAATTTCTCCATTCTGGTGAAGTCTCTCTCTCATATTGACATATGCCAAACGTATCAGGTATTTTTTCAGCAATCATCTTATAAAGTACTTTTGCAGGAATTGTATCTCCCGGGTTGAGTCCCAGCTTCTGAAACACAGTCAGATCTTTTAGTCTGTCTCTGAGTCCAGATAAAGAAACACATATACTCCTATCGGCTCTGTAATTCTTGCAAGGTTTGCATATCATGCATTGGCTGCATCCTTCAACAATTGTTACCGGTATATCAGGGTTATCAATAATTTTTTTCCATACTTCATAAGTGTTATTTTGTATTTTGGGCTTATCTGTATTGGCTCCTATAGAACACAAGATACATAAAAGATGGTGGGCTCTTACAAATAGTTGTTCTGTTTCATTAACCACATTAGCGGAATCTCCCTTAGCTTTTATTATTTCATTAGAATCTCTGGTACTAATAATATCTTTTTTACCCTCATCAAAATATCCTGCAGAAGCAAGAGAACAATCACGCCAAGTATCTGTAGGCATGCAATTCGTTACACAGATTTCATGTAAGTTAGTTATATTTTCATTTATTCTCTGTATTAATATCCTTGCTGTTCTTATTGAGTTGGGTACAAGCCCAAGTTTTTGCAGTATGCTCAAATCTCTCTTTCTTTCCTGTGGTGTCAGCTCATAAAAAATATCAGTAGGTACACCGATTTCGTCAAAACCTGTAACAAGGCGGATGTGTATATCCGGGTTTGATTTTATTTTTTCAAGTTTTTCTTTAAGATTATGCTTCTCCATAATTGGAAGATAAGCCCCGCCATTCATGCATAAAATACAGAGCAAATGTTGCGGCCGTAATTCAATAAAATCTACATTATTATTTGCCTTAATCATAATACTACCTGTCCTTTTAGTCTCTTTACTCATTTTCATCATCTCTCTTTTAAAAGTTTTAAAGCATTATCCCGGGATACTTTTTCATAAGTCTTATATGTAATTTTGCCATGAGATAGCTAACACTAACAAATCAGTCTAGGAATTTCTTAGGAAATTTATAAATTCCTATGTCCTAAAAAATTATTGAACCGCCTTGCTTAAGCATCTTTCTTATAGTATCTGTATTTAGTTCTTTAACAGACGAATTATTATTTAAAGCTAAATAGGCAGCTACACCTGCCGCCTCACCTGTCTGGTTAAGATTTACCATAACCCTGATAGCTCCAAACGAGCCCTTATCAGCATCTATCATTCTTCCACAAACCAACAAGTTATCAAAATGTCCATTTGGTACAAGACACCGATAGGGAATTTGGTAATAATTAGTATACCCATCATCCTTCCTCCACCTGGTAACTACATCAGGTGTTCCTCTTCTGATATATACTTCTCTTCCATCAAGATTTTTCAGAGTAATTCCTTTTTTATCTTCATGGTGTATATCGACACGATATGAACCGTTTGCAACTGCATCATTGAATTTTCTTCCATAAAGCAAGTCTTCCTCTGTCAGTCTATACTTGCAGCAAAAATGCCTTGTTTCTCTTACCCCTATATATGAAGCTAATGCAACAAGATGCGGTTTTACTTCATCAGGCCCATATTTTCTTACAATATCCATGTAAGCACGTATTTGCCTTCTACCTTCTATTTCACTATATGTTAACTGATCAGCATCTGCACAATTTACGTTAAATACATGAGTTTCAGCATGAAATGTTAATTCTTTAATACCGGGAATTCCCCCAGCCCATCCCCAGTCTTCTTCCAAACCGAACTCTCTTCCATATTCAATAATTAAATTAGAAAAATCTTTTCTTGATAGCTTTTCATGTAATCTATAGATTTTTGCACTTGTAGTAGGAGGTTGTTTTTTATCAGGTATAGTATATGGAACACCTAATGATGCACATAAATCCCCATCTCCTGTTGCATCAATGAATATTTTTGCTTTAATTGCTTTACGGCCGGATTTGTTTTCGATAAACACAGCTTTTAATTCACCATCTTCTATATATGGTGCAGTATAAAGTGTATGAAAATATATTTTTATGTCGGATGATTTTGCAAGCTCATCTAATTCAATTTTTAATTCCTCAGTATTTAATACAAAAGGACCTGTTTTATTTTTGCCTATATATTCAATTGCTTCTCTCTTATTCAATCGTTGTATGGTTTCATAGGTCAAACCGCCAATTATCTGTTTTTCTCTTAAAGTATCATATAGACTATGCCATATATTAACTAAACCGCTGGTTGCAACCCCTCCAAAGCAATTTTGTTTCTCCACTATTGCAACTTTTGCCCCAAGCCTTGCAGCCCTTACTGCTGCAAACAGTCCTGTGCAACTTCCTCCCAGCACGCAAATATCAACCTCATTATCTATAGGTATCCTTTTTGCTGGTTCAATAATATAATCCATTGTATTTACCTCCATGAACAATACAGCTTTTGTGCGCTATACACAGTACATTTCTACATTTCACTGATGTTTATAAGTGCATACTTACACCTAAATCATTCATCTAACCAAATCTATTGGCAATTTGCCTTTGGCAATACTTTCACCTGTTAAAACGTTAATTACTTCTTCTTCACAGCTCCCATTTTCATAGCCTATAATAAGTCTGGGTGTCCTGGGGTATTCTCTTGCAGGAAAGGGGTTGCCAAATATTATTATGGCAGATAATTTATGTGCTACAGCATTTATCAGTGCAAGGAACCGTCTTGTTGCATCAGCTGAACCGGTATAACCACTGGTCCGGTTGTAGGTTACTATTATTATGCTATTATAATTCATTGTTTTTGTTATTGTTTGTTCCATCTGTGACGTGTTGGGGAACTTATTGATCTTTGCTGTATCGGAGTTTGGGAATTTTTCCTTAATAAGGTTTTCTATTTTATTTAGATTGCTTTTTTCTTCTTCCATATATCCTGTTTCCGGATGTTTAAAGACATTCGGTGTTTCAAGAATAAACAGATGCCTGCCGTCAGTTGGAATAGCTGTAGAATCTACTCCATCCAGCAGTGCTGTAATTGAATCTCTGCTTATCTCTTTAGCCAGGTTCATTTCCTTATGAGTAAGTTTTGTAGTTTCAGGTTTTTTCAGAGTTTTATTCTGTGCTGCTATAACTCGTCTTACGGCTTCATCAATTTGTTCTTCTGTTACTCTGCCTTTTCTATATGCATTTAACATAAATTCATAAGCCATTTTTGCAGGAACACGATAGCTTGCCATTACCATGTCAACAGCAGTCATTGCTAATGCATGGCATTCTTCAAGTCCGTAGTAGTTTGTAATTCCAAGCATGGCTAATGAATCTGTCATTGTAAGACCGTCAAAGCCTATTTCCCTGAGGATATTAGTAATTTTGGGTGATAAGCTGGCAGGATATTTATCATCAATTTTCGGGACTGTTATATGTCCAACCATTACTCCTGAAAGATCCGCATGTTCTATTGCGTATCTATAAGGTTCTAATTCCCTTTCAAGAAGTAACTTCTTATCACATTTAAGATATACCATTTCCAAATGAGAGTCTATGGCGGATTCTCCAAACCCTGGATAATGTTTAGCAGTAACAATCATACCCTGATCCTGGTAACCTCTTACAGCAGCCGCTCCCAGCCTGGAAACCAATTCTTTATTTCCTCCGAATCTCAAAGAACCTCCACAGAAAGCAGCCGGATTTAAAGCTATATCGAATATAGGTCCAAAAACAACATTATATCCTTTAGCCTTTGCTTCTATTGCTGATATTCTCCCAAACTCATATGCATACTCTTCTGAGCCTGTAGCACCTATTGCAAGAGGACATGTAAGTTCTGCTTCTCCTTTTGGAAAACCCGATTCCATATTTTCGCATATGAGTAAAGGGTAGTCTGCCGTCTCAAGCAATTCAGGAAACATTCCGTGGATTCCACCTAAACTCCTATTGCGGATAAGTTCTAATATGTACTCCTTATCTTCATCATTTAGCGGTCTTCTGCAAAGAAGCATCTGCCCAATTTTTTGTTCAATTGTTAAATCTGCTAAATTCAATGGTTTCATATCAATACCTCCGAATTCTATAAAATTCCTTCTTATCTATCTTTATATGTTCATTAGTTTTAAAACAATGCAGGCTTTAAAGTCCATGCTTGAAGTCCTGCCATCTTTCTAATATTCGGAACCTGGAAATTTTTCCGGAATACAATCCAATTGGTCAAATCATCTTTTTCTTCTACATGAATTCTTGATTTAAGACATCCTCTCACAACTTCCACAGAATCATTATCTGTCAATCCATCCTTAATTATCTTTGCAAGCGTACAAGTCATATCTATAGGATTAATATATTTCCCATTAATTGTAAAGTAATCCGGAAGCTGCTTGTAATCATATATTCTTGGGTATTTAACTTTTACAGCCTGCTTTATATCTGATACTTTTACCTTTTCTGTTATATTGGTTGTAAAGTAATTTTCCGGGCCATATATAAGTTCAGGGTTAAAAGGTTCATCATTTATGTAGTTGCAGAATAAAGAAAATATTTCTGATGCAGACAGGTTTATATTATTGTTTGAATAGAAATATACTTCAGTACCTATTTCCTCTGCAATAATTTTAACATCTTCCGCACATATTCCGGTGTTATTGGACTTTTCTAAAGCAAGCGCTTCTGATAATGTGATAAATTCTACATTGTCTTTTGATAGTATATAATCAATATACTGTCCGAACATATCAACATAATGTATCATTTCTTCTTTTGAGCGGAGAGGCGCTCCTTTCCATTCATTTCTTGGAGTATTCTCACCATTGCTGAAGTTATATGCATCCCAGAAATTAGTAGTAGCAAATTCGCATGGGTGATAGAATATACTTACAAATCCGGTATTTTGATCAGAAAGCCTTTTGCACGTTTCATCAAATGTCCTTTTTCCTTCCTCGAGGCCTCCTTCAACTAATTCCATGCGTGTTTGGCCATTGAGATAACACATACTTAGCAAACCTCCATACCAGCACGGCTTTCTTGCTATGTTTATTCTTCTTACGGTACATATGTATGAATGTACCAACCATTTCCTTAAGACCGGGAAAACCTGCGGAGCCCAATCTCTTCCAGGTTGTCCATACACTTCAGGATTTTTGGATATTATAGATGCTACATCCTTAAAGCCATTGCCTTCGTTCCTTTCAAACTCATATGCTCCTTCTCTGAAGCCTAACGGTTCAAGATACTCAGCTATTGTAGGATGCACGCTGTGCATATTTGTATGATAACCAATCTCATGTTCCTTAATTTTTTCCAATATATCGTAACGGCCACGTTCTTTCAATACACGAGCTTTTTCCCCCACAATTTTAAGAATTGCTTTCACTCCTTTTGATTTCAATGTGTCAAGCAAAAGCAATAATGCATCATCAGACTGCAAATTTATATAATCTTCCACATCTAACCATAAAAGGACTTTAATATTCATAATAATACCTCATTTCTTTAAAGCCTTATTATTTAAAGCTTTTCCTCTTCTTTAAGAATCTTCAGTGCATTTTCCCTGGATACTTTTTCATATGTCTTGTTTGTAATTTTGCCATTCTGAACTGCCTCATCAAGCCAGCCTGATGTGTTAAGCTGATAATTTTTATCGCAAATATCAGTACCAAAAAGTATACGGTCCTGGAATTCTTCAAGAAAATCATAAGAAAATTCTGGATCACGAAGCATTGCATTATTACCACTTCCCGCAGAAATTTCTCCATATAGGTTGGGATATTTTCTCATCAATTTGACAATGCTGCCGTCAGATATCACTTTGGTTTTTGGATAATACCAATCTTCCCAGTTTTCTTCTGTCAGATCATCACTAATATGAGACCAAAAAGATGGTGAGTGGCCTATAAAAATCAAATTGGGAAATTTGGCTAGTTCCTTTTCAAGCCTTGGAAGTCCTACTTCATCAACAAGACCATATGAACCTCCTATTTTAGTTGCCATATGAAACAGCACCGGCATTTGATTTTTCTGGCAGTGGTAAAAAAGATTTTCTACAAAAGGATCATCAAAGTACATATTTGCTTCGATTTCACCAACTCCCTTAGCACCTCTTTCTTTGTAATACTCCAAGTAAAATGACAGGTCTGTCTTCGTGCTGTTTTGCCCCATACGTGGATCTATATTACAAAACCAGTAAAATAAATCTGGATATTGCTCTACAATTTCCATAGCATCTTCATTCCCCTGAATCATTCCTGCACATTCAGGATTTACAAGAGGAAGCAGCACTCCTTTTTCTACTCCGATTCTTTCATATATTTCTGCTACTTCATAAGGTGTAGCAAAAGTTTTGTTTGATTTATAAAAATTAATCCCTTTTATTCGGACTGAATGAGCATGAATATCTATTTTCTTTATCATAGTAATTATCTCCATTTATATTCATTCTTCTTTCAAAAGTTTTAAAGCATTCCCTCTTGATATTTTCTCATATGCTTTATAACTGATTTTCCCGTTTTCCACTGCTTCATCAAGCCATTCTGATATTTTTAGATTGAATTCTTTACAACTAATATCAGTTCCATATAATATTTGATCCTGGAACTCCTCAAGAAAATCATATGAAAACTCTGGATCACGCAGCATTGCATTGCTTCCGCTTCCTGCGGAAATGTCCCCATATAAATTTGGATATTTTCTCATAAGTTTGACAATGCTTCCGTCAGGTATTACTTTAGTCTTGGGATAATACCAATTTGTCCAGTTCTCCGCTGTTAAATCATTGCTGATATGTGACCAGAAAGGTGGTGCATGACCTATAAATACTAAATCAGGGAACTTCGCAAGTTCTTTTTCAAGCCGGGGTAATCCTACTTCATCAACGAGACCATATGACTCTCCTATTTGAGTTGCCATATGAAATAGCACGGGCATCTGATTTTTCTGGCAGTGGTAAAAGAAATTGTCCATAAACGGATCATCAAAATACATGTTAGCCGCAACTTCACCTACTCCCTTTGCACCTCTTTCTTTATAATATTCGAGGTAAAATGATAGGTCTGTCTTCGTACTGTTTTGCCCCATGCGGGGATCTATATTGCAAAACCAGTAAAATGAATCTGGATAACTCTTTACAAGCTCAAGAGCTTCTTCATTTCCCTGCACACGGCTACGGCATTCGGGATTTACAAGTGGAAGCAATACACCCTTCTCAACACCAATTCTTTTATATATCTCAACTACTTCATCAGCTGTAGCCAATGTAATTTTTGACTTGAAATAATTAATACCTTTTGTAAGAACTGCGTGAGCATGAATATCTATTTTTTGTAGATGGATCTCGCTTATTTTATTATCAATGTCAAGAGTATTCTTAATTCGATTGTTCATGTTTAGCTCCTTTCATTGCATATGATTTTCTATATACCTATGATTCTACTTATGATTCAAGAAATTTTAGTGCATTCCCTCTGGATATTTTCTCATATGCCTTGTAACTGATTTTCCCGTTTTCCACTGCTTCATCAAGCCATGATGAGGTATTGAGATAAAAATCTTTGTGGCTGATATCAGTACCAAATAGTATCTGATCCTGAAATTCTTCAAGAAAATCATAAGAAAATTCCGGGTCGCGAAGCAATGCATTATTACCGCTTGCTGCAGAAATGTCCCCATATAAATTGGGATATTTTCTCATAAGTTTAACAAGACTGCCATCTTGTATTACTTTAGTTTTTGGGTAATACCAGTCTTTCCAGTTTTCAGCTGTCAAGTCATCACTAATATGAGACCAAAAAGATGGTGAATGACCTATAAGAATCAAGTCAGGAAATTTGGCCAGTTCTTTTTCAAGCTTAGGAAGCCCTACTTCATCCACAAGACCATATGACTCTCCTATTTGAGTTGACATATGAAACAACACCGGCATATTATTTTTTTGGCAATGGTAAAAGAGGTTTTCTACAAAAGGATCATCAAAATACATATTAGTTCCAATCTCACCTACTCCTTTTGCTCCCATATCTTTATAATACTCCAGATAAAATGATAAATCTGATTGCGGTGTATTATCTCCATTCCGGGGATCGATATTACAAAACCAGTAGAAATAATCAGGATATTTATTTACAATTTCTATACATACCTCTTCATTACCTTGAAAAATGTTGCCAAATTCACAATTTCTAAGAGGCATTATTACTCCTTTACCCACTCCTGTTTTCTTATATATTTCTATTATTTCTTCAGGTGTTGCAATGGTTTTGTCAGACTTGTAAAAGTTGATTCCCCTTCTTGGAACTGCATGTACATGAATATCTATTTTTTCCACAATAATTCCTCCTCTATATTGATTATTTATGTTGATTTTAGTATATGGCTCTATTATTGATATAACAAGCTTCATTATTTTACATTCTATATCTTAATTTTGCTTTTAATAATGAGGTAAAGAATGTATTCATAAGTAAATAACTATTACAATATTTCATATTGCAGTATATAGCTGCAAATAAATAAAAATGCGTGTGATAAATTAAGGTGCTGTATTTTTTCAAGAGGTTGCTATTTTTGTTTATTTTGATACAAATAATATATAATTACCACGCATTTCTCTTCTTCCCTCTGTATTCTCCCGGATTAACCGTTGTAAATTTTTTGAAGCTTCTCACGAAGCTGATTCTGTTATTAAATCCAACCTGCTCCGCAATCTCTTGAGTGCTGATGTTTGTAGTTGCAAGCAAAACCTTTGCTTTTTCTATTCTTATCTGATTAATATAGTCTATAAAATTTGCGCCCATTATTTCTTTAAAAAGCCTTGAAAAATACGAAGAGTTATAACCAAAATGGTCTGATACTGAAGATAATGTAATATCAGACATATAGCTTTTTTCTATATACTGTCTTATTTTTGCAGAAAAATCAATTTCACTTTCATTCCTAATATAAATATGCTGTTCAACAACCTTTTTAAATACTATACTTAACCATTTCATAAACTGCTCAATGTTTTTAAAATCGTTAATTGATATATTCTTACCTGTTTCCTTTGGCATAATGTTTTTTGGATTTATATTAAACTCAAACATGCATCTGTTAACTAGATTAATAAGATTAGAAAAGCAGATAAAAATGTGGTCAATATTTTTATTTGCATCAATGATGTTTTTAATGCCATTATTAATGCATAAAATAACGTTTTCATAATCACACAGGTCAATAAAAGAAATGATGTTCTTCTCAATTTCAATTGGATAAAACAGTTTACTGTCTTCAGAATAATTGATATTATAGGCATCTACTATATCACCCATAATAAAACTATACTTCAGAGCCTTTAAAGATTCTTTATATGAAAGTTCAATATCCAGGACATCTTCGTGCATCTTTCCGATACCTAGAATAACTTGGGAACTTAGATAATGTTCTATATTATTTTTTATTGTTTGCATGCATTTGGAAATTAAAGAATCCAGCTGTTCTTTAACTGTCTCAGTATATATCTTAATAAGAATAAGAATATTATCATCAGTGTCCTGGGAGCAAATTACATCAATTCCATTATTCTTAAAAGCTGCTTGTACAATATTAATTATTGCCATCTTCTTAACTTCAAACTCTTCAATATCTAAATCACCGGGGTAAATACTGATATTCTTTATCGTAGCGACACGATAATATTTACAGTTTATATGAATGTTAAAATATTCGGCTTTCTTTGTAATAAATTCTCTTGTCCTAATTTTTCCGGTTATCAGATTACTTATAAAATATTCCCTGAACAACAGTCTATTTTCATCAAGAACTTTTTCCAGGTCTTTTCTATCTTGAAGCAACGTCTTCAATCCGTTCTTTATTATAAAGATATCACTGTTATAATATTTATTTCTTGTATCACAAATTTCATCGGCTTCATTAATTTCTTCAGCATCATTGCTAGTATTGTTATTAGTATTGTTATTAGTGGAATCATCATTTTTATGATTAGTTTCTGATTTTAAAAGTAAAGTAATTTCTTTAATCGGTTTGTAAATTTTTTTAGATAGCAGTAATGATACTATTATTATAATAATTAAAATGGTAATTAGTACCAAAACAATTATTAAACGTATTTCAAGGGATTTTTTGAATATTATATTTGAAGGTATCATTATGCAAAGTTTCCAACCATTTATATCTACATCGGAATAATAACAGACCATCTTACAGTCGGCCAGATTTATATCGGTTTTCCCTAATTTTTCATCTTTGAAATGGATCTGTCCAAAAGTAATCTCATTAATATCTTTATATAAATATTCATCATGATTTGATGATAATACTATACCAGCTTCATTTATCAAAAAAGCAAGAGATTGGCTATTATTTGTAATGTTTTTCAATATATCTGATACAATTTCATAATTCAAATTAATAACTATTGTACCTAGCTTTTTTTCATTATCATATGGAATCCCGATAAAAAATGTTATGACATTGTTATTGTAATCTGTATAATTGCCTCTTCGAAATTTTTTACTATTATCCACAGATCTGGTATCAATTATTTTACAATTACCCGTCATTTCCTCATAATATTTTTCCCAACCTGTTTCATAAAAAAAATGGGGTGCATATATCCCCGTATAATTAAGTACCACTTCGCTTTTCCCATAATATACAAAAATATCATTAATATAGTTGCTTGAATTTATTACACCGGATAAAATATCCATAAGCTTCTTTATAGTGCGATAATCAAGAATAACTTCACTTCTTGTAAGTGATACAAACTGGTTAAAGTAAGGATGTGAGGCATAATACAGACCCATATTTTCAAATTCCTTAAACCTCATTTTAATACTATTTGCAGTTTTTTCAACCTGACCTTTCTCAAATTTCTCTATTTCCCTGTCAAATTGCTGCATTACATAGTTATGAGTAAATATACCAACTATGATAGTCAACAGCAAAGATATAGATATACATACTATAAATATTTTCAAGGAAAGATTTATACTACGCTTGTTAAAAATGTTGTTAATTCCATGTTTTATATCCATCCTATACCACTCCAATTTGATAATATATTGTAATGATATTATGTTGAATATATAAGAAGAAAGCCCATGTGGTATTTTTTGTCATAATCAAAGTACACCTGACTTTCAATTTTCTTAACTCACAATGCTTGATCATGATTTTAGTATATAACTCAATTAACAGACTAACAAGCTTCATATTTTTACTTTTTGTATCCATTTTTGTGGTATACAAAATAAGGTAAAAAGTATATACATATGTAAAATTTATTTACAAGATAAATACACTTCCTTCTTTAAACTTTCAAAGTGTTAATCTAATATAGCTGCCTTTTTTATTGCAAATCAATATCCGGTTTTTTATAAAGATTTCGTATAGTCCAGAATAACAGTCCCATCTTCCTTATAAATAACTGCATTTTTATCTTGAGTCAATGCATCTATATCTTTAAAATATTCAGTTTTTGATGCATACCTCAAATCTTTTTCAGATATTACTCTTTTTGCTTCTGCAGCATCATTAGACAAAAGTGTATGCAGCATTACAAGCTGGCATTTTGCGGAATTTATACAGGCAGTCTCATGATCTTCTATATGGTAATTACTGCCATGAGAGTTGCCTGCTGCACCTCCTACATATGGATGTATAGCAGGCATAACAGCAGATATATCTCCCATATCGGTACAACCGGTATTCCAGCTATCACTTATAGCAATATTTCCTTCGGGTACAATAATCTTCATGGCTTTCTCCGCAATATGTAATAGATTTTTGTCATTAATTAATGGAGTGTAGCCAGGACGATCACTGAGAAACACACCGGCACCAATTGATGCTGCAGCGCCAGCAAGGGCACGGTTAACTTTTTTATTAATTTCACTGACGACCTTTATATCAGCACCACGAACATAGCTCTCCATTGCAACGTCATTGGGAATTGCATTGACAGCACTGCCCCCCCTTGTAATAATAGGGTGAACTCTTATGTGATCTGAGTCTCTGAATGTCTCACGAAGTGCGTTAATTGCCTGTATGCCCAAGTTTGCAGCATAGAGAGCATTCACACCCTCATGGGGTGAACCTCCTGCATGGGAAGCAACACCTTTATAGTTTATGTTCTTAACAATACATCCATTAGAACCTCTATATGCAAAAAAATGATCCTTTCCAACTTTGGTATGAATCATGAAAGCCATATCTACATCATCAAAATAACCACGATATAAGAATTCCACTTTACCGCCAAAATAACGGATAATACCTGCTTCTCGCAAAGTTTCCCGGTAACCGGTCTCAATTAGTTCTTCGGCCGGTACTGCACAGAGGCGAATAGATCCTGATAGTCCATCTAATGCGCCATCTTCTTTTAATGAAGCAGCTAATCCAATCAGAGCTGCACACTGTGCATGATGCCCACAGGCATGTACTGCACCGGTTTTAGGATCTGCATCAGGATGATCTGCACATATAAGTGAATCCAACTCTCCCATAATGAGCACACAAGGACCTGGACGCCCTGTGTCCAGAGTTGTATAAAAGCCCGGAATATTACCTGCTTTCACGAGATTATAACCCAGCCTCTCAAATTCTGCTTCCAGATAAGCACTGGTCTTCCATTCCCGGTAGCCGGTCTCGGGATGCTCCCAGATATACTGTTCTGCTGCAAAAATTAGATCTCTGTACATATCAACACTTTCCAAAAGCTCTTTATAGTCTGACATATAGTCTGACATAATCATAGTTTTTGCTCCTCTTTGTTTACAGTAATTATTTACAGTGAATTAAGCAATATTTCACCATTTCTGTATGCAACCTTTTCAATTTCAGATACATCAAGATCACTATAGTTCAGTTTGAACACATTTCCTTCAGGATAATAGAAAGCGCTATGTGATGAAAACAAAATTTTGTCAAGAGAGTAAGCATCACGGATTGTATGAAGTACATTCGGGCATTCAACACTTGAAATATCAATATATACATTACTCGTCGAATGAAGAGCAGGAGCAACTTCACCCCAATAAACATTATTGAGTATAAATGCTTGCTGAGGGAAATTCGATAGTGCTCTTATAGTTGATAGCATATCAACATCAGGTATCTTCATTAGAGGATATTGCCCTCTTGTATCCTCAATTCTCATTTGAATTGCTATGATGAGCTTATTATACATTGTAAGATTTACAAGCTTTTCAAGTTTTTCTTCGCTTAGCTCATATATGTGGTAATTTGGTATGAGTTTTATCATTTTAACTCTTTTATCCTGTATTGCCAGTTCGACTACCTTTTCCCAGTTGGCATAGGAAAGATCGACAACAGGGACAGGGGAGAAAAAGTCATCCTTGATATCTTGAAGAAGCTGTTTATCCGCACGCATTGGATCTCGTTCAAGAATACTTTCAATAGGGGATACAAATGCCTTTATCACATTTTGTGATTTCAACTTTTTTTTCAGGTCATCAAGTCCCGAATTCTTCAGGTGGATAAATGGCCAATTTCCGGTCCAGGTTGAAAAATCAATAATTTTATTTATATTATACATGCCTGTTCACCCTTTCACCCTTTCTATAAAATTCTAATGCATTTAAGGATAAGATTTTTTCTCTATCCTCATCACTCATATCAACTGAGAATATCCGTCCAAGCTGTGTAGCAATATCTCTTCCACCATAGTCAGAACCAAAAAGTACCCTGTTGGGTCCTAATTCTGCAATGGCATATTCCAGATATCCATCTTCCGGCTGCCCTCCGCTGGTATCTATCCAGACATTCGGGCAATCCTTGATATCCTGAACACCTCTAAGTCTACAGCCTGTAAGGTGAGCCATAAGGATCCTCAATTTAGGGAATTTTCGTGAAAGAACAGCAATGTCCGAAGGATCAGATTCTGCTCCATATTTACTAACTGTTTTGTACCAGCTGTGGAAAAGAACAGGTATATCATGTTTTTCAAGGTATTCTGCCAGAGGTTCAAGTCTTTTATTGCGTGCATTAATTTCAATCCAAAGCTTAACACCTATAATATTGCCATTGATTATGTACCTGTCAATTAACTCTTTTGTAAAGTCAAATGGAAGTGTTGGGTTAATCCATAGTAATGGATATAGTATGTCTTTATGCTTTTGACCTATATCGTCTAGAATTGCTGCCTGACCGGTCATGTCATCCTTGCTGAAATAGAGTGAAGATACAGGCTCCGGCATTACGCAGGAACGTTCCACTCCAACAAGCTTCATGCTGTCCAGAAGCTTTTGAACTGCACCTTCAGTGTTTTTTTCACCGACTAAAGTCACATGCAGATGACTGTCAAATATCATCAAAATACCCCCTCTAATAAGGCTGAATTAGTAAAATACTCATATACAACAAAATAATTATATATCAGTTATTACATTAATGCAAAAATGATTCTGCACGGAGGGTGCATATTTCAAAAGTGAAGAAATATTTACCAGACCAATATTTTCTTCACTTAAATTATATGCACCTATTTAGCAATATCCCTTGAAATGTGAAAAATAGGAGAGTAATATAAATATCAACGAATTTAACAGCAATTATATTAGGAGAAAAATACTATGCAGGCAATTTTTGAAACTCTTTTTGATACCATATACCTTATAGGTGTTATTACAGTTGGTATAATAATGATGAAAAATGCAAAAAGCAACAAGCAAACTTTTTTGTTTGGTTTTATGTCAGTGCTTTTAGGCTTAGGCGATTCATTTCATCTGGTACCTCGTGTATATGCATTGTGGACAACAGGACTTGAGGCTAATGCTGCCGCTTTAGGTACTGGCAAGCTTATTACCTCAATAACAATGACTATTTTCTATGTCATTTTATATCATATTTGGCGTGAACGTTATAAAATAAGTAATAGAAGCAGCATCATTTATTCAGTCTATGGAATGGCAATTTGCGGTTTGTTATTATATATCAAACGGTAAAATTGTTTGATCAAAACAAAAGGGGTAGTGTAAATGTCACTCCCAGCAAGATTTTAAATACTTCCTTCACTGATAATATTGTACATCTTGTTGTTTAAGTATTATTAATGTTTGAGTATTTATTTTTTGATTTTTTTATGTTTTGATAAGTCTTCATAATTTATTTTAAATACAGCATAGTCTCCCATAAAATGAGGAACTCCTATAGAAATAACCAATGAGTCCCTGGTTAAACATGAATAAACCCCGCTATAATTATCAACACCTGCGGTATCAGCATTGTTTAATCTATTTATCCAGCCATTTGTATCAGTCTGGTTAAGTTCTTCCGTAAGTGCTGCCTTTAATTCAGATGTTATTTCTTCATCGCCCATTGAGATATATTTGCCATTTTTAAAGATATTAACAAAGTCCTCATCAATATTTACAAAGTCTTTTAATTTTAAAACTTCCTGCTTTTCAATATCGATATTAGTAGTATAAATAAAGTTATTTGGATGTGCAGCTCCCTTAAAAAAACTATATCCTTCATATTTAATACTTAGCAGATTTTCGCTGGTATACATTACATCATATGTTAATTCATATGTCACCTCTTCAGTCACTTTTGCAAGTTCATCTTTGTCCTTTAGTGCATTTCCCTTAATAATTTCATTTATATTATTTTGAACTGCACTATCAGTCATATTCACCACTTGTGGATAATTTATAGCTATTTTGCCGTAAGTAAAGGTTTCAGTTTTTAATTCATATTTTATTTGTTTGTCTGCATGTTTTATTTCTGTAGATATATCTTTCATTTCTGTAGCTGCATCTTTTATTTTTGTGGCTGCTTTTTCTTCTTCTCTTTCCTTACCTGCTTCTGTTATTTTTGCTTTTTCAGTTGATAAAACAGCTGGTTGTCTGTTTCTGCCGCATCCTATAAAACACACTCCTAATAGTGTTATAAGAATAAAAGCCAGTATTAATATATTTTTCTTTTTTATCATTCCTGCTTTTACCTCCCAACTTTCTAAATATAGATTGTTTAATAAACTTTTCTGTATATCTGCACTCCTTTTGTATAGCAGACATCGGCTTTTCTAGTGAATGACCACAGGTCTTCAAAATAAGGCTCGCATGTACGGATACTGTATAACGATAACGTTTTAGTCTGGTATACTGTATCTGGCAACCTTTTACATTATCCCAGGTAAGTTTTGCCTGGGACCATGAAGAACCCTCGTCGGACATAATCCATAATTTCGTTGTAAGATATGTAAATAATTCATATATATGGTTCTGTGTTATTGGGTTTTCTTCATCCCTGCAAATTGAAGATTTCCTTTCGTATCAAGGGTGAATGTATAACATTCATCAATCACTTTATGGAAAAAGGTATCCTTTCCACAGGGATACACTGACAAACGCTTATAGCAAAGCCAGGATCCATTGCAAAAGGAAACCCTTCACAATAACTGTCAACCCATTTATCTAGTTGTTCTGTCATCATTTTGATATCTCCTATTTGATTTTATGGCATCTACAACAATACATCTGTATTTATGGTATTATTATCAACATCATTAGCAATATTATTATCAACATTATCAGCATTATTATCAATATCAATTTCAACATCAATAAAATCATGTGCAGCATCACGCATAAGCTTTTTCTTGACATATGCATAGCATATTAAATGTATAGAGAAGGTAACAATCCATGAAGCAGGATAGCACAGATAAAGTACCTCTAGCGTTCTATTCATTGCAAAAATAGTATATATCCAGGCTATTCTAATTCCGCATACACCAGCTACTGACACAAGCATCGGTGTCAGTGAATATCCCATTCCTCTTAAAGAACCTACAATAACTTCCATAATACCGCATGTAAAGTATGTCAATCCCATAACACGTAGTCTTGTCATACCATATTTTACCACATCCATATTATCCGGTGAATAGATACTTATCAAAGTTTCTCCGAAAATGTATAGAAGCGTACCGAGGGACAAACCTATAATTGTTACAAAAAAGATACATATCCTTAGAACTTTACCAATCCGCTCATATTTTTTTGCGCCTACATTCTGTCCCGTAAAAGCTAACGAAGCATGATAAAATGAATTCGTTGCCATATAAATCAAACCGTCTAAATTTGAACTGGCAGTATTTCCGGCCATTGCTAACTGGCCGAAAGAGTTCACAGAAGATTGTACCAATACGTTGGATATTGAAAAAATGGTGCCCTGCAAACCTGCTGGAATACCAATTTTCATCATCTTTATTAACTTATCTTTATGAATTTTAATATCACACAGTCTTAAACGGCAAGATCCTTCAAATCTTATAAGGCACAGCACAACCAGAACTGCAGAAATAATTTGTGAAACTACCGTTGCTATAGCTACACCTGCTACACCCATATTAAACTTTATTACAAATATTAGATTTAGCATGACATTTATAAGCCCTGAAATTGTCAAAAACATAAGTGGCCGCTTTGTATCTCCAACTGCTCTCAAAACCGAACTGCCAAAATTAAAGACCATTGTTGCCAGCATACCCATAAAATATATCCTCATATATAATACAGAGTATTTCAATACTTCATCAGGTGTTCCCATAGCTTTAAGAAACACTTCTGCCATGCTTATCCCGATTATGCTTGTTATAATGCCAAAAATAACACTAATACCTATGGCTGTATGAACTACCTGGCTAACATTCTCTGAATCTTTTGCTCCATAATATTGGGCAACACACACGCTTACGCCAACAGACAAACCCATGAAAGCAGTTATAATAAGGTTTATAAGTGAACCGGTAGAACCTACCGCAGCTAGTGCTATGCTCCCTGCATAACGCCCAACGACGATAACATCCGCCGCATTATATGCCAATTGAAGAACTCCCGATATCATTAGAGGGATAGAAAAAATAATAATCTTTTTGAACAGTGAGCCACTGCTCATATCCATTTCATTCCTATTAGCACTCACATTAATACCCACATTTATTCACCAAAATAAAATTATTAAAACATATTCTAATAATTTTATATCCATCTATTTCATATCTTTCTATTTTTATTAATGATTTAATACAACACTTCACAAGATATGAGTTTACCATATACAGGCATAAGAAACAAGACAAAAATTCTGGCAGGACATATATATGTAATAAAAAAAGAATTGTCCCTGATAAATCTCTCTATATATCTTTATATCTCCCTATATCTCCCTATATCCCCCTATATCTCCCTATATCTCCATGATAAATCCCTAAATCCCTGGTAACATTAACGTATGAGAGAAATCATCTTGTTCAACGATAGTTCATAGAAGCTATCTATAATTAGATCTGCTTCAGATAAATCTTGATTCCCAGAGTTTGGACTTCTGTATGCTATACATTTTATACCAGCTGCTTTTGCAGCCCTAACTCCGCTATGGGCATCTTCGATAACTATACAGTTTTCAGGGGTAATATAAGATGAAGCATCAGTGGAGGTTTCAATCATGTTATTCAACTGTGATACAGCCAATTCAAATATATCTGGAGCAGGTTTACCATTTTTTACATAGTCTCCGCTCACAATAACATTAAAGTATTCCCTAAAACCGGTTTTGTTCAATACAGTTTCAATATCTCTAATTGAGCTTGATGAAGCTAATGCAATTTTTATGCTATTGTTTTGTAATTCTTCCAATAGTTCTTTAATACCTGCAATTGACTTAATCTTCTTTTGTGACTCCAAAAATTCACTTATTCGTTTTGCTTCTATTTCCACCAGTTTTTCTACTGAAAATTCTATATCATATCTTTGTTTTAACTCCTGCCACATATCCACAGTTCTGATACCTACATACATATACCGATGCTCATCAGTAAGGTCTAGCCCTAATTCCTTGAACATACTCATTTCAACTTTATGGTATATAGGCTCACTGTCTATTATAATGCCATCCATATCAAAAATTACTGCTTTCAGCATAAATTAAAATCTTTCCTTTCTGACTGTCACTATCAATTAATTGCATACCATACCTAATGAACTACAAAATATATTTTAATATATCTTATTGTTTTAAAAATCTCATCTCAATCTCAATCTCAATCTCGCCTCATTATTCTAATTTTAACGATGAATGATGACTGCACCATCACTCAAGCAATCAAGTTTTATTTCCATGGAGTATTTGAGAATCTGCGTATATTGATTTCATCTATCACTGCATTTCCCCTATGAGTCAAAAGAAACATTACAACATCCGCTATTTCCTGCGGTGTTGCCAGCATGGATTCATCAAGGTCGGGTCTTGTTTTTGTTACCATATCAGTAGCAACCCCCCCAGGAGCAATGATGTGAACTCTCACATTATCCTTGAAGACCTCCTGTGCCAAAACTTTGGTCATTCCCATTAGAGCATGCTTTGATGCCGTATATGCACCTTGGTTAATATACCCCTTATACCCTACTACAGAAGATATATTGATAATTGTTGCCATATCTGATTTTTTAAGATAAGGCAGCGCTTCACGACTTAATAAGAAAGGTGCTCTTGCATTGATTGCCATATGCATGTCCCATTCATTTACCGTTGTTTCACTCAAGGATTTAGGCACAGCTATCCCTGCGTTATTGATAAGAATATCTATTCCACCAAAGTGTTGTACAACCTTCTCAATTATTTTTACACATGCTTCAGGATCGCTAAGATCAGCAGGACATGATAATACATCTATGTTTAAACCTTTAAATTCCTCTTTCATTGCCTCAAGTTGGTCCAAAGACCTGCTGTTTAATGCCAGATTTACTCCAAACTCAGCAAGGCTTCTGGAAATAGCTTTCCCTATTCCCCTGCTTGCTCCGGTTACAATTGCTACTTTTCCTTTTAGTGTCAACATATTTTCCCTCCTTAATTCTACTATTTGCATGAACATGAAGAAATATCCGATATCCTATTATTCAACCTAATGCATTTAAAACATTGTATCATTATTGCATTAATAATTTCAAGAATTTAAAGGGGACATTCCTGCACACTAAATACTCTTATTAACATTTGTCACATTTATAACAATATATAGCAATATATGTTAATAGCTATAAAAAATCTTAAGTAGTAGAAGAGAAAATCTATAGAGTTCGTGTATCATGTAATGCTGAGGAGCATTATTGAAATAAACCTGTATCAATCTAGTGAAGACAAAGGCCACTATCTTAAACTTAAAGACTTAAAGAGCTCATAATGGAATAAAAAAAGGAATGTCCCTGTAATTTCACAGAAGAAATGTCCCTATAATTTAAGTTTCGGCGGAAGAGTCTTTTGCTCTCCCGCCCACGCAATCTGTAACGTTCCAGCTCCTGAAATGCGTGATTTCAGTAGCAAGTTTTCAACATGCTTCCAAGTTGCATTCGTCTTTTGGGTAAAACTTGCTTTTTGTGTAACAATCATATTACTGATTCTGCTGATTCTGCGTTATAACTTTTATATTGTCCACTGATTGTGAATAATTCCTACCAGCTTCCAGCCATCCTCATATTGTTCAAAGACTAATCTAAGGCTTTTCCAATCCATGCCTGCATATTCAGGATTAAAACCCGGAAAATAATATTCTACTACGATAGCATTTTTATAAACTTCAAATTGATTTTCAATCATATTCCCGTTGCTTAATACTTCATTATATCCAATCTTTTTAGCATTTACAAAATCTTCAGAGTATATGAATTTGTCGTAATACTCACCCGGAGTTAATCTGATTTCCTCTCCGCTTCCGTCAAAATGTCCCCATAAATAAAGGTTCCTATCATCAAAAAAGTTTTTCATTTGCTGCTTGTTAAAGACAGCATCGTCTTCCAATGAAACACTGGTATAAGGGGTAAATCTTATACCCTTATCCGGGTGTACATATTCCGAAATTGTTTGCGCATCTTTATTACTCATAGCACTAATTAATTTATCTGCTGTTTCTTTTATAATTTGCTCGGCCGCATCTGGTTTTTTGAGTTCTTCACCGAGACTAAATTCTATTACAGTTGTTAGCT
>ERZ795032.547-NODE-547-length-38979-cov-21.513719_pt1 | contig 38979 bp, 24 predicted proteins | sample MGYA00375124_ERZ795032 | MGnify/ENA primary metagenome ERZ795032 (study PRJEB30167, sample SAMN05720154) | activated sludge metagenome | isolation source: Anaerobic digester | place: China | collected 2015-12-16 ...
ATGATGGCGATCACCACCAGCAATTCAATGAGCGTGAAACCTTGTCTTTTGGATTTCATTTTTCTTTTTGATTTATCAGATCCGTTGCGCGAATATCTTCGCAATGAATCTGTTGTTAATTTAATCTGAATTATGAAACGCTCCGTGTTTTGCGGCCCGTTTCCGGCGACGTCAAAATCTCGCCAGAGCCGGACCCCTCCGACAGCATTTGGATTCAAGCGTTTTTTAATTCAAATAATTTATGCTTTGTTTGTTTTGTTTATTTTGACCTTTTTTTAATGTCTTCGACCTTTGATTTTCATCTTAATGATTAATTATACCGCCGGCGGCAAAAAAAATGCAACTATCAAAATTCTCTCCGTTAAACCGCGTTCATGGAATTGTAAAGCGGGATCATCACCGATCCGACCACGCCGCCGACCAGCAGGCCCAAAACGATGATCAGCGCCGGTTCAATCAACACCAGCATTGAATCAATCGCCCGATCGGCCTCTTTTTCATAGAAGTTAACCATCACCAGCAAGCTCTTGTCCATTGACCCGGTCTGCTCGCCCACCATAATCATCTGCGAAAACATTGACGGAAACAAATCCGGATAATTGAAAAGCACCGAAGACACCGTTTCTCCTTTGCGCACGCCCTCGGCGGTTTTGCGGATCGCGTCGCGGTAGAGATCGTTGCCCACGATATCGCGCGTAATCTCCAGCGCGCGGGTGATGGGAATGCCGCCCGAGATCAACACCGACAGATTGTCGGCAAAGCGGCTTATGTAAAGCATTTTCAAAAGATTTTTGAAAACCGGCAGACGCAAAGACAGATTGTCAAAAAACCGTTTCCCCGATTTGGTGCGCGAAATTCTAAACACCGCCACGATAATCGCGATAAAGCACAGTAGCACGATAATGCCGCCGATGCCGCGGATAAAATCGGTGGTGGCGATCACCGCTTTGGTGATTGCCGGCAATTCCGTTTCCGATTCTTGCAACATCGCCGTCAGATTCGGCATCACAAAATAACTCAACAAAAACAACACCCCAAACATTACCGCGATGATCACCGCCGGATAAACCATGGCCGCCTTCACCTTTCCGGCAAGATAATATTGCTTTTCCAAATAATCGGCCAGATAGTTGAATTGCTCGGAAAGATTTCCCGAAACTTCCCCGGCCTTCACCATTGAAACGAAAAATGACGAGAAAACATCGGGGTATTTTGCCAGCGCGTCCGATAGCGGCGATCCGGCCTCCACGGTTTGGGCGATCTTCAGGATTTTTTCGCGAAAATTTTGATTTGAAAGCTGGCCGCCGACGGTGCGCAAAGACTCCACCAACGACACGTTGGCGGCAAACATCACCGCCAGCTGGCGCGAAAACACCGCCACATCCTTGCCCGACACTCCCTCAAAAAAACGGATATTGCCAAAAGCGCCCCGGTCTTCTTTTCTCAGAAAGGTGATAAAAAGTCCCTGCTGGCGCAAAACTTCCGCCGCCGCCTGGACCGATCCGGCATCAATGCTGCCGGTTTTGACTTCGCCGCTTTTGGTTCTGGCTTGATAAACAAACTTCATAGAAAAATCAAAAGGTGAAAATCAAAATCCGCGCCCGAGGCGCACCCGCCTTTGGCGGGAAAATTAAGGAATTTTTATATAATGTTGAAATTTTTTCCGGAAAAAATTTCAACTCCAAAATTTTTCATTTTGATTTTTAAATTTTTAATTTGATTTAGATGAGGGCTTCCAACTCCTGCGGATTCAACGAATAGGAAAGTGCTTTCTGCAGATCAATTTCGCCGGCCTTCACCAAATTGGCCAGCGATTTGTTCAAGGAGATCATTCCGTCCTTGAAGGAAGTGTCAATTACCAGGGGAATTTCGTGAATTTTGTTCTCGCGGATCAAATTGCCGACCGCAAAGTTGTTGAAAAGCACTTCGCAGGCAGGAATCATTTTCCCCTTGTTTGATAAGATCAAGCGCTGGGAAACGATGCCCAGCAGAGACGCGGATAACTGGGCACGGACCTGTGATTGCTGTTCGGCGGGAAAGGAATCAACGATGCGGTGGATACTCTGCGGCGCGGAATTGGTGTGCAAAGTGGCAAAGACCAAATGGCCGGTTTCCGCCGCGGTGAGTGCGGTGCTGATGGTTTCGGCATCGCGCATTTCCCCGATCATAATCACGTCCGGATCTTGGCGGAAAACCGACCGCAATGCCATGGAAAAAGAGTAGGTATCGGAATTCAATTCCCGTTGCTCAACCACCGAACAATCCGGCGTGAACAAATATTCAATCGGATCTTCAATGGTGATAATGTGATCGCAACGCGTGTGGTTGATCGTGTCAACCAGCGCAGCCAGCGTGGTTGATTTTCCGTGCGATGTGGGCCCGGTAATCAAAACAAACCCCTGCTCGGAATCAATCATTTTTTGCATTATTGGCGGCAGGTTAAGCTCGCTGATCGTTCTGATTTTGGTGGAAATCAGCCGCAAAGCGCAGGAAACGCATCCCCGCTGGAAAAAAACGTTGGTCCGAAATCTTTCCTTGCCTTCAAACGCGTAAGAAAAGTCAATTTCTTTGAATTTTAAAAACTGGTTTTGCTGTTCGGGAGTCATCAGGGCGAACGCCAGCCCCTGACTGTCCCGCGCCGAAAGCGGCGCTTCTTTGGGAATCGCCCACAATTCACCGTTAATGCGGATGATTGGCGGATAACCGGCCGCCAGATGGAGATCGGAAGCGTTCTTTTCCACGGTGATCGCCAAATATTTTTTCAAGGATTCGGAATAATCCATATTTCAAATTAAAAATTGAAATTGAAAAATTTAAAAAACGGTTTAAAACGCGCGGGCGCCGCATTTTGCAATTTTCAACTTTGAATTTTTAGTTTATTTTAATTAAACTCACCGCTTTCGCCATTATGATTTATCGCAAGTTTTCCCGTTTTCGCCTAACGCTTCGGAGTTCCCAGCGCCCTGTTGATCTCTTCGGCCACCTCGCTGGGGGTGAAGTGCGCCTTGATCATAAATCCGTCGGCGCCCAGATCAAGGCCTTTTTTAATCTCTTCTTTCTGACCCAGATTAGAGAGAATGATGATCTTCAAGCGATTGATGTATGAATCCGGTTTCTGGCGGCGCATTTTGCCGACGCGCGCCAGTATTTCCCATCCGTCCAATTGGGGCAAAACAATATCCAGCACCATCAAATCATACTCTCCGCTCGACAGCTTTTCCATGCATTCTTCGCCGGTCATCGCCAGATCAACGGCAAAGCCCGCCTGTTTCAGTTTCGTGTGATAAATGTCGGACAGGAACGGATCGTCTTCCACCACCAAAATTTTTCTCCCGGCGCCGACGGCGCCTTTCTCAATTGTTGCCATAATCAGTGATATTATTAGATCATTATAACCTATTTTTTTTGTCAAGCAAAGGCGGTCGCAACCGCTCACCAAGGAATAGTTACAGAGGATGTTAAGTCCCACATTTTTGGGGTCTATCCCCTTCGTAATCGGAGGGGTTAGACCCCTTCAATTTTGCGCTTACAATTCCTTGTCAGGGTCTAACCCTCGCATTAGCGAGGGATAGACCCTTACGGGTTCTTGCCGCTCACCGCCGCGGAAATATCCTCTTCGGTGGCTTTCAAAACTTCTTCCAGCGTAGTCATTCCTTTCAATGCCTTTAAAACCCCGTCTTGGCGCATCGTGATCAGCCCTTGCCGCCGCGCCTCTGCGCCCAAGGCGGAGTCGGAAAGATTTTTCAAAACAATCTCTCCCAGTTCCGCCGTCATTTCCAGCGTTTCAAAAATCCCCACCCGGCCGGAGAATCCCTGCCGTTTGCACTTTGAACAGCCGACCGGCTCCCAGATCATTATCGGATCCGGCAACACCATTCCTTCCCGCGAACTTTCGGGAATTGAATTGAATTCAAAAATTATCTTTTCCTTCAAATATCCCTGGGCGGGAATTTGCCGGCGACAATCGGGGCAAAGGCGGCGCACTAAGCGTTGTGCCAGCGCCAGAATGAGCGTTGACGGAATCAAATAGGGCTGGATTTTCAAATCCACCAAACGCGGCACGACGCCCAAAGAATCGTTGGTATGCAAAGTGGACAGCACCAAGTGGCCGGTGAGCGCCGAATGAATGGTCAACAGCGCGGTTTCTTCGTCGCGCACCTCGCCCACCATAATCACATCCGGATCCTGGCGCAAAATACTGCGCAACCCCGAAGCAAAATCAAAACCGATTTCCGGCCGCACCTGAGACTGATTGACGCCCTCGCAAAAATACTCCACCGGATCTTCCAGGCTGATGATATTGATCTTTTCATTGTTAATCTCCTGCAATACCGCGTAAAGAGTGGTGCTTTTACCGGATCCGGTCGGCCCGGTCACCAGAATCAGTCCGAAGGGCTCGTCAACCGCCTTTTTCATCAACTGCAGATTGCGCCCGTCCAGCCCCAAATCTTCAAAAGTTTTGCGCCCCGCATCCGGGTCCAAAATTCTCATCACCACTTTTTCGCCGAGCGCCGTGGGCAGGGTGGAAACGCGGAAATCATAAGTTTTGCTGGCAATCTTCATTGAAAAACGCCCGTCCTGCGGCACGCGATTCTCGTCAATCTTCATATTTGACATTATTTTGATGCGCGCCAGCACCGCATTGGCAATGTTGAGCGGCAGGAAAATTGACGAAAACAGATCGCCCATCACGCGAAAGCGGACTCTCAATTTCGCCCGGCTGGGTTCAATGTGAATGTCGGAAGCGTTGCCGTCAATCGCGTTGCGCAAGATCACGTTGACGATTTTGGCGATCGGCGCGCTCTCCACGCCGGAGATCGTTTCCTCCTGCTGTTTCTGGCGCGAAACTTTGTTTTGCGATTCTTCCTCCTGAAATTCCTCCAGCGCCCGCCCCACTTCTTTTTTCAGATCGCGATATTTGGCCAAAACACCGCCAAAAATCGTTGGCGTGATTAAAAACACCTGGTAGATAAAATTGTTTTTCCGGGCCAGAAACTTAAGCGCCTCCTGCGCTTTCAAATCTTCGGGACAAACCATCCCCACCATAAATTCACTCTTTTTTTTTCCCAACGGAATCATTCGGTAGAATTTGGCGGTTTCCTCGGGGATCGTTTCCAAAATCTCCAGAGAAAGGTCCTCGGGAGGATCAAGAATCAACGAAATGCCCAGCCATCGGCTTTTCAGTTCAAAAAGTTTCTTCTCCTCAACAAAACCCTGCGCGATGATTACTTCTTCCTCGGTCTTTCCCGAATCCTTCGCCAACTCGGCCTCCACTTTGGCGGCCTGCTCGGCGGTGATGGCACCGGCATCAATAAGTTTTTGTGTTAAAAGCGACATTGGAAATTTCAAGCATCTTTAGAAAATACAAAACAACGCGCTACTAAGGGCCCGCCGCCGGAAGCAACGGGGCGGCCGGACCGGCACGCCTGCCCTTTCAACGCTAATCCTTGCCGCCGGCGCCGTCGGCCGTGGTTGTTGAAGACTCAACAAAAGGATTTTCCCGCGTGATTTCCTCTTCCGGCGGCAAAACACGGGGAAACATTTCCAGATCCTCCAGTCGCGGATCTTGCAACGCTTCAATATTGAGCGCGGGCGCAGGCGCGGGCAAAGCGGGAGGAGCGGTGAAACTTTGCTTAACAAACCGCCAGCCGAAAAAGACGATCGCGGCGAATATCAAAAACAAAGCGAGCAGAACCACGATCTTTTTTCCCAAATTGCTTTTTTCCTGAAAAGTTATTGCCATATTAAAAAATTATTGATCATTAAAATCGTCGGGTAATTATCGCCGCGGCGCTTCCAAAGACCGCCGGTTAACATTTGCCCAACCGGCCTAATAATAATTCGTTGATAATTTAACGTCGTAGTCAAGAATCTTTTCTCCCGCCGGCGGCAATGGCACGGATTCTTCTTCCGGTGATTCGCCCCCGCTTTTAATTTCCGATTTTGAAGCGACGCCCAGCGACTCAACAGTGATCAAACGGCTGGAATTTTCAATGATCGCCAAAAAACTTTTGAAGTTGCCGTAACTGCCGCTCAATTTGAGCGAAATGGTATAGTTTTTTAAAGAGGCTTCCGGCGACGTCGGATCAGCGGCAGTATCGACACCGGCACCGGCACCGGAATATTCAATACCCTTCACCGCCAAACCCGAATTCATCGCCGCGTTTTTCGCAAAATCCATCATGGCGGCGGCATCGGCGCCGACGGGCAAAGCACTGCCGATCTTTTCCAAATTTTCGCGGTAATAATTCAAATCGTCCATTATCGCCCTAAGGCCGGCATAATATTCTTCGCGTTCCCTGAGTTCGCCGGTCTTAATTTGCACCTTGCTTTGCAAATCCTGCAAACTCTGGCATTTCGGAAGCAACAGAAAAAACCCCAAGGCGAGAGCGATGATAAGAATTGCGAACGCTTCCAAATAATTTCTTGACATAGGCGTTTTGTTTTGTTAGGGAGGCTCATTTGTGAAAGCCTCCTAAGGCGGCTTTCATAAATAACTTCCATATATTGCCCGCAGGTCTGGCTCAGGTTTCAAATTTCTGACCAAGCAATATTTGAGATGTAGCCTATCGCTACATTGAAAATATTGCGCCCGAAGAAATTTGAAATATGGGGCAAAGATGTGGGTATGGTGTGGAAGTTATTTGTGAAAGCCGCCTAAGACCAGACCTTAAAAATACTCCGGAATTTTCATTCCAAGATTCAAGACGGCCTTTGATTCAAAATCAACGCCGCCGGTTTCACTGACGGATATTCTATCCAAATTGGCCGACTTCAAAATTTTCGGCGAACTTCTGAATTTCATTGCCTGGCGCTCCACTTCCGGGAAACTTTTTCCGTGTCCGGAAAGCGACGCCGACATTTTCGGAAAATCGGCGTCCATTTTTGACAAATAAACCCCGGGGACGATCAGGCTTTCCAATTTGGCGAAAAAATCGCGCGCCGACGTACGCACGGAAATCACCCTTGAAAAGTCCTCCAACTGCCGCCGGGCGATTTTGACCTGATCTTCCAATTTTTTTTGATCCTCGGTTTTTGTCGCCGCAATTTGCGTTTCCAGATTGGACAATTCCGCGGTCGCCGATACCGTCAGATGTCGGACGTAGAAAAACGCGCCCACCACCAGCGCCAGCAAAAGAAAGGAAAAATAAAAAACCACGTTCTCAAGAAAAAGCCCCGGACGCTTGACTGTTGTGTTGATCATATTATTTAAATTGAAGCTCAAAATGCGAATTTTAAACGCCGCTTGCGGCAACGATATCCGCCACCTATATTATAAACCATCCCTCTTTAAAAAGAAACACGCACTCTGCCGGTAACCACTCGCTGGGTCTAAAATTGAAAGGGTCTATCCCTCGTTACTGCGAGGGTTAGTCCCTTTCAATTTTGTGCTTACAATTCTTTACCAGGGTCTAACCCCCGCGATTACGCGAGGGATAGACCCTTAAAATGCAAAAATACGCTACCCCCAGTGAGTGGTTACCTCTGCCGAAAACAACTACCGGACGGATTTCCCCAAATCAAATCCGCGACAAGCCATTCCCACCGCCGCGGCATAGGAAGGCCCGATGTTTTTTATTTCTTCGGCAATTTCCCGGGGATAGGCAATCCTTGCAAAAGGATCGGCGATCAACACTTCTTTGTGAAAATGATTTTCAAATTGGCTCTTTATTTCCGGTGCCGCCGCGGCGCCGCCCGACAAAATGATTTTTGCGGCATCAATTCCCGAACTGCGGCGGTAATCGGCCAGCGCCGTTTCAATTTCCTGCAGAATCGGGATGAACGCCTCTTTAAACGGCTTCTCCATTTTTTTCTTCACGTCGGGATCCATCAAAGAAAAAATTTTAAAACCGTATTTTTTTTTGGCGGCGTCAATAACTTCGCGCTCAATCGGCATCTGCCGGGAAAGATCGCGGAGAAGATACTCCGCGCCGCGGTCAAAGCTGTGCGAATAGCGCAAGATTTTGTTTTGCACCAAATTGCAAACCGTGCTTTGCATTCCGATGTCAATCAGACAAACCGCGGCGGTTTCGTTTTCGGGAACCAGCGCCTTGGCCAGCCCGAACGCTTCGGCTTCCATCAGCATCATTTGCAGATTCGCTTTTTGGGCAATCTCTTTGTATCTGGCAATAATTTCATTGGGCACCGCCGTCACCGCCACCTCCATTTTTTCCGGCTTTCCGAAAGTCCCGCCGATCAGTTGCCAATCAATGGTCACGCTGTCAATCGGAAGAGGAATGTGCTGGCGAGCTTCAAACATCACCGCGGCGGCAATCTCTTTTTCGGTCATTGGCGGCAGGGAAAAGGATGTGAAAAAAGTCAAAAAATCGGGAATGGAAAGCGCGCACTGGCGGGTTTTTATTTTCGCTTCCGCCATTATCGCCCGGATCATTTCCGCAATTTCGGCCGCCGAAAAATCCGCCATGGTCCGCCCCCTTTCCTCAATATCACTTTCTTGATCTTCAACAAGATTTGGATCAATCTGGCCGTAATTGGCTAACGACAAACCACGCCCGGCGTCCTCCAGTTCCACCATCTTTACGGATGTCGTGCCAATGTCAATACCCAAAAATTTTTTCGCAAACAATCTGGAAAGCACGGATTTTTAATTTATCGTCTATCGCCTATAATTATATCATAACATAACCGCAAACAATAGGCGCGCAATATGCGACTACTCGCTGGGTTCAAAATTAAAGAGGTCTATCTCTCGTTACCGCGAGGGTTAGTCCCCTTTAATTTTAAATTCGGATTCTCTGGGAAAGGTCTAACCCTCGCGAGAACGCGAGGGTTAGACCTTTAAAACACAAATTCCCAGTGAGTGATTACTGCAATATGCAAAAGTTTTTCGCCGCGGCCAAGGAATTGTTTTTCCCCCGAAAGTGCTTTTTTTGTTCGCGATACGGCGATTTGATTTGCGCGGACTGCGCGGCATTGCTGGATGTTTTGCCGATCCACCGCCCGGACCGCGGCAAAAAATATCTGGCCGACATTTATTCCGCGTGCAGTTATGAAAACCGGCGCGCGCAAAAAATCATCCACGCACTGAAATATGATCCCTTTATTCGCGAATTGGCGACACCGATGGCGCAAATCATCGCCGGACATTTCGCCCTGTGCGGCCGGGACCCGAAAAATTGTTTTCTTGCCGCCGTGCCACTGGCGCAAAAACGCCTCCGAGAACGGGGATTCAATCAAGCGCAGGCCCTGACCGAAGAATTGGCAAAAATTTGGCAAATCCCGATCGCCGGCCAATGCTTGGAAAAAACCAGGGGAACCCGCCGCCAGGCCGAACTGTCGCAGTCCGAAAGACGGAATAATTTGCGCGGCGCCTTTGTTTGTCCGAATGCGGCATCAATCAAAAATAAAAATATCTTCTTGGTTGACGACGTAGTCACTACCGGCGCGACAATGGAAGAATGCGCTAAAATTCTGCGGCGGGGCGGGGCGGCCAAAGTGACGGGAGTTTGCTTTGCCCGCACCGAAAGATAATAATCATTTATCATTTATCATTTATCATTTATCAGTAATCATTTATCAGTAATCATTTATCAGTTATCAGTTATTGCTGATCAGTTATCAAAATATCGGGATGGGCCGGAATTTTTTTTGAATATCGCCGGACAAAATCTTGTCCCATCTTTTTTATCTCGCCCAAACTGGCCAAGGTTTCACCTTGACCAATTTTTTTGCCAAAATTGCGGATGAGGACGGTGGAGCCGGAAAAGTTTTGCGGCTCAAAAAGCCAATCGCCGCGCCGCGCCATCACCTTAAGATTTTGGCATTCTTTTTGGTCGCGGGCGATCATAACCAGCCGGCCGTCTTGCCATATCGCGCGGCCATAACGCAAAAGCCGCGCGGCGGCACCGTCAAAATTCGGGCAATTGGCCATCAATTCTTTTAGCCGCCGGGCATATTCGGCATCGGTCAAAACGCACCCGCCGCCCGGCTGGGGAATATTTTTGATGCCGATTTTTTTTGCCAATGCCAATTGGCCCCGGCGCGACCGACCGGATAGGCCATATAATCCATCCCGATTAACCAACCCGTTAATCTCCGCTTCGGTCGGCATCAACAACTTTGCCGACAGCGGCCGGAGGATTTTTCCGGCCAGACCGCTCTGCCGGTCAATTATTTCCAGCGACCGGCGGGTTTGCGACATCGGCCGCTGTCCCACCACCTCGCCAGTGGCAACGAAATCAAAACCTTCCCTACCCATTATTTCTCCCGCGGTTTTGAGCATCAATAAATGGCAGTCAATGCAAGGATTCATCGCCGCGCCGCGGCCATAGCGCGGATTTTTCACGACTGCCAAATGCGATTTTGAAATATCTTCCACCCGCAAGTCCAGTCCGTTTGCGGCAGCGGCTTGCCGAGCCTCGGCGGCGGAAAAAAAATAACTCTCAAAACAAACAGGCATCGCGTCAATATCTTGCGCCCGCAAAATTTTCGCCGCCAAGATTGAATCCAATCCCCCGGAAAACAAAACGAGCGCAGTGGTTTTTTGTTTGCGCCTACGATTCATTTTCCCGCAATGTTTAAAAATTTGCCGGCTTCCCCAAAAATTTTTTTCGCGTTCTTGAACGAAAGCATTTCCCGCGCCTTGGGATGGGACAGCCAAATGAAATCATCATGCTCCCCCGACAAAGTGATATTCTCGTTTTTTGTTTCCGCCAGATAAAAGACTGCGGTTTTGAATATTAAACCGCCGTGGTGGCGGAAAAAATATTTCATCGGCGCGCGAAAGCCGGCAACAAATTCCAAATCGGCCAGACCGGTTTCTTCGGCGGCTTCGCGGCGCACAGTGGCAATTTCCCCTTCTCCTTTTTCCACATGGCCCTTGACAAAATCCCAATAATCCCGGTGCGACCGATGCGCCGCGGAAGGATAATGCAACAGCAGAAAATAAATTTCGCCGGCGCGGCCGCGCCGAAAAACGATTGCGCCCGCGGATTTTTCAAATTTCATATTGGCTTTGATAAAAACAATTCCTCATTTAATTTACTCTTTTTTGGTTTCTTTTCAAGTTTTTTTTCAACTCCGGCCACGGCAAGGTGTTGGCAATATCGCCGGCCGTGGCCCAGCCGCGGCGCGCCTGTGCCACGCCGAATTCCGCAAATTCCAAATGAGCGATCCGGTGAGCGTCGGTGTTGATGACCATTTTCACGCCCCGTTGTTTGGCAGTGCGGATGTGCCGGTCGTTTAAATCCAAACGGTCGGGAAACGCGTTGATTTCCAATATCGTGCCGGTTCTGACCGCGACAGCGCAAACCGCGTCAAAATCAAGGTCGCACTCCGGACGCTTTTCAAGCAGGCGCCCGGTCGGATGGGAAATAATGTCCACGTGCGGATTTTCCATCGCAGTGATGAGCCGCGCCGTCATCGCCTTGCGATCCATTTTTAAATTTGAATGGATTCCGGCAATGGCAAAATCAAGATCGGCCAGCGCCTGATCATCAATGTCAATCGTCCCATCGGCCATAATATTAGCCTCGCATCCCTTCAAAATCAACACCGGCGCACTGCGGCGGTTCATTCCGTCAATCGCGTTATTTCTTTCTTGAAGTTTTTTTTCGTCCAATCCGTTCTCAATTTTCAAAAATTTCGTGTGATCGGCGATGCCGATATATTTATAACCGATTTTGGCCGCCGCAGCGGCGATTTCTTCAATGGAGTTTTCACCGCCGTCCCAATCCGAATGGCAATGCAAATCGCCGCGCAACGCCGAGACGCCGATGATCTCCGGCAGAATTCCGGCTTGCGCCGCCTCAATCTCGCCGGTGTTTTCCCGCAGTTCGGGCGGGATCCACGGCATCCCCAATTTCACGTAGACCTCTTCTTCGGCGGCGCCGGCAATCATCCGACCGCCGGCAAACAAACCGTACTCGGAAAGCTTGTATCCCTTTTCTTTGGCCCGGCGGCGCAAAGCGATATTGTGGTCTTTGGAACCGGTAAAATACTGCCAAGCGGCGCCGAAGGACTCCGGCGGCACCAGACGCAAATCCATATCAAAGCCGTATTCCGTCCGCCCCGAACATTTGGTCGCGCCCTTGGCCCAGATTTTTTCCATTTCCGGCAAATCCGCGAAAAAATTCATCACTTTGCCGGCCGCGGCCGCGGTTTTGGCCGCTCCCAAGAAATCAATGTCGCCGATCGTTTCCTTGCCCCGGCGCAGGGAGCCGGCGATTTCCAACCGTGTCAAACCGCCGAATTTTTTGAGCCGTTCCCCGATCTCCCGCGCCCGCGGCAAAACTTTGTCAATCAAAAAACGGCCGGCGCGCCGTTTTTGAAATTCCACCCCCTGTAAAACGGCGGCCTGGGACTTTTCGCCAAAACCGGCCAGCGGCGCAATCCGGTTTTGCCGCGCCGCGGCTTCCAGATCCGCCAGGCTTTTAACGCCCAATCTCTCAAACAAAACCCGCGCCTTTTTCGGACCCAGCCCTTCCACCGCCAAAATCTCTTCCATGTTGACCGGCAAGCGGCGTTTCAATTCGCGGTATTCGCCGATCGCCCCCGTCAAAAAATATTCCTCCATTTTTTGGCCGATGCCCTCGCCGACGCCGCCAATCTCTTTCAGCGCCGCCAACCCGCCGCGGCGGTAAATTTCGGCGGCGGAGTCGGGCAAAACCGCCAGCGACCGCGCGGCGCGGCGGTAAGCCGCCGGCTTGAACGGCGCGCTTTCGGCCTCCAGCATATCGGCAATTTCATTGAATATTTTTACCAGTTGATGGTTTTTCATTGAAAATTGGGATTTTGAAAAACTATGCTTGCGGCAATTATTTTTGCCCAATCATGCGCGCGCGGCGACGCGAACACGAGAAATTTTTCAGCAGAAAAAATCCGCGTTGGGCAAAAATAATTGCCGCAAAATATATGCGATAACAGCTCCATTATACCTTGATTTATCAACAATTGACAAAAAAATAATTGCGCCTACAATGTATTTAATGATTTTGAAACAGGCGCTCCGAAACGTTTTTTTTGCCCGCCCAAAATCGGGCAAAAACGGCCGGCGCGCCCGGGTGATATGGAAAAAAATTTCTACTTGACAAAATCGGGATTCAAAAAAATCCGGCAGGAATATGAAGAGTTAAAACAGATCAAGCTTGCCAAAACCCGGGGCGAAGCGCCGGCGGTGCTCCATTCCGAAGAGGTCAATCCCGAATTCATCGCCCTGCAGGAAGATTTGGGCCTGCTGGACATCAAGCTCGTTGAAATGGAAAATATCATCAAAAACGCCCGCCTCATCAAAGCGCCGCCCAAGGTCGGCCGCGATCAGGTTAATGTCGGCGCCACCGTGCTGGTGGACATCAACGGCAAAGACCAGGAATTGACGCTGGTGGGCACGCTGGAAGCCGATCCCGAAAAGGGGCGCATCTCCAACGAATCTCCCGTGGGACAAGTGCTTTTGGGCAAAAAAGCCGGCGAATTCGCCTCTCTGGACGGAAACGGAAAGATCATCTATAAGATCAAAAAAATCTCCTACAATCTTTCATAAATTTTCAGAGGGTCTAACCCTCTGATCAGAGGGTTAGACCCTCTGAAAAAAACCGCGAAAAACGCGCCCTGTGGGCGCGTTTTTATTTTTTGCTTTTATCTTCTCACTTTACGCTTTCACTTTCACGGAAGTTCCACATCTTCTTCTTCGGCACTTTTCCGTCGGACAATGATGATAATAATGACGATGATTATCAACAGAATCAATCCGATCAAAAGCAATATCGCCCAACCGCCGCCACTGCCGCTTGAGGGTTGGCTGACGCCGGCGCAGTCGGGGTCCGCGTCTTGCCCTTCAACCGGGCAATCCGGATCGCAAACGCAGTCCGTTGTCGGGTCGCACTCTCCGTTCTTGTTGCCGATCTGAATCTGATCGCAAGTCACCGGCTCCGGCACGACAGTTTCGGGCTCGGGCTCCGGATTGGGATTTTGATATTCAAAATTAATCGTTTCCGCGCGATCGCTTGAAACGCCCTCTTTGTCCGTGCAACGCACGTAATAGGAATAAGATCCGTAATCCGGCAGATCCACGAAAGCCTGATGGAACAGCCCATCGCTGGTGTCAAAAAAATCACCCATCTGGTCATAATCAATATCGCTTTCCGCAAAACGGCACGAAGCGGATTTGTCAGTGGTCGCGATCAGCGCCACACTGCTCTGGTAGACCACTCCGCCCGACGGTTCAAGGTTGGAAACTTTCGGTCCTTCCGGCAAAGAGTAGGTGAAATTGATTTGCCCCGAAGTCGTGTTTTTGTTTTTGGCGGCGTCAATGCAACGCACGTAATAACCATATTCCCCGGGAGCTTCCACGGTGATCGTTTTGCTGTGGCGAGTGCCGGCATCACCGAAACTATCGGGCATTAATTCATAATCAACATCGCTCTTGCCATAACGGCAAGTGGCCGTTTCGTCGGTGTCAAGCGCCAAAGACACCTCTTTGGCGGTTACCGTGCCCGACGGCGACAATCCCGAGATCGTCGGCGGCACAGTGTCGGCGGGCGCCACCGGAGTGGTTGTTACCGTTGTAGTTTTGGGCGCGACGTAAACGTAATAGTAGAATGAAATTTTTCCCGCCGGAGAATTAATGTTGCCGGCACTATCTTTGCAGCGCACGTAATAATTGTAATTGCCCGCGTTGCCCAAAGTCGCCGACGCCGCGTGGTAAAGCCCGTTGTTGCTGGTTAACGCCAGCGTCATCTGTTCGTATGGCTTGTCATACCAGCTGTAGCGGCACGAAGCGGATTTGTCGGTGTTCACCGCCAAAGTAACATATTTGCTGGTCACGGTGCCCGTCGGAGAGGCGCCGGAAATCACCGGCGCGGCGCCGCCGGCGGGAGGCGTCACGGGAGGGGTTGAGGAACAATTACTGCCGACACAATCAATATCGCCGACTTTGAAACTCACAACCGCGCTGGCATCATTGGCATTTCCTTCAAAATCCTTGCAACGCACGTAATAAGTGTAGCTTCCGTCATTCAAGGTGCCGATATTCCCCGAATGATAAAGGCCGTCGGGAGTGTACATATCGTTGCCCATGCTCTCATAGCCCGTGTCGCTGGTGGAATAGCGGCACCGCGCCAGATCACCCGTTTCCAGCGTGATTTTAACCGACGAAGAAGTAACCGTCCCCTGGGGATTGACATTTTTCAAAACGGGTCCGGAAGCGAACACCGCCCGGAAAGATATTGCCGCAATCGCCGCCAGCGCGATTCCGAACGCCGCCGTTCGCGCCAGATTGTTTTTTGTTAATGCCATAAACGTTTTTTTATTTAACTGCCGGAATACATCGGGGGCTCTGCCCCGGCGTAGCTTATTGCGTGATTGTAAAAGTTGTCGCCGCCGATACGTTGTTTTTCGCGCCGCCGCCGTCTTTACAGCGCGCGTAGAAAGTGTATGCTCCTTTTTCCAGATTGCAAACTTTGCCGGTAAACTTGCCGGTTGTGGTTTTATTCATCGGATAGTCCATTTGATCATAGGAAACGTCTTCCCGGCCGAAACGGCATTCCGCCGCGTCGGAAGCCTGCACCGAAAGAACGGCGCGATCGTCGTCAACGTTTCCCTGGGGCTCAAAAGAAGCGATTGACGGGCCGGATAACGTTTGCGGCGCCCACGAAATTCGGACATCCACCAACCCGAAAATCATATGATCGTAAGTTTTCCTTTCATCTTCGCCAAAATCTCCCGATGATGCCGATTGGCGAACGCCAACCTCAATAACCGCATTGCCGGCCGCTTTGGGCAACATACCGGATTTAAATTCAAAGTAAACCGGATCGTCTTCAATGCGGGCAATCACATAATAGCGGCGATCGGTCTTGACTTGCACCGGCGCGATATCAACGCACCGCCAAAAATTATCGCCGGTGATTTCCGCCCCCGCCAGTTCCTCGTATGATCCGTCATAGAGCGACACCCGATTGACCGCGCCGGCGGGAAAATTTCCGCAAAGTTGATTGACCTTGCCGTCCTTTTCCGGCGTGAATTGATAGCCCGCGTACCAATCAACTTTTTCAAATTTGTCGCGCGTGCCGGTTTCCACCGCTTGCCACAAATACGTTGAATCGGCGCCGGCAGTGCCAAAATAGGAGCGATTGGCATTGTTCTTGCGATCATTGGAAGTCAAACCGATGCAAGCTTCTTCGGTGCTGGAAGCCGATTCGGCGGTAAATTCAATCTTCAGCGGCGCGCTGAAACAGTTTGCGGCGGCAGTTTTGCAAACCGCATAATAGGTTTTCGCGCCGGCGGTAACGCCGGTGAGTCCGGAATTATGATTGTAGGCGCCGGTAACGTTAAAATCGGTGCCGGTGCCGAAAGTGAACCCGCCGTTTTCGCGGTACTCGCAATCCGCCTCCCGGTCCGTAATCAGCGACAACGTGGCATTGCTCACGCTTTGGGTCGCGGCAGTGGTATTGGTCACCAACGGAATTTGAGACGCCGTGCACTCCATCGTGCAGGCTTGGGTGAACACCGCCGAAGAAGTATCGGTGCACCCGGAGGGCGACCTGCTTACAATGGCGCGAGTTTGACTGCCCCCGGCGCACGCGCTCCAATCGCTATAAGTGTAGGAAGTGCAGGCCACCGCCGGCATGGTGCAGTTCTGCGTCAGCACCGCCGTGGCGGTGTCGGTACATCCGGAAGGCAACTTACTGACAATGGCGCGGGTTTGATTGCCCCCGGCGCACGCGCTCCAATCGCTATAAGTGTAGGAAGTACAGGCCACCGCCGGCATGGTGCAGTTCTGCGTCAGCACCGCCGTGGCGGTGTCGGTACATCCGGAAGGATATTGGTGCAATATTGACCGCGATTGCACCCCCCCCGCGCACGCGCTCCAATCGCCGTAAGTGTAGGAAGTGCAAGTTTTATTCGTGTTCACCGGCGTTACGTTTGTCTCCGAAGATTCGTTGTTCTTTTTTGTCGGTGACGAAGAACCGCCTATTTCCACTTCGCCGAAACCATCCAAGCATCCGCCCTCGGTGGCCCAAAAATATTTGCTGTTGATGTCGGCCTTACTGCCGGAAGCATCTCCGGTCGCTACCCGATTAGTGCCAGCCTCTTTGCAAATTCCATTGGCACAAGTAAATCCAAATCCCGCAAGCCCTTGGGACACTTCATCCGCCGTCAGTCCTTTGCCTCTTATTGAATTCAAATATTTCTCCGCGGCATCATAATTCGGACCGCTCGTGGAAGCAGTTTGCGATTGACTATTGGACGATGCCGATGAGGTGGGCGGAGTTATCCCTTGCTTTAAAAGCGCATTCTTCATCAACTGATCATCGGGAGATACTCCATTTTTTGCCAATTCCGCCAATATAACGGCCTCCCTGTCAATATTTTCCTCATTCACATTGGAAGTTCTTAATGCCCACGCAACATCTCTGGCAACTTTATCATAATCCATATTTGCCGGAGTGGCCACCCCGTTCTGACCGCCGGTCTTTGATACCGGCAAAGTTAAATCGAAAGCGTCGCCGAACTCCTGTGAAATTTTTTCTTTGCCCTCCTGAGTGTCGACATAATTCATAAAAGACTGATAATATTGAGGCTCCGTTGAAGATATCATTTTATTATAAACTTCTTTTCCGCTCAATCCGTCTTTGGAAACATAGTTTTGCAAAAAAGTCGCAAAATCCACGTTTACATCAGTGAAATAACTGTCAATCAATGCTTCCACGATCAATTTCATCTCCGCCGGACTCAAAATTCCCGCACCGCCCTCGACGCCGCCGCTGGAAAAATTGCCAAAACCGACAGCGGAAAAATTTGCGTCCCAATACGCCTGGCCTGAAGCGCCGCCCGTATTAAAAACCGCATTGACCCGATTTTGAAAAAAAACAACTCCCGCGATTGATAACAATACAGAAAAACAGATCGTAAAATTTTTGAGAAACATAGTTTTTTGGAAAATTTTATTCAACAATTGCCAACAAAATTAATCTACAATATGAAGCTTTAAAATTCTGAAATTGATTTTGAAGAATGGCGGAATTCAAGGCCAGTTTCAAAATTCATCAGGCGCCGCGGCGGGGAAAACCTTCCCGCCGCGGCATTTTTCGCCAAATCGTCAATCGTCAACTTCAAACTGGATTGCGGTTGACCCGTCATTGGTGTCGGTCGCGCCCTTGCAGCGCACATACCAGGTGAACGGCCCATCGTCCAAATTGCAGATTTTTTGCTGGTGCAATTTTTGCCCCGTGGCGCCGAAAGTATATTCCATTTCCTTATATTCCAAATCTTCCCGATCAAACTTGCAGGTCGCATCCTCGTTGGTTTGCACCGACAAGATCAAATCACTCTTTTCATCATCGTCGTCGGGCAGGGGCGATGACACTTGCGGCCCGCGCGAATTGTCTTCCACGAATTTGATCTTGGCATCCACCAATCCAAACACCATATAGTCGTATTTCTTCAAATCTTCGCCGAAGTCTCCCGCCGCGCCCAGCTGGCGGACGCCATACTCAACCACCGTGTTTTCCGCCTCGCGGGGCAAAAGCCCCGATTTATAGGCAAAGTAAATCGCATCGTCTTCAACGCGGGTGATCACATAATACCGCCGGTCGGCCTTCACTTTGACCGGCGCGATATTGGCACAATTCCATCCTCCCCGGCCATCAACCTCAACTCCCGCCAATTCCTCGTGACTGCCGTCATACAAACTCACCCGATTTTTGGCACCCGAGTCAAAATAGCCGCAAAGCTGGGTGGCATAGCCGTCTTCTTCCGGCGTGAATTGATAGCCCGCATACCAATCAACTTTTTCAAACATTTCCACGGTGCCGGCCGCCGCCGATCTCCAAACATATGTTGAGTCATAGTCGTCTTCGTCGTCATAATCCCGTTCATTGTCGTTTTGTTGATCATTGGAAGACAGCGACGCGCAATTGCCGGAAGCGGTGTTGACGGTAAAAATTATTTGGGCGCCGGGAGCGCTGGAAATCCGGGTGGACGGATCCTGGCAGACCACATAGAAAACATACGTTCCGTCAGCGGCGTTGGCCAACACCGTGCTGTGCCCCGTGCCGGCGTCAATCGCAAACTGCATGCCCTGGCCATAGGTGAAATCCGCATCTTGTTTGTATTGGCAAGTCGCCGGCCGGTCGGTGATTACCGACAAGGTGGGACTGTTCGTGTTTTGGCTGGCCGGCGTGGTGTTGGAAATCACCGGCGCCCCCGCGGCACCGCCGCGATTAAGCGTGGTAACAATCGCGGTTTCCAGAGTTTTTTTCGCGCCGCTGGCTTTGTCCTTGCACGCAACATAGAAAGTGTGTTTGCCGTCGGGCAAATCCGCCAGCGACACCGAGTGCGCATATTCGCCGTCATTGGCAAACTGCGTGCCGCCTCCGTCATCATAGGTAAAGGAAACATCCTTTTTGTATTGGCAAGTCGCCGGCCGGTCGGTGGTCACCGACAATGCGGGGTTAGCAATCGTCTGCGTTTCGGGCGTGGTGCTCGCGATTTTGGGCGCATTGGCCGGATCGTCGGAAAGGCTCACCGTGAATTTTACCGACAGCCCGGGTTTGTTGGCCGCGCAAGTTTCCTTGTCCTTGCACACCACATAGTAAGTGTGATCGCCCGTCTTGAGATCGTTTAACTGCGTGTTGTGAACATAGCTTCCCGTAGTGTCAAACTTTGTGCCGCCCCCGGCGGAAAAATCGCCGTCCTTCTTGTATTCGCAATCCGCGGGACGGTCAGTGGTCACTTTCAACACCGGATTGGCGACGGAATATTTGGGTTCCATCACCGCCACCACCGCCGGCGCGTTCTCGGTTTTTTGCGACAAGTCCACCGAAAAATTGGTTTGCGCCGAACCAACGGCCGACTTCGCGTCCTGGGACGCCTTGGAATTTTTGCACATCACTTTCACGGTGTGGTTGTATTTGCAGTCTGTCACTGTGGCACCGGTGAGGTTGCTCAAGGTGGCGGTGTGGCTCTTACCGCCGCCGCCGCTCATAAACATTCCGCCGGAAAAATCATTGAAAGAACCGTCGCGCGACAGCATATATTTGCAGTCCGCCTCAATGTCCGTTGACACCGACAACTCCGCCGTTTTGGCATCAACCGTGCCGGAAGGTGAGGAAATCGTCACTTTCGGCGCGGTCTTGTTCTGCTCCTCCTCTTCTTTTTTTTCTTCGTCTTCCTTCGATTTATCATCACGGAAAGCATTGTCATCGGCACTGGGAAAAGGACAACTTGCATCGGCGCTCCCGCGATTGCCGCCTTGTTGGCATTCAATCCGAAAATTAATCTTCTCCGGATTTTTTCCCGACGATTCATCTTGGCCGGACGCACTGCTATAACTTGATTTTGGGAACACGCAAGCGGACCAATTGGAAGTCGCGGTGGACTCGGTGATGGTTGACTGCGGCGTCGCCGTTGATTTGCCGTCATCATAATCATTGGTCACCCAGCAGGAAATTCCACTGCAATCGCCTTGTGTCTTTAAGGTGAACGGAACATAAACGCCAAACATTGACCCCTGTTTGCACTTGGAATTGCTGGAATTGGGCTTTCCCGGAGTAATCTTGAAAGTGCAATCTCCCACCGCTTTTTCGCAAGGAAATTCTTGTTTGCAGGCGGCCTTTTCTTCGGCGGTCGCCAAAGTCAATTGATCGCAATCTTGCGAACGGTCGCCGGCGATATAGGATACTTTGCCCGCCTTATCGGTAACCTCCACTTTGCCCGCCGCCGCGTCGCACTTGAAAGTTAACCCCTCGGTTCCCGCCGCGTCGCATTGCGCCTCTCCGTCGGGATTGATCGCGCAAACCTTCCCGCTGGCGGCGCAATCTTCAATCTCGTCCCACTGTTCCGATCCCGACGCCTCGCTTTCAGTTTTGCGCCCGATGCATTCATAAATTTTGTTTTTGTTTTGGACGCCGCACACTTTTGCTCCCTTCAGCACCGCTTTCCCGCCAAGAAGACAATCCAACAGGTCATCAGGAGCGGGTTCATCTCCGCCGCTTTTTGGAAGCTTATAATCGGCACAGCTAAAGTCGCTTGCCGCGGAAATCGTCGCCGTGCTTCCATGGCAATCCCCTGTGGGAATTTGGACGTACGTGTATAAATTTTTGCTTTTATCCGTGTCGCTTACTTTCGCAAACTGCGAATACGCGACATATTCGCATCCATACTGATCCGCCCCCTTGCCCCATCCCATCACCGGCACGCCCTCTTTTTTACCGGTTTGCGAAAAATAAGCGGACGACATAAAAGCGTTAATTTCTTTTGACGTGCATGTTTTTACATTCCCCATAAGCCAGCCGGCGATGCCGCAACCATTCACGACTTCACAATCAAAACTTTTGCCGCGCAAAAAAGAAGAAAATTTCTCCCCGTCTTTGCCGACGCAAATTTTGTTTTTTTGTATTCCGGTCACGCTGATTTTGCCGCACCCCGTGTTCATCGTCATTCCGCCGGCGCCGGTGTCGGTTTTGGCGCAAAGAATGTCTTTAGCGGCAATATCTTGCACCGGAGAATCCGTGAGGCTTTTATTGGAAATGAGAAACGACCGGCCGGCGCAATTTAACCCGTTCGGATAGGCCAATTTTCCAAACGCCTCAAGAATTTTTTCTTCTTTGCCAGTAACCGCAAGAGCGCTGATAGCTCTGCTTCTTTCTTCTTGGTAGCAACGGGCGCATTCAGCCCCTTCGTCCACATCCTTCTCGTCCGCTCCATCCCACCTTTTCTTGCAATCATCAACTTTGGATTTATATTTTTTAAACTGATCTTGAATTGTTTTCGCCAAATTTTCGCACTTGGCCTCATCGTTGCATTTTCCATTACTGCACCCGGAATAGCATGTTTGCTCCGAATTCAAGTTATAAACAATCGTGCCGGAAAAGGGTTCTTTTTCGGAAGATAACGATCCGTCGCTTGAATATAAATCCTGGGGTTTCTGAGGATCCTCCCCGCAAACATAAACGCCGTTGCCCGACAAAACACTGGGCTTGGTGCAAGTTTTAACTCCCTCCCCAATCCGCGCGATTACCTTGCCGTCGCTATCGCTAATCGCACATTCAAGAAGCTTGCACTTTCCGTCCACGCAATTTCCATTCTTACAATAACCCCCATTGACTGAAGGAGCGTTCGTGCTACAAACTCCGGTGTGCGTCAATCCGCAAGGACAAGCACCGCCATCCGCCACGTTTTGGGCGCTGGTCAAAAACGAGAGGTCCTGATTCTGTTGCGCCAGTGCGCTGGATGATGAAGACGCACCGCCGCAATTATAATTTGCATCAACGCAAGTTGCATTACCGCCAATCACACAGCATTTCTGGCCCGCCGTACATCCGTTATATTTATCCTCAAACCATCTCGGGCCGCCCGAAGTAGAGCGGCCGCATCTATAAACATTTCCGACCGAACTCTCAATTTCACCATTCGCTCCGCATGAACGGCTTTCAAGTGTCGCCTCGGTACAAGATAAATTGGCCCCGGCAACATAATTTTGCTCAAGCATGCCGCCAAAAGCAAAGAAAACCGCGGCTATTAAAACAAAAACTCCGAAGATCGCGATCTTTATTTTGCCGGAGCCATCCGAAAAGTTTCCCAAAAAGTTTTTTATGTCCATATTTGGATGTTAGAAATTAAAAAATAATTTATTGGTTCATTTTCCCATAAGATAAGGCGCAATGTCAATTGTGAATAACTTGCCACTGAAACCAAAGGGTCTATCCCTCGTTAATGCGAGGGTTAGACCCTCTCATTTAAAAAATTAAAATCTCCAAAATCCAAATCAAGTAATAGACCTACTGCGTAAATATTTCCTACTGCAATTTCCATATTTCGGCTACGCCGAATTCGTCAATCGTCGGCATATTTAAGCCAATATGCCTCTTCATTCCTCATTCGGCTCGCGCGAAATCTGAAAATTTCGTCGCGTAAATATTTACGCAGTAGGTCTAATGCATTTTTGTTTTGGATTTGTGGTTTTGATATTTGAATTTGTTTAGGATTTAGGGTTTTGGATTTTGGATTTATGCTTTCGGGCTTCGGCAACGATCGCTTCGTTTGCCGGCATCGGCACATTCGCTTTCTTGCCCAGCCGCACGGCTTCTCCGTTGTAATAATCAATTTCCGACAGATCTTTGGGACGGTTTCTGCCTTTGGCGACGATATTTGCCAGCAAACCGCGCCAAGGCAGAAGCAGCCATACCGGCAACAACGCCAACCGCGCCAGCAATTTCACCGGATAGCCGCCCAATTTGGCGGCAAATCCGCCGCGGGCCGCATTTGCCGCCAACACGAATTCCCGCAACATCGCCATTTCTTTTTTGAAAATTTCTTTGTCCCGCCATCCCGCGCCAACATCCGTATTTTCCACCGCCGCCGTTGGCTCGCCGGAGCCTTGCGCGGTGGCAACGGCCATACCGATGAGATTCAAAAACAACTTGGCATTCTCCATTGCCAAAACATCTTTTCCCCGAAATTCCTGCGCCTTGACGCCCGCCTTTTTAAAAATCTCCCCCAACCCCAAACTCGCGGAGGAACTTGCATAGGTGTCACCTATGTAAGTTTTTACCGTGCCAAACCCCAGTTTTATTGGTAATTTATAACCGATGGTTAATGTCCCATCGCCATCGGTATTCAGATCAACGCCGTTGATCAGCGACACGCGGACAATCGCGACCTTGTCCGCGTCTTGTCCCAGCGCTTCTTGCAATCCTTTCTTGGCATCCGCCACCGCCGAAAGCCCGTTTTGCGATAGCACCAACGCGGGAAAATTTTGTTGATTGGCAAAATGGCGATAATAAAACGCCGTGATTTTGTCCACGGGATTGCGCGCCGCCAGCCACAAAAAATCCGGCGCGTTGCGAACAATCGCCGCGCCAAAATCTTCCGGCGGCACCAGTTCGGCGGCAAAGATTTCCGGCGGGTTTTTGCCGCGCGCAATTTTTGCCTTTCCGGATTTGATGTTCTCAATTTCCGCCGAAAACGCAACGCCGATCATCCGCGCCGCGTTTTGCAACTCCCGGCAGAACAGCATCCCTGTCCGGCCGGCGGCGCCGACAACATAAATTATCCTTGTCCTATCATCTATCATCAATCATTGATAATTTATCATTTATCAGTTATCAGTTGTTTTTCACTTTCCCGATTGCGAATCCCGTTGCGAAAAACATTCCGCAATCTTGGCCGCCGCCGCGCGGACATCGTCGCCGAAAATCGCTTCCGCCCGCGCGGCGGCGCACCAAAAAAGGAACGCGGCGGCAAAAACCAGCGCCGCCAGCCACGCGGAAAATTTCGCCAGGTCCGACAAATCGTTTTTGTTGGGCATACCGCAAAATGGCAAAAGCTCCCGCAAAACGGGAACTTTGCCGAAATCTCAAAAATCAATATTCCGGGAATTTAAACGACATCAACGCCGCGCCGATCATATCCTTCTCGGCGTCCCAATTCTTCGCCAGAACAACGCCGGTTAAAATATAGATCCGGTTGTCCTTGGCCGCATAAAGCTGCATACTTCTCACCGCCATTTCTTTTTGGGTGAATGAACTTTCAATCAGCGTTGCCAACGATCCGTCGCTCAAATTGATTTTTCGCTCGGACAGGCTTTCATAATTTTCAATTTCGCTTTGCAACAACCCCTTGGCTTTGGCAAGATACTCTTCCTCTTTGCTTAATAAATTGTCGCGCACAATGTTGACAACTTCATTGAAAATTTTGTTGCCGGCATCGTCTTTTTCCTGTTCCGGCTTGAAAAACAGCGCCATCGGCCGATAACTCATCACGGCCTGGCGGGAAGTCCAGCCCGATGGCGGCGTGATCGTCTGTTCCAGCCGGGAAATTTCGTCAATAACCGCCGGATCGATTTGATCCTCTTCGGCGACCACGGTTTCGTTTTGAGAACTTTCCGCCACCGGCGGTTTCTGATCCTCCAGCAATGGCGCGGCTTCTTTTTTTTCGCCCTTTCCCATAAATGAAGCGGCTACCGCAAAAATCATTGCCAGAACCAACACCGCCACCCCCGCCGCCAAAAGTATCTTCTTGTTGCGCCCGCCACCATCTCCGACGGCGCCGTCAAATTCGTTTTCCCGCGGCGTGCCGCCGTTTTCCCGGATGGCATCGCCCTCCGCCGCCGAAAACGCTTCGTCAATTTCCGCCTGATGCCATCCCTGCTCAAGCAGAATGTCAACAATCTTGTTCCTTGAAACGCTCACCGACAATTGCTGTTTTATGTAGTCAACAAGTTCTTTGTTCATAGAAATTTTCGGGAATTTTTAATTTGCTTTTTTTTGCTTTTGAAAAAAGACATTCCCATTCTCCCATTTTCGCAAACAAAAAAAGGCTTGTCAAACCCGCTTCCGCGCTTGCCGTCTTTTGCCCGATAACAGACACCTAATGATCTCCACCCGGAAAACAGAATCTCGGTAGTATTGCGACAAATGTTTTGATTTAAAATCCCGCCGATTAGACGCAAATGGAGGCAATGGAAAAAACTCTAAAATATCTTCTTTGAATTATCGCGTTGCCGCCAGCTGTTTTTGCAGTTCGGCGATTAATTGAGCGATCAGTTGGATAAGCAGTTTTTTGATCTCCTGAATTTTTACCAAAATCTCGGCGCGAGTCATTTTGGCCGGCGAATTGGCCGCCGATCCGGCAGCGACGCTTCCTCCTCCCCCTCCTCCGCCGCCGGCGATTTTGATTTCAGCGGTGCCGCAATTCCCGCCGCACCCGTCGTCTCCGCGCGTTTTTCCGACACAATTCGGCACGCACGACGAAGAGCAAACTATTGTTTTGGGGCTATCGGTCAACTGCGGATTGTTTCCCGCCGGAGTGTTGATGGCATAAACATAAATGGTATGTTTTCGTCCGTCTTTCAAGCTGGCTGGCGTTGAAAACGCATACCCATGATTGTTTCTGCCGCCGCACAAATTGCCGACGGCCGCTTCCCGCGCCAAGTTAGCGGTCGTCTCACCGACAAAAGACCCGGTGCCCGCCGGGCCGTCGGCATAGAAATGAACTTGCAACGCCGCCGCATAATCGTCCGGATCGCAAGCCCAGCCGGCAAGAGAACTGCAATCGGCGGCATCAAAAAAACCAATCGGTGATTTATTCGTCCGCGATGCGTCGGGAATGTTATAAATCGCGGAAAAATCCTTCGCCAACCGGGAGAAAGTATAATTGCCGGAATCGGAATTGCATTTTTGAGGATATTTGCCCCAACTTTGCACAACTCCGAAATCTTGCGGAACTTTGGCAATAACCCATTGGGCGTCCGCCAAGGTAGATTCATAAAAATCTTTATCGGAAGCAACGGGAAGCGGGTAATTGCCGCATGTCGCCCCACCGGCGATAATCGCGAATTTTATGCCGCGCGCCCGGCAGAAAGATGACAAATCGTTGAGCTCCGAAACGATATCCAACCCCCTCTCTCTCGCATAACGATAATCTATGTCTACTTGGAAAGAAGGAAAATCATCGCCTGATTTTTCTTTGAAGCCGATGATCCACTGTTTGAGCTGTTCAACGCTGAAATACGGATAGGGCTCAATGTCGCCGATAATAATATCGGGATATTTTTGCTTGATTAAATTTATATATTTAACCGTTTCAATGAGGCTTTCATCCATTGTCTGGTTGCAACTGCGGCCGGCAAGAACATATTGCCCTCCGATGAATGGTTCGTCCATTGATATGTGGCTTACCTTGGCGCCATAACTCTCTATCTTATCAATATCGGCAATGGTTACGCCCGCCGTCACCTCCCCGGCACAGCCCCAATCCTTTACCGCGCCTTCTTCCAGCGCGATATTCACCCCCCACTGATTAAGCTTGGAAAAAATTATTGAGACTTCAGTCTCGGAAAACCATCTTTGAAGCGGGCCGTATAAATAAAAAATATCAACTTTTTTTCGTGCGTCCTTCCATTGGCTTTCATTATTGAACAAATCCATGTAATCCGCGCACCCCACGCCATGCGACGGCGCATACGGCTGCGGTGCAAATTGAAGCGACGAGAGCCGATTGGCAATGTTTTTGCAAACGCCGGCCTGGCATATTTGGCTGAATGGGCAATTCGAATCCTTGTCCCGCCAGCCACTCCCGTCAGATTGGCAAACCTTGCAACCGGAAACAGCGCCGGGAATACAATTTTGGCCGGCGACACATTTGTCAATTTTCAATGAATTGTCGGATTGCTTGACGACGCGGTAATTGATACCATTCAAAATCGCCTGATCGGGGCCAAGGCTTCCGAGCTGGGTTTGGTCGGTACGCCGCCAGTCGATCCAATTCTTGGAAGACTGAAAAATCATTTGCCAAACGGCGTTATCGTTACCGAATGCCGAAACGGTAAATTTTCCGGCGCCGGCATCGGTAACACTCGGGCCGGAAATCAATCCTCCTTTCAACGAGTACCATTCATTTTGATTCGCCGCCGGACTGAATTCATTGGCCCAAAGAGCATTATCGGTGCCGATGGCAACGACAATAAGTTTGCCGCCGGACGCAAATATCGCCGGATCATACTTGATGGCCCCTCCGAGGTTGGCCGCGGCCGCCCAATTCTGGCAATCGGAACCGGCAAACACGCACTCAACGAACCCAAAACAACAAATCATTGCCACGACCGCCCGAAAAACCAATTTTATCCTCATCGCGTTGCCGCCAACTGTTTTTGCAGTTCGGCGATGAGCTGGACAATGAGTTGAACCAATAATTGTTTGATCTGGGCAATCTTTTGCAGAATCTCGGCACGGGTCATTTTTTGCGGTTGCTCTTTTTGCGACTCAATTATTCCTCCGCCTCCGCCACCGCCGGACGATACGCAGACACCATCGCGACAGATTTTGTTTTCCGCAGAGCAGTTTTGCGCCAGACCTTCCTTAGCATTGCAGGAATTGTACCAATACAGATCAGCGCCATCGCATTTCTTTGCAGCACGACTTGAACAATTCGAAACACATTGCCCGGCATTGCAAGTTTTGCCGCTGGTACAAGTGCCGCAATTTAGCGTTTTGCCGCACCCGTCGCTCCACGATCCGCACTGGTAATTCCCCAGTGTAGCGCAGGTTTTGGCCGCGCAAACCGCATCAGAGACACATTTGTGAATGGAGGTGCTTTTGTCGCCATTTAAAGTTACTTTGTAATGGATATTGCCAATCATCGTAACGTCCGACTCGTAATTGCCCAAATCAGCTGATCCGGCACTAACCCATTGGGACCATGTTTTTGGCGATTGATATTGCCTTTTCCAGACATTATTGTCAGTACCCAACGCGTAAACTGCCGGGCGACTATTTTCCATCGTCATCTTAGTGCGGGAATTAAGAATGCCGCCCAGGCCGTACCAACCGCTGTTATTAGTTGAAATAAGGTATTCATTGGCCCAAACCGCGTTATCGTCGCCGATGCCGGTGATCACCAAACGGTCTGAAAGACCCGCAACCGACGGCGCGTATTTCAAAATGCCACCGAGATTTTTCAATTCCGACCATTGGCAGGAAGCGCACTGGCCGCCAATGCAAATTTGCCCAGCCGAACAATTGCAACTCACGCATTCGCCGGCACTGCACTTTTTTCCGGACACGCATTTTGAATTGTCATCCTGCCAGCCGGAACCGTCAATTTTGCAAACTTTGCAACCAGAAATCGCACCGGGGCTACAGGTCGCTATTCCTTGGCAAGACCTTGACCAATCAATGTTTTGCCCCACCGGGATAGTGCTTGTCAATTTATCTATGTCGCGCTCCGGCAACTGGTCGTCCGAGCCGCCCGGCAAAATAACGCCCGCGACATCCTCGCCCATCAAAATTTCTGTCGCCAATATATTGGCTGAGGCCGAAGCCCCGGATGGTATCCCGTTCACTCGAAACGTCACCGAACGATTGCCTACCGGAATATCTACAATAAAATATTTCCAATAATGGCGCGTCAAATCTCCTGGCGATTCGGCATGCCATTGTTCGTTGTTTTTACGGACGTTCTTGTCGTTGACAACATCGCTATTTTTTACGAAAGGAGGCGCCGCCGCTCCATCAATGGTAAACGAAAAGTTGTTAATGCTGGCGGTATTGAAATAATTCGTGGAGCTCACCGCCACAACCAGCTGGCTTGTGTAATTGGCGCCGGAATCAATGTTAAAATTCCCGGCAATACTATTTGATCCTTTGCTCAAGCCGCTGGATGAAATCCTGAAGGTTGATGAACCTGAACAAAAATTGGCCTTCATGCTTTTAGCAATCCCCGAACTGATGTTCTTTATATTATCGTTAGTGCCGGATTGGCCAAAAATACGGAGCGCATCATTATTACCGTTTGCCGCAAGATAACGAATTCCGATCAGCTCGTTGACAACTGCTGCTTGCGGTTTTATATGCAATACCAAAGTTTCAAATCCTTTCAAATGAACATTGATCGATTGATTCATGCCATAAATTCCGTCATAAACGTAACGGTACGGGTAAATCGCTTTAACCGCATATTGGTCATTAACCGTAAATCCGGTAGTAGAATCCAACGCCAATGTAAAATCCTTCTCATCAATCACCGGATTACGAAGGTAAATATATGCCTCGCGGGTTTTAGCATTGAAATGCGAAATTCCATAGACCACGCCATCCTTCGGTTCACCGCCAATAATACTGGTATTGCCCAACAAAGTTTCTTGGTTGGCGCGCGCCCATTTCATCATTCCGGCCAAATCCGCCCAATCCTTGGTAGTCATCTTTGCCGGATCGATATATAACGGCACATAACTAACTCCACGCAATAAATTGGCAATAGCGTCATCGCGCCAGTCATCATCGGTCTGGATAATAATGCCGTAGGTCGTAATAAAACGCGGCGGAACACCTTTTTTTACCGTCCCTAACCAATGTTGATCGCGAGTCGTCAAATAGGCATTTTTATAATTCAGCGCCGGGAGCATGCCAGAAGGATAATCATCGGAACCCGACTCCTTAATAACATCCCCCCTTGGGAACGCGGTTGGATTAAATATAATATTAAGTTCGTATCGAGTGCTTGGCTTGACTGTTTTTAAGTAATCCCAAACGCCAAAAAAGTTTTCCGCTTCGCCAGCATCGTAATCGCGGCAATAATTCCAAAAATCAAATTTGACATTGGCGATATTGTAATTTGTCAAATAACCGGCCAAAGTATTTTTAAATTCATTGGTATAGCTTCGACTGCCGGTTTTTGGAGCAAAGCACATTATTTTTTGGCCGGTATCTGACCAAAAAACATTATAACCATTTTTTTCCGCCCAATTTTTGTCTAAGGTTTGATAAACAGCGCCGGGAGAAATCCAAAGGCCAAGCGCCATGCCCTTGGCGTTCAATTTTGAAACCAAATTGCCCAATCCGTTCGGAAAAGTCGCGGAGTTGATTTTCCAGATGCTTTGGGGATTGGCCCAGCCTTCATCAATGGTAAAAGAATCTATTTTTGCACCATAGGGCGAAATAAGATTCTGGTCCAGCTTGTCAATCAAACCCAAAAGATCGTTTTCGGTATATCGGAAAGGGGCCGTCCACCAGCTGTTATAAGTAAAAAAGAATTTGTTTTCGGTTTTTTTGGAATCAACGACAAACTGCCGGAAATCTTCCATTCCTCTATTATTCCGCGCGACGCCCAACACCGCCTTGCTACCGCCATCAGAATATTGATCCTTTATTTTATCGTGGTAATAAAGTCGCCAAACCAAATATTGGCCGCCAGCATGATTAACCAATTTTGGAACGGAAAACGGGTTATCAGACCAAGAAAACAAATCTGAATATATCAAAGGCTCGCCAATGCCGCCGCTCCAGGCGCAGTTTTCACCGATTGACATCCTTTCGATATCTATAAAAACCGGCTCGCTGGCATTGCGAAAACCAATCCCAAATTCATCGGAAACCACAAAATGACTCTTGCCACTTATTTTGTTATAGATTTGCGTAGTCGCGACAACTCCGTTGGAAACCGTAAATTTGCGTTCAATATAATCATTGCCGATCGCAAATTGGTTGCCATTGGCATTAATATAGACGCCGGCCCGGCTGGTATTCCCGTGCCCTGTCCGAGAAACGCTCGCCTCGGCCGATACCAAATCGATCTTTTTTGATATTGTTTTTCTCCCCGGTTCGACATTATAAGAAATTCTGACTTTATGGTTGCCGTTGGCAAGGTAAAATGATAAAGTTTTGCCGCCGCTGGCGGTGTCCTCAATGCCATAGTCTTGGTAATTGAAATCAGACGCAGTGAGCGCTGGAGTCGGATAAAAACTGGAACGGTAAACAAGATTATCGGCCGCGGCTTGAAGCAATAAAATTTCGCCACCAACGCTTGCCGCGTCAAAATAATTCGATCTTCCATTGGCCGCATGCCAATCAACCCATTGTCCTCCGCGCAATAAGCGATACCAAACTTCATTTGTGGGCGCCATCGCAAAAAAAGCGATATTCCCGGAATCGCCTGCAATAATCGGCCTTAACGCAGTCAGATTCCCGCCCAGGCTTTGCCAATCGCCCCACACGCCATTTTCTTTTTTCACGTACCAAAGTCCGTTGCCCCGCCCCACCGCCGCCATGTAATATATTCCGCCTTCGTTATATATGATCGGATCCGAAACTCCAACGCCACCGGTAAAATTCCATTCTCCCCATATGCCAACGCCGTTTCTCTCAACGACATAAATTTTGTTATCCTGGCCGCAAGCAACAATAATAACTTCGCCGCCATCACCGGCAATAGAAATATCCCCTTTTATCTTCAAATCGCCTATTTTGCGCCAATCCGCAAATGTTCCATCATTGTTTTTTCTCTTTACCCATAAAGAATCGTCCAATCCTTTGATGGCGGCTTCAACGCCAATATCGGTTTTTAAAATAACCGGACTTGCGGTCATGCCGCCTCCCCAACTACTCCATCCCATCCAACCAGAGGAATTTTTTTGGTTAAACCATAAAGCATCGTCTAAACCTCTAATGGCCACATACACACTGTTGCCATCCGCGTCAAGAGCCGCTTGGCCTTTCATCTTCCCGTTCAAATTTTTCCATTCGCTCCAAAAATTTTCCACCCTTTGCACATAGACCACCTCACCGCTTAAGTTCTCGGCAACGACGACGACTTCCGAACTATTATTGACGGCAGAAAGCGAATCAATCCGGATTTTGCCGCCAATTCTTGCCGTTTCCGACCATTCCAAAACAGTGTTGGTAGTATCAAAATTGGAAGCACCCACCACCCCGCCCACCGAGCAAAAAAAGAATGTGGCTATAAATATTTTTTTAAATATATTATTCATATATATGTGTAAGCGACTTTATCAATTTTTAATTGTTTTTTTGCATTGCCGCCAACTGTTTTTGCAGTTCGGCGATTAATTGAGCGATCAACTGGATAAGCAGTCTTTTGATCTCCTGAATTTTTACCAGAATCTCGGCGCGAGTCATTTTTTGTGGTTGCTCTTTTTGCGGCTCAATTATTCCTCCGCCACCGCCGGACGATACGCAGACACCATCGCGACAGATTTTGTTTTCCGCAGAGCAGTTTTGCGCCAGACCTTCCTTAGCATTGCAGGAATTGTACCAATACAGATCAGCGCCATCGCATTTCTTTGCAGCACGACTTGAACAATTCGAAACACATTGCCCGGCATTGCAAGTTTTGCCGCTGGTACAAGTGCCGCAATTTAGCGTTTTGCCGCACCCGTCGCTCCACGATCCGCACTGGTAATTCCCCAGTGTAGCGCAGGTTTTGGGGATGCAACTCGCCACACAATCAATCACGCAATTGGATTGATTCTCCCCACAATTACATATGCCATCGCCGCAGGAAGAAATCTCTTTGCAGGAGAAATTGCATTTTTTTAATGCGTTTTCAGAACATTGCCCCGGTGTTTTTTTATCACAGCCAGCACCCCCCGTGCAATCGGAAACCCCTGTTTTACGACACATATTATCCAAACGATCTTCGGGTTGACAAGTTGCCGAACAACGATCATGTATTGCGGAATTTCCACCCTTATCGCAAAAAGGAATGAAATCAAGCGGGCGCATACCATTGCAAATGGAAGCCGCGCCGCAAACTTCGTTACAATTTCCCGTTTGATCAATATTGTTCCCAACACATACCTTTCCGTACATTGTATGATCTTTAACTTCCAACTCCACTAAATTTCTTCCCCAAAATTCGATACCCCCCAAAATACTCCCCGAATATTTTGCTCCTTCTAAAATCTCTTTATCAATAAATCCTTCTTGCAAAAGCCTTTTAATAAGACTTTTAACAGGAATATCTATTTGAAGCCAAGTCGCATTATCAATGGAAGAAGAACAATTCGGCGTGGAGTCATAATAAAAATCATAAGATTCGGGAATAACTCCAAGCGCCTTGCCATTCACATAAATAGTATGTTTTCTAATATTATAATCAGGGTCATCGGCAGTTTTCCCGCTTAACTCAGCTTCCGTATTTACATATTCTGTTACCCATCCCGGTTTATGACCGCTAGGCCTCCAAAAATGAAGAATATCCAATGATATGGTTTCTCGTTGCTGTTTTTCAACATTCCACCACCCAAAATAATACATTATCCTTCCACTGCGGTAAATATCATCTTTTTTAGGCGTATAACAAATCTTGGTTCTTATTTTTAAAGAAATTTTATCAATATTTTCAATTTTGGGAGCATGATAATTATTATTAAAATCCAGACCGTAATAAGGGACCCCTCCAGCATTATTCGTTTGAATGCCTAAATATATATTTTCCGTTTTATCAACCAAAAATCCAAGCGTATCTATCTTTAAATTGGCAATTAGATCCTTGTCTTGTCGTTTCCAATTAAAATAATAAGGGCAAGAAACTTGCCTATTATTACTATCAGCATCATAAATCATCCCCGTATTTGGCATACAAGGTTGATTATCATAAGCCAAAGTATAGAAACCGCTCCCTGCGGAAACATTACCGTAACATTTCTGATTTGGGTCATTGGGGCAAAGCTGAAAAAATAAAGGATCTTGCGGATTTTTGGTATTAGCGATACGCGCCGTCTTCATCCCGGGATCCTGCCCGATAACGAAATAGCTGGCGGCAAAAATTTGATTGCTGGTCGCAACAAAAAACAAACCGACGAACAGCAAAACCGCAAAAACGTAGTTTTTCATTTTGAAAAAATTATTGATTATTGTGATAAATATATTTTAACACAAAGCCCGGTAAAACAATGCCGGACTTTGTGTTTCAATTATTTTTGCATTCCTGCCAGCTGTTTTTGCAGTTCGGCGATTAATTGAGCGATCAGTTGGATAAGCAGTTTTTTGATCTCCTGAATTTTTACCAAAATCTCGGCGCGAGTCATTTTGGCCGGCGAATTGGCCGCCGATCCGGCAGCGACGCTTCCTCCTCCCCCTCCTCCGCCGCCGGCGATTTTGATTTCAGCGGTGCCGCAATTCCCGCCGCACCCGTCGTCTCCGCGCGTTTTTCCGACACAATTCGGCACGCACGACGAATCGGCGGTGCAAATCCCACTTTGACAAATCTTCTTGGCACCGCATTTTGTATTATCGTCCCGCCAGCCGCTCCCGTCGGATTGGCAAACTTTGCAACCGGAAACAGCGCCGGGAACGCAGACATCGGTTGCAAGACATTCATTGTTGTTCGGACAAAAATTGTCCCAAAAAGGAAGGCAACTCTGCTCGTCATCCACCGCGTAAAGATCCACCGCAGTCGGCGCATATCCCGAATTGGTATTGTAAAAACCGAACCAGCCATAATTTTTCAAAAACCATTGTTCTTCGGTCAGAATTTTGGCGCCGCCGCAACCATTGACTGCATCATACGATATTCGCATCACTGAATTGACTTTCTGGTAAAACTTCACCGGGACCGGCTGGCCATCGCATGTGAAATTATTGCAAGTATCATAAACAATATATCTGACATTGCTCAGCGTATGATAAATCGGGCAATTTTCAGCAGTCTGGCAGACCGCATCATAGCATCCTCCCTCTTTATTTGGGCCGTCGCCGCCCATATAATTAACATAAAACGGCATCTGATAGCACCCGGAAACTATCATGTGCCATTGTCCATCGGGAATAACATCAAGAGGAGCAAAGATCAATCCCGGATCGGGCATAACCTCTTCTTTAATCATCCCGTCATGAAAATTATTGCTGTTAATGCTCGTCCAATATCCGTTCAAAACTTGAATTTTCCCTTGTTGGCTCCCCCATGGACGAGAACAGCCGGCTTGAATTGTTTTGACGGAAATTGATCCGTCGGCATTGGTTTTTGTCGTTGCCAGTTTTGTATTAGCCCACCCCGGAACATCATCGCAGGCATTTCCCGACCCAGCCGCACGATAGCCGGAATCAAGCGTCCAAACACCTTTTGTGGCGGCGGTACGCGTCAGCCATAAAGATGCCGGCTGGAAATTTGATGCCGCCACCGTGATCGCCGCATTAACGGTTTTATCACCAAACCATTCAACGCCGTCTTGCACCATCCGCCATTGGAAATTATAAGCGCCGGGAACCGCCGGAGCGGTAACATTAAAAACAAATTTCTTCGTTGCGCCGGGCAGAATTGATTCATCATCGGAAAAATTTACGCGGCCGAAACTCCAAACGGTATTATCTTGATGGTTTTGCGACCCCAAATGATAATTATCAGTATCACTCCAAGTTGTCGTGCCGGCATTTCTCATCGTTATGATAATCGGATAAACCCGGCCCGGATTCATAAACGCCGGAACTACTTGAGAAACAAACTCGGCGTTGTTGGTTTTAATATCCGCGGCGCAATTTATCGCTTTCGGACCGCCGGCGATAAGTGAACTATTGTTCGGCGCAGTATCGATTGCATAGGCATAAATTGCGCGGGAATTGCCGTTGAACAAGCTTGCCGGCACCGGAAACGAAAAACCATGAGCCGAATAACCGCCACACAAATTGCCAACGGCCGCTTCCCGCGCCAAGTTAGCGGTCGTCGCGCCGACAAAAGACCCGGTGCCTGCCGGGCCGTCGGCATAGAAATAAACTTGCAACGCCGCCGCATAATCGTCCGGGTCGCAAGCCCAGCCGACAAGAGAACTGCAATCGGCGGCATCAAAGAAACCTACCGGCAACTGGTCAGCGTCCCCGGCAACAGATTTTGGCATGCCAAAGAAACAGACAAACAAAAACAAACTCGCAAAAACTAATTTTGTCTTCATTGTGTTGCCGCCAACTGTTTTTGCAGTTCGGCGATTAATTATTGCATTATAACCATTTATCAAAAAAGAAAAAACCGCCCGGACCGTTCGGGACCTGCGCTATCGCGCGGCGCCCCGCCCGCGTCAATTTGCGGATATTTCTTTCGGAAATTTTTCCGTCCATAAATTTGTTTGAAAAGTCATATTCAAATACGATTTAAATATAACATTTTGCCATCCCCAAACCAAAACGCCGCTCAAAGCGGCGTTTCACAATTAGTGCCCATAAGAACATCTAAAAATATTAAAAATTACTTTGCCAAACATTCGGCCTTAGTCCTGTATTCCGCCCAACCATCGCCTTGAGGGCCATAACATGTCGCCCTATACCAGCAACAAATACCGGTTTTGGAGTTCTTTAGGTATCCAGGCTGTTCTATGCAGTCCATGGGCTCACTGGGCCGCTGCATCGCAGGACAGCCGGATGGATTTTGCGGCTCGCCTTTGCAACAGCAAATAACCTTCTTTTTTGCATCTATATCCCCCGCAAACTGGCAATCATTTAATTTCATACCATCGTAGTAACTTTGGAAAAAAGGATATTCCTGCCGGTTAGCGCATTCGGATATTGTATTATCGTTGTTTTCTATCCAATCACCGCAGTACCCGCCGTTATAACCGATGGCAGTGCAAGCCTGGTTGCAATTTGTGATATAGCTGTATGTCTGGTCAACAGGTTGCGATTCTTCTTCTTTAACTTGAGACGCAATTGGTTGTTTTTCGGTCGATTCTTGCGGATTGTCATTGTTTGCGGGCAACTCTTGGGTATTTTCTATCGCGATGTTTTTATTTTGCGGATTCTCTCGGATTAACGCTTCATTTTGATTGTTATTTAACCAATAATACCAACCTACAGCAACTAACGCGGCAATCGACACGATACTAACTATAAAAATAACCGACTTGCTCATCATGATATTATTATTATAATCTTTCATTGCATTATTATAACATGGTACCTGCCAAATACAATTTAGATGTATTATAAGAATGTGCGGGCGTTACACTTACTCATTGAATTTTGGTAGAAGTAGTTTTCGGAAGCACCATCCCAATCCTCCACCAAAATGCCTTGGCCGCGTTTTTTGACGACCACTTTTGGGTTGTCGCGCCAGCCTAACTCCACCGCCAACTCGCGCGGAATGGTAAAAGACAGCGATACTTTGCCCCTCCCGCCGTTCGGGACCTGCGCTATCGCGCGTCGTCCGCCCGCGTCAATTTGCGGATATTTTTTTCGGAAATTTTTCCGTCCATAAATTTGTTTGAAAAATCATATTCAAATACGATTCAAACATAACATTTTGATTGGAAACAAATTAGATTTCATTTTGCGATGTCCGGCGGCACCACTCCAATTAAAATCAGGCCGCTCACCGCTTCGCGACGAGGCAAACTCCGCCCCAGAACGTCTTTTAAAAAATGCCCCAACTGGTCCTTATGGCAAACTCTATAATCCCGATAACTAAAAAACCCAAAGAGATTCCCTTTGGGGGTTTTCAATTTTGCTCAATTTACAACTCTATAATTTCTTGCCGCCAATGAGCGGGGGCGCCGTCGGTTATTTTCGCCGTCTCTAAATATAATTTATTCTCGGACGATACCAGCTTTTTTAAATTGATAGCCCCTTGATGCGTCATATCGTTATATGTTCTTATCAATTTCGGTTCAGCCCCGATTATATTAGCTAAATAATACAGCTTAAAAGGCGGATAGGCGCTAATTTCGCGCGGGCACGTCCAATAGGCAATTCTAGCACTATCGTCGGACCATATCATTTTCATATGTAAATCTTCTTCGCCCCTGGCAAGAACCGTCAGCTTATCGGTATCGTCAAGAGACATTAATTCAATCTTTGGCAATTGAGTTTTGGAAGAAAATGATGTTTTAGTGAGATACTTTCCATTTGGAGATAAGTCTATTACGACATTTATATCATCCGTGTATCCCAACAATTTTAGTTCAATTTCCGTATTTGTTTGCAAATCGCATTTATAAACTTTGTAATTGCCATAGTTTGCGGTTTGGTATATTAAAATATTTCCCGCTTCGCCAAGTTTATCCAAATATTTGGTCCGGCAAGTATCCTGATGGGCATACGGCATCGCATTGTTATTTTGCTGGATTTGGTTCAATTGCGATAACAATGTTTGTATCTGAGCCAATATCGATTGTATCACCGATTGCATCGATTGAACTTGAGCCGGCGTCAGATTATTTGTGGCACCAGCCTTAGCGACCCCAAAACCAAGAAATAATCCCAGAGCCAAAATTATTGCAACACTCGCAACAGTTTTATTGAAAATTTTCATTTGTTAACTTTGTTAATAATAATTAGATAATCATAACAACAAAAAATTTGGCAACCGAACATCAAAACCCTTACTTTTTAAACCGTTGGCAATGTATGGAAACCAGAACAAATCCGGCAAATCTCCTGTTCCGTGCAATATAATGGCATTTTTCGTAAACACATTTTTAAATTCAAATGATATGTGTAATTACACCTATACTACACATATTTTACACATATCAGCCACGATGTAAATATTTAAGGGTAAATATTGATCCTTCTTGGTTCGAACCACATCCTAAAAGATAAAATCCTCTCTATTCAAACGGAAAAACCGCTACTCGTCCTTCAAGAAGTGGCATCCGAGGTTACCATAAATAGCAGGTTAGGACCTACTAAAACGCCTCAAAATAAAGGAGAAATTAACAAACTTTACTCACAGAGTTTACTAATGAGCTGGATAATGAACCAAGTTAGAACCTCATTCCAAGAGTCCGCAAACCCTGCT